>Ga0209631_10000908_pt1 | contig 39317 bp, 25 predicted proteins | sample COG_08_FD_184752 | JGI IMG/M metagenome (GOLD analysis project Ga0209631, IMG submission 184752) | Pelagic Microbial community sample from North Sea - COGITO 998_met_08 (SPAdes) (version 2) | ecosystem: Environmental > Aquatic > Marine > Neritic zone/Coastal water | place: Helgoland, sampling... | reverse complement strand
AAAACAAAAAAAAAAGCAAAAAAAAAAAATAAGGGGGTGCGGCCCGCAGGCCCTGTCATTGGCATACTGGGGGGGGTCGGGCCAGAAGCGGGGTGTATGCTGCACCGTTCGATCGTTGCCAACACGTACGCGACGTGCGATCAGGAGCACCTCGATGTCGTGCACGTGTCGTCGTCGTCGCTACTGTCGAACACTGATCGGTACGATGTCTTCAGCAGCTATTTGATGGCAGAGCGACCGTCCACGATGGCCAACCCAGGCCAAACATTGGGTGCCGCTGTGCACAGCATCAAAGCCGCCGCCACCGCTCTGCGTGGGTCGTCCGCCACACGGGTCGTGCTGGGAGTGGCGTGCAACACCTTCCACGCGCCGGCCATCTGGTCTGTCTTCAGCAAGGAGGTGCACAAGCTCGGGGGTGTACGTCTCGTCAGCATCGTGGACGAGACGGTTCGGCACATTGAGCGCAAAATGCCTTCGGTGAAACGCGTCGGACTGTTGGCCACAACCAGCACGTGCGAGGCGCGTGTGTACCATGCGCCGTTGGAAGCGCGTGGCTTGCATGTTGTGGCGTTACCAAACGACTTGCAGGCCGGCGTGCAAGACACGATCTACAACTCGGAATGGGGACTCAAGGCCGGCGTTCGGAGCAGGGCCGTGCGACGCATGCATTGGTACGCCAGCTGGCTCGTCGATGCGGGGTGCGACGTGATCGTTCTCGGCTGCACCGAGATCCCTCTTGCCTTCCGACGCCCGTCGCATCACGGCGTGCCGCTGCTCAGCTCGACCGAGGCGCTGGCCTGCGCGCTCGTCCGCGTAGTGCGAGGTACATGCCGTTGTGACGAATAAAGGTTGCAACAAAAGATTTCATCTTAATATTAAATATGAGAGTAGTTATAAAAATGAGAGTAGTTATAAAAATGAATATTTTTAATTGTAAAATTGTCTTAAATATTACGCATGGGTGTGGTACTATTGTTCGTGATCGTATTCGCGATTCCAATGTACCCGATACCAGTGTGACTTGTTTGTATTCTGTGCACAAGAGATGTACAACGGAAATTTGTTTACGAAAACATGGGAGCATATTTTAACATATTTAAAAAAACAAAATACTCTTCTTTTTTTAAATTTTTGTATTAAAAGCAACTTATTTGGAGAAGCTTCGCGTACAAATATACCGAAATGCAAATTAAATGATAAATATGGGGTTGCGAATAGATTTCATCCTAATAATTTATCTCAGATTCAAATTTTATATATATATATATATAACACATTATAATTTACGTGAGTGAGGGGTGTGTGTGTGTGTGTTTGGTGGGTATCCTCTTTCTAAGTTTCTTTTTTATGGTCTGCACGAAGTTCTTCCCCCGTTTAGTATGTGTCGCTGTTAATCCGGCTAAAGTACCTACTAAAACGCCAACCACCATCATTTTTTGATTTGGTGTAAGCAATTCCCATCCCGAGATGGTTGAAATTCGTTTGCACCCCTCTGAAATAATCTCAGTGATGGGTTTTTCAGATGAGTATAGTTCGGTTGCAATACGTTTGGTTCTTGAATAGAATAGGTTTAATCCATGCTTTCCATATTCTTTTTGGTATCCGACATACTCATCTATTCTTTGAAGTAAAATCTTCTTCTCGTCGTTAACATTTCCTCTCCAAAATAATTGATCTTTTGTAGGCTTGAAGGTCTCTGCCTCTTTCCTAATGTTGGCAAGCTTCTCATAGAGTGGTCTATCCCACTCTCCGTCTTTCACATTGACAGTACGGAGTAAATCTTGGAGTTGGCATTCTGGGTGGTTTTTATTATTAAAACAGAATATTTTATCTTTATAAAAACGATGATCTCCCGGCTGTGCGGTTTCAAAGTCTTCCGTAGACATACTCATTGCTTTTGCATTGTAGTCATTATGCATCTGTGCTCGAGTTTTTTCTGGTAATACTGGTAATACTACTTGATTTGAGTTTATTGTTTGCATTTATTTATGTACAAGATTATTAATTTATTTATAGTATATAAATAACAAACTTAGAATTAATTATGCCGTTAAAGAAACCGAAATCAAAAAAAAAAGAACTGGGGTATCTTTTACGCGAAGGTTACCTTTGGTTAAAAAGTGAGTAAAAATCTAAGTAATTTTGCGATTAGCATCTAATATCTTTTTAAATTTTTCTAGAAAGTAATCAACTTCTAATTTTGAGATTATTAATGGTGGTAATATTCTAATATATTGACTTTTATTCCCACATAATAAAACTAATACTCCTTCTTTTTTTAATTCTTCTACCAATTTCATAGAATATTCCGGAGTATTATCATAAAATTCAATCCCTATCATTAAACCATATTGTCTAATTTCTCTGATTAATATTTCTCCTTTTAATTGTTCTGTGATATATCTACCCATTTCAATTGTATTTATTCTAATATTTGAGTCATTTAATATATCAATTGTTGCAGATGCAGCCGCACTACATATAGCATTTCCACCATATGTTCCGCCTAATGAGCCAGGTTGTAAACTATTCATAATATCAGATGTTCCAATGATACCAGCTAATGGATAACCATTCGCAATTCCTTTTCCAAATGTCATTATATCAGGTACAACATTTGAGTGTTCAATAGACCACCATGCACCCGTTCTCATTGAACCACACTGAACTTCGTCAATTATTAATAAAATATTATTTTCTGTACAAATTTTTCTAACATATTTTATAAATTCAGAATTAATACCAAATATACCACCGTCACCTTGTACTGTCTCAAACATAATTGCTGCTGTATTATCAGGTGATGATTGAAATTCCAATACTTGATTAATTGCTTCTTTTGTTGGGGTTGGGCAAAAAAATATATTTGAAATTAATGGTGAAATATTCTTAGTACATGCTAAATTAGAACTAGTTACGGACAAGGCACCTAATGTTCTTCCATGAAATCCACCATTTAATGAAATAATATTTGATTTACCAGTAGAAGCTCTTGCGATTTTAATAGCATTATCAGTTGCTTCAGAACCACTATTTACATATAATATATTATCTAATTTTGGACTCGGTGATATATTTAATATTTTTTTGGTTAATTCAACTTGAGCTGGATGTGACTTAAATACTTGTTGAGGAATATGAACATATTTTGTTAATTGGTCAGTTACTTTTTCTGTAACGTGTGGATGATTATGTCCAAGACTTAATGCTCCAATTCCGGAGGTTAAATCCAAATATTTTTTTTTATCCGGAGTATAAATATAGCATCCAGTAGCATAAACTGGAAATATATCTTTATGAAGTTTTTTAATTGATCTTGGAAGATGTTTAAGAATATTCATTTAATAGTATTATAATATTTTAAATATATTTATATTTTTCAAACCACTAATTATAATGTATGATCTTTGTTTAAACCCCCCCCCAAAAATAAAAATAAAAATAAAAATAAAATAAAATTAATTAAAGCAAATAATCATATTCATATTTATAACAACGAACTTACAAAAATGAAAGATCTTATTCAATATCTCCAGAATCTTCGCATGGAGAAATTTATTTTAAAAACCTTTAAAGCGGATTATGAAGACGGAAAGTGTAATACTCTTAAAGACATTGAAAAATTTATGACGGTTAGTCATCTTCGAGATTTACAACTAATTTATTGTAAAAAGTATCCGCGATTTACATTTGAATTATTTAAATCAGAGTGTTTGAAAACATTAACACAGATTCGTGATTTTTTCAAAAAACACTCTGAAGAACTTGAATTTAAATCTAATTTTCAAAAAAAAGTGAATCAAATGATACATGAAAATAAATCAAATATGTATGCTTGTATGGATGAATTAGAAGAAGATGCGGACACAGATGAAGGAGAAGAAGATGCCGACGAAGATGACGGAGAAGATGACGGAGAAGAAGAAGAAGAAGAAGAAGAAGATGATGACAATGGTGGGTGTATAGAATGTGATGATGGTACTTGGAATAAGGATAATTTAAATGATAATTTAAAAGCTCGCCATAATATGTTTATTATGGTAATGCGGTCAAAACAGACACCTTCCGAAAATTTATCTGATGAAGGGAAAAAATTCTTTGAATTATTAAAAAAACGTTCAAAAACAACAAGTAATGACAAATATTTCGATTCATTAGATCATACAAAGCAGACGGCATTGGTGGATGAATTAACGGTACTTAGTGAGGAGATTTCGTCGGAACCTCTTATGTACAAAGTATTGAATTCAAAATTGCCAATTATAATGAAGAATGAAATTTTGAATCGTATTGAAAATGGGAGAGAACATGAACAACAAAAATATACGACTTGGTTGGATGGATTATTACGTCTTCCACTTGGTATAAATATTGACCCATCATATTGCTCTCCAAAAATTAAATCAGATACATCAATTGCATCTGCATATTTAGACAATGCAAAGAAGCAATTAGATAAAGCAGTATATGGTCATTCGGATGCAAAACATAAGTTATTACAATTTATTTCACAACGTATTAAAAATAATGATTCAAAGGGTTTAGTTCTTGGTATCCAGGGCCCATATGGAAATGGTAAAACGACTATGATTGAAAAGGGTGTTAGTAAAGTAATGGGATTACCATTTGTTGCTATACCACTCGGAGGAGCAAGTGATGCTAGTTTTTTGAATGGTCATGGTTTTACGTATGAAGGATCTGTTTGGGGACAAATCGCAAGTGTTTTAATGAAAGCCAAATCTATGAATCCAATTATATATTTAGATGAATTGGATAAAATATCTGACACTCCAAAAGGTAGAGAAATTGTTGATCAACTTGTACATATGATAGATCCAAGTCAAAATAAACATTTTCAAGATAGATATTTTCATGGGTTAGATATTGATTTGACAAAAGTAACATGGGTTTTTTCTTATAATGATTCTAGTAAAATCCCAGCGGTATTAAGAGATCGTATTACAGAAGTAAATACAAACGGGTTTACATTGAATGATAAATTACAAATTACGAATGAGTTTTTGATTCCTTCAATTTGTAAAGAAGTTGGTTTAGAAACGACAATGTTTAACATATCAGATGATGTGATTAAACATATTATTAATACGTATACATTCGAGGGAGGTGTTCGTAAATTAAAAGAATGTTTATTTGATATTCTTCGTGATATTAATATGGATAGTCTTCGTGGTGATATTACATTGCCAAATAAGAGACGTCGTACAAAAAACGCACATGTATTTGAAGTTAATATGGATTCTTTACGTACAAAATTTTTAAAGCATCGTAATGAAATTACAATCGATGTTGTACATTCAAAGGCGGAGATTGGTCGTATTAATGGATTATATGCTTGTTCAAATGATATGGGTGGAATTACACCAATTGAAACTCAGCTTGTTCCATCTGATGTTACGTTTGGGTTGTCTCTGACTGGGAATCTTGGAAAAGTAATGAAAGAAAGTGCACATGTTGCTAAAACACTTGCCTGGAGTAAGTTAACACTCGAACGTAAAGCATATTGGCATAAGAAATGGAGTGAGGGTAAATCCTCTGTGCATATTCATTGTCCGGAAGGTGCAATGTCAAAGGATGGGCCAAGTGCCGGAACGGCTCTTACACTATGTATTATTTCAATGTTAACAGGAAATAAAATTAGGAATGATGTCGCACTTACAGGTGAAATGAATTTATCAGGTGATGTTCTTGCGATCGGTGGATTACGTAGTAAATTATATGGTGCAAAAGCTGCCAATTGTAAATTTGCTTTATTTCCAAAACAGAATATTCAAGATTACAATAAAATCAAGGAAGAATGTCCGGATTTATTTGATGAACATTTTTATGCTAAACCAATTAGTCATTTACATGAAGCTCTTTCTGATTTATTAATTACGACCGATCATTTGAATGATGATATAAATCAAAATAATGTTGTTAAAAAAACAGAAGATTTGAAACGTGAAGCCGGTTTACCACTTCACAAAAAACCAATAAAAATGAAGTCGAAGCAATATAATCTTCGTTCATGTACTTAAAAATTAATTTTATAAAGTAATTCATAAATTCATAAATTAAGATGAATAAATTAGTTGATTTATCTTAAAAATAATTAAACCCATTGTTTGGTAGTTGTTAAATATAACAGTTAGTACTAACATTGTATCTCGCGGCAAACATGTTCGGTAATTTACCCAGATTATGTAACTTTAGTCTCGTTTACTTTTTCAGAAAATGCATCTTTATCTGTTTTCCATAAATGCGCAGCAGTTGTATTTAATGGATCATCTGCATTCGGATAAGTTAATAATTGTGGAAGGAGTGTTTCCATAATATCTGTTAATTTATATACAGGTGTCCATTCACTATTTAAAGCGTTTAAACATACAGAACCAGACTTTAAATCAACATTTGGATGAAATATACGATCTATAAATCCAACACTCGGCGATTTGAATGGATATTCACTCGGTAATGTTATTGAGATTTTCCATGAGCCGTTTGCATACACGGTATCGGATGGCCCTTTTAATAAACAAATGACAGAATTTGTTTTATCATTTTCATCATTATAATTATATAAATATCCGGAGGATTCAAGCATTGCAATATCCGCACGTCGTCTACGTTTTTGTCTTTCCATATTTAATATAATGATATAGTTTAATATGTTTATTAATGAATAAAAACGCGCGCTCTCATATGATATAAACTTTGTATTATAATGTAAAAATACGATTTTCATTTTATTAAAATGTTAGTAGATTGGTCGCTTCAAAGTACAATATTTAATGATATTACGGATGTTCCATTTTATAATACATTAATGAATTGTATTACATGTTCTTCGGAATATACGTTAAAACAAACTGAAAATGATGGGAAAAATATGTTATCTATAATATACACTCCAACAGCAGATCAGGAATCCTCATTGTTTCATTGGGCAATAAAAATTCCACTCAATAATTTAGTAGAGTTAGAGTCATATGATTTACAATTATTTATAAAATTGAAAGATAATTTTACATGTTTATATCAAGCAGCTATATATCAATATGAAAAAAAAGATTGGAAAGTTATACAACGTGTCGGTAATCTTGAAATAAATGATGATAATACGAATTGTGTTACATTTTCAAACATTTTAAATTTGGATTCTTCACCGTTATATATAGGGTTTACCCGTATTGATTTTGAGGTGGCTGAGATTTCGCATTCACTTGAATTATTTAAATTAACTGTACATACACCAAAACAAAATAATAAATCGGATACCAGAGAAGAAGACATCTCTACAAATTTAATTATTTCATCTTTAAAATCAAAAAAAGATACATTGGAACCGATTTCGGTTATTTTAAAAGAAACGTTAACAGATTGTTCATGGTGGAGGGATGTAACAGACGATACAACTATTTTATTAAAAATCGAATTACAAGGAACATGTGATATATGTGTATCATCTTTAAAATTATTATTTCGTATATCAGATAAAGAATATGTACCGATTGTATGTCCTGTATTTTTAGATATACCAAGCGAAAGTGATGTACAATTATTTTCAATAACTACAAATCCAATTTTTTTAAATATAATAAGAATTAACAAAATTTCAATTTATTTACATCCGGAACTAAAATACAATAATCAAAATTGTAATATATATATTAAATCATTTGAATGTACTCCCATTATAACAGATAAAACAACTTTTTCATATCCAACGAATTCAATCGATCATATTTCTGATGATACATTAATTTCGAAATTAAATCAAAATGTTGAACAGTTACAATATAAATTCCAAGATATACAAAAAGTACCGGGCCCACAAGGTACTCAAGGAAAACGTGGCTCGAAAGGTGACCGAGGAGAAGCAATGCGTTTTTTGGATTTAACAGCAGAACAAAAAACAGAATTAAGAGGTTTACGCGGTGCGACAGGGTTAAGAGGTGAAGCATTAACATTTAAAGACTTAACTTTTGAACAAAAACATGAAATAAAAGGAGAGAAGGGGGATAAAGGTTTACAAGGATTAAAAGGTGAAAAAGGCGAAACCGGAGAAAAAGGTGATGCATTTAGATTTGAACATTTTACATCGGGACAATTTGAGTCATTGAAAGGGCCTACTGGATTAACAGGAGAGCGTGGATTAGCTCTTACATTTGAACAATTAAAACAAGCTGAAAAAGAAAGTTTAAGAGGAGAAAAAGGGTTACAAGGTGAAAAGGGTACAAAAGGTGACAGAGGGGAGATGGGGCGCATTGGCATGACAGGGCCACGAGGGCCAGACGGAAAAACAGGCCCCCGTGGTCTACCGGGTATTCCTGGTGCAAAGGGAGATAGTGGAGATCGGGGTAATGCCGGTATAGATGGCAAAAATGGTAATTGTGCAAAGATTTATGAAACTTTTGCAAGTATAGACTTATTAGTTGAATTTATTCATAAATCAGCGTCTATTGATGTAAATAGTTATTATATTATTGAAAATGATGAGAGCGAGGAGCATGGTAGTCTATTTGTATATAGAGGTAAATACAATGTGGATATTGTAATCGCATGTACATACATTGATAATTTAAAATCGATTTTTAAAAAATATAATGCAACTATACGTGCAAAAGTTTTACAAAATGAAAACGAATGGAAACTATCACTCGAAGTAGATGGTCATAATGAGGACGGTAAAGACGACGGCGTATACCAATTGTTTAATAATTTACAAGGAAGTATTCGACAAAACGGATATGAAGTTTTAGCCGTTGATGTAATAGAAGAATCTTATACAAAAATAGGTAAATTATGTGGACAACGTGGATATACTGGAAAAAGTGGCCCACAAGGTGACGCGGGTAAAAGTCTCATGGGACTTCAATTAGATTATATTGGTGACGAAATAATGCGTCTAAAATTAAAACCTGAAAATAGAACTTTATTTTTACAATTAACAGAATCAAAAACAAGTGAACCTGGTTTTTATTTATATGATAGTCATACAAATCGATGGGCGTTATTACAAGGTGTGAATATAGAAGATGAATTTATGAAATGGATGATTCGTTTTGTAGACGATCCACACCACGACAGTATTCCAATTGCGCTTTCGATGTTTTCTACTGCACAAAAACGAATGGATACACAGTATAATACTCTTATACATGATTTATCTGAATATAAATTAGTAAATGATAAATGGAAAACATATCAATATGAAAATTGGAAAGCGGTCGGAAGTACACAGTATCAAAACTTAAGTACTCAGTTAGAAGAATCCTTTCAAAAAATAGAAAATACAAATTTACAAGTATCAAATATATATGATAAATGTGTAATAAAAGAAGAATTATCACAATTACGAAAAGTATATGATTCTCAATATACAAAATTGGAAACGACATTTCGGGAAGTAAGGGATAAAATTAGTACATCTTCTGATAAACAAATTATTGAAAAACATACATTTGATTCTGAACATGATAAAATTCATTCTAAAATTCGGGACATTGATTTATCGATTATTAAAATTCTAAAAGTGATTTCATTTATGAAAAATTCACCATGGATTAAACCAATTCGATTAATTCGACAAGATGTGGATAAAATCTGTGTTGAACAAGATACTAAACGATGCAAATTCGAAAAAGATATTACAGAAAAAATTGATACAATTATATTAGAAGGTCGTGAAACAAATGAAGTTCTAAATGTTGCGAATACAAAACATATAGTATTAGCGGATTTAGTTAATACAAATATAGAAGAAGTTACAAAATTATCATCTAAACATAAAAAACAAACTCAAAAATTAGATTATTTATTGGACAAAGATTTTCCAGAATCTATTACGAGACAAAAAGATGAAAATGAACGATTACGAAGCCATATTCAAGAGCAAATACAAATACAGCACTCCCTTCATTTAGAGTCCATTGAAACGGGATTAAAATCTTGCAACCAATATACAGATAAATTATCAGATACATTAAAATTACAACATTCAGATATACTTGCAAACACAAATCGAATTGCGACATCTGAATCAACATTACAACAACGTATTGTAGATGTAACTTCAAGACTTGAAAAACAAAATGAAACAAATATTGTTGCAATATCTAATGCAAAAACACATGCATATGCTGCAGATGATAAAATTGTAGAAAAAGTATTACAGCAAGGCAATGACACAAATAAACGGTTCGAATTATTAGAAATTTCCATAGATAAACAAACAAAAATAAATCAAAATCAAAACATAGATCAATATAATCTTTTACGTACTGAAACAAAAAAGAATCATGAAACATTACAAACCGAATTAGTAACACAGCAACAAATGTCTCTTAAAATAACACCACAACTTGAAGCAAAATTAAATATACAAAATCAAAAATATACATCACATCTTTCAAAAATAAAAGAGGATATTACAAGTTTATCTGAAAAACAGAAACAAGATATACATTCCCAAGAAGGACGTATAACAGATTCTACTGTACAATTTGAAAGATTACTTCAAACTCAACAGCAAGATCTAAATGAATCCATATTAAATCTTAATGTAGATACAAATACAAAAATTGATAAACTTAAATTAGAATTAAAAGCATCTGATGCAAAACAAAATGAAATATTACCAAAAACAGATAAAGCCTTACAGACTCATATCACAGATATAACGGACAAATTATCACGAATACAGTATGAGAATACGGTGAATTCTGACAAATTTAAAAAAGAGGTATCCAATTTACAAACCAAAGAAAATTATCTTATACGTCAAGAAATGCTTGATGCTGATAATGACATCAAACAATCCGTATGTCAACATAGTCAAGATATTAAAAGTATGCAACGATCGATTGAAAAACAAGTACAAGATATTGAATTTTATACTACAAATGTATGTAAAAAAAATATATCACAATGCAATGCATATGCAACGGAGTTGTGTACTGACGTAAGAACAAAGTGTGATATAAATGAATCACGTCATGTAACTAATGAAAAAAAACATCAAGATTTTACAAATGAAGTACACGCATTTATTGATCGTACAAAATCTCAATTTTTATCATATGAAGAAGAGTTTTCAAATAAATTAAATCACAAAACAGATAAATTATCACAAGATATGGATAAAAAATTAGTAAAAACAGCTGAAGTAATGCAATCAGAATTAGTCGCACAAGAAAAATTAGTTTCAGAGCAATTTATTGATATTAATAAATTTGCAGCAGAAATCAAATCTGATTTGCATACAACAGATGATAAATGGTCACAAAACATGGACGCGCATAATATTAAAATAACAAATGAAACCGCACATCTTTTAGATAGATTAAAAATGGAATTGACACAATTGATAAAAACATCAGATATTAAAAATGATGAACATGAGAGTGAATTAAAAAAACAACTTAAATTACAATCAGATCAATATGCATACGAAAATAAACAGATCTCACAACGTATTGCCGATTCTGAAATAAAATCGGCATCTAATTTAGACAATCGTATCACAACAACTGTAACAAATTTTGATGGCAAAATTCGGGAATTTGATCAACGATATGCAAATACAGTACAAGGTCTTACAAATGATGTCCAAAACATTGATAGTAAATGTTCTACCGTCGATTATTTACTTAAAGCACGTTTAACAAGTATTGAAGAACATGTACAACAATTATTCTCAGATGGTCAACAATTATGTGAAAATACAGTTTCTAAAAATAAAACTGAAATTATACAAACATTTGAAAAAATGAGAGACGATGTTATGCAATATCAGAAAAAGTCATGTCAAAATATGTCAAATCAAATTACAAAAAGCGATGACCTTAGCAATGAAAGACAACACAAAACAAAAGATGAATTAGCAGAAATGCAAAAAATTCTTCAATCGATGACAAAACGAGCAGTAGAATACGAAAATCGTTTGCTTTTAAAACATCAAGAGAATATTAATTATATTGAAGACACTCGTAAAGAATGGAGAATGGCAATGGAAATGCAACGTGGATTAATAAATACAAACAAACAATCAAACGATGACGCTCTTCTTAAAAATATTCGAGAAATTACTCATAAATTTGAAAAACAGATAAATGAAAAATGTACAACACTCGATACAAAAAATAAAGAAACAGAATTAAAATGGATGTCACAAATGCATCTCGTAAATTCAAAGGTTGATGAATTAAAACATTCGATTACAACAAAAATGAATACCATTACAAATAATATTAAAGAGATTGCTACACACCAAACAGATTATAGATTAATTCACGACACACGTATGCAATCCATTATATCACTCACTCACAAAATGTTTTCAGAATTAATAGATGAAAATAAATAAGACATATCATTAAAAATCTATTATTTAAATATTCAATTTTATCTTACAAAACAAAACAAGGAAGAATTATGGAATAGTATAATGTATTTGATTACACACATATCTAAGTCGTGTCTTTTCTGATATTATTATTATTATTATTATTATTCGTGTTTAGTGGCGACAGATCCGCTTGGCAATCGGTGAGTCGGATGACGAATCTCCTCTACGCTTGGTGACGATTGGTTCATCGACCTCTTCGTTGCTCTCATCCCCACTGCTCTCCTCGCCGCTGCTCTCCTCACTGCTACTGCTCTCCTCACTGTTGCTACTTTCATCATTGTAGTTGGCATTTCCGTCGTCCGACACCATGACAACGAAACCTCCATCTTCCTCATATTCGTCGGAGCTCCGGTTGCCGTGGTTGTCGTCGCCTGAACCATCCTCATCATCGGTATCGTTCTCGTCAGAAGAGGATCCATCCCACTCGTTCTTGTCCTCAACAAACAAAGAACTGACAACACCATCGTTCTCGTCGTCACCGTTGTCGTCAGAAGAAGAGGCGTCTTCGGCGTATTGTGAGTTGACGTCTACCATCTTTTTGTAAAATGAGGTTTTCCTACGAACATTCCTCCCTGTAGAATTGTCTTTGGAATTGTCGTCGGAATTGTCGTCGGAATTGTCGTTGGAATTGCCGTTGGAATTGTCGTTGGAATTGCCGTTGGAATTGTCGTTGGAATTGCCGTTGGAATTGTCGTTGGAATTGCTTCTTTCGTCTCGAGTCGCTTTCTTTTATCGATTTTTTTAATTTGTATTATTATCAAATTATGTTAAAAGAAGATCATCCGTGTCAATTATTGGGCTTGAATTATTCGAAGATTGAGTAATTAATGAATTTATTTCATACATTTCAGGATTAATAGTTGTTTTATTTATTATAAAATCGTTGAACGAACTTTCGATTATATTCATAATTTCTTTTTGTATTGTATTCGCGAAATTAATTGCACGATTCACAAGATATGCATGATGTTCTAAATTATGTAAAGTAAGTTGTACTGATTGCATGTTTTGGATTATAATTTCAATTTCTGTAGAATTTAAATTTGTTTTTTGCATTGAAAAATAAAATGTAGTTAGTGCTTTATAAAAAGGTGCTAATATGTATCGAATATTATAAAACTTTGTTTGAAATTGTTGTATTATATTTTTAAGATCTGGAATCGTTATTAAATATGAATATAATTCATCAACATTCTCGTTAATAGTATTATAATTTGTTATTGCTGATCGAGAAGATAAAGATGATGAGGATGAAGAGGGTGTAATACTTTGTTGTATAGATTCCGTTTGGGTTTGTATTTTTGATGTATTATAATACCAAAATACGATTAGACTTATAATTAATAAAATTCGTGTTTTTGTAAATATCATTTACTCTAATAATACATTTTATGTCGCACCCACCGTCGCATCCCGTACGTTATGGTGGCCCGTCTGGCGTTTGCGTATACTACCGAGTTTCGTGTACACATCTTCGATAATATACAAAATCACCACATGTTTGATTACGCCTTGTAATTTGGCATATATCATTTTCTTTTAATCCTATAAATCTGGCAATTGGATCATAATGCGAAATAAGTGGAAAATCTTCTTTTTGAGATATATTATATTTTTTCATAATAAAATCAATAGTTGAGGAATGAAAATCAGACTCTAATTTTTTATGATGTGGTACTAAAACATGAGATGTAACATCAAACATTAAACATTTTAAATTGAATAATTGCACATGAAGACCACATGAATTTTGAATATCGTTACACATTTTATCATACTTTTCATGTAATGTTTCAGATGCTTTTGTATTACGTGTAATAAATAAGTAAATTTTACAATATTGTGTATTGAATGCTTTTATACATTCTTCAACCATATCTTCTGGAATAGTTTTTTGTATGCTTTCAGAATAATTTTGAATATGACGTATTGCGTCGTTTTTTATGGATTCTATTAAATTTTTCATTTCTAATTGAAAACGATTATCCCGCTGAGTGGGCATCCATACATAAATCGGATTGTCTTCAATACATTGTGAAAAATCAACTAAAATACGTCGAGTATTACAAATTTTATATAATTCATGATATTCTGACACGGTTAATTCTCCCTTCTCATTTTTTAAATATTTTGACAATATTGGAAATTTGTTAGAAATATATTCATGGTCGGCATCGGTAATCGAGGACGTAAACGGAAAGTAGATCGTATGCTCAGTTGTTGGTATATATTCTTCATAAATATTTTCTGTTAATTCAAGTAAATTTGTATTATTTTCAATGATATTCGAAGCCTCATACTTTTTTCCAATACGAGTTGAAATTAATTTTTGTACAATAGGACGAGCTCTTATTAATTGGGTATACACCGGTGGAATATTACAACTCATTTAAAAAATAAATATGATTATTATTTAAATACTTTTTTTCTTTTAATTATTAAATGTTAACATCTACAAACTATAAATCAACCATTCGAAATACATTTATTAAAAATAAAAATAGAAAGTCGTCTGATACTAATATTTGGAATACAACAGATACAACAGATACCAATATTGCCGACCTTTCATATAATTGTATGAAACAAAATTATTTAAATGAAAAAATATTTCAAGAACAAATCGATTTTTTCGACTCAACGAATCTTCCAGATACATTTGATGGCTCTCTTTTACCATGGTCATCTGTTCCAGATAGTAATAAAGAGTGGAAACGAATGGTACAACGTCTTGAAAAAGAAAAAAAAGTATTACAGTATCAAATTCGAAAAGCTGAAACATTTCAAAATAAAATAATATTACAACAATTACGTAAATCAAATGAAAATATTATGAAACCATTATGGAAAGCCGTTATAGATAAACGCATAAAAGAACTGCTAGCACTCACAGACCAGATGAGTACTACCGACCCGAGTAGTAGTAGTACAGAAGGCCTGAGTACTAACACGCGTACGACCGCCTCGAATGCGACAGGCCTCGGTACTAACAACACTCGTACTAAAATGAATGAACATAATATATGGAAAGATATTATGATATGTTTAGATAAAACAGTTATAATAATATGAATAGGCACATCTAAATTACTTCGATATTACTAGTACATAAAAATAAACAATTTAATATATCTAATGTTCTCATTTACTCAAATGACGTTTATTACTAATTTTATAATTAGATATATTGCTTGTTTTGGATTAGATAAAATATCTATTTATTTATACCATAACTATAGTATAAATAAGTCACGTTTAAGTGATAATGTTCGGTGGTTTTTTATGCATTTCATTATAAATACTTATATTACTATTTATGGTTTTAAAGATGTATTATACAGTTTAACAAATTTAGAAACGTGCAGTATTACTAAATGGAATAATGGAATAGAATTATTTAGCACCATTATGGCGTTACACTTATACCATATTTGTTGTTTCAAGCTAAATAGTCTAGACTGGTTACATCATATTTCGATGGCTATTATATCTGCACCTATGATTTTACTATATAATAATACTTGTCCAGCGATTGTTGGACTCTGGTTTACAAGTGGACTTCCTGGAGCTATAGATTATTTTGTCCTATGGTTAGTAAAGATGGGATTTTGTCAACGAGAATTTGAAAAGAAATTATATATATATATTAATGTTTGGTTAAGATCACCTGGCTGTTTGTATGCGACTGTATTACAATTAGGTGTTATTCCTCATCTAGACGATTATAGTTATTTTGATATATTATGTAAGATGTGGTTAATTTTTATTTTATTTTGGAATGGACAATTTTTTATGCATACGACACTTCAGGATTATTATACTAAATTACCAATTAAATAATAATTATTAAATATTAAATAATAATTTAGATTTAGTTAGCAATAAAAACGAGGCATTTTGTAATGAAAGTAAATAAATCTAAAACAAAAAAAATTTCAGAGATGAGAAACTTAGGTGTAGTGCAAGAAGGCGAATATCAAGACAGCATGGCTAGCGACCAATCGCAATTTGTATGTAGGGTGTATCATATGGACGGTACGAAGTGGGAGGTGACGTTTGATGCACAGCAGATGACAATTGAAGATCTAAAGCGGAGAATTGAGAGTGCTCACGGTGTAAAGGCCCGTCAGCAACACCTGTTTGTCAAAGGGGAGAGCGATGAGATTACCAATGTCACGCGACTCGATCCGAACCTCCACCGCGAGCTCTTTATGCTTTACAACACACGAGACTCATACGTCGACGAAGTAGACGGAGACCCGGTCAACTGTGACGCGAAGTACATCGTCCACAACTGCCACTGTTCGCAGGCCTACGGATCGGCACGTGCGCGGGGTCTCACCAAGGCCATGTTTGACCGCTACCCACACGCGAATGTGTACGCTTCGCGAAAGTTCGTCCGCACTCCTGGGACTATCTCCGTCATGGGCGATGGCTCTTCGCGAAAGCGGTTCGTAGTCAACCTGTACGGTCAACGCAGCCACTCTGCTCCACGTGAAAAATACGAGTGTACGCTGACCCGGCAAAAATGGTTTGCACAGGGCCTTGAACAGCTTGCTAGGCTGGGATCCGAACTCAGTTCGGTGGCCTTCCCGTCCCTCATCGGCTGCCGAATGCTGGAGGGTGGTGACTGGGTGGTCTATCGGCAAATGATCGAAGACTTTGCCGAGAACGTGGCACAACATGACGTGTCTGTAACGATTTACAAGCCACTGGAACATAAATAAAGGAGCTGTTGAAAATAAACTGCTGCGGGCGCAAAAAGAACTTAAAATGTCAGGATGCCCGGTGGACTTAAGACCCGACGGTACGAATTATTAAAACGAAAACTTGATTTTAACTATCTCATTTCATCCACAATGCTCTTAATTTGTTTTCAATATAAACAATCTGTTTTTCTTTCATGTAATTTTTGTGTGACAGTTTAATTGTTTTTCCAATTAATTTACGAGCAGACCTCCTTTCTAATGCTTTTTTGGCTTGACCGTTACCTATGTTTGCGAGTGATTTGTTTCCGAGAAAAAAGGCAAGTGTCTCGATTTGGTATAGATTAGCTAAAAAACGTCGTAAATCAAAAATATTAATAGTTTGTAATAATACTTTAAGTATATGTGAATCGAAATTCGCAGCACCAAGGATTTGGAACACAAATGATGAAACATGCCGAACAAATTGCGGTAAGTTAAAGTAATACCTTTTTTTATTATGCTTACTCCTATTTTTTACTTACAGTGGAAAACAACTTTAAAAGAGTTGCTGTAATTTCTGGAATTGGAACTCGCAATTATTATAGAAAACTTGGCTATAGATTAGATGAAGGCGATGGTCAATTCATGATTAAAGAGAAAGGACAAAAACAAAGTTTTGCATTTATTATGATGGGAATGGTTGTTGTGCTTGCTTCTGTTGTAATGAGTAAAATTATTTAGATTGTCTGCGACTGCGACTTTTAAGACTAAAATTTTTAAGACTAAAATTTTTAAGATGTTTTACTGATCGCTTACTCGAATAAAAATAATACAAAAATGCTCTCCCAATTTCATCCAGGCTATCTCTTAGCTGCCCATTTACTCTAATCAAATATTTGGAGGTTGAGCCAATCTTTTTTTTGAAAGAAAATAAAGAATATTTCCCCTTATCTTTTGAGATTGATAATTTTACAAGCTTCATTCGAGCATCTTTTACAGTTTTGGATTTACGCATTATCTCGTGCACCAAAGGATACTCTTTTGAAATCCAGTAACTATAATAAGATGTTTCGTCGTATGAATTATCAGTGCCAGATTTTGTTGGAAGAACTGGCTCAGGTATTTTGTCTGATATGACTTTTGAAATAGACCTGCGTTTTATCATTTTTCTTGATTTCTGAATTATATACCCTAGAAATGCTAAAGCAAGCATAGTTGTAATTGTATTTGTTCTCATTGTAGATATATTTTTTTGATTATCTTGATTATCTTTAAGAAAAATGTATTTGTTATATGACTCTTCATTTTCAATATCATATTTACGTTCTTCATTCTTTATTTGTTCTTGTTTATTCTTGTCTAAAGACTCTAGATAGTTATAATTGCCTCTGCACCGGTGGTGTGCGCTGTCTCCCCCGTGCGCAAAAAGGGCACACGCTAGATCGATGTCAATATCATCATCAATTTGATAACGAATATCCCTTAAATAATCAACATCATTGTAAGTCATTTTATTCCTTTTCAGAATCTTTTCAAACTCTGTAATAAATGTATCTTTACCCAGACTCTTCTTACTAGAGTACAAATCAACGATCTCTTTTTTTGTTTGTTGATATTTCTGTTCGATGTCTGAATTTTCAAATTTTCGTTTGGCTTCATTTAAAGCATCATAATTTTTTTTTTTCGTTAAATGTCTGCATTACCCCAATTAATGTTGGAATCGCTTTAAATAACATGTTTGGTAGCATCTGTGTTTTTTGATTACTTTTTTTGATTTCACTATGAATTCCTTCTTTCGTTCTTTCGTTACCTGTATTTGTAAAGAACGAATTCAGTGGAGTCTTATTATTAACAGCAAGAGTCATCGCTCTAAAATCATCTATCGATATATTTGGATTATTAACAACATTATTAAAAATTTGATTTGGGCTAGAATTATTATTCAACAAATTTAAGTTCATATTTTTATATTTAGCATATAGAAAAAATAAAAATAAAATAAAAATTAAAATAAAATAAAATAAAATCAAAAATAATATTCACAAATAAAACAACTTAATCTATTCTATGTCTTATTCTACTTCAACAACAACAACAACTTCTTCTGATAACACGCCTTTTATGGCAAGTGATATTGATTTATCTAAGATTATGATAAATGATCCGGTTCCAGGTAAAGCAAATCCAACATTTAAATCCGGGTATATTACATACAATGGTCAGCCACTTATGGTACAAACACCATGGCTTCGTACGTGGGATGGCATTGTACAACCATCCGAACAATTTCGACAACCAGGTGCTCCCCCAAAGTATTCATTAAACTTTTCATTAAATGGTAAAAATAAAGAACAGGTGATGTTGTTTCAACAATTTTTGAATGATTTTGATAATAAGATAATCGAAGAAGCTTGTAAAGAACAAAATGCAAAGACATGGGGATTTAATAAAAAGATGAGTCCTGAAATTTGTGAACATATTTATAGCAAACAACTGAAATTAGCAAAAGATAAAGAAACAAATGATTTCACAGATAAATATCCCGCTAACTTCAGGGTAAAGGTTCCATTTTACGAAGGTGTATGGAAGGATGTCGAATTATATAACGAAAATATGGAAGAAGTTATTGGAGATTTAAGTATGCACCTTACTGGACGGTGTGATGTTCGTGCTATTCTAAAATGTAGTACCATTTGGTTTGCCGGTAGTAAATTCGGAATTACATGGCAATTACATAAAGCCGAATATAAGGCAGATGAACAGCTTCTTAAATCCTATAGATTCCGTCCTGAAAATGAAGGGTAAAAAACCGTGGGTCTAAACATAACAAAACTGTATTCTGATGTGGAATTAATTTATTAAATTATCACGTTTTATTTAATTCTAAATTTTATGTATAGTAATATCAGATAGTCATGATAATTCGAATTTTAATTATACTTGTAATATGTGTTATTATTTATTATTGTATTTATAAAGATTATTATAAAGAAACATTTGTATTCGGAATTGATACTCAAGCGATAAAACAAAAGTTAGTAGAAATAGCAACGCCCACCCCAGCCGAAGAAAAAACAAAAACACCATCTCAACTACTTCATGGCGTGTTAACTATTCCGTCGAAAGGTTATCGAACATATACACAATGGAATACTGCACAAAATCAACAAGAAACGACTCTTATTAATAGAGGTGTATCATATTTAAATGTAGTAACTGGCACACCCGTAAACTCGAATTATCTTGCATCGTTATATATTCGTTTAATGAGAATTGTATATAAAAGAATGTATAATAACATCAGTACCGTAAAAATTACGGTCTCAAATCCAATTAGTAGCTCGGTATTAGATATTGGGTCTGAAACATGTGGTGAGCAAATTACTCCATGTAATGCAATCAAAGCACTATCGTGTAGTTGTTTTCCAAAAAAAACAATTTCAAAGAAATCATTACAAATATATAGATATGGAAGTCAAAGATTGAGTCCTGCTTTATCAATATATTCCACTACATATTTACAGCAATTTGCCGATTTTATGGTAAATCCTATTATTAAAGGATTTATAATGAATGCCCAATATACGCTTGCACAAAATGCGATACAATTTGAAGTCACGGAAACAGCTACAAAATTAAAATATATGGATGTAGAAGGTCGTTTATATACAATTAGTCAATTAGATGGTATAGCCGAACATGACGCAATGATTTCACTTACAAAAACGACTGATTTTGCATTTGAAGTCGCGGTTGCTTCGACAAATCGAACAAATGCGATACAATATATTGAAAATCAACCTCTTCCGATTACCGAAAGTTTATTTGCTAAAAAATTACAAGAATGTACTGTATCGTTAAATACTGAACTCAAATCGAAATTAATTGTGATTGAGTGTTTAAAAGCAGTTTGTAAAAATGTAATTCCACCTTTATTAAATGTACCGATACAGAATACGAGTGTTGCAATTCTGTTTACAACAGTTGAACTTGATTCGCCTTCATCAATGGAATCGGTTTTATCAGATATTAAAACACAATTAACGACCTCAACAGCTGTATCAACTGCAACGTTAACAGATGCAACCTTAACGTATATGATGTCTTTTTTAATAAATAGTTTTTTAGCAATTGATATACCAATCAATAATATTAGAATAATGTTAACCTCTCTTGGTCAAACGATTAATAAATCAAGAAAACAAGGTATATTAAGTGTTACATCTCTCACAAGTAATGAAACAATGAAAACAGTTGCAGAAGCAGTTGAACTATTTTATGTTTCTCCTGAGATATTAGCGTCAAAAAATGAAGTTATGCAATTCGAAAGAACGTTTCGATTTGGAAGTAGTGCAAAAAATACGAAAACATATATGGTTGATTTAGGATGGAGTATTCCATTATATGGCGTACAGGCGACTACATCTGATGGTAATATATCTATTAAAATAAATCCAATTACGCAAGGCACTTATGGAGCAACGGGCGCAATGGGAGCAACGGGCGCAATGGGAGCAACGGGCGCAATGGACGCAACGGGAGCAACGGGCGCAATGGACGCAACGGGCGCAATGGGTGCACCGGGCGCAACGGGAGCAACGGGAGTAACTGGAATAACGGACACAATCGGATTCGCCGGAGCAACGGGATCAATGGGATCATTTGATACGGGATCGCTTGATACGGGATCGCTTGATACGGGATCGCTTGATACGGGATCGCTTGATACGGGATCGCTTGATACGGGATCATTTGATACGGGATCGCTTGATACGGGATCACTTGCGGGATCAACTGGATCACTGGGATCGGGCGCAACGGGCCCAGCGGGCCCAACGGGTATATCGAGTACCACGGGATCCTTTGGCACAGGATCATTTGGATCATTCGGATCAGTTGGATCAACGAGTAACACCGATGTTGCATCAACCGGGGGGGGTGCAGCGGAAGTCGTGACAGTTGCGCTAGTCGCGCCACCGCTTGCCATTATCGCAAATGGAAGTCCTGAAATCGGAACTACATGTTATATTACCTTAACAAAAATAAATCCTAATAATTGCAAACCGGGTTGGGAAAAACCGGTTGATGTGTATATATGCAGAGGTATTTCACAGCGTAGAGTCTCCCATGGTGAAACAATTTCTATATTAAATGGTGTACAAAATACGACCGATTTTACAAGTTATATTAATTGTAACACAGCTGTAAAAACAATCTTACCATTACATTGTAGAGATATTCGAACACCGCCGTTTCCACCAAATGTATTACGAAATTTTAAAAGTGCGTGTATGATCGTTGAAACTGTTCCGACATTTTGTTTTGCGTATGCTTACAATCCCGAATTTGTATATAACCTTTCAAAATATGTAAAACAAATTGTAATACGAATTCCAGATTTTAATCATAGATGTTTTCGTACGTTATGGGTTGAAAATAATACAACGCCGTCTGGACGGTCAGCCTGGGTTCAGCGTATTACAGAGGATTTACATTTAATGTTTAAATTAAACCGTGCACTTCATAATATGAATACATTTTATTATTTAGTTGCAATTGATTCACCATATACAGTAGATACTCCAACTGAAACAGATGGCATGACGGTTGAAACGACTGCTCCCTCTATATTTAAAACGTATTATAATGCACCGGTTAGTGGAGGAACGGAATCAATTGTTGTATTACATGGCATTAAAACGATTGATTTAACGTATCGTCGAAGGGAAAGTGGTACATATGCTGTATATCCTGATTTTACAGCAACAAATCGAACAAATCAAACTCTGAATATGATGAGTCCTTTAGCCGACGGGGATAACGAGACTCTGGCGGCATTAGACGTAAAAATTTTGAATTTAGGAGCTTAGTTTTGTAAAAATTAAATGTAGTTTAAGTATTTTAATAATTTATTATTAGTAATGCTTTCAAATTATAATATTACAATTCACGATAAAATATACAGTGGTTCATTTAATAATACGGTTTATATAGGAAGATTTACACATCAAAAAAATCTTTTTGTAATAAAACATAGTATATTAAAAAAAAAGGATGAAATACCGTATTATAATTGTCAAAAAGGGGAACATAATATTGAACTTCGATGTATGCGTATTTTATCGCCTCATCACATACATATTGTACAATTTATAAATGTAATTTATGATATAAAAGATTCTATATTTATTTTAATGGAATATTGTTCCGGTGGTGATTTATATGAATATATAACAAAGAATGCGCCACACGGAACATCTGAGAAATTTGGAGTAGAATGTATGTCTTATATGTTAATTGCAATTCAACATTGTCATTCTCATCGTATTATTCATCGAGATATCAAACTTGAAAATTTTATATTTTCAAATGTTTCGTGTTTACCTCATCAATTAAAATTAACTGATTTTGGTTTATCACATATTGATGATTCCGATTGTATTTGTAAAAAATGTAAACTCAAAATAAAACACAAAATAACAAATAATGATGAACCACAATCCATATTAAATCATGCGTGTGGATCTTTAAGTTATGCTGCACCTGAAATGCTTCGCCCCCCTCATGTATATACATGTCGGGTAGATTGTTGGGCAGTTGGTATTTGTTTGTATGCCTTATTAACAGGTAGGCGTCCTTTTGATACAAATAAAAATATTGTATATAAAATTGAGAATGGACTGAGTGATTGTAATTATAATCAATTACAATTTATGAATATAAACTCAAATACGATTGATTTGATAACAAATTTATTATGTTTAGACGCATCGAAACGGTATAGTGCAAAACAAGCAAGTAACCATATCAAACAAATTAAACAATCTAAACCTAAACCTAAACCTAAACCTAAACGTCTTCGTTTTTATTTTTTTAGTAGATATTTTCGGGCGAAATTATATTATAGTATAATTGATTTTCTAAAGAGTTTTTTTCCAAAAGTATTTTCCAATATGGTGTAAGATATAATACATAACTTATAAACCAAATAAAAAGAATAATACTCGTTCGTTTGTTTCTTGCATAAATTGATTTATGATTTGAAATATAATGTAGTCGAGATAATAATTTCTGATATGTACAGACTGGCAATTGAATTTGACGAGTTGCTATAAGGTGTGATGAAAAGTGATAAGTTGTTAGAAATCCAAGATTACTATTATTTGTTAATAATATAACTGCATCAGAACGTTTGCTCATAAATGTATTCGAATGGTGATTGTTTAAAGAAGATTGAAGTATGTCTTCAATCTGTTTTAAATATTTTTCAGTAGATACATTATTTTTAATAGTTATAATATCATTTTTCTGTAAAAAAACAATGTTTAATGGTCTGTTATGTAGCCGCACAAGTTCTTCACATTTTGTAAATAATTCAATCCATAAATGTGGCTTTAATATAAAAGCATTATCATCTATAACAAGGGTTTTTATTTCAGATGGAGTTGTTGCTGTATGTAGTTGCCAAAACAAATCTTTATTATTATTTGTATTATTTAAAGGTGATTTACTTCTATATCGCAGCCTTTTCATTTGAGTTATGAAAAATAAATTTTAATATTAATTTTTTTTTAAAAATTAAAATCTAATAGTGGCCTAGGCCTAGTATATAAACTAAATTTCTTTATAATATGTGTCGATAGAGAATTCATTATTTCACTTACTTTTATCCAAATTCTTTCCTAATATATCGATAACATTTCTATTTTGTGATACAATATTCCACTTACTTTTATACATTTTCGAATAGAATGGACAACTCACTATAACGGTTGGGATCGGAAATGAATTACAAATATATAAACAAAACATACAAAAATTAACCACTCATTCTATTATTCTATTATAGATAGATAACCATGTTGCTGCTATCAAACATTATTGAAACCCATTCCCGAATTGTTGATAATTATACATTACACTTTTCATATTATGAATTTCAAACAAGTAAGTTTATTGAACTCAAAGTATTCGAATATGAATTACTTTTAGTATTCAAGTTTGTTGTTAATGAAATGTTTATAAATCAATATAAACCCGATATTTCAACTATACAACAATTATATGAGTTATTAAAAGAAAAAGAGATTGAAATTAAAGAATGTAATAACACAATTGAATCTACAAAATGTATTGAGTTGATATGGTGTGATAAAATATTAATAAAAATGGAAAAAGACGTACTGTCCCCAGATGAAAAAAAAGATATTCAAATTATGAATTTAACGAAACAGGGTGCAAAATTAAATAAAACATCCGATCAACTACAAGACGAAATTGATTATTTATATAAAATAATTAATAAATACCTAAAGCCAACAAGGGGATGGCGTGGTCACAATGGCGTCGTCGTGGAGGACGAATTTAAGGATCAAACTCATATTTATCACAAAATAGGAATATTATAGAAATATTATAGATTTATTATACGAGTCTTGTTACACGCGCGACACCAACCATGGATACTGACGTGTTTTTCTCCCGTATTTATGCGTTTTGGGAAGTCATGAACGCTCGTCTGAAGAATACTTATCTTACAAAACATTACTAAACGAAAGACTTTACTTTATTCCGATCTAAACACATGACCGTGCTCAAATATTTCGACCGAACTTCATAAGATTTGCTCATGTTGAAAACAAATTAAGAGCATTAAACCGAACTCAATATCAAATCATTGTCGATTTTCGTTTGGTGAAAAGATACCCGAAAGTTTTATGGAATTATGTATTGATGAAATTAGATATAAACTCGAATCAATCATTATTAATATGACCATTATATTTTAATACAATTATTTTGTAGTTTTTCTCATCAAAATAAATAGAATATAATCGAATATTCTGATTTTTATACTTTTTATGTAATAAACTAATTACCTCTCCTGCTTTTTCAGCATTTATTAATGGTATAATATTTTTGTTATATGCAGTTAGTCTATCAGTCGGTAAGTTCCACATAGAAGATGTATAACCATCTAGTTCTATTTCAGAATGCTTTCTAATTTCATCCATTGCTCGATTCCTTTGAAATTTAAGTCCTTTTTTTTCAGTAACATATTTAAACTCATCGGGGGATAATGTAATACTTTGAGGTGTACACCATCTTACTATATCTTTTTCCTTTTCCGTTTTTTCCCTAAAATCAGTTTCATCTATCTCACACGGATTAGAACTTATTAATTTCGTAGCATAATTTATCGAGTTGCCAATATCTTCATACATCTTTTGTGATATATATATATTATGTTTTTGTACAAACGCTTTATTCCCATTACTTCTTCCAATTATTTGAATCGCAGAAGAAATATTATCGATTGGTGGTATAATCATATCAGTAAAATTAAACCCTTTGGTCTGGAATGTTATACCTCTTTCAATACATTTAAATCCCGTTACTACTATACTCGTACTTGGATATAATGTATGAAGTTCAGCTAATGTTATATACATTAATACATCATCTTTCTTAAACTGTATAATATTAAATTCGTTAATATTTATTTTGTCGGTAGCAGAGAAATATATACATTTTTCTGTTCCATTTATTATTACAACTATACAGTTCTCATTTAAGAAAAAGTCTTTAATATCGTTATGGGTGATTATATTCTTACTTGGTGGAGCAAATAACCTAAAAATGTTGTTGCGTGGTTTTATTTCTTCATTATACACTGCTATAATGTACGCGGCTGATTCTAATTCATTATTTTTATAATGAATATTATGTTCTTTAATTTGCATATAAGTTTTAATTAAAATTTTAGGTGATATCTCATCACAAATGTCAGCCCGTATATTTGTTAATTTATTTATATCATTATTTTTTTTTAATTTTTTCCAAAATTTCTGGTAGGGTGTCGCAGTAATTAAATGAATACTCTCGATGGACGGAAAACGTTTGGAAACATTTATAAATTCAGATGCATTATTAAGATTAGATCCTTCATCTACTTCATCAAACATAACTGTAAATATACATTTTGTAATACCAATATTTGCAAGATTTATCCGATTATCATTAAAAGTTTCAATTATCTTAATAATATCGTTATTACGAATATAATTATTACAAACAACTAATACATCTATCAGTTCATCTGGTTTTTGTATAGTTGTACAATATCCTAAAAAGTCATGAGCAGTATTAAACTGGGCTCGTTTTTTATCACTAGATAATATAGAAACTCTTCGAATTAAATCTTCATTTTCTAATCTAATATTCCACTGCCGTCCTTCAATTAGATTATTATTTGTTAATATTATAGTCATATGATATATACCAGGTTCATGGTTTGGTTCACAACTTGAAGCCATTAATTGGGTCATATAATCCATCGCTTTTTTTGTTTTACTACAAGTAAATTGACATGGAGTTGTATTAAGATAAATCGTCGTCATAATTATATAGAATAGTATATAGAATAGTTATAAGATTCTTTAAATCCGTTTTTTTACGTGTAAACCCGTCCACATAAGCACTGTAACTGTCGCTAGATTTGTATATTGATTCTCTACAGTATCGTACGAGGAGTGTCATCTTCTGTATCCTCATCAATGTCCGAAGGAGGGAGTATGTCGTTGCAAGAGTGACCGTTATACCACTGACCCTCGACCGAGGTTCCATCCACTGATACCTGGCGACCCTTGCCGTGTTTCAGGTCTTGGTGCCACTGTCCCTCATATGAAGAGCCATCTGCCGATACCTGACGCCCCTGACCTTTCTTCATACCCCTCGACCAGTAACCATCATATGTGGTACCATCGGCCAATACTTGAATACCCTTGTCGTTCTTCATCCCACACGACCACTGTCCCTCGTATGTGCTACCATCTGCCGATACTTGGGTGCCCTCTCCGTGCTTTCGGTCTCCCTGCCACTGTCCCCGGTACGTCCGTCCCGTATGGGACGTGAATGTACCCGTACCGTGTTTCAAGCTTACCTCCCATTGTCCCTCGTACGAGCTTTCATTGGCAGAGACGTGTGTTCCGTAACCGTGCGCCTTGTTGTGAATCCAGTTGCCTACGAACATGGATCCATCGATCGATATCTGGGTACCGATGCCGTGCTTACAACCACCAACCCACTGTCCGTTGTACATGCAGCCGTTGGCCCTCACGGCAATACCCGCCCCATGTTTCGCCCCGTTTTTCCACTGTCCCTCGTACGTTCCGCCATCGGGCAATCTGTGGATACCCTGTCCAGACGGTCGTCCGTTCCTCAATTGGCCTACGAACGTATGTCCATCGGCTGATGTATGGACGTCGGAAACCAACGTATCGCCCGACCCGCATACGGCAACTGTCCGCTGGCTCATACTCAGTCCCGATGGATAGAGATGAGATGTTCAGATTGGGTAGTTGTTTGTGTTTGTGTTTGTGTTTGTGTTTGTGTTTGTGTTTGTGTTTTTTTGGTCTCTCGACGATTACCAGTGAAAATTCTCTGGCGAAAATTCTCTGGCGAAAATTCTCTGGATTAAACATCTAAATATAATTTTACCAAAAATGCGGAAGTTTTATACAACGATTGATGTGTAATTTGGATTCGCACGTATCGTTTTTTAATTCAACTAACCGACTGGAAGTGTCAATAACCTATAAAATAATATAAAATAATACATTTTTTCTTTTTTAAAACTCATTTCCGTTTAGTTTAGATTTTACCGGAAGCCACTGTCGGTATGAGCTTATTTTTCTAAACTATTTTTGTTTTTAAACATTTTTGACAACAATAATGACTTCGAGTAGTATACATATCTTTTTCAGATTTATAAAAGGTAGGCGTATTGCAAAATCTACATGGAAAAATCCATCCATCTTTCGGAAATCGTGTATAATCGGAATATTTCTCTTTGTATGTTTGTTTTTTGTTTACTTGAATTAACATTTGTTTATTTGTGTTATGTATTTATAATATTTTTAATTTTAAAAAGAAAACGATCTATACCTTTCTTATTTTATTTTTCAACAGTATGAGAGTATTTCCACGATGACGAAGTTTAGCTATTTTATCTAATTCTTTTTGTAGAATCTCGGATATATTTTGAAATTTATATTTTTCAGATTCAATTATTTTAGATGTAATTTCATCTATTTTCTCAATTTCACTATCAAGATTACGATGTGGTTTACTGAATAAATCATTGGGGTTATATAGTTTATTAAATACTTGAATAGATGGATATATAACAAAACCATTTATTATTTTGTGTTCAGTTTCACTCGAAGACAATACTAAATTGGGGAGTATATGCTCTAAAAAATATGTAAATTGTGTTGTCACACTCGATTGATATAATTGTAATGTACTTGATTTATATGAAACGGTTTCTTTCACACATTTTTGAATAGTAGATGTATCAAATTTTTGTACATCTGAATTTCGATATACCTTTTCACTAAAGGGTAGAATCCCTTCTTTCTTTTCTTTTTTAAGAATAATATCTCTATCAAACAATATTACAAGTAAATGTTTTTGTTCGTCAAATTCATTTGAAACTGAAATTTGGTTTTGGGCTGGACTTGAGTCGTGGGTTTCGGGGTGTGCTAATATATTCGGGCCGGTAAACCCAAGCACTAACACCGGTTCTTCTGGTTGACCACCTTCTTGTGGGTTAAATGATGGAAATAGTAGTAAAATTCCATTTTTATTTAATGTACTCATACAATGGTGTATCTCACCATGTTTGATTCTTCCACACCTATCAATTGTAGATGGAAAATCTTGAAATTCAATCGTTGCAATTTGATTAAATATATGGGTGTTTAATATCAAATTAATTACACTTAGGGTAATTTTATAAAATAAATTTATGACTTTTTGTTTTTTATAGCTTATCAATTTAGATAAATTATTTGTTAATATTATTTCAGAAGGAATGATGATGTGTGCTTTCTTTTCAGATAAAAATCCTTTTGCATTTGCTTCACATAAACAGGGTTCAAGCAAAAATCCGATTCGTTTCTTATATATATTTATATTTAACCACAATGTATTCGATAATTTTAAATAAGAATTATCGTTATGTGTACTTTGGGAATATAATGGAAAATCATCAACATCATACAAATTTTTCCAAAATGACTCTAATAAATTTGTTTTGTTAGAATCAGTTGATGAAACAAGTAAGTACGGTGCATCATATGTGTCAAACTGTACCGTATCACGTATTTGAATTTGAATGGGACTACATGCAATGCAAACACCATTTACTTTTGTTTGTTTCATTTGGATTGGGGTTGAAATTGCAATCGATATTAATACTGAAACTTCATGCAAATATCTGTTTTCTTGCGTTGGGGCTGAAAGTAACGCATGTATAACACAATATATTATATATTCTAAACCGGTTGCATTTATATTTGCTTTCGTTATTTCAAATTGAAACAATTCTTGTAGAGCTTTTACCACACTATTCTGAAGAATCGGTCTTGATTTTTGATACATGGATAATTGTTGTTGCTTTGTAGATGTTGTAGTTGTTGTAGTTGTTGAGTGAGTCATGGTCATTGGCGTTTGTATTTCGCTATCTATATCATTGTTTATAATATCTTCCATATTTTCTGTAATCTCACCAATATCTTCTTCATATACATGCCCTAGTACACTATCGTCATACAGACTATTATTATCTTCGGGAATATCAATTTCAAAATCACCATCATTATATCCACTCGTATGTATTGAAATGGGCTCATCGTTCGTATTGGATACCCATGATGGAGTGTTGAATGATGGTAATGCCGGTAATGATAACGAGGGTAATAATGATAATGATAATGAGGGTAATCGCGATGGTCGTTCTGGATATGATGGGCCTGGTTCTGATGATGATGGCAATAACGATGATACATCCATATTTCGATTTCTGAAATTCATATTATCTAATAAATCATTTGTAATCAAGTCTTGATCTGGATCATATATTATGTTCTCGATATTTTCGGTGTTTTCATCTTCAAAAAACATGACTGTATCATCATTATGTAGTTCAGATATTTCTTTTAATTCTTTGTTTTTTGTCTTGTCTAGAATATCTAACGATGGATCATAATCATCTTTGTCCGTAACAAATGAATTTTTTAAATCTGATAGGACTTGACGTACTGATGGAAGTAGTTTTGCATTGTCACTTGGAGTTTGGTGTGATATTGATAAGAATGAATATAAACACTTAATTACATTTGTGTGTAAATCTTTAAACTGCAAGTGAGTCAATAATTGATTTAATTTATGTATATAATCGGTGATAGTACTGTTACTAAGTCCCCCATTCTCTTTAAGCTCTGCAAATGTTGTATATAAATCTGATGGCTGCTCACGTACACGTACACGTGGTTTGACTAGAATAGGTAAAATATTTACTTTTTGGTGTTCCTCTTTGTGTTCCTCTTTGGGTTCCGTGATTCCTAAATCAGTACATTCGGCTAATACAAATCGATTGTCAATATCAATATGTTCGTCTTCACTACAATTTGTACTATAAAATAATAATTTATTCTTGATACTTATTTCCTGATGAAAATTGCGCCATCGGTCACTCTTCTTACTACACGCACAGTCCGGTCGAGTTCTATTCGTACTAATATCTAAGCATCCAATTTTTGTATCCATTTTAATATCGCGCTCGCGCGTGTTAAAAGAATTATAGTAGTGATTTGCACAAATATTTACACAACAATTATTACAGGCATTACGAACATAACCTTGTAAAATAGTATAATTGTTTTCAGTATGGACGATTTGTAGTTTATAAGATATAAATGGCTCCGTATCTGGACATTTTTTAGAACACGTCTTAAGAGTTTTATGTTCTAAAAGTATTTTTATAAATTTTTCGTATGTATCACACTCTGTAACCCATTCATTTTTCAAAGCATAATACAAACGTGGGGTACCCCCGTGAATCCAATGGGACTGTCTATATTTGCGCCCCGGCGTCGTTTCTATTCTACTCTGAATATATTTATCGATTATAATTATAAATTGTGTTTCGTCTGGTCGCCCTTCTTCGTCGCTCAACTCATCCAATATCGTGCTATTAAGATTTTGATCTCGGATTTTTTGATTTTGAGCTCGGATTTCTCTATTTATATCTTTTCTAGAAAACTTGTTTTTAATTAAGATATAGACCCAATTTTTAAAATTATTCGCAGTAATATGTGTATATGTTTTTTTTAGAATTGTAGTGAAAACCGTAAAAACATGTTTAAAACTTAAAGTCGAATCTTTAAATTCACATTCCGAAATAAGATCGCAATTACAAGTACAATTCCGGCGGGTCGTGTTTTCAAAATCTTGATGATATAATATTTTGCCCATATTTTCAAGGCTCATTTTATAGGAATCTGAATTCAGATTTAATTCACATATTTCTGGAAATAAATATTGATATTGCGAGGTGAATGGGATACCGCTGCGTGGTAGTTTTTGTTTATATGTACCAAACAGGTTATTATACTCTTTTAAATTGTGTTTTAAATCGCGTAGATTTGTTATTAGAATCGTTTGATAATTTGTTACAACTAATTTTATAATTTTATTAAGATCTTCATTACGATTACTCGGATGAATGGTGAGCTGGCGTATTATACCTTCTATTATACCTTCTATTTTTGGTTCGTCTATATCCGTCCACCTTCCATCTATATTGGATTGTTGTAATACTAATATCGACTTAATTTCTTTAGATGACGAATCTGTTTTAAGTTGTAGTTTAAGAGTTTGTATTGTATTATTAAATAAATCTAATTCCGGAATAGTAGTGGTCAGTTCGATCAAATCTACCCCAATATATTCGGTGATCTTATATTGAATTTCATCTATATTTTGGTGTATTTGAGATACGTATTTAACTAATGTATCATAGTTACAATATATACTCGAACAATCAGGATCAGGATCATTAGTAGATGTTACATTTGAGAGGTCATTCGATGATGATTTTGTATTTCTTACAAATTGTATATATGGGGACGACGACGAGTCTTCAGGTGTCTGTGTAGGGCCTGTATTCGCTGAATCGAGTAACAATTTTATACGAATTTTCGTATCAGTTTTATACGTAATATTAATTATATTTTGGAGCGAGGCAACAATGGCACGTAGTTGTTTGTTTAAATTAGCCGGCAATTTAACGGTAACAACCATTGGATGTGCTATAATTTGTGGAATTGTATTTGTATGTAAATTCGTTATAATTTCGTTTATTAAAAATTCATAAATATATAAACATTCTAGACATTTGTCTTGATACTTGTCAAAATAGTCTGACGTAGGCGAATCTGACGTAGGCGAATAGACCGACGATTCGTCCTCTTCTCCGTTGAGAAGAGTGTGTGTTATATTACATATTTGTGTAAAAGAATTGTTTTTTATAAGATTTATTTCTTTTTCGTATTGTTTTATTTTTTTAAGTTTGCCATCGATATTGCCTTGTAATATGATTCGGTCTGATTGTTGTGTTTGTTTTTGTTCTCTAATAGAAATGATCAGCTTATTTTCATGTATTATTTTTTTTTTGATGGTATTTATTTCCGATTCTATTTTAACATCTTTATTAAAAAGAGGTCGTTTTTTTTTACCATCTATTTTTTTAAATATAGGAGCACCTTTTGTTAATAAACTTTTTTCACCTAATTGATAATAATTAACCGTGCCCGGATCTTTTATAAAATCTTGTTGAACATAGTCCTTAATATTCATATCCATTTTATATAAACAAAAATAAATTCCAAGATTAACTAGGTGTGGTTTTTCTGTATGAAGATCTGTCTTAAAAAAATGAGGACTAAAATGCAAATCAATCACACCATCTTCGGTAATAGGTTTTGATATTATCTCTTTTAATTTATTGAATTGAGCATCTAACGTGTCGTGATTTATAAATGAGGAGGGTAATTTATTATCCGTATCGTCTGCCGTCTTCATTTCAAACATTTGATAGAGTCTCGTTATATTTTTGAGATGGGTTTTAAAGGTTTCGGCAGCATCAGTGAGAGGCTTCCCTCCCGCTGCTTTCGGCATTTCGATTGGTGTTTTAGAATTTAATATGATTGATTTAAATGGTTCTTTGTGGCGAACAATAAAGGGCTCCGTTGCTCGAATGACTTTAAGAGTGTGTTCCTCGATTGCATAGGCTGCAAAGGCGTAGGTATGACCTATATAATCCACAAGATCACAATGACTACTTTCTATATTTTCATGCAATTCTTTTCGCAAAGCAATTGGAAATGCATACCACATATGTTCTGCCTGTTTCAAAAACATATCTTTATCTTCTGTCAAATCGATTTTATCGAGAACATATTTTAATTCAGAGCATTTATCCATATACATATCAAAATCATAGATTGATATTGTATCTTGTGATATTGATACCTCAATTTTATCTTCCCATTCCCATAATTTAATTAATATACGATTTTTTAAACATCTATATATCAATTCCATAAATAATACAGTAAACCATTTTACAACGTTTGGTTCACCAAAATGGTCAATTGTACCTCCAATCAATGACAATGCAATCGATTGAGTTGAAGATACTTCGGTTGCATACGTAGACGGTATTTCGTTTCCACGATAATATTTTAAACAATAATTTTTAATAGCAGTTGCATTCTCTTTTGCATTCTCTTTGTCTTTCGCGCCTTCTTCAATCACTTCATCACGATATTTATAATAATATAATTGTGTAAAAAATGGTTCTAATAACGAGCCATCTAATAATAACACTACATCTTGTGATGGCTTGTTTATAAGTGCAGTAATTGCTTTGAGGGTTATTTTCTGCATTTTATTACATAAATATTCAATATTTAATTTGAATCGTCTATATTGGTCTTTACCAACTAAGGGATGACCGTGTGCTGCACACTCAAATACATTTAATAATGTTCGATATGAATGGTCTACAGTTGACATTAAATCCATTGCAAGTTCATCTTTTTGTACATTATACATATCATCATATAACAGTGCATAATTTAATTCAACCGCTAAAACAACTCCCGAATTATCTCCGGAATCACCGAGCCATGGTTGAAGTTCGTGAGTACTCTTTTGAGATAAATTACTTGTTACAATAAATGCACACGGGGTTGAGTCAGGTAACGGGCTCCAATCATATGATATTTGATCAAACAATGGTGCTAATAAACCACTATATCCAGTGGTTGTTTGACGAATATGTAATAATCTGGTTTCTATATTTGATACAAATTCATACGTATGTACATCTATAAATTCTTTTTGTAATGCTTTCTGTATTTCAGAATGAATCTTCCATCGCAACGCATATGCCGCCGCTAATCCAGCAGCGGGTATAGCAATGCCCGCTTTACTGGTTGCAACATTGGTAACTACATTTGCAGTTTTACTAACAACTCGTCCACTCGCACTTGCAGTAGTATTTGCAACGTCTCCTGCAACACTCGCAACTGCTTTAGTTGCACTACCAATTGCCGTCCCGACCGTCGTTGCGGTACTACCAATTGCCGTCCCGACCGTCGTTGCGGTACTACCGATTGCCGTCCCGACCGTCGTTGCGGTACTACCGATTGCCGTCCGGCTCGGCAGTCGGTTATATATACGATCTTTATTCTTGTGTAACAGTTTAGAAGCGGAATGTTTAATTTGATTGAAACGTTTTAATGTCTTTCTATCAAATGATGGTATTTTCATTTTTAATGTGTGTGATTCAGGCACTGGCATTTTAGACTCAATCGGGGTGATCGTTGGTGGTATATAAGAAGACGACGCATCACTAAGGGTTGTGTTATTAACTGGTGCACCACCTTGCATGTGTTTTAGTAGTAACTGATCTTGTTTTTTATTATGGAATGCAATCTCATAAAATATACTTAGACTCGCAACGGTTCCCAATACTTTTATAATATTTTTGGTTTCGAATACTTGACCATATTTTTTTTGTATATCATATATAATCGTTTTAATACGATCTTGTGAGATTTGTAATTTATAATGAGAATCGATTATACTTGATTCGGCAAAATTAAACAAACATGTTTTCAATAAATCAATACGGTTATTCCGAGTCACGACATGCTCTATTGTGTTTGTTTCAATTGTTTTATCATAATTTCGAGACTTAAACGAGCCATCGCCTTCGAATAAAAATCGATTTATAAAAGATGGACGCTTAACGGGATCAACGTATAACCATTTTGGAAGTTGATATAAAATACTACGATTTTCAAGACACGCTACAGATGATAATACTGAAACATGATTTAATATTTGATGTTCAGACTGCGTTTTATTCCAATCAAATAATAATTGTTCCGTTTGTTCAATTGAGCATGAGCCCGCCGTTGTTGACGTTTTTTGTAATACAGATGCCGTGACAGCTGCGGTACCCGCCATCGCTGCTCCCATGATTAAGTTTTTCGCTGTTGTATGTATGATATCATTTGCGACCGGCCGACCCCCTTCTGTTTTTGTTTGTTGTTTTGAATGATGATGGTGGTTCGTTTTATTTTGTCGTGTAATTTTTTTTTGTAGACCATGAAATAAATTACGAGCTGTTTGTCTGGTACTATTTATACGAGTACGTGCATATTGTCCCACTTTACGACTGGTTTGTTTCGTCGTATCGATTACCTTATCGGTACCCGTCTTTACTTTAAAATAAAATGGAATGGTAATTGTTGTTTTATTATCTGGAATTTTACATACTAAATGTAATTCATCGATATAATCTTCATCTGGATGTTCTTTCGTAAAATATACATGGGTTGGACTATGTAGATATATTCCTTTATAAGTAACATGATCGTGTAATTGATTAAACCAATATATATTATTTGATAAACGAGTTTTATAATTTAAAATATGTTCTTGAACTTGATTAAATCGGGTTGTATAACCAAATAAATTATGAAAATCGGGAGTTATTTCACACGCATTTTTTTCTAAAAAACAAGTTAGTGGATGAGTAAATACGGATAATGAAGACCGGCTATAAAAAGGAGATGTACTATATGGTTTAAAAAAATATTGTCCAATATCGGCTGGTGAAAATAAAATGGATCTACAAATTGGAAAATAAGATAGTTGTAAATGATTTTTATCTGGTAATTGAAATTCATTTTCTACAAGTATATCGTCATTTTCATCTTCTTCTGCTTCTTCGACTACGATGGTATTCACACCGGGATCGTTGTCGGGATAGATACGGCTATCATAATCCGTCTGACTTTCTATATCGTCGTTCTTTATACCGCCGCGATAGATTATCTTCCGTGTCTTTGCTGCACGATTCTTATTCTTATGATACTGTTTCTTAACTTTCGAGGAAGACCGTGTATTATTATCGATTCGAATTTGTGTTCGTGTTAATTTTCTATTTTTATATGTTTTCATTCTAAAAGAATAAAAGAAAATTTTTATTCCAAGAAAAAAATCAAACTTGGTTGAATTTATGATTCTTCAAACTCAGCTGCTAAATCAGCGGAAACGCGTAACGATTATGCTGCTCACGTGTTACGATGTTCGATGCAACCCAAATTTGATTGGTTACTGATGGTTTTGTTGCTGCTGACGGCTTTGTTGCTGTCTCTGTTGTTGACTCTGCTGTTGACGCTGTTGCTGTCTCTGTTGATGACTCTGCTGTTGCTGGCGGCTCTGCTGCTGCTGGCGGCTCTGCTGCTGCAGGCGGCTCTGCTGCTGCAGGCGGCTCTGCTGCTGCTGGCGGCTCTGCTGCTGCTGACGGCTCTGCTGCTGCTGACGGCTCTGCTGCTGCTGTTGACGACGACTTTGCTGGTGCTGGCTCTGCTGCTGCTGTTGACGACGACTTTGCTGTTGCTGTCTCTGTGGTTGTTGACGACGACGACTCTGTTGCTGTCTCTGCTGTTGACGTGATGAAGACGATTGACGGCGAGTACCTCCTCCTCTACGTTGATGTGAGTGACCTCTTCTACTACGTTGCTGCTGTCGGCTATTTCCTCCGAACTCGACGTGTTGTGCGTTCTCCTCCTCCTCGAGGTCTGTCTGGCCCGCCTCCTCCTTTTTTTTTTTGGCCATGCGGTCACGCACTGCCGTCTGTATCACTTTGGTCGCCTCTTTAGTCTGGTGAAACTTATTTCTCGTCTGTGTGCCGCGTATTTTTGCCTGCAGCCTGCTGGCCGCATTCGCAGCCTCAGCCTCAGCCTTCGCAGCCGCAGCCTCGTCTTTGATTGCTGCCGCCTGCCGCGCCTCCTCCTCCTCCTCCTCGAGCGTCTCCTCCTGTGCCGTGGTAGCCCGATTGATTTCGGCTTCTGACGGTAGTGGTGCCGCGGGCGGTGATGCATCAGCAGACTCTTCGGAGTTGGACTCAAGCGCCGGCTGGCCCGCCTTTTCGAGCACCGCCGACCCCGTCCTCCGATTATCAGCCATCTTCCTCGCCATGCGGCCACGCACTGCCGTCTGTATCACTTTGGTCGCCTCTTTAGCCTCGTCTTTGATTGCTGCCGCCTGCAGCAGCCGCGCCTCGTTAGCATTCCTCTCTGCCTCACGATACCATTCCTCGAACAAAGACGTACTAGTGCGAGGGCCTATCGACCCTAGTACTACTACGTGCGTGTCGTCCTCCTCAAAATTGTAACCGCGCACCCACACACCGTACCTCTTATCGTTGAAGAAGGTGTAAGTCTCAATATATTTCAAAACTGTATCTTTCCAATTTTTTAAATTATTGCCCACCCATTCTTGGTCTTTGCAGTTGGTCTTATATATTTGATTACAGTATGATGATTTCAATATCGTATCTAACACCGGATACAATTCATGTAATCTGTATATTTCGGCGGCATACTTTGATTTGTCGTTCGTGTCGTCCACCGTTTCAAGATTTATCCACTTGTCGAGGGATTGCCCATCACATGCATGTGTTGCATTTGTTAAAGTGGTGCCTGTACAAGTCCGGTGTAGAGTCTTCTTTATGTCAAAGCTAGGAGGGCTTAATAACTCACGTCTATTGGCATTCGTGGTGAGTAACTCTTTTAGTTTAGAAAGAAATACCCACTCTTGTACAACGGTCAACTGTTGTTGAGCGGTGTGATCTGTTAGAGCTGCTACCCTATCCCGCTCCATAGTGGCATCGGTACGTCCTTTCTGCCCTCGTTTGACTGCTGCCTGGATTTTAGACGCTGCTGCTGCTTTATGCTTCTCCATACGACGTACTTCCTGCCCTCGCCTGACTGCCTGGATTTGAGACGCTG
>Ga0209631_10000906_pt1 | contig 39324 bp, 29 predicted proteins | sample COG_08_FD_184752 | JGI IMG/M metagenome (GOLD analysis project Ga0209631, IMG submission 184752) | Pelagic Microbial community sample from North Sea - COGITO 998_met_08 (SPAdes) (version 2) | ecosystem: Environmental > Aquatic > Marine > Neritic zone/Coastal water | place: Helgoland, sampling... | reverse complement strand
ACCTCCCTCAGAGGCATGTTTACACAAAAAGATGCTGATGCGGTAGAATCATCAAAAGAAGTACCGGACACCTCCCTCAGAGGCATGTTTACACAAAAACTACAGACATTAACGGCTGCATTTAAGCCATTTAAAGATGGAGGTATGACATATTTAAAAAACAACCCGGACTATCTGAAGTATGGCGGAGGTGTAGTTGTTGGTATTTTATGTATTATTATGATTATGAAAACATTAAAAAATCGTAAAGAGAAATCAATACGTGTACTCGATTTAATACAAAATGATATTTTAAGTAATTATAAAGTAAATGATAAAACGGTACAGTTACATTCTTCAAAACAATTTAAATGTATAAATCCAAAAGATTCGATTAAATATGCATGGACAGTACGCCAAATTGAAAACTATCAATCAGAAGAAAAGAAACTTTCATTAAGTGAAATGCGTATAGACTTATTACAGAAACAACATTCGATTGTTATAGGTAGTTCCTTAAATGCATTACATTTAATACGTGAAGACGGTGCTGTAAGAAATAGTATTGATGAAATTAAATGCGCATTGTTTGATTACGGAGACGATGTGGATGAGTTTATACAAAATAATATCAACCGGCTTGGAATACATCATCGTAGGTCATAATAACGTTTTGGCATATTTCCGAATTCATAATTTTAGTTAAATCAGCCACAAAATGTTTATTTAATTTTCAAATTAATTTATTGAGTAGATATAAAAGATTAATAAAATTATAATTAATTCAAAATGCAGTCATGGCAACTTCTGGCATATACTATATTATTAGTATGTATTTTATTAGCAATATATATTATTTTTAAATTTGATTCGAATCATAAAACGAAAACAAAACAAAATATCACGGAATCTTATGACGCAAGCGACGCGACCGGTAGTACGGCCAATACGAATACCGAATCACAATGTAAAACTACACGAGTTACAACCGTTCCAACGGGATGTGATGCAATTCCAACATCTTTTCAAACTCCAGTAGATAGTGTTGGGGTACATACATCACCGTGTCATATACGCGAGGCGAAGTATGATCATTTTTATTATGATGTACCATTTAAGTTAAATAGTGGAATGACAGTAAAAGATATGAATTCAATTTATTGGTGTGATATTGATTCTAATAAACAAATTTCGAAGTGTGAATCATTACAAGATAAACTAAATGCGTTGGAAGATCAATATACTATTCAAAAATGTCAATTAAATGAAAATATAAATCTTATTAAATCAAACTCTGGACTAAATATAGCAACTAGTCCAAATAAAACGACAAATACTGAAAATTGTACGGGCCCTACGGCGATTTATGATCCAAGTTCTACACTTTATAAAATATATTGTCCAACATCGACCGAATCTCTCTCTAATTATTCATTAGTTGAACCAAGCCAAAGCCAATTAAGTACCCAGAATTGTGTACGTATTAATGATTATATTCAAAATGAAAACGTTAATTTTGATAATTTAAATACTATAGATAAAAATTATAATTGTAATATTTGTCAGCCGAAAACAAATACAGATGGGAGTACAGTTACAACGGAGAATTGTGTTTTAAATACTACCGCAGATGCGAAAACGACAACAAATCTGTCAGACTCAATCAAAACGACTACAAATACTTGCGACTTGAATTTATATGATATGGTTAAAGGTGCACAAAATCAAACTACCCCCGTACCAGGGGCAAACTGTACGTCGGATCAGTCATGGAAGCGCATTCAAACACACAGATCGAATGCGTCGCAAGCAGTAACGAGTCTCACAGAGAATTCTACATGTTCTTAATATAAACTGGAGTATGCAAATAAACATAGATTAAATATTAAATAATATATTGAAAATTAAAATTGTTTATTCATTATCCCTTAAATTTAAAATGAAGTTACAATTTATACTCTGTACCGATCTAGATGGACGCCTTGGATTTAACAATGATTTAATATATCAAATTCAATTAGATATGAATCGCTTTACGTCATTAACAAACGGTCAGACTGTTATAATGGGATATAATACATGGAAATCATTGCCACATAAACCGTTACAAAATCGAAACAATTGGATAATTAGTGAGCATCATTCTGATCAAATAAATGAAAATGAAAATACAAAAACATTTCGATCGGTAAAGAGTATGTTACAACATGGATCATGTGATAATCAAAATTCTAAATATTTTGTAATTGGTGGATCAATATTATTTACGACAATTGCATCGCATCCTATTTATAAACATTACATTGAATGTATACATTGGACATGTGTTGAGAAAAATGTATGTACGATAAATACTTCTGAATGTTCTATGTTTGATGTTCGTTCTTATTTAAATACATGGAAATTGGTTGAAAAATGGACTGCAAAAAATATTCCTGGAAAACTACTTCAAAAAACAGAAACAATATTTGATGTTTCATTTGTAACATTATGTAACCCAATAATGGAATCAATTCCGGCAACAGTTCAGCTTAAATCCGGGCAGCTTCCTTCTGCCGAACTACAATATTTATCTCTTTTAAGACATACACTCGAAAACGGACATGTTCGTACAACTCGAAATGCATCTACCCTTAGCGGTTTTGGAGGAAGAATCGTGATCGATTTGTCAAATGGATGTGTTCCGCTTTTAACCACGAAACAAATGGCATGGAAAACGGTTATTAAAGAATTATTGTGGTTTGTAAGGGGTGAAACGGATAATCATATTTTACAAAACGAAAAGGTATCCATATGGAATGGAAATGCCTCCCGTGAATTTTTAGATTCAAGAGGCTTGAACCATTATGAAGAAGGAGATCTTGGCCCAGTCTATGGATTTCAGTGGAGATATTCTGGAGCAGACTATAAAACATGTCATACCGAATATACCGGTCAAGGAGTTGATCAACTGGAAACAATCCGTAAATTATTAATAAGTGACCCAACGAATCGTAGATTAATTATGAATGCATGGAATCCATCAGATATTGATAAAATGGCATTACCACCATGCCACGTACTCTCACAGTGGTATGTTGACTCCAATGGAAAGTTATGGTTACAACTTTATCAAAGAAGCGGGGATATGTTTCTCGGTGTCCCATTTAATATGTTTTCATATGCAGTATTATTACATATGATGTCGTATTTAACCAACATTCCTCCAGGTGGAATGGTACATATTCTCGGTGATATGCATATTTATGATAATCATATAGAAGTTGTCAGTGAGCAACTAAAACGAATTCCACATGAGTTTCCAACTATGCAGTTAAATACTAATGCTAAAAAATGGGAAGACTTTACAATAAAAGATTTTGAATTAAAAAACTATACATGCGAATCCAAATTACACGCACCAATGATTGCGTAACCGATGCAAACCTACGAAAAAGGAGGGTTTCTAAACACATTTTGGAGTATTATTAATAAATTATACATTATCTAAATAATGATTATGTCTGATACTATTAATACGACGTTTCAAAAAACGAGTATGATTCTCACTCATACTTGAACCATAACCATCCTTGTTTAAATGGTTTTGTTTATGTAGTTTCTGTTCTAATTTAACCAACTGTAAACATTCCCGGTTATATTCATGAAGTTGATTACAATATTTACGTTTATGAGGATTATTTATATACATTTACTGATATTATATATATAAATCTTTATATTCAGTTTGATTATACCGTTGACCTGTGTTATTTTTTAACTTCCTAAAGTTGTTAGAACTTTCTGAAAACATTCTTTCACGTTTTTTGGGGATTCGGAGAAAATGGCCTTTGGTACAGAAATGTCGGGGGAAATGTCTTTTTTACAAAATGGTCAACGCGACAAGAAGTATACCGAAGGTCTACCACCACCACCAGATTCATCAGTCCAACTTCACTACTTTAATTTAAATTTAAATGTTAATTATATTATAAAAATGATATTTACAATGATAATTATATCATATGCAATGATTACCATCGGATTAATGATGTCTTCTAATAAATTGTATAAGCATACTATTTCAATACATAGAAGATGATCACTTGTGTCGTGTTAATTTTTTAACAAGACTTTACACGGGATTTTACTACAATTTTTACTAAAATAAAATGTAAATTAAATTCTAATATATAAGGAAGCTTAATCCTCTTCAACTAAAACCAAATATATGGGGGTTACATCTCTTACACGTCATTCGTTATTTTTGAAAATTTATGCAATTCTCTTTTTAATTGAGCATATACGGATCACGTATTTCTAAAAGTTAAATCATAATTGTCTTAGGAGGTCACCACGTTTTATCTACGTTACGTTTTAAGGCAAAAAACAATCGAAATTAATTTTTATATATCATTGTTTCCGAATCAAATCCAATTGTTGGAAATGAGCGAACAAAGTTATAAACGTTATCTTTTAATTCATACAACATTAAAGACGTTGTCGACAGATTTTCAGAGTCCGAATCGGTCAATGTCTCTAATGTTTTTATAAAATCTTTCAGTTTGTTTCCTTGAGTTTGGACTTGTATTTGTTTTGCAAGTTGTACTGCATTATCTATAAAACATGCAATTGTTTCCATATCTTTTTCTCGAAACCCTCTAGTTGTTATTGCATGTGTACCAATTCGAATACCACTTGGTATATGTGCATTTTTATCTCCGCAAACGGTATTCTTATTAATAATAATGCCAACCTTTTCCATTACTTTTTCAACACGTGCACCATCAATACCATACGAGTCTCTTACATCTATCAAAAATAAATGATTATCTGTACCTCCGGATACAATACGATATTTTTTTTGTCGTAGTTCAAATGCCAGCCGTTTTGTATTTTTGAGAACCTTTTCTTGATAAATTTTAAATTCTGGACTATTTGCCTGATGTAATGCGGTTGCGAGGGCAGCAATGGTATGATTATGTGGGCCACCTTGCAATCCGGGAAAAACAGAAAAATTTATTTTATCTTCTAAATGCTTTCGAAAAAAAATCATTGCTCCTCGAGGGCCTCTTAATCCTTTATGGGTAGTTGTTGATACTACATCAGCATATTCAAATGGGGATGGAATCGATTTTGAAGCAACAAGACCACTAATATGGGCCATATCTACGAATAGATATGCTTTTAGATTGTTACAAATATTATACATACGTTCATAATCATATAATCGGGAATATGCACTTGCACCTGCAATAATCATATTTGGTTGAAATATACCTGCACTATATTCCAATTGGTCATAATCAATTTGTTCTGTAAAACGATTAATATAATACGGCTTAAAATTAAAAAACATAGCCGTTTTTGAAATAATTTTGGTGGGTGTCGAAAAACCATGCGATAAATGTCCTCCATCTGGTAAATCCAATGCCATGATTCTATCGTTTGGTTTTAAAAGACCAGCATATACTTGTAAATTTGCTGGAGTACCTGATAATGTTTGCACATTAACACCCCACTCCTTTTTATCTAATCCAAAACATTGTAATGCTCTATCAATACAAAGTTGTTCTATTTCATCGATAAATTCATTCCCACCATAATATCGTTTACCAACATTTCCTTCAGAATATTTATTTGTCATTACTGATCCGATTGCATCTAAACATGACCGGGAAACATAATTCTATAAATAACAATAATCAAATTAGTTATGTTGATTATAGTGAAATAATAACAATCAACTGACCTCGGATGCGATAAGATCAATTGTATTTCGTTGTCTTTGTTTTTCTTTTTCTATAAGATCAAATACTTTGGGATCGGTTTTTGACAACGGTTCATTTAATGTCTTTGAAACTAATGTTGATAAAAAAGTCGAGTAAGATGGTTTAAAGACGGTTCGGACAGGTCTTAGCATTCAGCACTATGGTGGTCTACGAATAAATATTTTTATTAAAAGTTAACCCCCCAAAAAAATATATTAATTACTTTTTTTTTTACTCTTGTATTTTTACTGCGATTCAAATTTTTTTAAAATAACCATTTTGTAAGGTGAGTGAGTATACTGTCGTCTACTTAAAATAAAAAAACAAAAGGATTTTTTATAAGTAAATAAATAAATAATATACTATATAATATAAAATAAAACATGACAACTCTCGAAGAATGGGATTCGGTTTTAGAATCTATATTATCTATGGGTAAATATGCAAAAGATGAAGATATTTGCAAACAACTTTTAATTCTTTTAATACCTTCTTTTGCGTTAAAAGTAAATTTAGAGGATGATTTAGATGTAACCGAAAATTCAGAAGAAATACAACAAGCAAAAGACAAATTCCAAAATTGGTTTCAATTATATCAAAATGGTATATTAAATCATCTAGTAGAAGAACATTTTGGAGAAACACAAATTAATCTGTTTTTAAATGAAATTTGCAACCAACATAAAGAAAAACGTAATCGAATATTAGATATATTATGTAGTTGTTTAAAAGACGATCCAGATACTCTTGAAAAATGGCTTACAAATCATCATTTATGTGGTGCCGGAATTTCACATATTAAAAGAAAACAATGGTTACTTACAAATGGATTTTCAGAAGCGCTTTCAGTGCCAAGGGTGACCGATGAAATTTTTCAAAAATGGTTTGAGGCATATGATGCTTTTTCAAAAGAAAGTCCGTATATTTTTACGCAATTTTTTGTATCAATTATATCAGTACATAATAGATCATGGTACACCGATACAATGATGTGTGTATGTGCCTTGGCACGTATTCATATAACACGTATATTTTTACGTATTTGTTCAGAATATAAGAGGTCAAGTGAATTTCATTTTTTTAAATATAATAAAGCGTTACCATCGTATACACCCTATTATATTGAAAAAACAAAAAATGAAGAATTGGAAGGGGAAGAACACGAAATAAATAGTGATGGAGAAGAAAGCAACGAGATATATACTGCCGGGGTAGTACTCGGGGAAGAAAACCGTGAAGAGGTAGAAAGTGACTGGGAAGAAAGCGAAGAGGTAGATCGTGAAAGTGGGGAAGAAAGCGAAGAGGTAGATCGTGAAAGTGGGGAAGAAAGCGAAGAGGTCGATCGTGAAAGTGAAGAGGTCGATCGTGAAAGTGAAGAGGTCGATAGTGAAAGTGAAGAGGTAGATAGTGAAAGTAGTGTGGAAGAAAACGAAGATATAGATGAAAATAATTTTATCAATACTAATATTTTTATTGAAACACGTAATTGGGAATGGAAACCACAACACAGTTTATTATTTGAACCGAATTCAATATTATGGCATGAAATGGCAATTGAATTAGTTGCAATTAACTTAGTTCCATTTTGGCGTAAATTACAAATATCAGCATCTTTCTTAAAATATTTTCCGTATTATAATACTTTAATAAAAATTTGTTCTTCAAAAGAAATTGAAATATGGTACAATAATCAATTTTCACAACCTTTCTTACATATAAATGTTCTTCATAAATATACACCTCAAACATTTATAGAATCTTATTTACTTTGGTGTACAACAAATATATCGTCGTTTAGTTTAACAGAATCTATTACGGCTTTAATTCAGGTGTATTCAATTGCATCTCATCCGTCCTGTCGTTCTTTATTACAAAGTTTAGAAAATCAAGCCACTATGCTAATTTTTAGTATTGGACTTCATTTTATAGAAAAATACGAGCCAACAACACTACCATATGCAAATTCAATATGTTATAATGTAATTAATATCATAACGTCTCAATTTAAAGCATGGGCGAATAAACAGAATCCATTAGAATATTCAGAGTCGGTTACACATTCGTTTTGTTGCTTCTTAAAAGCTGGAATTTTTAATTCTGATCACCGCAACCATATTATATTATCTTTAAAAATAAATACTACATCTGGATTTATTGCAACACGCTTCTTATTACGATATGTTTTAAAAGATTTAAGTACAAAGGAACCCCCGACAACAATTCAATTATTGATTTATTCGTCTGTTATGGAGATAATAATATTTACTACCATATTAAATACACAATATACAACAAGAGTATTTATTTTAGATTGTGCAAGATGTATAGGATTACTTACAAAATATGATTACAAAGAGATGTTATTATTAAGTGAATTTTGTGATCGGTATCCTTCATCTATTGTACGTGCATTATCTGAATTAAGTGAAAAGGATTCATACTTTATTATTTATACATGGGAAAAAAATAATATAAATAATGTAAATATTATAAAAGAAGGACTTGAAGCAGAACAAAATATAAATGCGTTAGAACTTAGTACAACATGTTTAGACGGATTATTATATACGTGTATGCAAGATCCCGTTATGTTACCAAGCAGTAAACAAATTGTTGATAGATTAACAATTGAGCAACATTTAGAATTTAATACATATGATCCATTTACTCGAGAATCTCTTGAATTAAAAAACATAATACCAATGCCAGACTTAAAAAAATGTATTCAAAAAGAAATTATAATTGCTTGTTTTGTTAAAACATCTATAACAACTGCTATTTATAATGTTCGTTTTTGTAAATAGTATTTAAATCCATTGTATATAATAATAATTAATTTAATCTATAATTATGGAATGTGCATTTAATACATTTTGTTTTGAATCGAGTGATTCAAAATCTTTAATTATTAATTATAGTGAATTAAAAACATTAAAAGAATTTTATAAACAAGATAAAGATATTATACAAAAGTTAGTAGAATGTGCAACGAATCATATGATAAAACATAATACTCCGCAATTTATATTTCATTTATTTTGCAATGGTATGATATTAAAAGATATGGTTGAGCATCGTCATTTTATGGTAAATTTAGCTATTATGTTTAGAGATAAATTTCCAACCCAATTACATTCATGTTATGTGCATCATGCACCTGCTTTTTTTAAAGCAATATATGATATTTTACAATCAATTATACCAAACTCTGCTCGAAATAAAATCATAATGTTACCACCAGAAGTTTTATATAAAAAAAGAACTAAAAATATACAACAACATAATTCAAGCGGTGCGTAAATAAATAATAAATAATAAAAATAATAAATAAATATACATACATAAAAAAAATGAAACGTTCTGTCTCAAGTAATTCTGCAATTGATAAATTAATTTCGCAAGAAGTTAAAAATGAATTAAAATTGCAAGAATCGGTCTCTGCAGAATCCGATTCAGAACCAGAATCAGAATTAATAACGTGTGATGATTCAAAACGGTATGTTTTATTTCCAATTCGTCATAATGCTATTTGGGAAATGTATAAAAAAGCAGAAGCTTCTTTTTGGACGGCGGAAGAAGTGGATTTAAGTTTAGATAAACAACATTGGAAAAAACTAAAACCAGATGAACAACATTTTATTTCTCATATTCTCGGTTTTTTTGCGGGAAGTGACGGAATTGTAATGGAAAATTTAGCATTAAGATTTATGCAAGATGTTCAAATTGCAGAAGTACGAAGTTTTTATGCATTTCAAATGATGATCGAAAATATACATTCTGAAATGTATTCGTTATTAATTGATGCGTATATTGAAGATACAACTGAAAAGAAAAAATTATTACAAGCCATAGATACAATACCAAGTGTGGGACAAAAAGCTCAATGGGCAATGAAATGGATATCAGACAAAAAAAGTAAATTTGCAGTACGATTATTAGCATTTGCTGCTGTAGAAGGGATTTTTTTCAGTGGTTCATTTTGTGCATTATTTTGGTTAAAAAAAAGAGGGATTATGCCTGGATTAACATTTTCAAATGAATTAATTAGTCGAGATGAAGGTATGCATACGGATTTTGCAATTTTAATATACCGTACTTTACTCGTAAAAAGACTTGATGAAAATATCGTTCATGATATGTATAAAGAAGCTGTTGAAATTGAAAAACATTTCATTATTAATGCTCTACCATGCCGTTTAATTGGTATGAATTCAGAATTAATGTCGACATACATTGAATTTGTAGCAGATCGTCTTCTTGTACAGCTTGGTTATAATAAGATATGGAATAGTAAAAATCCCTTTGATTTTATGGAAATGTGTTCCATGACAGCTAAAACAAATTTTTTTGAAAAAAGAGTAAGTGAATATAAATTGTCAAATGTTGACAATACGCAAACTGCAAAATCAACATCATCCTCTATGTTTGATGCTGAGTTTTAGAAAAGGAATCTATATTGGAGCAAGAGGGTGTTTAATAACCGTAACATATAACCGTAACATTCTCACATACTTCAGAAACGAGGGCATGTAACAGCATTACTTTTTATTTTAAATGCTTCTTTTTGTATTAAATGGAAACATGAAACATTTGGAATTTGATATAACATTTTGCATAATATCTTTATTTTCCATTATAATATCTTCATTTTCCATTATAATATCTTTATTTTCCATATCTTCATTTTCCATTATAATATCTTTATTTTCCATTATAATATCTTTATTTTCCATATCTTCATTTTCCATATCTTCATTTTCCATATCTTCATTTTCCATATTGTAATCCATAGTACACCCTGTATTTTCATTGTTATTATCTATAGTATAATCATCGCTCGCATCACTCATACTTTCTTCTTCTATATAAACATGTGTTTTATTATCAGGTAATAATTTACATTTCACAAATATATTTTCCCATTTATATATATATATGTCTTTTGATGAAAAATATGTTAGAAATTCAATTAAAGAAACACGAGATGTAGGTGAACGACCCTGATTATTTATAATATGAATACGGGATATTAATTGGTATACTTGACTATAATTAATTCTCAAAAAAGCTCGTAAACTATAGGGTGTAATCCATTCTCCATTGTAACAGGGATCACTTATTGCATGAAAAATTTGCGATAGTGTGTGTGGGTTTTTTATATTGTACATATTATTTTTCCGCGTCTTTTTCATTTTAGTGGGAATTTAATTTCAGGAAAATAAATTTATGAAATAGATCTAATTAATCATCCGATGGTGTTCCTAAGTTATTCGTTGGATATCTGACGATTTCAGAACTTTTTATAATATAATACAACTATCATCGACAAGGGTCGGAAGGGATCTACACGTATTACATCGAAAAAATGCGGCAGTACCTTTATCTTTTGTAAATGCATTAAAATTACAGTAGCATCGTCTACATGTGTGTACATGAATCGTATATGGATTTTCTAATATAAGAGGAGTTGCAATTGGAATATCCGTGATGGGTGTATTTGAGTTAGAAATAAGTCTTGCAACTGGAATTGATTTGTTTTTTTTAAATGGAGGAGGACTTTTTTGTTTATTCATCATTTATTACTTATTACTATTAGTTATAATATTTTAATTTAATTTTTATAATAAATTAAGTTTTCTATGAAGATTGATATTGATCGTGAAAGGTATGCTCCATTTCTTCTATCATAATTTAAAAAGTATTCAATAAATAAAAAAACAATACGTCAATTTATTCATTTATGTTTTAATTGTGATGTTTGTGTAACCGGTCGATTATTTAATGCAGCTAAGATTTGTACTTTATGTTCTTCTGATAAACCTACAATGGTATTCAATTTCTCAGTTATCCATTTGGTATTCATTGCTTGTTTCCGATTCACAGATGTTAAACTCAATTTTCCACTTGACATATCAAAGTGTGGTATTTTGTTTTCGTTCATAAATTTCATAATTGTTGTGTCTAATACTTTCTTACGTTTTCTTCTGTTTGCTAAAGCGGCTGCTAATTTCGTAATTTCATCTTTTACAGTCATCCAGTCTTTAATATGTGATTGTGCATTTTCTAATGCAGTATCTTCTAAAAATACACCATTTTCATCATTATCTGGACAATCGATGTCTTCTATATCTAATTGATTTGGTTCAAATATTGTATTTTCTTCTGTCATCAACATTATTTTTATATTATCTAAAAATATACTTATATGCGTTTAAATATATACATAAACAAATAAATGTGAAAACAATACTAATAAGATTTATACTTTAATAACGGTGATTTAATGTTTTCTCAATCAACTGACACCTCTTCAATTTCATGGAAAAAACAACTAGAACAAAATCCCTTATTTAATACATTACAGGAAAAAGGATTTACTAAAAATCAAATTTTTAGTATGGTAGAAGAACGTTGTAAGCAAAGAGTGTCAACATTAACATCAAATTCGTCTACAAGGAATACTCCTTTTATATCTCAACAATTTACAAATGAATCGAATATGCGAAGAGATATGTCACAAAAAAATGAATTAGATATAACTTATCAACGATTTGAAAGAGAATCAAATATGCGAAAAGAGTCACATCCGTTAAACTATCAGGGTCAATATAATGATGATTCAACATCAGAACGATTTGCAAATGAATCTAATTTACGTAGGGAATCACACCGGCCTCATCACCAAACAATGCTTGCGACACCTGTACAATTTCAAAATGTACCACATAAATCTAAAATGGAAGATACGTTTCAAAATGCATTTCAAGAGAGACAAGCTGTTCATATTTCACATGCATCAGCCGCACCACCACCTCCCCCTCCGTCTCGGGCTCATTTAATACCGGTTTCATCAAAATTATTACCAAATGTGAATGATTTTGAAGCAATGGAGAGAAAAAAGCATGAAGTCGAACTTGCTCGACGAAGAGAGTATGAAAAACAAACCCGTATTCGAAGAGAAAATTATCAACGTGAAATTAATCATTTAAAAAACAATATGAATGAATCATATACACTTTTAAACGTACCTAAAAATTATACTCAAAAAATTCTTTCACATCAGTATCGTAAAGCAGCGTTACAATATCATCCCGATCGTCAGATTTCAAAATCAAAACAAGAACGAGATTATGCAAAAGTAATGTTTGAAAAAATAACGAAAGCATACATGACACTTTTAGAACAATTAAAAAAGAATTCCGGAAACCAAGTGTTTTATGATTTAAAAAAACAAAGTGAAAATACAATTTCAGAACAAAATACGGTTACTACTCCCTCCCGCCCTTCTGAAAAGTTTAATTTAAAACAATTCAATAAAATATATGATGACAATCGATTGTCAGAACCAACCGACGAAGGTTATGGTCAATGGTTATCTTCGGAAGATACGTCAAATGAACCACAATTAAATCCATTCTCAGACAAATTTAATTTGAATGTGTTCAATGCAACCTTTGATACATTCAAAAATAATGATCCTGAAGTACAAAAACAACTTATAAAACGAGCGACTGATCCAGATACATTTATGGGTTATGGACAACAAGCCTTTGAAATTGGTGTACAAAATATTTCAGATTATAGTGGTGAAGCGGGTCTATTAGGTTATACGGATTTAAAACATGCACATACAACCCGTATGATACCCGCGAATAGTGTGAATGTTCCACAAACATCAATTGATGAGCTTGAGAAGCAGCGTGAAAATTTATCATATACAATGGATGTTGCTGAACTTTCAAAACGCGAACGATATAAAGCGGAAGAGCAACAACTCGAAACCGCGAGATTAGAAAATGTTCATGCTCGTGATCAATTAATTATGGAGCAGCATGCAAGAGTAAATTCTCTATTATTAAAGAAATAAGAATGTAAAGTAATATCGTTAATTAAATGCAATTTATTTTTAAACAAGCGTGCAGTACGTTGCCTATTTTATGGAGTGCATTTATGATATATAATATAACGGCTATATCACTCATATATAAAGTAGCATGTATTGTAAATGCATTCATTGCTTTTTTTTATCATGGAATTCAAATACCGTGTACACATAACGATATGAGTGCTTCATATACTGTTCATAACAAAAATGATAAACATATTTTTTTACGTACTATTTTAAGAAATATTGATTTATCATTAGTTTGTTTTTTAGCAAGTTTTCTTGCATTACAAAATTATAATTTTAAAATTGAATATGTTTTGGTATTATGTATATTAAGTGGTTTTAATCAATGGAGTACAACTTATGTAGTATGTATTATGATATGTATTAGTACTATACAATATATTCATTTACATATTTATAAAGGGATGTTAGTTTCAATGGCATTCGGAGGAATTGCATTTAGTAGTACACCACCTGATAAATGGATTCAGTCATTACGATATATTTGGCATGCTAGTTTAGCATTGTGGATATATGGTTCCGGATACATTATTCATTGACAAAATATCAATATTAATTTCATTTGTTTTAGTAATAAATAAAAATTATTAATTTAATAAAATGAATTTAAAATCATTTGTTATATATAGTTTATTAACAATTGGTATTGTATGTATAATAACAATTGTTATATTAACTCCAAAACAAACCGAAAGTTTTACGAATAATGATCAAGAAGAACCTCGGTCTGTATCAAACGCATCTACAAACGATGCACGCATAATAGATGGTACAGGCACACGCACAAGCACAAGCACAGACCCACCCACAGACACCGGTACAAACCCACGCACAGGCACCGGCAAAGCAGACACAAATACAACCACACCTACCTCGTCTTTTATACCTGCTGCAAATGTTTCACCATCTACTGCTACATTAACTACGACTCCGACGAAGACTCCTATGGCGGCAGCAACATGTACTGGAACAGGTGAAAATGATTGTTATAATAAAATAAATTGTGGGTGGTGTATTACAAAAAATGAGACAGGTACATGTGAAACGAATCCGAATAATAGTAGACCTTCAAAATGTACAAAGTATTGGTCTCCAACAGACGGAAACGATGATTATCGTGGGTTAGTTGCGAATGATATATCGACATCAACCGAGCAAACATTATATGAAGATGATCCAGATATTATGGATGATTCAGACGATGAAGAAGAGTCAGATGATGACGATTCTTTGTATGAAGAAGAAACAAATAATACTGCTATATCAACTAAAGTTGCGAATCCTATTTCACAACCGACAACACCAAACACTGAAACTACAACGCAAAATTTACAATCTGCACTTGTAAATTCTACATCAGCTGTACCCGGGGTTGTAGATGGATCATTAAATGGGCCTATTTATGATGGATTCGATGGAAAAAAACAAAACGAGCTTGATGTTGGTTTAGACGGTGTATCATATGACGAAAATAATGAAAATACTCAGAAAGATGTCGAAAATTTGTTTGTATATAGGCCTGTTTCTACCTGGCCAACTTATACTCCTCGGCAGCCAGTATGTACTCCAAAAATAAAACGTAATGCAAGACCAATATACACGTCTGGTTCAAGTGATTCTCATTTTAGTTATGGAACATTAATGTATGGATCAAATACACAATCATTACATAATATATCGAATGCTAACATGTATTCTTCATGTTTAAAAGATAAATCGTCATCATTATCATCAGTCAGTAGTCAATATCCATCTGTAACAACAACAACAACAACAACAACAACACCACCCACTCCTGGTATTTTTGTATCTTAATATTCTTTTAAATTTATTTAAATTTTATTTAAATTTTCTAAACAATATGATATGTTATCATCGTCTTTAAATACAGCAATTTGAGGATAATATCTTTGCTGATTTTTAGAATATTGCCACAAATTCTCAATATTTGAGATTGACACTTTTTGTTTTTGTATTGAATAACATCCATATAAAAATACATTTTTATATGTCTGATAACATAAAAAAACTTCCAAATCTTCTTTTTGAATTCTTTTATAATATTTAATAGGAGTTAAACTTGTCGTTCGTAATAAAACTTGGTCAGTAAGATAACGATCCTCCCACCAAGTAGGACTTCGTAAATCGGCAACGACAACCGCTCCTCCTCCATACGCAATATATCCTTTTTTTGTTTCATATTGTTGATTTGTAATATAATCAGTGTGTGAAATTTCGTATGGGCTTGGATTAGCATAAATCGATTGGCTCATTGTATATCCTATAAGATATAAGTCACCATTCTGACAGCGAGTATCATATTTTATAGAAATGTAAAAACCATTTTTATTTACAAATTGTAAAAACATAATAATGAATCAGAAGAATGAGAAAATGAGAAATATAATTTTATACTTTTTTTTTAATATTTAATATAAAACAAAATGACACCCATATGAGTATTCCAGTCCACGTCGATTCAAAGAATGCCGCAACAACAAAACGGAAACACCGTTCAAAGCGTCGCAAAAGCGAAGCCATCAAAAAGAAATGCACTCAATGCATAAATCGATTTGCTCATTGTAAAAACATAAATAAATATTTACATATGAAATATAAATCTAATATAATTTTTTAAAAAATGTCAAAAATAATAAATGAGCTTGTATTATCTGGAGGTGGAATGACCGGTATTGCAATGTTAGGTACATTACACGAAATGTATAATCAAAATATATTAAATCATGTTAAGCGTATTATTGGTACATCTATTGGTGGAATTATTGGATTTTTAATAAATATTGGCTATAAACCGAATACAATATTTGCGATTATAAATGAACTTGATTTTAACATATTTAGTGAAATTAATTGTGATAATATCATGATGTTTTATGATACAATGGGCGTTGCAGATGGAAAACCGGTAATGACTATCATACATACAATGATGAAGCACAAAGACATAGACCATACAATTACATTTAAACAATTATATGAAATTACAAATGTAGAATTGTTAATTACTGGTTATAATTTATGCACTTCAGTTACAGAATGTTTTAATCATATAGACACCCCCGATATGTCGATTTTATTAGCAATTCGTATTACGATATCTATACCTCTCTATTTTAAACCAGTTAAATATAATGATTTTTTATATGTGGATGGAGGTATAACAGAACCAATACCCATTCGTTTCTGTAAGCGACGATCACATAGTTTTATAATCTCACTTTCTCGTAATAAAAATACTATAACAAATGAAATCGTTGAAAAGGGTATTGAAATGCCGGATTATATCGGATTACTTTTTGGAGGTATATATAAATCCTTAAGTACCCAATGTTTACAATTTCAAAAAAAATATCCAATGAATATATTTATTTTAAAAGTAGTTGGAAGTAGTTTAATCGATTTTAATCTTACTAAAGTAAACAAAAATAATATATATAAGCAGGGGGTGGATGCGTTTATAAAATGGAACACAATACACCAATTTCCTATGAATTCATCTAAAAATATATCTATGAGTAAAAAAACGTTAGATTCAACTACATGAGTGGTTATATCATTTTTGTGTGAACTTAAAGCCAACGTATATATTGTTGGGTATAACCATACAAACCAATATTTAATTATTAAAAAATGCCTTCTAAAGCAGCGAATAAATCTACATCCAAAACAACTTCTAAATCCAAGGCGACCACTGCCACTTCCACTTCCACTTCCACTGCCACTGCCACTACCACTCCGGCTCCGACCCCACAGAATGTTAGTTCTCAAAAAGAACCGGTTGTTGTTAAAAAAACGCTAGATGTCAATGATGATAATGTAGTTTCAGAGAAATCCACGGAGCAGACAATAACACCCACTGTCACTACTGAAGATTCCGTAACTCTAAATCGTTTAAGAGAGACGCGTACAAAGATAAATGATCTGGCAACAGTTTTAAAAAATCTTACTAAAGAACTTACTCTTATTGAAAAAGAATATAATAAGGAGAGAAATGTATGGATTAGAAAAGTAAACAAAAGGGGACGTAAGAATACAAGTTTAAGTGGATTTGCAAAACCAGGATTTATTTCGCCTGAACTTTGTAGTTTTTTAAATGTAGAAGCCGGAACAGAGATGGCCCACACGGATGTTACGAAAAATGTTATTAATTATATTAAGGAGCATCAGCTTCAGGATGAGAAGAACCGTCGAATTATAATTCCGGACGATAAATTATCAGGATTACTTCAACCAGGTACAACAGATACAATTACTTTTTTCAATTTACAGACGTTTATGAAACATCATTATTTGAATCCGAATAAAGTAAAAGAGCAGGCGCTCGCAGCCCAAGCAGCACTTGTCGCCCAAGCAGCACTTCTCGACCAACCCGTACATCTCTCCCATCAAAGTACGTCAACTTCTAATTAATAATAATATTAATAATAATAATAACAAAAACTAACTATTATAAAAAAAATGAATCAAGAGGGTGAGTTTGATATTACTAAATTACATATTCATCAAGAACGACGTAATTTAGAAAAAACAAAGTTATACAATATAATATTAAAAAGAGCATATCATCGAATTGAAACCGTTGCAATTCATAATCATCACTGTTTATTTACCATACCTGAATTTTTATTAGGTATGCCTTTATACGATGCGTATCAATGCAGTGGATATATTCTTCAAAAACTAAAAAAAAATGGATTCAAAGTATGTTATTATCATCCAAATATAATTCATATTAATTGGTTAAAAGATAATGATCAACAAAATAATAATGATCAAAGAAATAATGATTTAAATTCGGTTTTAACAGCCGGATCAAGTAACAACATTTCTTCAACTCCACCACTTAAATATGTACCCACTGGAAAATTATTTCAAACCGATTAATTTTGTTATTGACACGTCATATAGGTCGCCATATCTTGTTTTAATTTTGAGAGACTAATATATAAATCTGTTATGCATACAATAAACAACCATGGTAAAAGAACAAATCCAAGAATCATAATACGGGCGAGTTTTGGAACAAGTGTTGATACATCTGTGCCACCTGTATTCGGAAACATTGATTGTGAAATCATACCAACAAAAATGCAAATAATTGCAGTTAACATAATAACGATAATCGATTGCTGAATTTCCATTTTTCGAAATTGATAATTATTATTCTTAGTGTAGTATTAGAAAAAAGAAACACACGAAATAAATAAAATAATATTATTAATATAATAATATGACATCACTTAATTATACGTATAAATGTGTACCATCCATAAATGAATCGATGCGTATACTTCAAATTCCATCAAATGAATATTCGACCTTGTTTTGTAATACAAAAACAAAATCCAATGAGGAATTAAATCGTTTTCGATCCAAAAAACGAGATTATTTAAATAACAGGTATTCAACTACTCTGAATACTGTACCAAAACAAGAAAACAAATTAACACAAAAACATACACATCTTTTAACAAAATGTGAAAAGGGTAACGATCTTTTAAAATCATCACCAATCTGTAAACAATTGAAAGAAAATATTGATAAAATATACGACGATGATACTTTAAGACATGAAATCGAACTCGCAGATGCATACCAATATTTGTATGCCAACGATGATACGGAAGCAAAACAACCAACCTCTTTTAGCGACGACGTCTATAATCCGGTTGATATGCATTGTACGAGTCAACCGTCTGCAACTTCCCAATCCGCGGTATCTAATACGTATGAAAAATGCAATTCAATTTGTCCACCAGAACGAACCCCGCAGTTATTAGAAAATACACCTGAAACGAATAATCCGCATCATTTATGGAATGAAAAAATTCAGAAGTTGTATAATAAATTACAAAACAAGCTCGACAGTGGCAATGAGGATATGCTGCTGAAACATTTATTAAATCATATATTTAAGAAACAAAAAAAAAATATATTTTGTTATGCCGGCAGTATTACCGAATATTTACGAAATCCAGATTTTCCGTATACCTACTGGAGAAAAGAAATATTAAAAGAGAAGTTACATTCAGATATGAGTGATTTTTCAAGACAACAAGTACGAAGTCGAGTCGATATTAAAGGATTAAGTCCATCAAAACAAATGACCGCAATGCAATTATCCCATAATAATTTCTTTAATGAATTATATCGGCATGCACTAACGATAAAAACATATTCAGATTCATCAAATAAAAATGCCATTTGTAATGAATATAGTATTTCAATCGTAAGTATTACAGTATATAACGGTGGTCATTTGCTTGCGATTAGTCAGTCTATGATTTCTCATGCGAACATTTTGTTATTTTGGTTTGATAAAGGTAATTGGAATATTTACTTACTAGATCCGCATGGACTTTCTTCAAATTCAAATTACACATTTGTAAATCAAGTTTTAGTAGATGTTATTGGTGACGAGATTAAAAAAGGGAGCGATGTAAGATTTGCAGAACAGAACATATATTACAAAGGTAATATATTTTTGTTGATTCGTAATACGAATCAAATGTCTCATCCTATACCAACGAATCAAATTAAAAATTATGATGGACTTCAATCCATTTTGAATGGCCCATTCTGCGGAGCATATGCATTATTTTATGTGAAATTAATTATACAATCCCGTATACAACACATTGAATATCAAAAACGATTCACTAAAGAAACAAATATCATTTCGCATATATTGCGGAATAATTTATGCAAGAGTGATAATCACCCTCATTGTAAACGTGTATCAAACTATTTACTATTTAGTAAGACAAAACCAGCAGTCAATGAAACGTTAATTGTAATGGATATGCGAACTAGATTAACCATATCCGAGAATGTAGACGGAGTTGTTTCTGATAATCAGAATAATGAATATTATTCCTACATACGTTTACGAAAATACAATTCAGATCAAGATAATACACGAACGGACTTATACTTTTTAACAACACAATATTGTGAAAAGCATGTTCCTAAACACATAACACTCTTTAATTATTTAGATGTTCTACAAAATGCATTGCATGCTCACTTCATAGTCGCCGCCTCATCCTCCCATACATTACAAGCCGAACCTTTACCAGATACTCAAATCATAATTACAAAAGAGCACTTTGATACTCTATTAGCAATACAACAAAAAGCGGTAGATTCCCAAAATGAAGACATTCTTACGATTGGTAAACATGGCGAAATTGTAACCTATTTAAAAAAAGAAGATACAAATTCGATTCCTTCTATCCGTGATACAATTAATACATTAAATACCGAAATTAGTCTTACGCAACATTCGGATGGAGTATTACATGTTACAATTGATGAAATGCATGACGATAACAATAGTGGTGGCGATAAAGATACTCATTGGTGGGGAAAATATATTCCAATAGATGAAGTACAACGTTATAAAAACATTGAAAATCTTAAAAAAGGAAAAGACAAAAGAACAAATGAACAAAAACAACAATTCAAAGAGTGCATTGAAAACGGGCCTCTCGCTTTCCGTTTATTTGATAAATATAATATGTATCTTAGGCGAAATGTAGATACATTCCATTGGCAATTTGAAAACGTACAGCCGACTGGAACTCTGATTTCTTATAAAGCTATTCAAGATAAAACAACTCTTACAAAAATGCCATATGAGATTACAACTTGGGAACAAATTACAGATCACAAAAAACTGTTTATGAGTGATATCCAACCAAATATGAGAGTGACTTTTTATCACAATCGTAAAAAGACAGAGTTAACCGCAACCGACTTTGAAAATCTAAAATTATCTTCTGACAAAAAATATATTGCACACCGTTTGGACTCATATAATTATGATAAAAATCATCAATCAAAACACTGTATTTTCTATGATACTCAAAATCAGAATCAAGCCATGATGCTTTATATTACAAATGAGGCAACTGTAAATCTATGTAATTTATCGAACATGAAAGTGACACGGATTTATATTGGAGAAAAAATAACACACATTCAAGTCGCTTCAAATTATAAAAAAAATCAACATCGTTTCCTCGTTCTCTCGTTCGATAAAAATATAGATTGCTATTCATTTGTTACCGAAATTCAATATACTCCCAATTTATTCAAAACAGTTTTCCCAGAGAAATATCTAAATAAAACGTGTGAAAAACTGGATAAAACGATTTTACCAAAATTAAGAAACATGTCAAGTGTAACTCTTCAGGACTTTCAACACCTTCTACCGAAATCTGATTTAGAAATAAATAAATTGTTTACTATATTTACGTTTTTGTGTAATTCAAATGTAAATACATTTATAATAAATTGTTTAAATAAATATATATCTGAAGGAAAGCTCCCTTTGAAATATGATATAATGGATTTAAATACCGATCGATTCGTATTAGAAAAGTTGTTTCAGACAACAAATGGTAATTACTGGAATAATAAAAGAAATTGGTTAACAGATTTACCACTCAAAGAATGGTATGGTGTTGAAACAAATACAAATGGAAACGTAACGAAACTACATTTGCATAATAATGGATTGACCGGTACGATTCCAAGACAAATCGGTCAGCTGGAAGACTTAACAGAATTATTGTTATACTCAAATAATTTATCAGAATCTATTCCAGTAGAATTAGGTCGTCTTCGAAGTCTGACACACCTTCATTTAGGTCATAACAAACTATCCGGATATATTCCAATTGAAATTGGAAATCTACAGTATCTAACACACTTATCGTTATGTCATAATGAATTCGATGGAAATATACCAGATACATTTGGAAAATTAGAGAAATTAAAATATCTTAATTTACATACGAATAAACTTGAAGACCACATCCCATTTGAAATCGGAAACTTAAGAGACTTACTTGAGTTGGATTTTTCTCGTAATAAGTTATACGGCTCAGTACCATCTGCCCTCGGGAATTTATCTAATATAATACACTTTAATATATGTAATAATGACGATTTAAGTGGAACTATTCCAAATGAATTGATAGAATCATTTAAAAAAAATGATAATATTAATTTTATAGGTATATGCCATACTTCTCGTTTAGAAGTTCCATCTGATATTCTGAAACACCCGGCGTATAAAAATACGAGCTGTGATACTTTCAATTCGGATTTAGATTTTTTAACAACATTATTTTACGCAACAAATGGGATATCCTGGTTTAATAATGAGAATTGGTTATCACCAACCGTTCCTTTAGAACAATGGTATGGAATTGAGACCGAAAATGGAAAAGTCGTTTCTATTAAATTACAAAATAATAATTTAGAAGGTAAACTTCCGATTGAACTTTCGAAACTAAGTGAATTAAGAATATTAGATTTAGATGATAATAATATTTCAGGTAATATTCCCACTGATTTTGTTAAATTAACAAATTTAACAAATTTATACATACATAATAACTATTTAAATGGTACTATTCCCGCGGAGATTGGACGGCTTACAAAATTAAAACAATTAGTATTATCTAATAATAATTTAAGTGGAATTATTCCAAATGAGATCGGAGAATTAACAGTATTAATAACATTAGATTTATGTAATAATGATCTAAGTGGATCAATTCCGTTTGAAATAAGTAAATTAATATATCTGGAAGATTTTGATTTAAGAAATAATAACAAACTCAGTGGAACGCTTCCTCCTGAAGTCGAGCGTTTGTTTATTAGACTTTCAAACGATCTTTTTGGAGAAGAGGTATATATCGGATTATGTTCAAGTTCGAAATTAGTTATTCCGAAATCAATTACTGATCTAGGCTCATATCATGAGACTGATAATTCAACGTGTATTGATTTTGATGATAGATACATATTAGAGAGATTATTTGATCAAACAAATGGTGAAAAATGGACACATAAAGATGGGTGGATGTCAGACTTACCCCTTAACGAATGGTATGGTATTACAATCAACCATAATAATAGGGTAAGTCAGATTAATCTTTCAGATAATAATTTGGAAGGTACTATTCCGACAGAGATTGGTTACCTTTCGGAACTAGTTACACTTGTTTTAAATTCTAACAATTTTTCAAACAGTAGCATTCCTTATGAGGTAACATACTTACTAAAACTAAATATTCTTGAGATTCAAGATTCAAAACTTTCAGGAAAAATACCAGAAATGTATGATAATAAAGGTGTAAATCGATTACAAACAATAAATTTAAGTATGAATGAGTTGACGGGCAGAATTACAGACTATTTTAAACGAAATATTAATTTGAAAGAACTTGATTTATCTTATAATCATCTAACCGGTTCGATTCCTCCAGGCATATTTACCGATCACCCCCATTTAACATCTCTTTTACTCTCACACAATGGGTTAAATGGTAAAATACCGCATACAATCTTACAATTACAAAATTTAGAACGACTTTCTCTAAATCATAATTCTTTCTCAGGCAATATTCCAGAATTATGGAAACTTAAAAAACTAGACTCTCTAGAGATCGAAGACTGTTTTGAAGATGTTGATGAGGATATATTGGAAAATTTTAGTCTACAAATGCTATCCGATTCTAATTTAAATGAATTAAATGGGGAATCAATTCGAGACAATGGTATCGAACCACCCCTCAAACAAAATGGAGGAACGGGGATTCAGACATATACTACCGCAACATCGATACCCGGAAAATCTTTGTTTTGTCTTTTTAATAGTGATGGTATGGGATATATAAAAAATAACGATCATTTTTTGCATATATTTAGTTTACCTTTTCAGCCAACTTCTCCAAGATATTCTCCAACCTCGCCAGAGTATTCCCCGTATTCACCAGCCTCGCCAAGGTATTCGCCAACATCACCAGATTATTTCCCGGATTCACCAGCCTCGCCAAGATATTCACCAACATCACCTCCGCCGTATTCGCCAAAATATTCTCCGTCCAAGACATTCGGTGGCGGAGAGTCTTTGACGAAGGACGTGCTCACCAAGATCGGGTTGAGTCAGTATCTGCAAACCTTCTCTGAGGATGAAGATGAAGATGATTTTTTTGAATCGTTATTAGATGAATATGGAGACGGGTTGACGGTAGATGATATATATGGAGAGTTAGGATTAAAAGGGTTAGATGTAAAAGATCAGGACAGAGTACTACCACTCGCGCACGCAACTCTGATCCTCCGAGAGGTTAAGTCCACGAGGGCGACCACGCTCCCGGATGTCAGACTCGATCAACCATACACCCCTCTGCAAACCTTCTCCGAGGGTGAAGATGATTTTTTTGTCACTGAGAATCCAATTATAAGCGTGATCGAACTTGAAACAACGAATCAATATCGATTATTATGTTATCATAATAATAAATTATATTGTATAAAATTTAAAATTGATGATAATGATACTGTTACTGCTATAAATATAAATGAATATAATTTCGAACAAAATAAGTCATTTCTATTCATACCTCTAAAATCGAACGAAAATAAGATTTATATTCTTGATGGGTTAGTTTTTGATGATTCTACATATTCCGAAATCGAATTAGTAAACGGAGAGAATAACCATTATTATATATTAAGTCATTCATTACTTACAAATACGACTCATAATCTAAATCCAAAATCGTGCATGATACTTTATAATTATACACCTGATTTTATAGATGATAAAGATACCGGAATTGAACTTTTAATTTACGAGGAAAATGGTCAAAATACACGGTATACACGTCAGTTATCTTTTCAAAATAAGTTCGAATCAATTCCCGTAAGAATCCTTCATTTTATGGCATTGCGTTATCAATTTCAATCTTTTATAGAGGAGGCGATAGAGGCATTGTCTCATTTTAGAAAAACACAAAAAAACCGTCCGGAGCATAGTTGGGGAATTCCGCCAGCGCCATGGGGAAACCGGTCGTTGCAGACTTATATTTATAATTTATTTATGGATCGCAAATCTCCTTCAAAAATGCCTATTCAAACTCAAAAATTAACATCCCATAGTATTCTTGATAATCAATTCGAATATAATGTAAACAATTCTCCTGTTATGAAAAAGGCATTTGAATCTATCGAAAAAAATACAGACAATGCATTAAGTGAACCCGGATCGTCGTGTCCATCAGTATCAAGTTCGTCTCTTCCACAACACAAAGAGCCTGGCCCACACCAAATTGTAGCTCAAACGGTTGCCCGCATCCATGCCCAATATAATTTATTAAGGTATCAACGAGGATTTTTATGTTATCATAATACGGGGTCTGGTAAAACAGTGTCTATACTTTCTATAATCGTTGGTTTATGGTATACAAATATACGAATTGTATTATGTACTACTCTCGCAAATATGATTGATAATTCTGCCAGTAAATATGCTGAAGAAGCTAGCCTTTTTTATTCATCTTTTCCACCCTTTAAAGACTGTGGAACAGCCACAATCAAATCGGCATTACAACGTCGTCTTGAAATCGATACCCTAATTCCAGATGAGAAAGGAAGAAATACGCTTGCAATTGATTTTGAACAATTAGGATATATTACGGGATGTTTAGATCCAAAAACAATTGCACAAAAAGAAGCGTATAGACAAAATTATTTATTGCAAGGATATAATGGTTTACCAATGGGTCAAACGGTCTTAATTATAGATGAGATACAAAGTCTGACGGATTATAACAATCCTGAACAAAAAGAAACATTACAAAAAATTAGAACTTATTTAAATCGTCGTCAAGATCATCGAACATCTGTTCATACCGCTCCAGCTGATAAAAACGATGGAGCGCTGGCTCGCTGCTTTATTATGGGATTTACAGCGACACCTGGTCGGTCGACTCAAAATATTCAGGATCTTCTTAGCTTATTATCCTATTACAAATTTGAACAACAACACTTCAAAAAACTAGACTCACCAATCAAATTAACGGTCGGATTGTATGGATCTTTAGATAATAATGATGGAAAAATAATTAAAATAAATTACAGCGACAGTGGCAGTGACAGTAATAGTAGAAGCGGTAGCGACCGTGGCAGTGGCAGCAGCGATCGCGGTAGCGACAGTGGCAGTAGCAGCAGTGATGATAGCGACCACGACAATGCTGACATTATTGATGTTATATTTGAATTTGAGAATGGTATAAAAAAAACAGTTTCATTTGATCAGGCAAATCAAGCCATTTCAGCGTACAAGAAAAACAATTATATTATTAAAAGATGCAAAGGATTAATATCATATGTTGATATCCGTTCGGATACGAGTCGTCATGCTATTTTACAAAAAGATAAAATACATAATGCAACAATTGATATTCAGACATATATAAAATTAATTTTAAATACCATGAAACATGTTAAAAATAAAAAAAATTACCCTTCGAACTCCTCCCAGGATGATGAGATTACAATACATGAACAGATTCGTTCATCAACCTTATATAATCAAACAAATGATTATGAATATACTCCAAAATTTCATAAGTTAAAAACAAATCTGATGTCGTTGTCATCGGTAAATGGGAAGCACTATTTATATAGTAAATTTGGTGGTAGTAAAACATCTGTAAATGGGTATGGTAAGATATGTCATTTTTTTAAACAAGAATGTAATATGAAATTGCTAGTAGACATGAATACCGAAAGTTTTGAAAGTGTAATAAAAACAGTTGATTGTCCGTATTATCTTATGGAAAAGTATTATGTTATTTTTAAACAAAAACTAAATAAAATTCATAGTATTGCTCGTTTAGAATATATATATAATAACCTCGTAAGTTTAAATATATCGACAGTTTCTCTTGCCTATTATAGTATTAAACAAGTATATGATAGTATTGACGAAACCGACTTATCAGAAGATCAAACTACCGCAACAACAACTGTTGCACAAAAAATTATAATTCAAAAAATAAAGCCATTATTACTCAAATATGAAAAATACGATTTAGAACATCAATTTAATAGCTTTTTTAAGGAGTTAAAGACGTATGTCGATCGAACACAAACTGTATTTTTTATGTGTTACAATGATGAAAAATATGACATCACGAATCATCAACCCAATGATTTAAAACCAACTCTGAATCAGCGGTCGAGTCGTAATTTACGTCTTAAAATGATTTTTAATCATCCGGATAATATCAATGGAAAATATGTTAAACTGCTTGTCTGCTATGGAGGATTCTTTCAAGGAATTGATTTAAAGGCATTAAAGCATATTCATTTGATGGAACCGTTCTTAAATTCGGCAGATAATGAACAAGCCGAAGGCAGAGGTGTTCGTAATATGAGTCATTGTGGATTAGCTCCGCAAGACATGACTGTCCAAATACATAAATATAACGTTCCAATGGTAAAAAGTAATCGTACGGATCCCCTTTTCTCTTCAAACCAAATTTACAATCATTTACGAGGGCCTGTTGAGGATGAAGTACATTTCGGTAAAAAAACAAATATTTCATTGATGAATATAGTGAATACGACATTATTTAAAGCAGAACAAGACTGGCCTGAAGGTGAACAATTATTTATAAATTCTATTAACTTTAAAGCACCCTCCTCCGGTTTGAAAAAAGGAGATATTTTAAAAGTACATGGAGAAAATAATATTACAAAATCAACTGTAGAAAAAGAAAAATTACATGATAATTTAAAAAATATAATAAATAATAGAATATGTTTTTATGCGGTTGATAATAATACTTATCATACGAAATGGGTTATCGTAGATAATAAGTCCAACAATACAATAAAATTTATATTGTACTCTTCTGGCAATAAAAATATAAAAAATTTAGGGTATGTTTACAAAGAGTCGAATGTGACAGACGACTCTATATTAATTGAGCCATTTTATTTTAAGATTGATATTGAAAATCAAACATGGACATCAAATTATTATACATGTTTATCGGTGTGTACATGCAAAATTACAAACCAACTTCATAATACAGGATATCCATTAATACTTGCAAAACAAAATGCTTCGTTTTCTATGAAACAATTTAGCACAATGATAAATTGTGTTCCATATAATATCGTATATGATGCAATTGAATATTACAATATATTGAAAGATTGCGAAACTCTAATGGAAGAATCCATGTTATTAAAAAAGACCGCCCCCCAACAGCCGACGTATCGAACAAAAAAACATTTGATTCCAGAGGATACAAAGGGGTTCCGAATCACACTGCCAGAACAAACAAAACAATTTGAAGATGTAAATGAAGAGAAAGATGACGGATTCGTAATTGCAAAACAAATGTGTAATGATAAGCCGACGTGTAACGGTATTTTATTAACAAGAAAAAACCAAAAAAAAGATGTTTGGAAAGGATTAACTGCAAAATCTGCTGTATTTAAAACATCAACCGGTCATACTACCTGGATAAAAGATAAAGATGAAGATGAAGATGCAACTAAATCGAATGACGAAAATGATAGACAAATGTTGGCATTCCAAAAAAGAGATTTTCAATTTAAGTCCAAAAAATCCATATATATGACACTAATACACAAATCAAAAGAAAAAACGGAATTAACGGAATTATTCAAAACGAATGATATTCTAAAAAATTGGGGTAAGACTCATTTTGATTTGGATTTATTAATAGAGAAATACCAAGACGACGAAAATAAATTACAACAATTTTGGTTAAATTCTATGAAACGATCTGCGGTAGATTGTTTATTGTTTAATACAACATATCATAAATCCGTAAAATGTTATGGTGATGAAGATGCCTATGTTTCAAATGCAGATCTAAAACAGCTTGAAACGAATATGATACAGAAGCACGTAACGAGAAAAAAAATAATTACAGACCGATTGGTTCAGTCTGCAAAAGAGACATTTAAACTCGGATTATCTAAGCGATGATAATTTATTTATAAGAAGTGGACGTTTGCTTATAAAAATGAAATGGATTACAACATTTTATCGAAAAAAATACGCAAACTGAAATACATTATAATAATTAATTGCAATCACAATAGATTAAATGTTTCATCATCCAACAAAGCGTAAACGATTACACTCTCCAAAAAATACAATAGTCGAAGAAGAAAAAAATAAATGTTGTTGTTGCAATTGTATTATTAAATATTAAATGGGAATCCCAAATTTGCATTTGCGGCAACTTGTGCTCGACAAAATGCGTTTATTTAATCTATATATCATCATACTCGATTGAAGATTATTGAAGATTGCGCACAGTGCCGTGCGATCGCCCGCCGCCGCCGTCTGTGAGGCATAATTCCAATATCCCCCAAAAAACAAATTTTAGTCAATATAGTTTTTGGGGGATATTGAAAATATGTCTTTAATAAGGGTTTTCCGTCAAAAACAAAAACACTGAACAGAACCGAACAGAACAGCATGGTATTATCAGTAAATGATATTACCTTCCTCTCTTTCTGGCTCCAAGAGTATGGTCGTACGTTGCGTGCCACAAATAATTTCACTGGGTATCAAAAGCTCCACGAAATATACACCGCCCACCTGTCCTCCTTTTCGAATGAGAACCTCCGAAATCGGAGTCAGTTCAAGGATTTTATCACAGGGGTACGCGGGGTGAAGCATATGAGGTTGAGCGAGGGTATGGACTCTCGTGGTGTGAGGGTTAACTATGGCATCGCCTGGGAGTACGTAACGCAAGTAACACATTGTCGTTTTCCGGAACTCGATTGCACCGTACAGGCGGCTCGCAACAGATCCCTTGACATATATTTTGAATTAAACAACATCCCCAGACCGAGTACTCTCGAGCTTGAAAACGCCAAACGGGAGGAAGAGCTTGAAAACGCCAAACGGGAGGAAGAGCTTGAAAACGCCAAACGGGAGGAAGAGCTTGAAAACGCCATGAGGGAGGAAGAGCTTGAAAACGCCATGAGGGAGGAAGAGCTTGAAAACGCCATGAGGGATACACTCCAAAATCAACAAAAAAAAAGTACGATTGTGTCCAACTCGATACCAATGAGTCCGGATGAGAAGACTACTTTTATAGAAACACAGTTTATGAAGGAAAAAGATGGTTATTTGTCTGAAAAATCCCTTTTTCAGAAATTTGAAAAACATCAACTGGCATGTGACGCAGATCCGACAATGAAACGTTGGAGTATTACTCCACTTTGCTCTTTATGGGAAAATCGGAAGTTTTCTCCTACTTGGAGAAAAATCAAAAGATTTATGTCTGGAAAATCATACAACTGGGAAAACACGAACTCCTGGAATAAGCCAGAACATCATTTAAATTGGTTTTCGAGAATTAGTAATCGTGATTCTGAAAATGGCTGGTATATTACCAGTGATTTTGGAAAGGGTAAAGAAAACCGTCAGATATACAACTCATTTGTCCTGATTGAAACGAAGATGACAGACATTTCCGACTTGGTATCGACAGATATCCGTCTGAAAACGCGTAAATTACCACATAATGCCATCAACTATCATTTTAAAAAAATGACAAACGCCAACGACAAGAAACGAAAATTATCTAACATCGAAGTTGAGGAACAACCAATTCGTCCACATCGTCAGTCGTTGTCCACAAACAGACATTGGACACCAGAAGGAGAGCTAGAAGAAGGGGAATGGCCAGAAGGAACTACTCACTTTCACTGCTAGTGTTAAAAGCTCTTCCAATCGCAAATAGTCGAGTCGGACAAACAAGTACCAACTTGTTTATTTTTTAATAGATTACCAAAATATAAGTAAAGAACTATTTAAAATTAGAGTATATCCAACGGACGGAACCGTGTTATGTTTATACAAATGTGAATGGTTAATGATATGATAATATTTATGGAGTAAATTAACTCTTAGTATTATACATATTATTATACATATTATTATAAATTAATGGATAAATCAACCGAAAATTACGATTTTATAAAAAAAGAAATTATATCAATATGGGTAAATAAATATAGATCTGAGTTAATAGAAAATACCAAGACGACGAAAATAAATTACAACAATTTTGGTTAAATTCCATGAAACGATCTGCGGTAGAGTTTGTTTATTGTTTAGTCTGCAAAAGAGACATGACCTTTCAAGTCAGCCTTTCTTCGGAGGTGACGTATTGTTTTTTAGACTTTGTAGACTTTTTGGGGGATAGAACGTGAGAAAAAAAATCTCTCAGAAATGTTTTTTCGAATCAGAAATGTCTTCGAATTGCAGTTATAAAAATGAGCAGAAAATAATTGGTGTTTACACAAAACAGGAGTGTGAACATAAAATGCCTCACTCTATTTTGGATTAAAACATTTTATCGAAAAAAATGAAATTAATAAACTATATTTTATATTTCAGAGTTATATATTGAATTAAATATGCATCCTTTATACGAAACTGAAAATGTAGATAACGATACGCTTGAAATTGAAACTCATTATTTTGATCAAATAAGATGCGATAAAGATTAATTACAATATAAATAAAAAATAAAAAAATAAACACATTTGTAATCACAATCTATTAAATGTTTCATCATCCAACAAAACGTAAACGATTTCACTCTCCAAAAAAACCAGTCGACGAAAATAAATGTTGTTGTTGTAATTGTATTATTAAATGGGAATCCCAAATTTGTGGCAGTTGTGCTCGACAAAATGCATTTCTTTAATTGAATGATGGGATTCAAATATGATCATTTTGCCACCATATCATCGCATCATTTCCCCAGAGTATACTTTTTGTATCTGTTCTTACACACATCTGACCCGGTTCTAATATAATCATATTTTCAGAACGATCATTTGAATGATTAAATGCATCAATCACTAAGTCTCTATCTGTATTAAATTTTGTAAGAATACGTAGTTGTGTTTTTTTTCTTAATTCCATAAAAATATCATCGAACTGAATACACATTGCAAAATTAATAATGGATGACTCAGCCCAATCAATTATATCTTCAAATGCATTTAAAAAATGATCCATTTTACAAAGTAATTTAATATCCTCTGTTGTTTCGGTCGGTCTGCTTCTTATCAATCTAAAAAGTGTATCTGATATCGATGGCACCTCTTTATAAATTTTTACAGTTAAATCTGCCCATACAACACATTTTTTAATAATACTAAGAACATCATATTTATGAGCAATCGGCATTATTCCATCAACCCATGAAGATTGAAGATAAAAGACCTCTTTACTTAAGGTTGGATATAACATATATAAAAATCTCAAAATATTAAGTGTTGAAAAAGAATCACCAAATGGCAACTGTTCCGTATCATCATATGTATCATTATCAAATAATTCTTTTAATACAGGCGAAGAAAGTGTTAATAAATCACGTAAAACGAGGAGCTCTCTTCCGTCTGCAAATAAAATTGTAAGAGTATGTGCATGTTTTCCCGCTTGCTCACACGCAGAATGAAGTTCTTGTATTAAATTTGTTATTTCCATTTATTCATTTATTCAATAAATCTTTTATATATCATTTTTAACATAACACAGAATGGTGTATTTTTTGGTTCCCCAATAAAAAAATATTATTTTATTTATAGCCCTCGTTAAATATAACTAAAACCAGCCCTCGGAGAGTTTTTTCAATTGAAGAAGATGTTGGAAGATTTACGACATAGTCGCTAGAACTGGAAGAGTAATGCGGCTCCAAACGACTAACCGTTTGGAGTAACGGTTATATATTATATATTATATATTATGCGGGACACGTATCACTACTTTTTTTTGGGGGTGGGAAGAAAGGATAATCTTTATTCATGTTATTTTTGACAACCACCATATCATCCATATTCACAAAGAACAAAGAAGGCACGCACCACCAGCACCCGAGAGTGCAATGACGACGGCAAACGAAGGAACAACTCTCTTTCGAGAGGCGATCGAATCCGTCGGAGCTGTGTCTCCGCCGTCATTTGTTGATATCGTAAATGAACGGGGACATCAGAGTCTGCCGGGAATTATTTCGACGACCGCTCCAACGATGGTACGCTTACTCGAGGCGCAATGCAGTCGGCGGCGTGTGTTTGAAAAAGACATTCGGACATTGATCCGTGCACTGGAGGCAACGATTAAACCTGCCGCCGTCGACCGCAACATCATGGAAAACGCGATCCGTCGTGTGTTTCACTTGCATGCCGGTGAAAAGGGTTACGCCGACCTCCCATGTATCGGAAGTGGTTTGATCATCCTCTGTAACGGCCCATCGGAAGAAAAGAGTCGAGCTGGCTTCCAGCTGTGGGACTATGCGTCGACGGGTTACATAACACGGGATACGATGGTTGACTACCTGCAATCTGTTTTTATCATACGGTATGACGCGAAACCCGCTCTGCAAGAGAGGCTCCGTGTTAATTGCGCGGGGTTGGCAATTGTAACGACGGATACCGCTTTCCGCGATTTAGGATTAGCAGATAAGATGACGTTTGAGGAGTTCCATCGATGGATGGATGTAACGACGGATACCGCTTTCCGCGATTTAGGATTAGCAGATAAGATAACGTTTGAGGAGTTCCATCGATGGATGGATAGATAATGTTTCGACGATTGGAAGGGTCGGACAACACTTCCCCACTTTTTATATCTGATACTACTCACTAATGTATCCACATATTATGAAACAAATGAATACGATGCCTACTCGTTCAGAATTTCAAGTTACAAGTAAATTAAAAAACGTTATCATTTAACCAATTATGAAATTAAACGACTTCCTATTTATAATTTTGAAGAATCAATATTTAGTTCATGACAAATAATAGGTATGAATTTACGGTTATAGTTATATGCATCGACTCGTGCAGCATCTAATCCGGCTGTAATAAGAAGTTTTACATAATCATAAATATTTCCAGGTGATGCTTTTATTTTTTCATTAAATTTGGATGTATAATTCAGTTCGGTATTTATAGGTGGTTTACATTTTTGTAATATTGAATTATATTCTGATGTATTTTTATGTATAATAAAAACGGAATCAGTTGTAGAGATTGTTGTATTTTTATTATCTTTCAAGTGAAGAACAGCCCCCTTAATTCCACGAACTCTTAAATTAGTCCCATTTTTAGAATTAACATACTCTTTTGTATTATCACATGTACGAACCGCATATTTCCAACATGCAAAATGCGGATATCCAGTATTCAAAATAATTACATTTGGCATAACCAGTAAATCACCTATTCTAAAATTATACCAAGACATATCTAAATTTTTTATATACACATTATCACCAGTTACCCATACTTTGTTTATTCGAGGGGATTTTAATTCATGAACTAGCTCTTTTACAAATTTATAATCACTTATACTTACCGCTGTCAATAAAGATTCTATAAAAATATTTTCTTCTAAAATAATTTGGTTATTATTTTTTATTTGTATATTATCATTTTGAATACCAATATGACTTTGACAATCGCCAATAATACTTTGTTTTAAATATATAGTATTACATATATGTCGTGATCCGTGTATTGGACTAATACATAGTGTAAATACTTCTCCTATTTTACTGTTTTTTTGGGTTCGATATATTTTAGTTATACGTTTTGTTAAATCTGTAATAGATTGTGCTTTATATTTGCCGTGTTTTTTTAAAAAAGCACGTGCGTTTCCAAGAACAATCGGATTTAAATTTACTAAATCGATTATATTATATTCATTATTCATTCATTTATTTATTTATTTATTGTAGTATAATAATATAGTAAGTTACTTATATAAATAATAAATGAATGATAAAGAATTATATGCAGCTGCTTTAAAATTAACATCCAAATATTCGGGTGCAGTACGTAAGCATTTATTACTAATAATAGCATGCATGCTTTACATTGCGTTTATCGTAATGGCTACAATGTTCTATAGTCCATCCTATTTTGCGTGTATTAATATTGGGGGTACAATATGGGGCTTAATGAATTCGGTTGTAAATGCTGTTTTTATTACATTGTTTATATTTTTCGTATTACAAGGATTCTTCTCGGATGAATTCTTAAAAGATTTAAGAGAAGGATTACCAAATATTTTATTTGTGTGTATTATATATCTCGTATTAAGTTATGGAATATTATTATATAAATGTAAAGATCCAATAACATGTACACAAGAGAATGGAGATGCCTGTACTGCTCGTCAATTGACATCATTTAATAGTTTGATAACAGATGAAGTGAATAAAGCAAAATCGATAAAACAATTATATACATACTATAAAACTAAAATGAGTACAGGTCGGGTCTCTCTTACAAGTTGTAGCAATTATTATGACTCCTCGTACGAATCATCATCTGCTTCGAAAAACACATGTACTCCTCAGACATCAAATACGGTATGTAATATATCCGAAGATCCAGCAGTTGGAGCTCCCATATTAGCTGAGTTTTTTGTCATGACATCTGGTCGGACATGTGTTGTTAGTACACAATATGATGGATATATGAGTCCGTATATGATTGCAATCGCATTAACGGGTGGTGCAAGATGTCTTGATTTTGATATTAGTTCCAAAGATTATAGCAAAGATTCAATACCAATTGTTACAATTTCGAGAGATCGAGATAATCGAAATTTACAACGTAATTTTGTTTTATTTGAAGATTGCTTACAAACAATTATGAAATATTGGTTTGGTACAAATTCTGTTGTTGGAAATGCACAGAATCGTGAGCCTTTATTTATACATTTAAATTTAAGACGTAGTTTAACAACAAAATGTATGGATAATCTGGCAAAACTACTTTATTATTATTTTAACGAGTATATGGGTGAACATTTGTTACCTTCTGAATTTCATCATAGTATGGTCAATATTGGATCTTTACCGATTTGTATGCTTTTTAATCGTATTATTATTATGGTCAATTCACCTTTTAGAGCACCGAGTGTTGTTCTTGATCCATTAATTAATTGTTATTTCGGTGTTGATGCACCTAATAAATATTTTAAAGAAACTGACTGGAGCACTGTTAAAAATGAGAGTAATCCTCGTGAAAATTATGTGTCATTTAATCGTAAAAAACTAACATATGTCGAAACCAGTTTTCATCCATATCAAGCAATCTCGAATACATTAAAACCGGGAGAAGGGGGACTCTCGGGTAATATTGGTGCAACATATACAACTTCAGATTCAATGAACACTCTTATTTTAAATAAACAAACCATTAATAATTTACCGATTGTACCTTTTCAATATGGCTGTCAATTTGTGGCAATGAATTATCAAGATCTCGATAGTGATATGGAATTATATTTGGGATTTTTCCGTAACAGTAGTTTCTTATTAAAACCAAAAATACTTCGACGTGAACCACTACCCGTCACGACACCCGTTGCAAAATATGGATCGTGTGCAACAAATGCAACGGTTGTATCCCGTAGTACTTCTGATAAATGTCAGCAAATTTGTTTTGATAGCAATGAACAGGCAACCGGATTTTTAGATAATTCAAACAATGAAGCTTGGACTCGAATAAATTGTAATTTAGATACATATTCACAACCCGGATCCGAAACGGGAATATTTTTCAATGAACAAAATATTACGGCATCTCAGTTCTTAAAAACCAAGTAGTAATAATCACCCCAACATGTCGTAATACACTCACTCCCTTCCCCCTTTCCTCCTATATATCGATTTAGAGAGATTCTCTAACTTTAGCGATTTATTATTTCAAATGAAGATTTTTGTAAATGGAATTCTCAAAATCAATATTTTAATATGACAGATGATGAAATTAAACAAAAATGGCTTGATAATGGGGAATCAGCATCTACGTTAGGAACGTTATTACATCTTTTTATTGAACATTATTATAATAAATGGGATTTACCTTCTGAAGATATTCCAGATGAGTATAATCGATTATTTAAACCATACGATGACATAACAAAAAAACGAGGTTGGATTCCATATCGATCTGAGTGGTGTGTATTGCTAATTAATGGATAATTAGAAAATAACAGCAAAGAATAATAAAGTATAAACACACCGTTTCGACGCCCCATCATCTATCTCTATATCATCCCATCCCCTCTCCGGTCGGTGTCCGCTCTTGCGATACAAGACATACCGCCAATAATGATAAGGCGATTCCGGTTGTACTCCAAACATTAATTTGGTTTTGCATGAATCCAATTCCAACGACCACTGGAAGGATCGTGTACCCCGCACTGAGCGTAGATGCTCGCGCCGCGCCACACAGTGACGACAAGTAAATTAAAGTTGGTGTGCCACAAACAGTCATCGCTTGGGCAAGAGTCAGTATGAACATGTTGTGATTCCATGAAAACCGGAACGTGTCCCAGCTCACTACAGAGAGTAAGATGAATATCGTCGAAGAAGCGATTAGAAGGAGTCGATGAGCAATTATATGATTCTCTGATTTATGGAAGCTGGCGGCAATACTTTGTGCACACCCAAAAGACAACAAGGCTCCAATTGCCCACGCTCCCCCCGTCAGCTGAAGTGGGATATGCGAGGTGGGGACGCTCATCAAGAGGCCACTCACGATTGCTACAAAAACACCACCCGTTTGTACCCAACTAAGTCGTTCACTCAGTAAAAAACGTCCGACCAACACGGGTAAGCACACCGAAAGGGATATTAACGAGGAGGCCAGTGCAATATTTCCAGTATTACGTTTTGAAAGCAAATTATAACACACGTATCCCGACAATGCGAATCCTTCATGCGCGAATAACCACCAAAAGCCGGTATGCCACGAGACTGTCAGTCGGGTATCCTCGCCATCGTCGGTACGGCATTTTTTAAGATATTCCATAGCACAGTATCCACCGAATCCCACCATACGTCCAAGGCTCGTCGCGTAAACGACTGTGAATATATTATCCATAAACGCCCTCCCTTGCATTATCAAACCACCTCCCCAGAATATCCATATCAATAGTGTATGAAATCCAATTTCACATTTTTTCACTGATAAAAAGGAAACCATTAATTAATTTTATGAGATAGCACCCCCCCCCCAAAAAAAATATAATGAATAAAATATTTTTTTCATTAAATAATTAATATTAAATAATTAATATGAATACCTGCTGTTCCAGCAAAAATTTATTACATAAAAAAGTGTCAATTTCAATAGGTTTTTTTTGTTTTTCTTCCAGACCGACCAACTGCGATTTGAATGGCCGAAAAACGTAATGAGAGGGAGGTGGGGTAAATCCACATCAAGACGCTTTACAGAAAAGTAAAAGTAAAAGTAAAAATAAAAATAAGTCTAAAGATAAAACTAAAGAAAAACTATCTTTGAAATCAATCACATTAACGACACGACAGAGGTGTGAAAGGAATTCTTCAATTTTCTTCTTTTCTTCACAAACCATTACCGATGAAAACAAAGTCCATGCGAAATTGATTCCACAGATAATCTCTCATTTAACAAAATTCGAACGTTTATATATGGAAGATGACGGGTCTGGGCCAGAGGATTGGGGGCCGTAAGAACGTTAGTAGGTATTAAAAATGTAAGACAGAATTAATTGATAGAAGATTCTTTCGATACGAATTTAACTTAAAATTAGCCCATGATTTTAAATATCAAAAACAATTAGCATCCGTAAGCACGGTAACTGTCGCTATATTTTTATATTCCTCCCGATCAGCAACATTTAATTTTCGCAGGAAAGCAATTGGAGGATGGACGGACTCTTTCGGATTATAACATTCAGAAGGAGAGCACAATTCACCTTGTACTACGGCTACGCGG
>Ga0209631_10000903_pt1 | contig 39425 bp, 35 predicted proteins | sample COG_08_FD_184752 | JGI IMG/M metagenome (GOLD analysis project Ga0209631, IMG submission 184752) | Pelagic Microbial community sample from North Sea - COGITO 998_met_08 (SPAdes) (version 2) | ecosystem: Environmental > Aquatic > Marine > Neritic zone/Coastal water | place: Helgoland, sampling... | reverse complement strand
TGAGGGAGATTGTGGCGGGAATGGTTCGCAGGAACGTAATGATGCTCGTCGTGTTGGTTTCATCGACGGCATCAATTTGTAATTCAAGAGCGTCGATTGCGTCCAACACCGGCAAGTCGCGAATGTTTTCGGTGTTGTTGGCTTGTGCTTCGGCTGTTCTTTCTTCTGCATTGAAGATGAACAGCGAGGTTTGACCACCGCTGAATTCACGTGAATACTTGGCCAATGAATTAAGCGAATCAATGCCATCAGGTGCTTCGGATGACCCCGTAATCGGCTCGTTCATTTCATCGAGGTTGGCGACACCATAGGCCGTCACGCTACCTGATACGAGCAAGATCACAACGAACCACTTGACAGGCCAGGTGCCGATGTTCTTCCACATCGAGGGATTGGTTCGTTTGCTGAACTTCAACAACCACGCCAAGGTCGGTACCAAAATTATGCTGAAAATCAGCGTTGAAGTGATGCCGATGACGAGGGTAATACCGACGGAACGGATTGGGGATACGGTGACGATCATTGGTGCGATGAGCACTGAGAATCCGATCACAGTGGTCATGGCCGAAAGGAACACTGCAACGCCAGTAGAGCGGGTCATTTCGAGGACACAATCGCGGTAGAAATTGACATCCCACAAGTCGGGCACAGGTTCGAGTGGCTCACCCGACCGCCGCCGTCTCGCATTTTCATCGTTCGCTTTGTCAATTTCTTTTCGCCGAACTTCCTCGATCCTATTGACCATGTGAAGGGCATAATCTACGCCTAAACCAATTAAAATCGGGAATGTGGCCACAATCATTGGGGTAAGGGTGATGTCCAGCAGGACTGAACTGCCAAAGGTGACAGCGAGAGCCATGACGATGGGTGTTCCAGTGATGACCACCACTTTCGCCGAGCGGTGAAGGGCTGTGATCACAACCACTGTGCAGAGCACGGACCAAGGCAGAATCATCAGCAAGTCTTCGTAAATCGCATCTGAGACGTCTTCCAGAACCTTCGTAAGTCCTGTGACGGTCATTTCAGTTTCACGGTATTCTGATGGACGCTCATCAATCACAGCTTGGAAGTGGTCGAGCAACTCTGAAAAGTCCTTGAAGTCCTTTGTTTCGGAGAGGTCGCTTTTCATACCGACCAGAATGGCTGCTGTGTCCCATATTCCATCGCCATCCATGTCGTTGGTTGTGTTTCCATCTCCGTCGCTGTCGACGAAAGGGTCCATGTCGTTTGTGTCCTTGAACAGCGCGTCAAATCCACCATCGGACTCTTCGATGATTTGGTCAATGCGCTGTTGGTCCGGAATTGCATACGGGCCTCCACCGGGCAAATCACAATCCACATCCACTGGTATCCGGGTGTTAATCCCGTGAACGCACAGGGATTGGTTGAAGCGGCCATCGGCTGAGTTCACTTCTTTGATGACCTGAGCAGGTGAGATGATCCATAGGACACCATCGTCACGCCCATGGTCTGTTTTAGCGTAATCGATACCCCGCTCCAACGTTGCGCCGTTTGCGTTGTCATCATCCCCTTCGACCCAACTCATTTCTTTGAGAATAAGCTCGTTGGTGATGTTGGTGGTGAATGAAGGGTTATTGGCGTTAGGTGTCTGTATGTAGATGACAGCAATGTCGGTTGACCACTCTTCACGGACCTCGAGCAACAGTTCTGTGGAAGGTGCGCCATCGGGAAGGAAGATTTCGACATCATCATCGATTTGTTCCTGGAAACTGAGCCCTTGACTGCCAAATCCTCCAGCGATGATGATCAGAAGAACGACGACCATCAGTGGTGCTGCAAGGATGCTGTCATACATCTTGTCAATGCGGTCCATCGCCGTCTCTGTCATACGGTTTTGGAAATCCGTAAGTGGTTGAAGCCACCCGGCAAGGGAACCTCCATCCTCGCTTGCCATGCAACAGGCATGAGGTGCAGGGTCTTGAATGATGCTCATTCGAGCGTTCAAATAACGGGTTCTGTCGACCCGTCAATCAAGGCCAAATTCTCGAACCAAAAGGTGTCGAAGGAATCCACGAGCGCTTTGTAACACAAGACCCGTGGCCATGAGTGCAAGACCAAGAACGCCAATCCAAACCGCTGATAATCCTGGGCCCACGATGCTGTCGAGTTGGGTTGTAACGCCCTGAGCTGCATTCATTCCCATCGCCGCTCCAGTGGCCAGCAATCCTACTCCAGGCAGACCAAGGACGAGAAGTGGTTTCTTTTGAGAAAGCGATAACAGGGCCCAAGTAAGGACTGTAAAACCGTGAGATACGGCTGTGAAGTTTGATCCCTTTGGTACGTCATATCGGATCACGGTCGGGACTTCGAGGATCTTCAGTTGTTTTTCTCGAGCGTCCTCAAGCATTTCCAGCGAAAGTTCCATTCCCTCTGAATCAAAGCGAAGGCGCTCAAGTGCTGTGCTTGAAAATGCACGGAATCCAGATTGTGTGTCCTTGATGCCCAAGTCACTGGAAAGGTTGCTTGCCGCAGTGATCACTTTGATGCCCAAACGTCGGTATGCTGGCATATCGGTACCGCCGCCACCGTTGATGAACCGGGAACCTATGGCAAAATCTGCTTCTCCGTCAAGGATTGGTTTCAACAACTTTGGAATATCGCTTGCTTCATGTTGCCCATCGCTATCAAGCACAACAAGGGCGCTGACATCCATTTCTCGGGCTTTGATGAACAAGGTCTTGAGGGCAGCCCCATAACCTCGATTGGATCGGTGGCGGTAGACGATTGCGCCGCATGCTTCTGCAATACGAGCGCTGGAATCTGAGGAGCCGTCATCGATGCAAATGACGGCGTCAACGTGACGCAAAGCGGTGGTAACGACCGTACCAATTGTCTCTTCCTCGTTGTACATCGGCATGCCGGCAACAACGAAAGAGGGAGGCAATTGCTCCTGCTTATCCATGGTTTTCACCGTTTCTCCGCTTGCGTATACCTATTTAGTCGTATAGATTCAATTGAGGTAAGGAATATAGTTTGCATGTTACGCATATGGTCCCTCACTGCGCCGAAGCGCTGTGAGGGACGGCTCCTGCACGAGGCAGTCGGTCATCGAGGATGAGGTGTTGGAGGCGAGTTGATTCAGTTCGCTTCAATCTTGAAGTTGGCTGAGGGTGGTGACTGCTCGCTCACCGCTCAGAACCTTTCCAAGGGCGTTCAACGAGATCACGAGGGGCACGTAGGCTTGTCCATCGCTTGTCACGTAGGTCGAACAATCGCTGAAAGCGCTTGTGTTGATGGACACCTTGAGGGCGGCACCAGCGTTGCTTTTTCGGACGTAGCCGACCAGCAGGTTGTTGTTCATTTCTTGGGCTTCATTGGGTTGTTGGTTTTTTTTGCTCATGTTTTCACATCCGTGCACCGTCAGTGGTGCACAAAATGAACCAATTCCGTCTAACATCATAAGGCACATGGTATCGGCATAGCGAGCAAAGCCTCATACGCAGGGCTCGTCTGTTCAAACCATGCGAGCATTGGTCACTGGTGGAGCGGGTTTCATTGGGTCACATCTCATCGACCGTCTTGTCGCCCGTGGGGACCACGTGGTTGTCCTTGACAACCTTTCATCGGGTCACCTTTCGTTCATTCAAGAGCATCTCGACAACGGTAATGCAACGCTTGTCGAAGCAGATATCACTCAATTTGACGAGGTCATGGTGGCCATGAAGGGCATTGATTGCGTGTATCACCTCGCTGCAAATCCGGACATCCGCTTGGGCACGCGCATCACCGACACAGATCTCAAGCAGGGCACCCTCGCAACGTACAACATCGTTGAAGCCATGCGCCTCAACAATGTAGGGACCATCGCCTTTGCCTCATCCTCTGTGGTGTACGGTGAAGATGCACCCCTTCCTACTCCTGAATCACACGGGCCTTGCATGCCAATTTCGCTCTACGGTGCGAGCAAGCAAGCCGGTGAGGGTTTAATCAGCAGTTGGGTCGGAACCTTCGGCATCCAAGCTTACATCTTCCGTTTTGCCAACATCATCGGGACGCGTGGCACTCACGGAGTCATCTTTGATTTCATTCACAAACTCAAGAAGGATCCATCCCGTCTTGAGGTGCTTGGCAATGGATTGCAAGAAAAATCCTACATGGAAGTCGGTGACTGTGCCGACGCCATTTTGCATGTGATGTCCTGTTCGAACGATTCACTCAACCTCTACAACCTTGGTAGCCATGACACCGCTTCAGTGCGCCGGATTGCAGAAATCGTGGTCGAGACAACAGGCTGCCATGACGCAAGCATCGAGTACACCGGCGGAGACCGTGGTTGGGCTGGCGATATTCCACGGGCCATGCTTGGCATAGAGAAGATGCTTTTAACAGGATTTGATGTGCGCTACAACAGCGAAGAGGCCATTCGGCACACCGCACTTGCTCTGATTGAAGAAATCGGTTTGAACACGGAGATGAACTCATGAAACAAATTTACGATGATGAAGCCAGCACCCTGACCGATGCCTTTTTGAAAATTTCAAGCCTCTTTTTCGTTGGTATTTTGATCATTGCCTTCACGACCAATGGCATAGCGACAGGCACAGAAGAAGGAGAGCGAGCACCTGCACTCGATGGAGCAGCCTATTCTGGCAACGGCTGGGCCTCATTTGACTTCAGTCAAGAATTCGACACCGCTTGGGACGGCAATGTTTCCAGCGATTGGGTCATGATTGAATTCATGGATACCGATTGTCCTTATTGTGTGCGATCTGCAGATTTATTCGGAGAAGCATCGGAGATTTTCCACGGCTCCAACCCAGAATGGAACGGAGCACAAGTGAATTTCTTCGCAAGCGCGACCCAACTTGACATCAAGGGTCACGATTCCTCTCGAGAGGAGATTGCCGCATTCAGGGACAAGTCCACTGGACAAGAATGCGCAGGTGCAGATTGCGCAAACCGTGGCGGTTCCGCACACAACCTCATCACCTACATTGATGACCTCGACCAAGAAAACATGGATGAGTGGGACATCAGAGGGACTCCGACCTACTTCTTAATCCAACCAGATGGCATCATTGCATGGGTTTCAAACGGTGGAACCAACGTCGGTGATGTCAACCAAGACGGTGACGAGAACAATTACATCGATGCCATCATCACACTCGTGACCCGCGAGAACGGTGGTGCTTGAAGTGTCAACCACTCTTCTGCTTGCTGCATACGCTCTTCCTGTCGTGCTTGGCTTAGCGTTGATCCTTCCATGGACTTCGCCCCTTTTCCTTGGAATGAGCGAAAAACTCCCGTTCTTGAAAACACGCCGTGACAGGATTTTTGCAGGATTGAACCTCACGTTGCTTGCTGGCTTAGCCATTTCAGTTCAGACACAATGGATTCATGCCAAGGTGAGTGAGGGGGCCAATTTCTGTGCTTCCAACACCATCTTTTCGTGTGACGACGTGATTGGTAATGCAAAGTACAACACCATGCCGGTTCTCGATGTTTCATGGGGAATGGTCGGTATGTGCACCTTCGCATTCTTGCTGTTCCTCTCCTATGCCTCATCGAAGGAACCGAACGCAACATGGGTCAAAACATGCATCGACCTGGGCACCTTGATGACCTTCGGTGGTCTTGGCGTCATCGGCTTGCTTGTTTCTTACGAAATTGAAATGGAAAAAATCTGTCAATTCTGCACCATGGCTCACATCGCAAACATTGTGGCCTTGGGTGGATTCATTCAACTGCGCATGATGCATGGCGAAAAGGCGTGGAATGATTTGTACAAAGACTGAAGGAGTGGTGACAATGGCGAGTGAGCGTTTCATTTGGGGCACCATCACCACAGGAGCAGTCATCGTACTGCTTGTCCTTCTCGGCCAACAAAACACCATTGAATCATCCAACGGGCTTTGGTCTACAGCTGACGACCCACATCCATTGTCACTCGAATGTTTGGATCACGGTAACCTGTTTCGACATGACCACGTCACGTTGAAAATTTTCATCGAGGAAGAACGATACACCATTCCAGAGAACCTGGGGATCAACACAGGTGTGTGCAATAAATCTGGGGAGAACATGCACACGGTCCACACGCATTCACCCGGTGAGCGACTTCACATCGAAATGGCAGAAGGGGATGACGTTCCCCTTGGCGTTTTCTTTGACATCTGGGGCGTCCACTTTGATGACACAGGGATTTTCGATTACCGGGTGAACTCCACTCACGGCATCACCATGCACGTGTTTCAAGATGGACAACAGGCATCGGAGTCAAACCAGGTCGCCTCCTTTGATGACTATGTCCTCCTAAACGGAGAAATCATCGAGATCTACTTCCAAGAAATATGATCAAGGGGTAAAGCAGCCTTCAAAGTACAACGCATCGACATTGGTGTTGACTTCTTCCATTCGAAGCACCGTTACATCGATTCGCTCACTTCCGCTGTAGGTGCGCTTGAGTTCTGCTAGCAGGTGCTGTTGCACCCCCGCATGATCTTCGCCCCATAGCATGCTCAAATGATGATGTTGTTCACCGTTGATGGTCACGGTGTATTCAACAGCCCATTCTTTGAGAGGTTCGTTATCCTCCCATGTCACATCTTCCCATGTTTTTGCCATGGTAATATCTTGTTCTTGGAGGGTTATCAATGCATCGGGTTGATGCTTCACCTTTTTACCGGTTTACGGAAGCAAATGTCGCAATCAATGCGTATTGATGTGAGATTTCCGGTTTTTAATCACGCTTTTGCACAATAAGTAAGCCCGTGAATGCCGTAACACCCAGCACCACCCATACGGGATTCCATGCCTCGCCAGAACTTCGTTCTCGATAGGCAAATTCCAGTGCTCCGTAGGTTCCAAGGTCTTCTTGGGCTTCGATTGAATCGTAATCGTTTTCGTGAAGAAGCACAACACTGAATGAATCCAATGGCCCAAATTCGATGCTAAAATCTGTGGTGCAAGATGTCGGGGCTTCGGAATGAATCAAACCGATGCTCTTCGAAACGAAACCATCGCCAAGCCTGCATTCAGCCGTAGCGATGACGACTCGGTCGCGCGCAGGCTCGCCGGGGTTATCGAACCCCTTCGGGACCGTCTTCCCGTGTTCGAGCACCATGAAGGTCAACTGCGATCCGTTCATGGCATGACCGTCGAAGGTTGTGATTGTGGCGTGAATTGATTCATTGATACGTTGAACATTGAACTGGAGCTGCGTGAAGGATTGTCGAGCGACTTCAAGGTCCAATATGTCACGTTGAACATCGACCCATGCATCGGTTCCTGTCCTGTACGCTCCTCCTTCAACCATGAATGTCGGCGTTCCAGGCAGGTTCGCATCGACCGCCCTCAACCGCTCAATGCGATGTTGGGCGGCCTCTGGGCCAAACGCATCAACACCGTCATCGGGATGGTAGGCCATCAGCGCGATGCGTGAGGCATGTGCGTCGGCCACGTTCATCAAGTAAGGATCGATTTCCGCACATGAAACGCACCACGTTGTGGTTAATTCTTCAACGATTAAACTGCGACCGCCAAGGTTCGTTTCAATGCCTTCCTCAAGTGAGGTTCCCAAATCCACAACCACTGCCTGAGCGAAGATTGGCGCCTGAAGCAAGCCAACGGCAAGAAGGAGGACCAACCACCCTCTCTTGTGCGGTCGAGATTGACCCTTCGCCATGCTTCGGCGACGAGGGCGACCTCCTTCATCCCTTTGTTCTGGGGAGTTTTGAGGCGAGGTTTCTTCAACAGGTCGAATTCCACTCGTGATGAGGAGGGAGTGAAATGGCCGACCATTGGATTGAGAATCACAAGCGTGATTCATGGCGTCGACAAGCCAAGGCCAGCGGCTATCGCGCTCGCTCTGCTTTCAAACTAAAGCAAATCCAAGAGCGATTCAACCTCATCCGTGAGGGTGACGTCATCCTCGATGTTGGTTGCCACCCCGGTGGATGGGCGCAGGTTGGAATGGAACTTGTCGGCGAATCTGGATTCGTGCTCGGGGTCGACCTCGAACCTTGCCAGCCGGTTGAAGGAGCCCTTCTCCTTACAGGGGACATTACCGATCCACACACCCAAGAACGCATGCTTGCAGAACTCAAGGGGCGGCCATTGAATTCCATCGTCTCAGACATTTCGCCAAACATCACCGGGAAATGGGATATGGATCAGGCCGTGGCTATGACCCTCGTTGCTCAAGTGTTTGATTTCTCATTGCCTCTGTTGTGTAAGGGCGGTTCGTTTGTCACCAAATTATTCCAAGGGGTTGGGGTGGAGGAATTGATCGTTGCAGTGAAACCGTATTTTTCCGATGTGCGTCGCTTTGCACCTCACGCAACCCGAAACTCTTCCTCTGAAGTCTACCTCATTTGTCGTAATTTCATGCCTTGGAAGGCCAAGAATTTCTCCATTCTTGACAGTTACGAGGCTGCATTGAATCTTAAGTTGGGCGGCGATGATGTGGATGAAGGTCCTGAAATCATCAAATCCTCTTTCTCGGTTCGTCGGAAAAAAGCGGAATAGTTTGATGCCGGTTAAGGTGGAACTCACCTGGTATGGAACGAAACCCACAACGGCATCAACCAGCTAAAAACCAACCACGGCCCGCACGACAATTGTGCAGCAACCTGCGTCATGACGCTCCTGTACACCGAGTGGAATTGGTGGTCTTACGCATCTATCCTGTGCGCAGAATTGCTTCTGACCGCTACACGGGGCCGGTTGCTGCTGCGTGCGGCCGGGATGAATCAGGTATCATCGGCTTGGTGTTGTGGGGTGAACAAACGGACATGGTCCAAGTCGGCGACATCATTCGCATCACCAACGGTTGGTGCCGCCGCCGGAACGGCGAACTGGTCGTCAGCACAGGTAACGACGGGGCTCTGTCGATTCTTGATCGTTAATTGAAGAGCAGTGGTCCGGTTATGGGCAGAGCCGATTGAGGAGTTTACCGCCAACCTCTAGGTTGTACAGCACGCAACCATAAAGAAGGGGAGGGCATGGGCGGAGTGTTCCTGAGGTCCCATTATGAGTGAGAGAGCAACCAACTGCACCGCATCCGGCGTTCCTTTGCAAGAAACCGGTTCAACCACATTCCCTTGCCCCGGGTGCTCAGCACCTATTGGCCGCAGCCCACGCTGCCGAAACCAAGGCGTTCTGTACGTCTGTCCAGCTTGTGGATACCAGGGGCCCTGAGGTGAAATCATGGGTATGGTAGTCATGACATACAAAATCAATCCTGACTCTGACGTCGAGGATGTCGATGCTGACGCAATCGCAACAACCATCACCTCAATGGCTGATGAAATTTACAACATTCAATCCGTTGAAGTCAAACCTCTTGCGTTTGGCCTCAAGTTTGTTCAAGTCCACGTGGTCATGAACGACGGTGAAGGTCTGGCTGATGCCTTGGAAGGACGCATGTCCGAAATCCATGGTGTTGGAGAGATCGAAGTTCTTTCGATGGGCCTCATTTGAGCCCAACGCTGCAGCTGCTGAGCGCTCATTGCGCTGATGCTTTTGTTTCAATGGAAGAGGAGCGTAAGCCTCTCAATCAATTCGGAGCACGAAGTCCAAGGGGCAAATCAAAGTTGACTGAGTGGTCCTTGCATAAATTCACGGAGCAATGTGGTGGCATAGCTTCCACTCGAGAGCACAAATCGGAAGCGGATACAGGCGCCTTCGGGATGCCATCGACTGTCTGAGCCCGGGCCCGACTTCCATCGCTCGCCCATTGTTTCGTCGTTTGCAATAGGTACCGTATCGATTGCAAGTTCATTGAATTCAGTTACGAGGGCTCTGCGGGTGCCTCGCGTTGATAGCCTTGGGATGGCACTGACGTTCCAATCCGCATCATGGAGGTTCATTTGTTCGATGATCTTGGCCTCTATCGATCCAGATACACCTTCACACGTGTTGATTTCGCTTCCCGGTAGTGGTCCGGTGGTCACAAGGCGTCCAAGTTGACAATTGCGTGCAATACGAGGGAGTGTTCGTTCTTCAACGACCACACAACTTGATGCCTCAAGTTGTCCCTTTTCATCGATTCGACCGACTAAATCACCTGCAACAGGTCTGCTGATTGGCAAACCATCCTCAATGCGAGCGTGCAATGATTTGTTGAACACCACGGATTGAAGAGCGTGAACCGTCATCAATTGCAAGTTTCCAGGCAGTTTCTTGAATGCACCTACAAAATCATCGGGGCGAGCAAGGAGATGCTCGACCATTCGCCGCTCAAAACCAAGCCATTGCGGTGCAAGTTCCAACCCTTCTTGCGTTGGACCATGTTCCCGCACGTGAGCCCGAAAAGCGTGAACGTCTTCATTCTCCGACATGCCTTCCATTGCGATGTAGGTCATGACGGCCTGTTCCCAATCCTCTGCGATGACATACTTGCCAACTTCTGCAGTGACTGGACGACCGGATCCGAACCGCTGGGGACCAATCCAATTTGGGAAGGTGTTGTCTCCAAGGGTTGAGGCCATATCGGATTGAATGCGTTCAACTTCGCTCAAGGCATCTTCTGTGCTCATCGGCGTTCCATCGTTATGGGCGCAACCTCGAACGACGATGGTGAACCTATTTCCACGGTGGTTACCAAACCCAATCTTTTGATGGGTCCGGCCAAGCACTTCAATTTCAACATCGGGCATGTCGACTTCGGCGACTTTCTTTTGTGGGGCATCGATGACAAACAACTGCTGGGTGACAGCCCGTTTGTCTTTGGTCCCTGCAAAGAAGATTCGATTCCGTGGGATCTTGAGGGCCTTAGCCAAGTTATTGCAAAACCTGTTTGTCTCCCAGTTGGTGAGTGTAATTTTGGCGACTGTAAATCGACCCTTGTTGTCCATGTGGACTGGAGTCGAGATTTCTTCGACTCGAAAATCAGTGACCCTCGCTTTGAGAACACCGCCGATGCCGTCGGTTTTGGTCGCGTAGCCATCCAATCCAATGGCTTCTGCCAATGAATCCGTCCACGCAGTCATGAAAGCACCCCGTTCACAGGGTGATGCTGGAAAACTCAACAGCAAGTCCAGCCACGAGGTCTCTTAGGACCTTGTCGGATGCATTCTTGCCTTTCGTGCGAACGTAAAACTCTGGATCATCCAGTTCAGGGTGGCCTGGGAAGTAGTTGGCGTATTCCACGTTTTTGTGGTTGTTCAATCGCTCACGGAGCATTTGGAGAGCCGTGTGGCTTTCGCCGATAATGCGGAGGCGCAGTTCGTTCTTTTCTCGAAGGAGCAGTTTCACAGGCATGATGACCATTCCGCCCACTTGCCAACTTGTTTTGAACCTTCTCCCAAAAAATCCACGCCATTCTCCTCTCCTTGACCTCGTTTTTCGGTCCATTCAACCCATCGCAACCTCTCAATTTTGGTTAAAGGAGGTTGTGTCAAGGCCAAGATACCCCCTTCCTTTTGTAGTGCTTTGCGTTGGCAAACCCTATGGATACTTCCGCACTTGAGGCTAAGATGGCCAACGGTGCAGGATTGTTCCAGCGCTCGGCCCTCCTCATCCTCATTGTGACGGGTATGATCACGGTTGGCCTCATGGCTCATTTGACCGTCTCCCCTCCGGACTTCAACACCGACCTTGGTGATTTTGCACCGGATTCTGAAGCGAAAAAAGCCCACGACCGAATCCACCAACACTTCCCCAATGAAACGCGTCCATTGTTCATCGAAGTGCGTGCTGATAATGGCAGCAACATTCTTTCTATAGAAAACATGCAAACCATGGATGAACACCTATCAATCATCGAGAATGCTTCAGCAAGGCGCGGTGAAATGATCACGGTATGGACCACCGCACCAGGCATCCTACAACTCGCATTGGATGAGGAAGGCGAAGGCGAGGCGCTCACCAACATCTCGTCATGGGCACAGATTCTTGATTTGATTTTCGAGGATGACACCACGTGCACCATGACCAGCGACGATCAACTGCTTTCGGCGGCAACCTATGCATCATCGGCCTTGCTCAACAAAGACTTGAGTCTTGATGACACATGCTCCTATCTTGAATCGGGCAATGGCAGTGCAGCCCCATTTGCTTCGACCACCTTGTGGGTCCTTGAGGTGGACCCGGATTTGGATGAAGAGAATCGAAGGGTCCTCCAAGACCAGTTGCGCGATGAGTTTGCTACCCTCTCTTCGGATTCATCGCTTTCTTACGGAGTCGTTTCACTTGACCTCATCTCCTATGACATTGACGAAGGAACCTTCCAAAACTTAGCGCTTCTCATCATCATTGCTCTGTTCGTGGTGGTTGTTCTTCTTGCCCTCGCCTTCCGCTCGGTACCCGACGTCTTGTTCCCCCTCATCGGGTTATCATCTGCTTTGATTTGGACCTACGGGGTCATGAACCTGCTCGGAGCTAAATTCACCGCCCTTGAAGTGGCGGTGGCTCCGCTTGTTCTTGGATTAGGAATCGACTATGCCATTCACTTGCAACGCGCCTATGCTGCCATACGAAAGGAACATCAAAACCCAGCAGAGGCATGGCTTCGTTCGTGTGCCCGCCTCTCGGTTCCATTGCTCCTTGCGGTTGTCACAACCGTTGCGGCTTTCCTTGCGAACATCATTTCTCCGCTGCCGCCGTTGGCGACCTTTGGATATGCCTTGGCCTTTGGTGTGGTCTGTGCCTTTGTTTCAGCCACTGTGGTTGTTGGTTCCCTTCACGTCGTCGTTCGCTCATTTGCAGTCAAAGAAGGAACTCAAGCCATCACAATGCCAAAACTTGTCGATCGCATTGTGGCTCTCCAACAAAAGCAACAGGTCGGTGTCCTCTTGGTCACAATCCTGATTTCTGGAGCATCGGTCTTTGGGGCAGCATCGCTTGAAACTGATTTTGATCTCGGTGACTTTGTTGACCCTGGGATGGAAATCATGGACGTCCGAGAGGATTTGGACACCAATTACGACAGTGCGGGCTGGAAACTGCTCTACATTCTTTTCGAACCTGTTGAAGGGGAAAGCACCATTCCTGGTGATTCGCTTTTGCTTGAGCAAATTCAAGGCCTCCACACCGATTTGACATCAAATCACGATGTGGTTGGAACCGATGAACGAATTCCCTCACCGGCCTACGAAGGACCCTATGTTGTTCTGAGAGACGCCATCCTGCGCAACAGCAGTTTCGGAGAAGCCCACAATCTGGAAGTCTTCGACGGTGATGTTTATGTCAAGAATTCAAGCCTTGGATGCAACTTGGCTGAGGTGTTCTTGCAACTGTCCACGAACACTTCGGTTGCCGATGCAATCAGCGGCGAAACATGGTCGGAGCGCGTGGCACAAACTGTGGCCATGGATTCCAATGGCATTACCTTCCTAAGAAACGAGGTCCGCGTCGAAGCCTCAACGTCCACTCAGGCAGAGCGTGTCATCGCCCAGGTCCAAACTGAACTTGGCTCAACAGATGACCGAGGCACAATGCGTGAGAACCTTGTCGACCACGCCGAACTTCACGTGACCGGTGACTTGGTCATCTTGCAAACTGTCCTTGACGGTCTAAGCGTCTCCCAACTCAAAACCACCCTCATTTCACTGGTCGTCTCAAGCGTCGTGCTGCTGCTGTTGACCCGCCGAATTTTACCAGCCGTCGTCGTGCTGTTCCCTGTGGCCCTTGCTTCGCTTTGGGTTGCTGGTTCAATGGCAGCGCTCGGACTGAAGTGGAACGTGCTGACCGTCATGGTGACGGCACTGACACTGGGCATCGGCATCGATTACTCAATCCACATGTGGCGGCGCTTCGAGGTTGAACTCGAACGTAGGGACACCCATTGGGAGGCATTGCGTGCAGCTTTATCGACCACTGGTGTTGCGCTCATCATGAGCGCACTTACCACCGGATTTGGCTTCCTGGTCCTTCTTTTCTCACCAATGCCCATCATCCAAGACTTTGGATTGATCACGGCGGTGACGGTGTTCTTTTCCCTCTTGTTGTCCCTGATTCTTCTGCCAGTCTTGGTTGAACTCTCAGCTCGAAACAAAGAGCAGGTGCTCGAAGTGAGCGACGGCACCGTCATCGAAGGATGATCAATAGACCGAAAGAGCGGCAGTGATGTCGTCCATCGCTAACCCTTGTTCACGGGCCACTAGGGCAAGACAAATCCAATCGCTTGCGTACGTGAGAGCTTTTGCTTTCCGTTGGGCTCTTCGTTCGACTTCCTCAATTTGCAATTGAGACTGACGTGCAATGAATTTGGTAAGCCTTGGCGTCAAGCGTGACCTTGGATCGTCGCTGACCACTGCTTTCACGGCCACAGTGGGTGCCTGTTGTTGAGGTGCAACGGGCAGTGGCGTAGAACGGGATTCAGGCGCAATCGACGGAGTTTGGGGCTCAGCACCCTGTGAAACGGGTGATAAAAGACGCGATGGGCGAGGGAACCAGCCAAGTGGAGAAACGATTCCATTCAACGAAACCGTCGGTGTAAGCGCATCCTCTGGGCCGGTTAACCAACCTGCTGCAATCAAGGCTTGGACCGCTGCTTCGGCTTCCTCGGGGGAAATCCAACCCATGTCGAAGGACATGATTCGCTCCAAATCTAAGGCGTCGAGTGGCCCGCCTTCTCGGTAACAAATAGCAAGCACACGCAAGACATCGTCCGTGTCTTCCTTGCTCATGATGGACTGTGCGCGTCCCTTGTTGAAGAAGGTAAGCCCGAATTTAACTCACTCAATTCGAGTGAATGTTTTGTCCTCATTCATCTGCCAGACACCGCATTCTTCGCCTTTGTAGACCGTTTGCTCCATCGCGTAATCATACTCGCCACCAGCCGGTAACTTCGACCATTCACTTACAGTGGTACCAATGGATGAACTTCCGCTTTCGCTGGTCGGTTGAATCAGTGCATCAAGGGCTTTCGAGCCATCAACTTCGGCTTCAGGTTCAGTTTGCGGTTGACGTCCTGGAGGTCCTTTCAGGCCTGCCGGTTTGGGTTTAGGCGTGCTCGACCGCTGGGGTGGGCCTCTGAGTGGCTTGGCCGTTACGGGTGGCTGTGTCAGTTCAGGCGCATCGACTTCGGGGTCCGAATCGACCGAGCCTCGTCGTCGAAGCAACAGCACCAAGCCCGCCAACCCAACGAGAGAAATTCCACCCGCTGCGGCGATGGTTGCGGAACCAAAGCCTGAGGTGCTGGGGGAGAACGATGCGTTCCAAGCGTTGTTGGTTTCGTCCACTTCCCACATCAATTGCTCGGCATCGACTTCGACATGGAGGCTCCATGTGCCACTTGGGACGGTGATGGTGCTTCTGAGGGTGGTGGCGGTGTTCATGCCAATTTTTGTGACCAGTTCGCGTCCGACAAGGGTTCGCTCACCGTCACTCTCAGTGTAGATTGACACGTTAAACGGATCATCGATGGCTTCACCAAGGCTTGCCAATTGAACGGCGAGTCGCATTGTCTCGCCGGACTCCCGTCCGCCACTTATTTCGACATCAGTGATTGCCAAATCTGGGCCATTGCTGCTTAATGGCAACGTCAACCAAGGGTCGAGTTCTGAATTTCCACCGTTTGCTGCAAGCGTCCAACCTGCATCGTCCATGCCCGAAGCCCAGCACACAATGCTGGCCTGTGTTGCGAGCGTTGAAGGATTGCCAAGCGGGCTAAAATCAAACACAAAGGAAAACATCGTTTTGCCATCATAGACCGTTGATGAGGCCTTGCTTTGGCTGGAAATTGGCCAGGAATCGCTCAAGGAACGAACCTGGCAATGAAGCGTCAGATTTCCAGACCAGAGGTTCGCTTCTTGGATGTTGGCACCAATTTCAACTTCGCTGAGATGGAATCGCGAAAAACCACTGCTCAGCGTTGAATCGAGCAGCACTGGTGCCGCTCCATCAATTCTTAGCGTTGGCAGATCGATGGTCAACAACTCCCGAGTGGCATAGGGGTCCCAAATGCTGAGTTCAGTCTCAAACAACAGTCCAGATCCCAATGGTGCATCAAATTCAATGGAGAGTTGGCCGTCAATGGCTTCACCCGAAGTACCACCGCTCCACCGGTCGGTTTGCAATTTGCCGTTCCAATACACGGACACAGGGCCGGTGTAACTTGTGTTGCTCAGTGCATGGTGGATAGAGGCAGTGAGGCGGATTTGTTCGCCACTTTGTATGCTCCAACCTTCACTCAAATCGCCTTGAACCTCGCCTTCGATGTCCATGAGCGAATCAAGGACAACTTCCATTTCTGGCTCGTAGGTCCATTGTTCTTCGAAGGTGACGGTTTGAATCCCATCATAGTCTTCGATGACCACATCAATGCGTCCGTCGTTGCTTCCCGGGGTGACAAAGGTCCAATCAACAACCGCTTTGAACTCGATCACAAGCGTTTCGCCAAGCACGGCGTTGCAGCCTTGTGTGACTTGCATTCGAGCGTCGAGGCCTTCGCAGGTTCCGAGGTTTGTGTTGTAGCGTAGACCGAGCGTCGGATCGTTACCAAGCAGCATGCTCACACGGGTGATGTCATCGATTTTGTTGGCGTCAGACACTTCGAGGCGCCATCCAAATTCCTTGGTTGGTTCGAGCCTGATCGGATTCTCTGCATTGCCATTGTCCAAGGCTTCGAGGCTCAATAACTGTCCTTTTGCTGGTGTGCGGCTTTCCCACCAAAGCGTACCGTCAGCAGCTGATGATGGACCGATGTCGAAGCCGGCGAGGTCTGTGCCCTTCAACCAAATGCGCACCAATTGATGGTCGTCGTTGGCGCTTTCATTGACCTCAAGATGAATGGTCCAGTCGTTTCCATCGTTGCTAAAATCAAGTGGATGTGGAACATATTCGCTTGCTTCAGAAGCACCGTTTCCGGAGGTGTCATGCAGGGCTTCAATCCAAATGAACCCTTGAACCGTAGCGTTTGAAAACCCACCCACATCATGGTAGTGAAGCGAGACTTGACGGTTGTTCTCTTCGTTGGTGTACGCTCCATTCATAGGCTCGGTGCTGGTCAACACCGGCGCCTCGTTGTTGATTTCGACGGTTCTGTTTAAGGCCAACACATTCAATGCTAAATCTTCAGAGGTGCGTGCTTCCAACCAAATTCGAGCATCACCCGAGGTGCCATTTGGAAGCTTGAACTCAATCGACGTTGTCGAACCGATGTCCAAGGTGGTCCAGACGCCTTGGTAGGAGTAGAACGTTCCACCCGATGCCTCAGTGCTGGTTACATCGATGTTGATTCGTGCTTCGATCAATCCATTCAACAAACGAGCACCTGAATTGGTGAAGGTGTGGTCAACGGTTGCGCTCAACGGGGCATCACCGGGGTAAATTTCTCCCTCGCTGACCGAACTGCCGCCTTGGCTGCTGAAACTCGATGTCATGTCGAGCACCTCAACCGTGAGTTCGTTGTCGATGGATGTGATGGTTGGTGTTGTGTAACTCGTCGTTGCCGCACCATGGGTTGAGGTGCTCATCTGCAGGTAAGGTGTGCTCAGTCCGTCATTGACGGCAAACGACCAATCAACAACATCGCCGTCAACGCTGGAGGAATGTGTTGCCTGAATGTCGGTGGAGCGCAAGATTCCATCGACATCATCAATGCTCAAGGATGAAGCACTCGGGTCGTAGGAAAGAACAGCAGGGTCAAGGCCTGTGATGTTGAACCCATCATAGGTCGTCTGCCGGATTGTCAGGCTGTATGTCGATTGGGCATCGTACGCAGAATGGAAACTCTGCACTACGCTGACTTCTGCGTTTGGATTGAGCACACTGGGCGGTGGTGAGAAAAAGCCTGCTTCCTCAGATCCCACTTCGACATGATGGAGTGTGGGGGTGGCCCATGCGTTGAATTCAGTGGTTTCAAACACGATTCTGTATTGAATGAGAGAATCGCCCTCCACAGCGTCGGTGATGGTGTGGTTCCCGATGTTGAGCGACTCAGAACTTTGGTTGGCGCCTAACGGTCGCCATGGGCTGTTGCTGATGTCGTTTTGCGTCGCTCCAGTCTTGTATTGCATGGTGAGTTGCGTGTTGACTGGGGTGATGCCCTCCAACTCAATCCACAGTGGCGTAGCGCTTGCTGTAAGGCCAGTGCGCAAGTCAAAAATATCCGAGAGCAAGATTCCTGATTGTGAATTGGGGTTCTCGTGCGAACCCGTGGTGTCCGAATAGGCAGTGCCCCAGTTGCTGAACCGCCAAGCGGATGTGTCGCCACCTGCGTAAACCAACGCACCATCGACGTTGAGCATATCAAAGTCGTAGAGTGCCGTGTGCAACGGATCATGAGCGTGCAGTTGGCCAGTGATTGGGTTGTAGCCACGAACTTGGTCGTACCTCAAGTTGTTATTCCGGCCACCGGCAATGACGATCTCATCGTTGTGAACAACGGCTGCATGCGATGAAATTTTGAAGGGTAAATCCGAACCATTGGTCCATGTGTTGGTGACAGGATCATAAATTTCAGTGTGGTTTGCAGACTGGGTCGTGGTTTGATTCAATGCAGCATCAAATAAGGTCACAATTCCACCCAAAGCGTACAACTTCCCATCGAAAGCAACCAACTCAAAGGAATGGCGTGGTGCGCTCATGTTGGCCATGTAATCCCACACGTCAGTGGCGGGATTGTACCTCATCGTGCGGTTGGTCAAGTCTGATCTGTCCTTCATCCCCACTCCGCCTGCTACATAGATGAAACCGTCGAGGGTGTCCATGCCAGCCAGGCCAACACCCGTCGTAGCGGGCATCGAAGTGCCGTCCGTCCAGTTGTTGGTTGCAGGGTCGAAGATGTGGACCATTCCATCGCCCATGATGGCAGGTGTTGCATAGGGGTGGTAATCGCCGATGGCGTAGATTTTTCCTTGGACAGTCACGCATTCGTGATAGGCTTGAGGCTGTGGTAATGTGTCAGGGTTGGGCGACCAAGTTTGGTTCGCAATATCAAACGTCTCAATGAAATTCGTGATGTCTTCATCACCGCTCTGACTTGGATTTGGATCGTAGCGTCCACCGATGAGCCAAGCCTCGTCAGTCACGCTGTTGTATTCCAAACAACCAGCAGTTCGCCTGAACATCATGCCTGGTGCAGGGGCTGTTTGGAAACTGATGACCGGCCGGTCGAGCATTGGTGTGCCATTGGCGCTGTTGACCGTGATGTTTGAGGGTGTGAATCCATCGCTGGCGTTAAATCCGGCAACGACAGCGATCACTGAGGCCTTTTCGTGGTCCTCCACAAGGGGTTCTGCGGCGTCAAGCACCCCGCTGTACGGCAGAAGCAACATACCCGCCACCGCCCAAAACACGAAGAGGAAATGACTTGAACTGAGGTTCGCCATGGTGTGGGACTTTGACGGCGATTCAAGAGGCTTGCGTGCCCTTGTCTAGTCCATACGTTCTCACATTCTTCATAGAGCCTCGTCAGCAAACACACATGCGACGGCCATAGGTTCATTGGTAACGAACTGTTGCGCCGGGGTGGAGGGCTTCAAATGGTACGTGAATATATTGCGAGAGACCCTCGAACAGGGCTCCCTCTCAACGTTGCAAAAAGCAAGCGGGTTGAGAAAAAAATACACAATGAAGTTGGCCCATGGGTCAGCATTTCAGACGCCGATGTGCTTCCGCTTGCCTTAGGGCAAACAAGCGAGGTTCAAACTCGCTACCTCGATCAAAACCACACACATGGACGGGCCGCTGGGGTTCGTGCGCTTGGCCGGTTCAGCGGAAGCAGGGTGCATGAGGCCCACAAAGCACTCCTTATCGCCTTCGAGCAAGATGAAGCCACCATCAAGGTCGCCGCCCTCAATGTGTTGCCCGAAATCGCAGTTCGAAAATCGGATGAATTGTTTGATTGGCTTTCTGTGCTCCTCGATGACGATGATGCTCAGGTTCGTATGGCTGCCAGCCAATGCCTCGCACTGACGGCTCCAGTGTTCCCTTCAGCGGTTGAAACCATCCTCGCAAACGAAATGCGTTCCTCAAGCAAGCCAAGGCAAACGGCCGCTTGGCGTGGGCTCAAGTCCTTGTGTGAAACTTGGCCCGAGGTTGTTGTTCACCACATCGATACCCTTCTCTTAGAAGACGACCCTGCGTTGCGTCGAAAAGCGGCAGGGCTTCTCAAGAGCGTCGTGGCTCGTGGTGGACCGTCAGTTTGGGATTTAATCTCATGGTCTTTGAATGACAATGACGTGGAGGTGCGACGAATATCTGCCCGCACCCTACCAAGTCTAGCCAAGAGGGAATCGAGGATTGCGACCGTCTTTGCAGAACGAGCAATGGTTGATTCGGATTCAAAGGTTCGTCTGAGTGGAATCAAAGCCCTCCAATCAATCGACACCGATCATGGGCGTGCAAGGGAACTTGTCGTCAAGGGGACCTCCTCAAAAGACATCCAAGTTCGCAAGGCGTGCGTCGATTTACTGCCTCGTTTGTTTGGCGAAGATGTGTTGCGAACCATGGCCATCGATTTGCTCAAGACCGAAACCGACCCTTCCATCAGCGCCTCGCTCAAAGAGATGATTTTCGACGCATCCATCGAAGGCACCGAAGCTCAGAAAAACGCTCAATTGGCTCCAGCACCAGCCGTTCCAGCCATCGACAGGGAAATTGCAGAAGCCCATGGGAAACAAGTTGGTTTCGAACCACTCCGCCCAGATTCCACTCCGTTGGAGCCAAAGGATGCCGCTCCTAAAGAAACACCAACCACTCCCCCTCAGCCAGCAGCAGGTGCGTACAGGGCTGTGTCCCAGGATGAGATGATGGGATACGACGATGAATTTGAGGATGAAGAACCTGAAACGGACGATGAATACTTCTGATGTTCATTCGAATGGCTCGATGTTCTCACACAAACCATGTCGGCATTGTTAAGAAGGGAGCATCAGTGGCCGGAGTGCTTAGAGGTGTTTATGATGAGTTCAGGCGCATTTAATGACAAGGAAGAACAGTTCGACCGTTTGTGGGATGGAATCACCCCTAAAGGGATCAACCGCAACAAGTCGCTCAAGTTCCGACAATATATTCTCGAACACGTTCGACAGACTAAGCGCCCTATGAACCGTGAGAACGCCCGCAAATACTGGATGGGCATTCTCCAACAAGAAATCGCAGAGCGCGACAATTACTGATTCAATTCGATTGGGTTGCCACCGTCTCGGCGACCCACTCGCACAACCGAGACGGAGATGATACCATGTTCACCAAAACCCGCTTCGACTCATGGGACCTACCAGCCGGCCTTTTGGACGGATTGGCAGCCCTCGAATGGACCCACGCAACTCAAGTCCAGAAAGACACCATTCCACTCGCCCGCCGTGGCCTCGATGTGATTGGCCAAGCCCGAACCGGCTCAGGAAAAACCGCTGCCTTTGGACTGCCTATTCTAGAGCGATGCAGCCCGACAGGCTCTCTTCAAGCGTTGATCCTAACCCCTACGCGTGAACTTGCGAACCAGGTGGCTCAAGAATTTGAATCGCTCCAAGGCGAAAGTGGCCTTTCCATTCAGACCGTATACGGTGGAACTGATTTGGAAAAGCAAGCTCGAACCCTCGGCGACGGTGTCGACATTATCGTTGGAACACCCGGTCGAGTGATGGACATGAGCGAACGGGGTCACATTGACCTCACTTCACCTTCCTTGTTTTGCCTCGATGAGGCGGACCGCATGTTGGACATGGGATTCTTCCCGGACATCATGTGGGTGATTGAGCGCATGACAGGGCGAGAACAAACCCTCCTCTTCTCAGCAACCTTCCCACAGGAAATTATTGACACTGCAAACGAATTCATGAACGAACCCGAGTTCGTCTTGACCAACACTGAGGAATTGGACATACCACCAATCGACATGTACAGCGTTCGAATTGGCCGCGCCAACAAACTCTGGGTGCTTGGACGACTTCTTGCTGGCATGAACGATGAAGATCAAACCATCATTTTCTGCAACACCAAGCGCATGGTGGACTTGGCTGTCCAACGCCTCTCCAAGCATGGGTTCTCAGTTGAAGGCCTGCATGGCGATTTGAGCCAGAACCAAAGAGAAAAGATCCTTGGACGGTTCAAAGCTGAGGAAATCAAGACCATTGTTGCCACCGACGTCGCAGCCCGTGGAATTGACGTGGACGGAATCACCCTCGTCGTCAACTATGATCTCCCAGTCGACTTGGATTCTTTTGTCCACAGGGTTGGCCGCACAGGTCGTATTGGTCGTAAGGGTGAGGCTTGGAGTTTGGTCTCACGGGACGACGCTCCACAACTTTCCAAGATCATGGCCACCTACGGATTGGACATCATCGAATCCGAACCTCCGGCTTTGCCAGAAGGTATGGACCGAGACCCGGTCAAGCGACAGGATGATTTCGGCGAAACAGCGGACGTTTTTGGCTTTGTGACGCTCGAATTGAACATTGAGCCTACAGCAGCAGGTTCCTCAAGAAAGGTCTCCCAGTGGTTCACCGATGCACTTCGTTGCAATGAGATGGCCATTGGCGATGTTCATTTCGAAGGCGAATCAACCTTCATCAGCATCCATACCAGCAAGGTTGGATTGGCCATCAAGGCGCTTCAAAAGAAAGAAATGTCTGGCCAACAAGTTGTTGCAACCATCGTTGAGTGAATTCACTCTTCTTCACTGGAGCGCTTCTTCCAAGATCCCTTTTTCTTAGATGCGTGCCTTGAAGTCGGAACTTTTGGCTCCAAGGATGCTTCAACCCCAACCGCGGCTTTTCTAGAGGGCCATAATCCGTTTTCATCAGGACGCTGAACTTCGATGGCACCAACTCCAGCACACAGGATTCCGAGTGCAGATAGGGACCAAGCGTAACCAATCGCATCGTCCCATCGGTTTTGGGCTTGACCACATTCGGACGATATGAGATCAAGGCTGTAGCAGGTGTCCAGCGTTGACTTTGCATCCATCGCTTCGGTGTTGCTGGTCACGTTGTACGCTGCTGAAGCGATCAGCACAGCAGCCAGCATCAGCAATGCGATTTGGAGTTGGTTGGGTGCTCTGCGGATGGTCAATCGCCATTCGCCTGGTGTCCCATAGGATGCATCAAGTGTCCGTGCTGGTCCTCCAACCAGCCAAAACCAAGCCACCCACATGCCGACGAGGACAACCATGAATCCCCATTTGTACACCATTGTGTGCCATTCCCACATGCCTGTTAAGCAAGCGGCATCGTTCGGCAGGGCTGCACAATCTTCGAGTGCAATCGGATAAAACACCACCAATCGCAGCAGGTTGAGCACATACACGATGGCACACATTACGAGGATTGAACGGATCTTGAGTTTCTGAGGCACACCTTCAGTCATGGCGACCAGCGTGGAGAGGAAAATCATTTCATGGACGCCAGCGCATTCATCAGAAACATAGAGCGCTATGTGATCGAAAGTTCCTGGGAAATCAGGGTGGTTCAATTCAATTCTTGTCATCCACCCATTGTGCATTCCTAATGTGGAAGCCCCCTCGCCATAGAGGAAATTGGTGATTGCGTTCCAAAGATAGGCTTCTGAAACTTGAATCGGAGCGAGGGTGTCCGAGGGCATGGTCAAGAACCAGTAAAACGCCTCAACGCAAAGCAAAGCGAGTGGGATGCGTGCATACCTCAATCCGAGTTGTGCCACTTCCGACCATTCCATATCGTCTGGCTTTTGCGACGATGTGGCGGTGGACACCATGAACCGTGGTGTGTGTTCCTCCTCATCAACTTGCGGGCCAAAGGGCAACAAGAACACTCCAGCAGAAGCAAATTGCCAAATTGGCGAAAGGTGCACTTCATACCAATGAACATACAGGGCCCTTTGTGGTCGAAGTGACGCAGTTGGGCACCGCTTCGTCGGTACAGCCAACACACAGACTCAATGTCATAGGTTTTTTCTGTCCAATTCCCGTTGCTGAAGCAAAGAAAGCACTGGCCACAATGGGCCAAGGTCAAGTCCTCGAGTTGTGGGCAGATGATCCTGAAACATTGCATGATCTTCCAATGTTAATTGATCGGACACCTCATCATCTTCTTTCTATAGAAGAGGGCTCAGGAGAGTATCGTTTCCTTGTGGAGGTGGCAGCATGACCCCACCAGTTGTGGAACGAAACTCAGTTCCAAGTGAAGCCAAGTTACCCACCGTGAGCGGTGAATTCAACATCCGTATTTTCCACGAAGCCGAGACTGGCCACGACCATGTGGCGCTCACTCTCGGGGACATGGGCGGGCCAGATCCCGTTCTTGTTCGCTTGCACTCCGAATGCCTCACTGGCGATGCATTTGGCAGCACACGTTGTGATTGTGGCCCCCAACTCCAAGCAGCGATGAACGCGGTCGTTGAGCGAGGGTATGGTTGCATTCTTTACCTGCGCCAAGAAGGAAGGGGCATCGGACTCCACGCCAAAATCCAAGCCTATCACCTCCAAGACAAAGGTGCAGACACCCTTGATGCCAACCTCATGTTGGGTCTTCCAGGTGATGGACGTGATTACAAAATCGCAGCCTCAATGCTCAAAGCGTTGAACATTCCAAGCATCGAATTGCTGTCGAACAATCCAGACAAAGCCGAACAACTGCTCGAATACGGCATCGATGTGGCTGCACGAACCGCGTTGGTGGTTGGAGTGGGTCAAGAAAACCTGTTCTACCTTGAGACCAAGGTTGAACGAATGGGCCACACCATCTCAGAAGCTGACCTTTCGACAGACAGGCCTGACAAGGATGAGTAAAGAGGGCCGTGACCGAGAATCGAACTCGGGCTGGCAGAACCACAATCTGCCGTGCTAACCCCTACACCATCACAGCCATGAGAGGTACTTCGCCGTCAAGCGCGTGGTATTTCAATGGTGCGTATAGCGCAACAGGTCGCTGATGCCTTGCCATGCGAGCAGAGGACCCTTGCATTCAAGTGCATTCGGCCTTGTAGGCCTCACATGCGAACTCTAAGTGCGAACAAGTTCATTGCCAGCGGGCTGCTCTTGTTGTTTGTTTTGGCACCGCTATCCAGCGTTTCAGCACGTTCAGTGCATGAGACCACTGCTGTTGATGTGCTGCCTCAAGGTGATTTTGAGGATTCATCAGCATGGCATATGGATGCTTACACCTCGTTTTCTCAAGACCAAGCACTCTACACCGATGCCATGGTGGCGGACAGTCGCCTCACCATGGTTCACGATCGGCCAGTCAATCTCGACACAATGGTGTTCTGGGCTCAATCCACACCGACCAATTCCAACAATTCGCTTTACGCACCCGATGGGGCCTATTCGTGGTCATCTGGACCTGAGATGGAATTAACAAATTTCTATGCTGCCGGCTCGACGCAATATGAGATTGAGCAGGTGAAGTTGGTGTTCGCTTTCGCAGTACCTCACACGTTGTCCCAAGACTCAGTGCGCTTCTCTGTCGAATACAACGGTAACTTCTCATCCCTTGCTACCTTTGCTCACACTCAGGCTCCCCTCGATCACATGACCAATTATTGGAAGAAAGACATCAGCACACTCGATGCATGGACCTGGTCATCGTTGCAAGACCTCATTGTCACGGCGAATTATGAATCGGTTGGTTCGACCGATGATTCACAACTGAATTTGGATGCAGTTGGAGTCGAAGTCACCATGCAAACGCCATGGTACGGTGGGGAAGTGGCAGAAGCTTCCACCAGCTTCAGCGCACATGAAACTCCAGTCATTGTCCTTGATTTGACGGCTGGAGAATCCGACAACATGGGCTATGCAGCCTGTGGACTGCAAAGCAGCGTCGAGGGCACCACCGGGCAATGGACGAGCAACGTCATTGAAACGCCTCCAAACCAACGCATCGGCCGCGTTCATTTTACACTCCAAAACGAATCCCTTGATGATGTGGTGTTGCATTACGCCTCCTCCGCAGATGGAACCTCCTTCACGGCGTTCGAAGCAATGGATGAGCACATGCTGCTGCCAAACCAGCCTTACAGCAAAGTACGGGTCACAACCACTGAGGCATGCATCAGTGAGATCACCGTTGATGTGAACGACCCAACATTAACACTGAACGGGCGAATCTTTGGCGATTTGGACGGGCTGGATTCAAATTATTCCCGCTGGCTGTTGTTTGTCAACGATGAACTGGTCACCAATCAACCGGTCGAACTCTCTTCCTCACTCTCGCTTTCTTTCCCAGTTGGTGCGCACATTCACAACCCTACCGCCCCGCTTCTTGTGGAACTGAAAACATGGTTTACTTGGGATTCACAAGGTGGAGAAAGCACAACAGCGTTTGAAGTGACTTCAATGACCATCACTGGTGGCTACAACATCACATGGGATGAGGATCCGACCTGTGTTGCCGTTGGCGATCAAACCATGATTGAAGACGGTGGAGGTCGAATTCTACCCTTCCTTCATCGGTGCGAAGACGACCGTACAGTCAATGAAAACCTCGTTGTTTCATTCACCAACACAAACCCGAACCTCGTCCTCGTTGACCTTTCCCAAGGTGATGTTCGCGTTCGCTTGATGCCAGAGGTGTCCGGCTTTGCAACCGTGACGACAACCGTCCTCGACGAAGCAGGAAACGCTTGGTCAGAGGTGTTCATGATCACCGTGAGTTCGGTTGATGACGCTCCGACCCTTACCGAATTCCAGTCGATTATTCCTGTCCAATTGTCGGTGCCAACAACGCTTGACTTTACCTACAGCGACATCGATTCGAACGAGTTGACCTCAAGCACCAATCGAAGTTGGGCTTCCGTCGATATGGCGGCCAGAACGATCACTGTGAACGCACCATCGCCTGGGTTCCACTCTGTGCTCGTTTCGATTTGTGACCAAACAACCTGCACTGAACGCGCGATGGATTTGGAAGTGATGGCCCTCCCCGACCTCGTCATTGAAGCGATTGATGCTGGTGATGATGCCATTGTTGCAGGCGATGTAGCCGAAGTACGTGTCTTCGTCCGCAACAACGGACAAGCCGAAGCATCCATGATCTCCGTTCGCTGTGAAATGAATTCAGAACTGATTTCGATTGGCACATTACCAATTCTACGACCCGGCGAACTTGGCTCGGTGACATGCGACTGGGGCGTGCCGGAACAAACGGGCGTGGTGCAGATCCGTGCGGTTGTGGACCGTGGCTTGGAAATTGATGAAGGTGATGAAACCAACAACGAGGCAGCGATTGCAGTTGAGATCGAAGCCAGTCCATCCACGAACGGTGACTCTTCTTCGTCGTCAATCAACATCAGCGACGGTGCCTTCTATGGCCTGACCATTCTTGGCCTTCTAGCCATTGTTGGCGCATTTGCTTTCTTGTCTCCTGCCAAGATTAAGAAACTCGAATGAACGGTCCAAACAACCGCTCTGATGACGGATAACGCGAAAAGTGGCCTCAAACTTGATAATGGGACCGTCTCACAAAAATTTGCTTTGAGGTCGTGGGGACCGTTCAACTTCGGTTGACAAGGCGGATGTGGGAATCATGTCAGTATTGAAAATAAGAATAGAAACCGAGGAGTACATTTACGAAGAATACATCGAAGCGTGATGTCAATCACGCAAAGTTGGTGTCACTCAGGTGACTTCCAACGTCGAGGGTAGAGATCGCCATCCATGAGCACCATGCTCGGGCGTGCGATTTCGCCTTCTTTCATCGATGGGATTTCGTCCGTGTTCGTTGTAAGGGTCACGACGCCGACCGCCTCATTTTTGAGGGTTTGAACGTAGATCTCCTTGCCTGACGCAACGCCAGATGCGATGTTGACGAGGCCCGGGCGCAGCAAAGGTGCTCCGTGGGCAAGTGCTGCAGCTGCGCTGTCTTTCACGGTAGCAGACGGCAAATCCAACAGCAACTTTTCGATTGGATGAATGATTTTGAGCAAGGCTTCAGGAGCATCGCACTCTTTCCAAAGCCAGACTGCATCAGCCAGTTCTTGCAAAGTCACGCAATCTTCGAGGGCAAACACTCCAGAGGAATCACGGCGCAGTTCTTTGAGTTGAACTTTCATGTTGAGAAGGAGACCAAGGTCTCTTGCCATGGTACGAATGTAGGTTCCTGCCTCACAATGGACTCGGGCGATCATATCCTTGCCGGAGGAATCAAGAGGTTCAAACTGGAAGATTTTTCTGGTTCGCACCTGAACCTTGACCGCTGAAACTTCTGGTGGAACGTTGTAGACCCTTCCGGTCAACCTCGCCATTGCTTCACTGAGCGCTTTAGGATCGACTTCTTCAGCAAACCGAAACACACAGATGTATGACTTCTTGTGGTTGAGGATTTTCTTGGTGACCTTCATTGCTTTTCCAGCCATGAGGGGGAGCACACCTGTGGCAAAAGGATCCAGTGTCCCTCCATGGCCCATTCGCTCAAGACCAAACAAATCCCTTGCCCATGCTGCGACTTGGTGAGACGTAGGGCCTGCTGGCTTGTCGAGCAGAATAAAACCGGCGGCTAAGCGTTGCTCGACATCCCTTGCGTCGGGGTGAATTCCAACTGCTTCATTCGTGGTTGCGCTGTTGTCGAGAAGATGATGTGTCATAGAGAAGCCTCCAATTTTTGAATCACTGCAGAGAGCACTTGTTCCCTGCTGAGAGTTGTTGCATCGAGTACTATGGTATAGGGTTCGCGCTGTTCAGGCAAGAGACCGTACAACTCCATGAATCGCTCTGCGTCGACCGCAGTTCGCATTTCATTGGCGTGCAGGGCCTCTTCCAGAGTGCATTGCTCCCGTGCCACGACTCGGTTGGCTCGTTCTTGGTCGTCGACCTCGAGCCAGAGGCGGACGCAATCAAGATCAAGCTTGTAGGCCCACCATCCCGAAAGGCGAGATTCCACAATGTCCTCCGCATCGTTCAGTGACATACGTTCCTGCAAAAGGGCATCGAGTTGGCGATCAACATCTAAATCGCTCTTGCATAATTCTCCAAACTCCGCAAGGCTCAGACCACGTCGCTTCGCCTCTTGACGAAACACTTCACCGCCATTGAGCGAGGTCCAACCAAAATGGTCCATAAGGCCGTTTACGAGGGTGCTCGTTCCGCTTCCTGGATGGCCAGAGACCGTGATCTTGACCATGCTTACACCCATTCGTGGCGGCAGACATCGCAACGTTTGGTGCGTGGCCCTAAGGTTGAAATCATGTCCATCCCACATTCTGGGCATTCTTTCGCCGCAGTGTTGCTGCTGGCTTTCGGAGTGCTTTCAACTTCAGAGGATGCTTCCTCAGTGTTTGATTTGCTGGCTTTCCGGTTTGAGTTTTGACGCTGACTTCGTTGCTGCCGTCTGCGGGCATCGGCGCTTTTGGTCTTGTTTTGACCAGCGACCAAGTGCAAAAGTGGTTCCTTGATGGTTTCACCTGACTTCACCATTGGATGGGATCGGTATCGGAACAATTTGATGTGACGGTCAACAACTCGACCAAGCGGTGCACTCATGCAAATGTAGGTGCAAATCCATGCTGGGAAAAAGAGAAATTTGTCTTCAAGAAGGTTCCATTCTGTGTTCCATGGGAGGGACACATAGTCGACACGGAAATTCTCAACGGTTGTGGTCAACCAGGCAAAGATTGCGATGATAAACACCATGGTGAACATCATCGGTTTCATGGCACCCATTTGCACCTTGAGTTGTTCTGGCATCATTTGTTGTTGAAGCGTTGTTGCCTTTTCTTGCAAGATTGGGTCACGGCTCACTCGAGCGTCATTCATCATCATGCGGACTTGGCGTTGTCGGTGGCCAATGTGCGCTTGAGCCATGGGGTCGGTGAAGACATTTCTCAACACGGTGTTCATGGTCATGGAAAAGGTACCTAAGATCAGCACCGTGAACACGAAATAGGATTCTTCAGGAAGGATTGGAGCGAGGATTGGGTCCGCAATTGAGCCGAGCGAATTCCGGATTCCTGGATTCATGATGAGCAAGGTCATCATGACCATGACACCCAACATCATCAGCATTGAACCGCCGGGGGGTTGGGGTGGAGGCGGTGCGTTGCCGTTTGCCATGGTGAGTGGGCAACGCACGGAGGGCATGAAGGTTGGGTTTGTTTTCTCTCCGGTAGCGGTGCATTTTGCGGTGAAATTGGCGAGGGTTTCAAACGGGAGCGCTGGCGTGGCTAAACCATGCGTCGCAGAGAGCCGTTGGACATCGACCGGACATGGCAACACTCAGTCCCTGTACCAATGCCCAATAGGCCAGTGTGCGTAACTGAAGAAGAAGCCATCGCTCAATTGGCCCGTCTGCCCCATCCGCCTCGGATGTTTTTGTGGACGGATGCTGAACGGCGCTGTTTACCAGGCTGGGGTTTTGTCGCCAGCGTTCGCCAGGGCGTTCCACCTGAAGGCATTGAAGCAGAACTCGATGCTTGGAAAGGTCAGTACCCTGATGCGTGGTTGGCTGTGGATTTGCGTGACGGGGTGATTCCACCCTCCACATCCAATCCCCTTGATGCTGTGCTTGGAAGACTTGGACGTCCAGTTCTCATCCTTGTCAGTCGTTCATCCGATCACGAAGATTGGCCTCAATGGGTTCTTCCAGAGTGAACAAGCATCCGCAGCCCTCACGCTGAGAGCCTCAACGAACCGGCTCACGATGTGAAATCGTACTTGCACGAACTGCACTCTGTTGCGTCATGTGCGTTCATTGTCATGCAAATTGGGCACATCTTGTCATCAATGGATTCCTCTTCTTCAGCAGCCTCTTCTTCAGCCGGTGCTTCTTCGGCCGGTGCTTCTTCAGCAGTCGTTTCGTCTTCTGCCTCTTCGGCTTCGTCCTCTGATGATTCAGTGGACCATGCTTCTGCTGCTGCTTCAAGTTCAGCCTTTTTGAGGTATCCGTTTTCGTCCAAATCGAAGTTTGCTGCATGCTCAACAAAAGCATCACGTTCAGCGACATCGATCCCCGATGCCTCCATGACTCGTAGCAACACATCTTCTCGCCAGGTGACCTTTGGTGTGTCCTCTGAATCTTCAGTTGCATCTGCCTCTGACTCAGCTTCATCAGCCTCAACTTCTGTGTTTTCTTCGGCTTCTTCTTCTGTTTCTGCTTCAGGCTCGGGAGTTGCTGGTAGGTCTTCGGATTCAACTTCGTCACCAAAGTGAACGCCGTGGAATCGGTTGAGTGCTTCTGCATCAATTTGACCGGATCCCTTGATTTCCATGAAGACATCAAGTCGCTCACCCTTTCCAACGAGTGGGACCATCCAACTGATGTGGGTTCCACCTTCGCCTTCTTCGGTGCTCATCTTGCAATCGGTTCGCTTGTCGCCGCCAGCACCACGAATGTGCCAATCGGTAATTTCGAAGTTTGCTGGCATGACATCGTTGATGTACACGTCTTGGAGAGCTGTGTCACCGTTGTTCTCGAACAGAATGAGGACTTCGTATCGTCCCTTTCCACCAACCGGTAGAGTTTGCTTTCCTGCTGAGAAGTCACGTCGGTTGTGGACAACGCTGATTGTTGGTGCATCAAGAGCGTCTCGGCCACAGCGTGGTCCAGCCTTTTCAGCGCTGAATTCACAGTGTGCTGGTGCACGGACTGCGTTGTTTTCTGGCGTAGGGTCTGGTGCAGAGAGGTCGTATTCAATGGTCAACGACTTTCCTGGCTTGAGGCCGATTGGTGCGACGATACCAACCATTGTGGTCATGGTGTAACCAAGGCCGTCAGGTGAACGGTTTTCCTTCTCGAGGGTGATGCCCTCGGTGATTTCGGATTTGAATTGGTTGTCTGCGATGTCCTTTCCGTCAACCTTGACGGTGAAGGATTCCAAATCTGGTGCTTCAAACAGTCCAGGGACATCATCGGTAAATCGAACGACATTGATGTTGGCGGAACCGTTGTTGGTGAACGTCAGGCAAGCCGTCAATTTTTGCGGGCGGTATGAACGCAGAGATCCAGTGGAGTAACTCTTTTCCAAGGATGCTTCAACAACTTCGAGGGTGCTTGACTGCAAGGTCAAACTTCCTTCTGTGCTTCTCGAGGCACGCGGTAGGATGGTGTAGGACAAATCCGTAGCGAAGTCTGGCTTTGATTGAGCCATGACCGTACGTTCTTCCGATTCCCACTTTCCGTGGGGTGGCACATCTTCCTTGACATCCTTGATGTCAAACAACAGGTCCTCGCTGCCCTTCATGCGAACCTGAAGTTTGACCAGGTCAACGGCGAACGAAGATCGGTTTTCGAATGTGGTCTTGCACAACCAGTTATCTGGGCGCTCGTCTTCACGAACACGCATGTATGAGAAACCACGGCAGAACGCATCAAGTTCACGGAAGTTAAGGCTCGATAGGGTCGAGTCGGCAGTGTAACTTGCGGTTGCAGCGCCAGCATCAATCTTGTCGGTTCCAGTGACCATAATCGTACCTTCAATCATCAAGCTGCGCTTTTCGCCAGCACCGAGGGCGCCGACATTCCACGTTAGGTTGTTGTTTTCGATTTCTGCACCGGGTGCGTGTGAAAAGGACATCTCTTCTGGCAGTGGGCGAACAACGACCACTTCATGAATGGCCACTGAAGCGACGTTTTCAACTTCCAGTTCAAGGGCAATTGGGCCGCCTTCATCATTGCATGCAACAGAGAGGGACCGTGCAGATGTTCGTGCAGGGTTGGTGTCTAAGCGCTCTCGCAAAACGAGCATGCGCTTTCCATCAACCTTGTACTTCATGCTGTAATTCTTTCCAGCCTCAAGTTCGTCAACGGACACGTGATCTCCGCCGATGTCTGTAGCATCAGCATGATCAAGGAGCACATCGATGTCGTAGATGCGGTCTTCAGCAGACGGGTTGTTGACAGTGAGCGTACCCTTGACGGCTTGCTTGACGATTTCACCGTCTGAGGTGAGGGTTGATTTTTCGATTTCATGGAGGGTTCCTTCGAGCTTGTCTCCGATGATTCCATCAACTTCAGCGCTGCTTCGAATGGTCGCTCCAGCTTGTTCGCCGGTCAAGTCCATTGGTGCAGCAAGTGGGTCTTCAGCAGGAGGTGACAACGGGTCGACATCGCCTAGAGGCGCCATGAGGGGGTCAACCGGTGCATCCATTGGTGGAGCGAGGGGATCTTCAGCCATTGGTGGCGTGAGTGGTGCCATGAGGGGATCTGCAGGTGCTTCCATTGGTGGAGCGAGCGGATCATCAGCCATTGGTGGCATTGGTGGTGCCATGAGGGGATCTGCAGGTGCTTCCATTGGTGGAGCAAGCGGATCTGCTGCCATTGGTGGCATTGGTGGTGCCATGAGCGGGTCAACTGGTGCTTCCATTGGTGGAGCGAGCGGATCTGCTGCCATTGGTGGCATTGGAGGCATGCCGGGTGGAGCAGGTGGTGCGTCCATCTCTGGCATTGGAGGTGCTGGTGGTGCTTCCATTTCTGGCATTGGTGGCATTGGTGGCAAGCCAGGTGGAGCAGGTGGTGCGTCCATTGGTGGCATAGCGGGCATGCCGGGCGGTGCCGGTGGGGCATCCATTGCTGGCATAGGAGGCATAGGTGGCATACCTGGTGGCGCAGGTGGTGCGTCCATCGAAGGCATTGGAGGCATAGGAGGTAGACCAGGAGGAGCAGGTGGTGCGCCATCTGCCGGTGGGGCTGGTGGCATAGGTGGCATTGGTGGCATAGCGGGCATTCCGGGTGGCATAGGTGGTTTTTCATCGCTCATTTACAATTCCTCCGTGGCATCCGCACAAGGCGGTATCAACTCCATACCCAAGGAGCACATAACCGTTCTCCCCTTCGGATTTCGTGAATGTTGCTGTTTCGGGAGGCAATTGAGCCGTCCAATCCGCACACTTGATGTAGGGTGGGGCGGAGGAGCCAGCATGGTTGGCATGGACAGCGGCACCCCTCCGGTGCTCTTTGTGGTTGGAACAGCAGGTGCAGGAAAGTCATCCTTGGTGACTTCATTTCAGCGATGGTCGAGGTTCTTAGAGACCGATGCCATCGCAGTCAACCTTGATCCTGGAGCCGAACGCGTGCATTATGATGCAGAGTTTGACGTTCGAGATTTGATTTCCCTTACTGAAGTGATGGGTGAATATGACCTAGGGCCAAACGGCGCACAAATCCTTGCAGCCGATTTGCTTGCAGCTCAAGCAGGCGATGTCGCTGCTCAACTTCACGCCCTGTCTGGTGAAGTGATGATTGTCGATACTCCAGGGCAAGTCGAACTGTTTGCCTTCCGTGAAGCAAGCAATCACCTGATTGAAGTGATCGGCAGGGAACAATCTGCCATCATCTACTTGTTTGATCCCATGCTCTCTCGCTCACCATCAGGATTTGTTTCACAAATGCTGCTTTCGAGCATTGTGGAATTCCGCTTAGGTCTCCCAACCAAAAACTTCCTTTCGAAGGCGGACTTGCTCGAACCAGATGAATTGGCTCAAATCTTAGAATGGTCGGAACGCTTGGAAATTCTAGAAATGGCCCTCTATGATGAAGCCGGAGGTCAGCGAACAGAATTTGCAATCAATCAACTTCGTATGATGCAGGAGTTCGCACAAGCACCAGGACTTACTCCCTTATCTTCTGAATTAGAAGAAGGTCTCGCAGACATTCTCACCTTTGCTCAAGCCCTCTTTGGTGGAATGAGCGATGCCCGTGACGGCTTTGCTGCTGATAACGATGACGAAAAGAACTGAGCCGTTCTCTGACCTCATAACAGTTAGAAACCGTCCTTTCGTGGAAAGGTCATGCCCCAGCACCTGTTAGCCATTGATGACGTAGAAGAAGACTTTGAGAAAATCCTCCGTTGGGCCATCGAGTTCAAGCGTTTGTGGAAGCAAAGCGATGAGGTTGCTCTCAACTTCATGCCCCTTGATACCTTGGCGATTGGTTCGATTTACGAAAAACCATCGACTCGCACCCGCGTCTCCTTCGAGGTCGGTATCAACCGTCTTGGTGGCTATCCTTTGACGCTTCTAAAAAATGACATACAGCTTGGCAAGTCAGAAACGGTCGGCGATACATCACAAGTCTTGTCGAGGTTTTTGGGTGGCATGACCTACCGTTGCTTTTCCCATGACGATGTTGCAGAATTGGCAAAGCACGCCGATGTTCCGGTGCTCAATGCCTTGTCTGACAAGCATCACCCGTGTCAAGCGGCTGCAGATTTGATGACCGTTTTGGAGCACTTTGATGATCCATCCGAAATCACTGTTGCTTGGGTTGGCGATGGAAACAATGTGCTTCATGACCTCATGCTCGCCTGCGCTATGCTCGGCATTGACATCTCGTATGCAGTCCCAGAAGGCTACGAGCCAGCCTCTGATGTCGTTGAACGAACCAATGCACTTGCGGAGAAGAACGGTTCCAAGGTCACGATGACTCACGATCCAATCGAAGCCGTTTCAAACGCTCATGTCGTCTACACCGATGTGTTCATCTCCATGGGTGAAGAACACATGAAGGACAAGGTTGCCGCCTTCGACGGATTCCAAGTCAATGAGTCTATGGTTGAACACATGGATGCCACCTGGAAATTCATGCATTGTCTTCCAGCCCACAGGGGCGACGAAGTGACGGATTGGGTCATGGACCACGAGCATTCAATCGTCTTTGATCAAGCAGAAAATCGCATGTGGGCGCAAATGTCACTTCTTGCTTACTTCATCAATGAAGGCGCTTGGGATGCTATGGGCGAATTCATGGGCTTGGATTGATGTCACATCGTGAGGGTCAACAAAAACCCGAGTAACCCCAAGAGCATGGCAACACGTATCCTGGCTGCAACCAAGGCATCTTCGCCTTTGTACAATGGTCCGTTCAGCATGATCAAAACGAGAATTGCTGGGGTTTGGAACAGCAGTTGGTTGAACACAAATGGTCCTTGCCAGTAGGGGATGTAGAGGCAGACAAGTCCACCAAGGACAATCACATAGGCCACCATTCGAGCGTTTTCAAGACCGATTTTCATCGGCAGTGTCGAACGTTCATCAGCGTCAGCAATCATGTCCTGGCAATCCTTGATGATCTCACGCGCTAGGTTGGTGAAAAACACGACAAGTGCGATCCATCCGACCAGCGGTGTCATTTTACCGATCGATGCAGCACCGTAAGCGATGACTGCCGCAACCATAAGTGAAATGGCGATGTTGCCAATCAATCCCCTTGCCTTCGTTTTCGGACCAAGGTCATAGGTAAGCATGAGCATGACCGCCACCACGTAAATGACAGCAAAGGGCCACCAGTCAAGTCCCTTTGATTGAAGATTGAACACCCCTACGAGCATTGAGCCTACGCTGAAAAGCATCAACAACCACACGAACCGTATGGCTTGAGTTTCTGTGATGCGGCCAGATGGCAGCGGTCGCGATGGATGTGCTTTCGCATCGATCATTGCATCTTTGATGTCATTCATGGCATTGCCAGCGCCCATAAACGCAGAGACGGCTAAGATTTGCATGGCGACTGCCCGGCCGTGGTCATACGACCAGTCTCCCGCAAGGCCAAAGTGTGCACCTAACACGACGGTAAGACCAGCGAGAACCATGTTCTTTGGTCGCGCTAAATCGACCAAAGCAGACATCCTCCCCGCCATGGTTCTTGCTAAAATCGCTGGGTTTTGAGTTCTTTGGGTTAAGCACCAGCGATTGACCACACGCAAACTCTCATGCGAAATCCACCAATGTCAGTGCCCTCATCGAAGCCAACTTTGACGAATCTTCGGTCCCTTGCAAGGACATTACCGAGTTGATTCATGGTCGCACCCCATCGGAATCGCTGGTTGACGTGATCGAGGATGTCGGTGGTGTTTGCCTCACCAACGTTGGACAAGTAAGCTTCAATTTCGGTTCTCAAGCGGAGCGTACGACCCATCATGCCTCACCTCGGATGATTTGTGTTGCTCGTCGGCTGAGTCCTTGAACCGTCCTTGAGACCGTGGCCTGCAGCGGTGCTTGACCAGGTAAGTGAAGGGGTTGCCAACCCACAGTGGCGAACCGGGATGGGAGTTCACCACTGTGGTGGGCATAGAGTGTCGTTGATGCCTTGCACCAGGTCGGTGAAGGAGTGTGTTCAGAAGTGCATGTCATCTCTGCAAATGAAAGATCATTGTTCGGCTGCGTTTGGTTGTCCATGTTGCAAACTCATTGGCACCCGTATATCAAGCGAGGAACGACCCGCAAAAAAAAAGTGAAGGCTGAGATGTGCCGCAGTGAGTGCTTTTTTACTTTCACTCACAAGTGAAACTGAAGCGAATGTGAAACCTACTTGGCCGTGGCTGCATGCGCTTGTTGCGAGATGGCTAAATACGAAAGGTCGGTGGCAAGAACATCCACGCTCGTATAGTGTAGTGGCCCATCATGAAGGACTCTCATTCCTTCGACCCGGGTTCAAATCCCGGTACGAGCACTAAATACCATGGTATGCTTTATGAACCATCGACTTCGATGTAGAATACATGCCTGCGTCAGACCCCAAGTCCGTGATTGAAATTCGATTCAATACCCCTGAAGAAAAGAAGCACTACCAATCTAAGGTTTCGGAAAAATCTAGTCTTGGATTTGCAAAGTGGGGTGCACAACTTGTTCGTGAACACTTCAAAGGCGAGTCTCTAGATTCTCCTCTCGTCGTCAATCTCAAACAACAACTTGAGGAATTGACCAATGAATTTCAGAGAGTGGAATCAGAAAATCTGTACTTGAGGCGATCAATGGATTCAAAATCCAAGGAATTGCTAGAAGTGCGTGGTCGCCTGTATACAAAGCCAGGAACATACTCTGCTGAACTGTTTCACTTGATGTATTCGTGGTTTATTGAGCACAAACAAACCACTCGAAAAGAGCTACTTGATCACATCGAAGATGCTGTGAAGGTTCCAAATTTAATCCAAGAAATCAAAGCGATTGAAGTTATTTTGATTGGTAATGGTATCATCGAAGTTGAAGATGGCAGAATACATTGTTTGGTGGAGGAGTGAATCTGATTTCAGCAACCAATTCAACCATCATCGAGCGAACTCTGCAAGACCTGAAACTTCAGGGTAAAGCAGATTCCACCATTGCTTGTTATCGAAGTGATCTCAATAAATGTGGTGCTGCACTGACGACAATAGATTTAGATTTTACAGACCTCACCAAGAAGAACCTAACCAGTTTACTTGAGATTGTACAAACAAATCAAGCAGGTTTACAACTTTCTCCCGGGAGATTAAGCGGAGTTTTCTCTGCTCTATCATCACTTATGGAATTCCTTGAATTCAATGATGAAATAGACACAAACCCAGTTCCTTCATTTCGCAAGCGATACCTAACGCCTTACAAACGCCAAGGTGGTTTGGAATTGCCACGTTTCTGTCCAACGACCGAGCAGGTAAGGACAGTGGTTAGCCTTGCTCCAGATTCAAGAGACAAAGCAATTCACATTCTTTTTGCAAAGACTGGCTTGAGGAAAAAAGAGCTTAGAGCCTTAGATGTAGATGACATCAATTTAGTTGAGAAATATGTAATGGCCAAACCCAGTGCTAAACGAACAGGTCGGAAGTTACCGCTTGATGACGAGTGCTGCCTGTTCCTTGCTGAATGGTTACATGACCGTCGCTTTTTCAAGAATGCTTCATCTGAAACCGCCCTATTCATAGGGCCTTTGGGCGCGAGGATTGGAAGAAACAAACTTGGTGAGTTAATCACTCGTGATGGTCTTGCTGCAGGCCTCCACGACCCTAATGCTACTGCAAGACAGGTGGATCGGAAATTCACTCCCCACGTGTATCGGCACTATCTCACAACAATACTTCGAGATAACAAGTGTTCAGAGAGAGTCATTCGCTACATTCGTGGTGATGCTGATGCGTCAATTATTGACCGATATGATCACCTGAAGTGGGAGACTGTGACGGATGAGTATGTTGGTTGTATAGAGAATATCTACTGAACACTCTATTTTCAAAATTCAAGGTCAAAGAGAATCTCCCAGTTTTGTTTGTAATAGGGTGATTGGGAGTAGAGATAGTGTTCAGATCATGAATCATCAGGTTAGAATTAAAAACGGGTTTCCTACTCAATAACCATGGCATGCCCAGCGAGAATGCATAACCGAGTCGAAGAATTACCCACATTAGATCACGATGCTTGGCATTATGATCCAGATGACCAAGTGTACAGGCTCATTTCGAAGTGTGCGACATGCGGTGAAGAACTGATTTTGGATGTGGACATTTTCGATGACAGGTTATGGTATGCAGATACTGATTGAATTCCAGGTCAATTTAGACAATGATGAAAATAGCTTACAATTCAGTCCCTAAAATCCAGGGAATAGAGTAATTCCCATTCCTGTTGATAGAATGGACTCTTTGAATCCATGCCGTTATCGTGCATACTGAGCAAACGAACCCTCACCTTTCCCCACTCCATCGCCTCTTTTGCTTCGATTTGAGAATCAGTCCACGATGCAGGACGGCCTTGGCTCGAGAAATTTCCTTCGAGTAAATCGATCATCAGATAGGTTTCACCATCTTCGTTATCTTTCGTGTAAACTGCTACTGCATCGAACAACTTCCGAATGAAAGAGATTGCATAGAGGTCGGTTGGTGGTAGAACATTCTCACCGTAGCCAACAGTGGACAGGTCA
>Ga0209631_10000901_pt1 | contig 39484 bp, 38 predicted proteins | sample COG_08_FD_184752 | JGI IMG/M metagenome (GOLD analysis project Ga0209631, IMG submission 184752) | Pelagic Microbial community sample from North Sea - COGITO 998_met_08 (SPAdes) (version 2) | ecosystem: Environmental > Aquatic > Marine > Neritic zone/Coastal water | place: Helgoland, sampling... | reverse complement strand
CCCCGCCATATAATTTTATTATGATTCCATATTAGATGAATAATTAAGCGGTACCCTGCCTAGAAACGCAAGAGTTGCTTTAGTATCGCCAGCTTCAATGCTAATTTCCATTTCGTTCAAGTATGAAGTCAATTCTACTAACTCTATGGACTCCTCCTCGTTTGCTTTCACTATTCTAGGATGGCTTGTAGACACACCTGAGTCCGTAATAAGTAACTCTTCATGAAGTTTCTCCCCAGGCCTTAATTTCGAAAACCTTATCTCAATTTCGTCACCACCCGGACCACTATTTCCGTTATCTTCTTCGGCCAAATAAGGTTGGTACCCTGATAATCGGATCATGGATTTTGCAAGATCTAAAATGAAAATTCGTGGCCCCATATCTAGTAAAAATATGTCCCCCTCAGTAGCCATGCTGGAAGCTTGAATTACTAGCTGTGAAGCTTCAGGGATTGTCATGAAATATCTAGATACTTCAGGGTGGGTGACAATCAAGGGGCCTCCACTTGATATCTGACGACGAAAGTGAGGTATCACAGACCCTGACGAACCAAGAACATTCCCAAAGCGGACCATTGAGATATCAGTAGTATTCTGGACTTTCGCATAGACTTGACAAATCAATTCGGCAAATCGTTTCGAAGCACCCATTACATTAGTTGGGCGGACGGCTTTGTCTGTCGAGATCACCGTCAGAGAAGAAACTCCGGATGCAATCGACGCTTTCACTACAGATTTTGTACCGATGACATTATTTGTGAGTGACGCAAAAACGTTTTCCTCTAGGAGGGGCACATGCTTATATGCAGCGGCATGAAATACTGTTTCAACAGCGTTCTTTGAGAGAATATTGGTGAGATTCTTTTCATCACATACGTTTGCAATTACTGTAATTAATTCGGTGCTAAGGCCAAGTGCTCTAATTTTTGATGATATCTCATCTTCTATTCTGTAAAGGCCATATTCAGATTGATCAAGCAGAACAAGGCGAGCTGGTTTGACGTTGATCAATTGTCGACAAATCTCACTTCCAATTGATCCTCCTGCCCCAGTAACCATAATCGATTTTCCCGACGTTGTTACTTCCATCAATTCTAAAATGGGTGGGACAGGCTTCCTACCCAATAGATCTTCAATTTTTACACTCGGGAATTTTGTAACATTTACGCTGTTAGCCAAGATTTCACTGAGCGCGGGAACCTGCTTAATTTGTAAGTTATATAATTTTAAAAGATTAGAGAGTTGCCACTGGGATTTTTTTGAAACCTCGCGCATTGCAACCAAAACCATGGAAACACTATGTTTTTTTACAAGTCTTTCTAGGTCTTCCGGTGGATAAACACTCACCCCCCCTATTAGTACGCCATGAAGTTCCGGATCATCATCAATAATCCCAATTGGCAAAAACTCTTTACTCTGCTTTATCACCGACAAGAGTTCCCTACCTAGATTCTGCGCGCCATAAACTAAGACTTTAGACAAGTGTGGACTTTTAATTGAACGCAGGAAAGACCAGGCAACAAATCGTCCCCCTAGTGCCAATACACAACTAACGAGGGTGAAAGTCACCAAATGTGTCCATTCAAAATCACTATGTAGCGCTGCCGATATGCTCCAAAATATCACAACAGAAATTAACAACAAGGCTATCGATTTTGTTAAGCTATCAGCTGAAAGATACCTTACCAATGAGCGGTAAATACCAAACCTATAAAAAATAGCAATGCTTACGGGAATTGCTATTATTGGTACTGGTGAATAAAGCTGTGGGATGACCGCAGTTATCGACCCACTGTCATGAATGTAACAAAACACATACGCAAAATATAGAACGAAAACGTCGAAAGTTATCTGCACATATTGCTTTACTCTTCGAGAGAGCTGCAGAAGGCTACTTAGAAAATTAGATTGCAAGGTTTCTGTTCCAAATATTACTTTTCTTTAGTAACCAGTTTACACAAATTTTTTCACCGCATCAATCATTCAACTAACGTACAGAACGCCTTGGTATAGTCAAGTCTTTTTGCAGCAGGCTCATGAACTTATCTTAGAAATTCCACAGCTAAATCTCTTATCTGTATACCACAAAAAGTCCAGTAAGGTATAATCAGAACAAATCAACACAGCTCACCTTAACTTTTAACTAGTGGATAGATCAAAAGAAATTAGTAATATCACTTCGGATACTATTAATCACCACAGATGAGGGAGAGTGCTCTTCAGCAAAGTCATATTTAACAGCCCAGGGTAGATCTATTGCAGTAACCACAGAATCGATTATATTTTGTGAATTCATTCCTGAAATAATAGTAGATCCGCTTTCGACAGTCTCAGGTCTTTCAGTGGCCATTCTTAGACTAACATTGGGAACACCGTAGAATATGCCTTCTTCCGCAGCAGTTCCTGAGTCAGATATCACACATAAAGATTCTTTGAGTAAATGTGAAAAATCATAGAACCCCAATGGATTAACGATGGTTATACCCTTCGGCGAGTCGCCGATATCAAGTTTACTCTGTGTTCGTGGATGCATTGGGAAAATAACTTCACAATTGAATTTTTTAGATATATCGGCGAGAGAATCTATGATGATCTTAAGAAAATGAGGGTTATCAACATTTTCACTCCTGTGCGCAGTAGCTAGTATGTAGCTTTTAGAGGTTAAATTAAGAGTTCTAAGGATGCAGCTTCCCTCAATTTTAGGCATAAAATGTCTCATAACTTCAAATGTAGTGTTACCTGTCACAAAAATCTTAGAAGGATGAATATTTTCCTTTATTAGGTTTTCTCGATGATAATTATTATAAGGTAAAAGAATATTACTCATATGGTCAATCAAAATTCGATTACGCTGTTCAGGCATTCTTCTATCCCACGCTCGCAAACCTGCTTCCATATGGAAAATCTTAATTCCTCGATTCGCCGCGGGCATTACTGAAAGTCCGCTATATGTATCCCCCAGAATCACTAAAGCATCGGGTTTCTCTTTTTCAAATAAAGCGTCTGATTTTTTAATAACATCGGCGACTTCGGAACCGTAACTAGAGGTATCAATATTTAATTGGTAATCGGGCACTCTCAATTCCAAATCATTAAAAAAGAAATCTTTAAGTTCTTTTGTATAGTTTTGGCCAGTGTGAACCATAACATGATTAAAATTCATATTGTCCAAAGCTCGCAATACCCCCCACATTTTAATCATCTCAGGTCGGGTGCCAAAGATAGTCATTACTTTCATTTACATTTTCCTTATTTAATAAAATACAACTTTCTAATAGATTCAATATCAAGTATTTTTACATCAGGTAACGGGACAATGAATTTCCCGCCCAACTCTAGATACTTCATATTTCTCTGACATATCTCCCTTAAAAATGTCCAAGCAAAAACAACAACATAATCTGGCCTTACCCCTTTGGATAATGGAATTTTTGATTCAATTCGAAGATGCGATCCTGGGGTATAAAAACCTTTTTTTGCTAGGGCATCGTCCACCATATACCTAATTAATGACCTATCAATCCCACAAAACTGTAACATCGTGTTTGCTCGTCCTGACGCACCATACCCAATCACTATTTTTTCTTGGCCCTTAAGGTCATTGAGCAAGCGAAGAAGATCAGATTTCTGCTTATTAATCTTTTGCCCAAACTCCTGAAATATAGAAGCATTGTGAAAGCCTTTTTTAATCTCAGACTCTTTAAGCTGACGTACTTGTGAGCTAGGATTTGCTAAATTACTATTTTTTCTGCAAACATGAAATCGTATCGATCCCCCATGGTTCTCGACTTCCTTTAAATCAAAAACCAACATGTCATATCGATTAAAATGATTTTCAATAGCCAATAAAGAATAATAATAAATATGTTCGTGATAGATCATATCATATTGCATTTCTTCGATTATTTTACCGAGATAGTGCACCTCAAATATAAACGCCCCGTTTTCAGCTAATGCTATATCAATCCCCCTAGTTAAAGCATTTATATCATCTACATGAGCAAACACATTATTTGCCAGTATTAAATCGGCTTGTCCAAACTGATCGACAATATCACCAGCACAAAGTTCGTCAAAATAGGAGTTTACGATATCTACTCTATCATCATCTATTTTCTCAACAACATTAGTTGCTGGATCGACACCAATAATACGTCCAACATTTAACTCTGCCAACGGAAAGAGTAATACTCCATCATTACAACCGAACTCAATGACAGTTGAATCTGGCGGAAATGGGAGGAAACGACCTACAACATCCTCAGCATACTCTTTAAAATGATTACGTAAGGTCCCTATAGATGACGAGAAATAAAAATAGCTCTTTTTAAATATCAGATCAGAATTAATCTTATCCACTATCTGAACGGCATAGCAATCTGGACAAAAGCCCAAATTCATTGGGTACTTGGATTCCCACTCGAGTTCATCCTGCGCCAAAAAGCCCCCTGCCAACCCCATATCCCCAAAGTCAGTAATAAGTGTAATGTTGGAACTATTACAAAATGCACACTGGTTATATTGAGAATCAACTTTCACATTTGACATAGTAAGCCTTTGGCACTGCTATTTATAAGTGGGCTGTTATCGATCTATTCTGCTTGGAGTATATTTTGGATATAATCTAGATTTTCAAGGACAGCAATTGTTTGTTGCTCGTTAAGCCGCTGTGTGTTGTGCGAAGTATAATCTTTCGCCTCAGAAATTTTTTCCTCTCCTTCACTGAAGTATTTTTCATAATTTAAATCACGGGAGTCAGATGGAATCCTATACCAACGCCCCATATCCACAGCTCTAACCATTTCCTCACGAGAAATAAGCGATTCATAAAGCTTTTCACCGTGCCGTGTACCAATTGTATTAATTGAAATATTAGACTTAAATATTGTTTTTAAAGCCGATGCCAATGTTCCAACAGTAGAGGCTGCGGCCTTTTGAACAAAGATATCACCCTGATTACACTGTTCAAATGCAAACATTACTAGATCAACAGACTCATCGAGCGACATAAGAAATCGTGTCATAGTTGGATCAGTAATAGTAATTGGTTCCTCATTTTTAATTTGGCTAATAAATAAAGGGATTACTGAACCCCTAGAGGCCATAACGTTACCGTAACGTGTTACACAAAAAACAGTATCACTCTTTGTTTGAAATCGAGATTTAGCAATCATAATTTTTTCCATTAAAGCCTTTGACATTCCCATAGCATTAATGGGGTATACCGCTTTATCAGTGCTCAGCAAAATTACTTTTTTTACATTATTGGCCATTGCCGCCGTCATTACATTTTCTGCGCCAAGCGTATTAGTTTTTATTGCTTCAAGTGGGTAAAACTCACACGAAGGAACTTGTTTCAAAGCCGCAGCATGGAAAATATAATCAACACCTTTCAATGCCTGCTCGATACTCATATAGTCCCGGACATCACCAATAAAAAACTTTAATTTACTATTATTGTATTTAAGCCGCATTTCCTCTTGCTTTTTTTCATCTCGACTAAATATCCTTATCTCTTGAAGATCAGTGTTTAGAAATCTAGAAAGCATTTTATTTCCAAAAGAGCCAGTGCCTCCCGTAATCATTAAAATCTTATCTGAAAACATTTTTGCAATTCCTCATTGATTAAACCTCAAGTAATCATCTCGCATCAAAGTAATTAACTCAACCCAAGAAGGAGGGGTATAATGGGTTTTTGCATTAAAAATAGAAGCATTTAACGAACGATTAATTTTCATACTATTATCAGGGATAACAGTAACGTTGGTATTATAGATTTCAGCTATTAACTGCAATAAATCAAACTTTGATATTGGTGCCGCCGCCAGATTATATAAACCTTCCAACTTCGGATAAGGGAGCACATAATCTCTAATAATTCTGGCCAAAACAGTCACAGGGAAGCCAGAGAAAATTGCTTCCAAAAATCCCGGACAGGTCCCTTTTTGATTAAGAAACCAATTGACCAACCCGTTTTGTAATTTGGGGTCATGCCCGATCATAGACGTACGCAGCGTAATGTGTCCACGATCGATGACTTCTCCCAATAGCTTTGAACGACCGTATAGATCAGTCGAGTTAGGTGCATCTTCCTCACTGTAGTTTCCTCTATCTCCAGAAAAAACTCCATCACTGCTAATTTGAATTAGTCGAGCAGAAAAATGGCTACAAAAATTCGCTAACACATGAGGTAAAAGAGCGTAAATAGGAATAAACTCAAGGGGATCACGGTAACACATCCTATTTTTCGATAAGGATGTACAGTTGATCACAACGGACGGCCGCAACCTTTCAAATAGAGTTTCTAACTGATCAGCATCAAGGGCGTCAGATAAGAAATAGTGCTGCTCAGACTTATGCGGAAACAGACCACTATCATATTTGGACCGAAAAGTACCCACCGCATTAATTCCTGGACTTTCATTGAAAATCCTAAGGCACGCATTTCCAAATAATCCACTTGCACCAATAATTACGATGTTCACTGTATTGATGACTCGCTCAAATGACCTAAAAGTGCATAACCAATCCTCACCTTATCTTCTTTGCTTGGATGAGTGGTTAACACTGCTTTTAATTTACCCTTAAACACAAACATATTCCTGCCCCAGCGCTAATTATAGGAAATCTATCGATCAAGGCTAAGAGATTTCTTAAACTGCAGCTGATTCCTATAGATTTTTACATTAACAGAGGGTCTCAACGAGTCAATCGAGTGGGAGTAGTTATTGATTTTTAAGTCGTATGATAATTTAAAAGCGGAAATAGAAACAATTTCAGCAGAGAATGATGAAAGCAAAGGAGAACAAACATGTGCTTATGCTGAAAAAAGTAAAGCGACTGTGTAAAAAATTTGACTTCACGGCTAAGATACTTAAAATTCTTAACTAAAAGGGCGAAAATCAAAATGAATAGTAATGAATTAGAGCAAAAAGAATACTTTGTAGGTTTAATCATTAAACGCTTAGAGGAAGCGAGAGGAAAAATCATTGATCAATGGGCAAATCCCATAGATACTCCAACTCGTCATTTCGTCCTTGATAATCTTTTGCCTAACGAAGATGTGGAAAAAATTTACTCAGCCTTTCCACGGAATGGTGAGGGCTTTTTTGATAGAGAAAGCTTCAGGGAAAAAAAACGCACATCTGCAGATTTATCAAACTTTGATCCTATTTTGTCGGATATTACTTATGCGATTCAAGATTCAAGAGTAGTCGCTAAAGTATCAGAACTTTGTTCTATAGAAAGTATTGCTCCAGATCCAAAATTATATGCTGGTGGTTTGTCTATGATGTTCCCTGATGATTATCTCAATCCGCACATTGATAACAGTCACGATGGTGAAAGAAATCTATATAGAAGGCTTAATCTGCTCTACTATGTTAGCCCTGAATGGGCTTTTGAATACGGTGGTAACTTTGAACTTTGGGACGATAAACAAACAAAGCAAAAAACTTTAGTTGCATTTCAGAACCGCCTAGTAGTGATGGAAACTAACAAGACTAGTTGGCATTCCGTAAGTAAGGTAACATCCGATCGTCCGAGATGTTGTGTCTCAAATTACTATTTTTCAGAAATCTCGCCAGATGGGGATGAATATTTCCACGTGACTTCTTTCTCGGGGCGTCCAGAGCAGCCAATAAGAAGAGTTATTGGAATTGTTGATAACGCTCTTAGAAATATCATATCCAAAACTTTGAAAGTAGGGCGAGGTAAGAATTTAGTAAATAAAGATAAGTAGATTGTAAGCTTGAGCGAGTGGCACACCAGTCGAAAAAAGCCAAATGCTGACTTCCGTAAGTGGCTGCAAGAACGCTTAGATAAAGCTAACTCACGTCGTAAACTGCCAGCTGAAGAGGAAAGACGATTACTTAAACTTGAAGCTATAGTCGCCAAGCTAAAGAGTGGAGAAAACGGGCAAAACTGTCAGCTTCAAGCTTAGTTAAGTGAAGATGAGTACGCACAGATAGAAGTTGTCACGAGCATTCCAAGTACCACGTTTCAAAAAACACTCAAAGTATATGATTATAAACAAACAAAGATGATACGTACGTTGAGATTGCTAAGGCTTGTATTTTAATTTTTTAAAAGGTTACACGCATCAACTTACAGCTCATGCACGTACAACGAGTTTTGTAAATTTACTCAAACACAACCACACAGATCAAAAGTTAATTAAACGAGTTAGACGATTTAAACGAGTTTATGCACAGCGTTGCAGTAAACAAGTTAAGCAACTTTTAGATCAAGCAAACGACTACATTGCTAGCTCTTCAACTAATTACTTCCCACAATGTTACAGATAAAAAACGTTCACACAGCATTTTACAAGCGTCGTTTTAGTTTAGTGTTGTATATAAGTGTAAAAACGCCCTCAGTTTACTGTGGCCCGCTTAAAACCGCTTTACGCTGACGATAGGAATTAGAGATAAGCACATACAATGCACCTAACACTCCGCCAACCAGTATGGACAAACCAACGTATAAGATCTTTTCCTTTAATGGTGATTTGATATCAGCAAGTCTTAAATCAAACTGAACAAAATCATTCGGATTAAAGGTTTCAATAAGCTTTATTGAATTTCGTATATAAAATGCGGAAAAATCACCTTTAAGTCTACGAATATTTTCTTTTGTCACCAAATATCCACTTGCCACCAAGAGTTGTTCTTCTTCGGAACGACTTTTTATAATCGATATTTCTTTATCTAACGCTTTGAACCCACGTAGATAAAGTGGGACTTCATTCGAACTAATATTCAACAAAAAGCCGCTTGACGATGTTTGTGCTAGAGCGTTCGTATCGAGATTATTTAACTCTAGACCCAATTCTTTAGCAATGGCAGATTGCTCAACTAAATTCAAAATACGTTTTCTGTTATATTCTTTGCTTTCCAGACTAATAAAACTTATCTCCTGTTGTAAACTTTCTAGTTCACGTTGAATGTTTATTTCTACCGATGTCGCCAACTCATCCAAATTGTTTATCAACATTGTTTTTACTTTTATCAGGGTGAGTATCAAAGCCTCGCTTAATAAACGTGAGCCTTCCTTATTATCGTGCCACTTAAACGACAACATCCAATTTTTTTCATTTTTCGAAGGTGGTATTATCTTAAAGGATTTGGCGTACTTAATAACCGCCTTCCGTTTATCACCTTCGTTTAAATCTTCGATTGACTGCCTTACAAATTCATTTTTGCTAACAACATTTTCCATAATTTCATAATCATTGAATTCATCAATGAGCATGTTAAAGATAGAAGGAGCGGTTATCACATAACTATTTAAAGCTTTATTTTCCAATAGTTTATTCAGTGGAATACTTTTAATAAACACAGAGGGCTTACCATTTTCGATAGGCGTGGAAACCTTATACAAATTTGCTTTAACATTGGTAAAAGCAACTCCTACCAAAGTGGCAATAAGGGTGGTGACAATGATTTTCCATTTCCCACGCCAAAGTGTTTCGAACAACTCAAAAAGGTCTATCTTATCATCGCTTGGTTGACTAACTTCAGACATTAGATTGTCCTCTATATTTAGATACCTAAAAAATACGCAATTACAGTACAGAGACACTGATGTAAACATCTTAGTATTCACAGGGACTACACAAACCTTCGTATCCATTTTTTTAAATACTTATTTGAATCAGTTAAACAAGCGGTTTTACTTTACTTGTAAAAACAATATAATATTCGAAGATTGATGTTCAGAATGATAAATGTTAGTTGAATGGGTGGGGAGTATCTCTATTCATAAAAGTAAGGCGTGGCCAAATTCATTAGTTCATTCAGTTCTAAAGAGGCAAAGTCAAAGGGATGAGATGTAGATGACCTTCAAGATATACAATATCTAATGGAACTATCTAGGTTTGAGTTGAAATTTGAAAGTCTATAAAATGTTGAAAGTGATATTATGAAAATCGGAAGCTAGTTCGCTGAAATATCTTCAAAGTTGGAATGATAGTAACTTTGTAATTATTAATTGACTTCATAAAAAAATAGCAACCTAATTTAACACAAACACACACTTTTCTAGTGACTCACATCCCTTCTCCTCACAACTTTCAAGAAAGTCATCCAAAAAATTTTCATATCAAACCAAAAAGATTGACAATTTAAATACTCAACATCCAATGCCACTTTTTCAAGAATTGATAGTTCATCCCGTCCATTCACTTGCGCCCAGCCTGTAATGCCGGGTAGCAAACTATCCACACTTTTCTGAGTACGTAGAGCGATTAGATCGTCTTGATTATAAAGTGCAGGGCGCGGTCCTACAAAACTCATATCACCTTTTAATACTGAAAATAGTTGTGGTAGCTCATCTAAACTAGTTAAACGCAAGAAGCCGCCAATTGGTGACAAATAGGAATCTGGGTTATCTAATAGGTGAGTTGCTACAGCAGGAGTGCTTGTCAACATTGATCTAAATTTAGGCATCTTAAAAATTTTATTATTTTTGCCAACACGATCAGACCAATATAGTGACGGACCTTTCGATGTTAATTGAATTAAAATACTGATCAATAGCATTGGGATCGTCAACAATACCAATAATATTACACCGACAAACAAATCAAAAGCTCGTTTCATTCATATCCTTTAAAGTCTTTTGTGCTTTGAATCCTAGCGCTTCCAATTTCGAGGAAGAGTAACATTCATTACCGAACAACCTATTAATTTTATCTTTAATACGAGGATTTAACAAAGAGACCATATCAAATAAACTCTTTGGAACACTCCATTTTGGAATTGATTTACCCAATACATCGCACATAGCATTATAAATCTCACGAGAAGAGTGCGGAATACCGTCTGTTGCTATAAATATTTCGCCAATAGCACGATCATCTTCACTAACCAGTAAAATTGCTCGAACTAAATCATCCACATGAATCATTGATTTTTTGTTACCAGTTTCAGGTAAAGGCGGGAACCAACCACTCTTAATGCCTGAAAACATTAACTGTAAATTACCTTTCAGATTAGGGCCATAAACTAAAGTAGGACGTATAATCGTGACAGACATGCCCGACTGACAACCTATTTCAAGTAGTTTTTTTTCTGCCTGTCTTTTTGTTTCACCATATATCCCGCCAGGCTTACCTTCGCTCTCCTCAGTCATGTACTTTTCAGAAACTACAGATCCACCAGCCTTTGAACTGCTAACAAAGACAAACCGTTGTACACCAGAGATTGCTGCTAGTTCAGCCAATCGAACTGTTGCGTCTACATTGATCTCATTATAGAGTTGTTCAGTCTTATTAGAATTTCGTAGGTCGTGTGCAATACCTGCAAGATGAAAAACTACATCTATTGAATTGAATGAATTTGTTGGAATTTCGTCTTTAGTAAAGTCACAGAGGGTGGTATGAAAATTTTTTACATGACTACGAGAAAGTATATGAACTGAATGCTCTAAAATTGTTAAATATTGCAAAAGACGCTGTCCAATAAAGCCCGTCGCACCAGTTAACAATATATTCATATATAACTCGAAAGAGATGAAACTATTTGCTTAGCTGCATGATCAGAGGAAAACATTTTTTGACTCAATAAATACCCTCGTTCTGACATAGCTTTCAAATTAACTTCGTTATCTATAAGATCCTCTGCCAATTTTCGAAAATCATTGACTTCTTTTCCTATATAGACACGACCTACATTTTCATCTTCAATAAGATTAACGAGATCAGTACCTTTATTTACCCTTGCTAGAACTGGAAGTCCAGCTTGCATATAAGAGAGAAATTTTCCTGGAATGTTATGAGACTTATGGCGTGGATCAAGTGCTATTAAGCCAATATGGCACATAGCTAACAAACTAGGAATTTCTTTTGGATCAATTTCATTATAAAATAAAATATTATTTAGTTTTTTATTAGATACAGAAGCCTGTAAATCTTTAACCTGCGTCCCTCTACCTACAAATAGAAAGCCTAAGTCCTGTCTATTTTTCATACTTTCTGCAAGATCAATAAGAATATCCATCCCTTGAGCAATACCCATATTGCCAATAAAAATAAAAATCTTCCTCCCATTTAAGCAAGTATCTGTCAAAGAGATACTTGCTTTTTGACTATGCGATAGCGCCAGCCAATTATTTAACACCTCAAGCTTCCTCTTCCTATTAGATTTCCTAACCCACATTTCTAAATATTTAAGATTTGATGATGTCTGGACACCAATAATATCAGCTACGGAATACTGATATTTTGCTACCAACTTTAATAAATGATAAATCAGACCTTTCTTTAAAATACCCAAATCCAAGGCCCACTCTGGAAAAATATCTCGCAATATAAGATAAGTGGGGCAATTAGACGACTTCTTCAGAACTTTCACTACAGGCCCAAAAAAAATTGTTGGTGAATACCAAACAATCGCATTTAATTCTTTTATTGGAAAATTACTCTTACGAATCCGATACAGCATAATAAAGGGTAATAGCAATTCATTTATTCCTCGTTTAATATTACCAATATCTATGGTTTTAAATGTTGACAATCGAAATACTTGAACACCGTCAACTATTTCACTAACACACGCTTTTTGTAGACCTTCTGAAGGAACAATCACAATTGGTTCATGCCCGTGTATCAGCAACTCTTGAGCAAGATCCCTCATTTGCACTGCACAAGAAGAACTCAAGGGAGGGTAGTGAATGCTAATCAATGCAATTTTCATTAATTAACCCTATTTATTATATCACTATAATTTGTAATGTCATTATGAGTTCATACCACCAGAAAACAATAAAACAGTATTTTTAAGCATTTTTTACTCCTTTAATATATCTAAAATATTCTGATGTTTAGTTATATTACGTTAAAGTCTACAAAAAATAAGCACGGCAATATTTCTTATTTCAGATTGTACTCTATAAAGCTATTAGCAACTATAGTAATACCTAGGAGGTATTTTACTTATAAAAGTATCCCCATACTAAAGGTGGTCTTTCTTATTATAACTCATCACTTTTTCAACCATCTCTATAATAATATCATCCCATAGTTTTAAGTTTTTTCCTTTAATATCTTCTCCTTTTACTCGTAATACAGGATTAGACAAGTGTGACATTGAAACTCGTTCAAATGACTCACTTTCTAACAATTCTCTATGGGGAGCTATATCCGAAATATAAGCCTCATCGGCAAAAATCATCCCCTCTGAAGCAGCATTAAATGAATTTTCCACTAGGGTCGTAGAGATGTAATATTTGGTTTTTTTTAAAAACTCTATCACATCACTTTGTTGCAGGACACCTGTAGTTACGACATCTTTACAATTCATTAATTGTACTGGAATGGAACCCTTGCTTCCAATCAAAAACAATTTTAACAGTTTGTTGTGTTTTTTTAAAGTTTCGAAAATATGATATGAATCCAACAGTACCTTATACTTTTGTGTGCCTACAACTACTGCTATATTGTCCTTTTCCATTTTAAATTTATTTCGCAAGTAAGAAATTTCATCATCACTACCATTTACAGATAAGAACAGTTTTTCATCGTCCTGGTTTTTTATCAAACCTAATGAACTATATGATTCAGCAGAAATAATATCTGCATTTTTATAATTATTATTAATCTTCCATCTAAGTACTCTTAACCTTATATATCTGTCAAATAATGATAACCCCATAACTCGCAAATTTAAGGGTAAAACATTACTTATATGAAACCAGTTTATTTCCCCAAAGCGATAGTAAACCGGGATTCCATAGGAATAATATAGATCGGGCTCACCAATCTCTTTTTTTATATCAGATAAATAATCACAATCATTAAACAATCTTTTAGTGCGTGTTTGCAGCACGACAAAGTACTGGTTGTTTGGAAACTCTTTTATTAAAAATGAACAATCTGGGTGAATTATGAACTGTGCACCCCCCTTTTCATGAAACCATTTTGCATAGTGACATAAACGCTTAAGTCCCCCACCTGTTCGTGTAACTGCAAAGTTAAAAAGAAATTTATATTTAACTGTCATTGATTATTAAATTTATTAGAAGCCAAAGCTGAAAAATTTTCTACCTTTATTGAGTGTGAAAATTGACTTATTGCATCATTTACAGAGTCAACTGGTTTAAAACCATAATCATTAAGTTTTTTCGACTCGTAAATACGATTCATATTAATATCATTACGATTAATAACTTTAAAGAACAATGATTGTAGCGCTCTGGGGAATCTTAAATAAGGAATAACTCTATTCAACCCTAATTCATCTAATAGAATCTCTTCAACCTTTTGAAAATTATTATCAATATCTTCATCTGCAGAAACAATAAAAATATTACCATCTAATTGTTTATCTAAAAGAGAAAGGAATAATAAAGCTTCAACCACATTACGAATTGGAACAAGGTGCATGGGCATCTTTCCAAGTACACATGTTTTAAAATAATTACTGAATTGATTTCCATATTTAAGAGAGTAAGCTAATTTCAGTAAGTTTTTTCCACCATAGCCTACTATTGCAGTTGGTCGTAAAATGCCGACATCAAGCCCTCTCAGTGATGCACTGAGCACACATACCTCTAATGCTAATTTAGTCTGTTCGTAAAGCGTTGAGGGTTTACACGGAGACAATTCATTTATACGATCAGTCTTAGTATTACCTACAACAACAGCTGTAGAGCAATGTAATAATCTAGACACTTTAGAACGAATACAAACTTCGATGATATTATTTATCAAAGTTACATTCTTCAATTTATCACTATCCGGTATGTAAGCTAAATTAATCACAATATCGCCTTCCGATAAAATGCCAATAAGGGAAGATGGGTTCATAAGATCAGCTTCAACCCAAGTAACTGTTTTCTGGTCTACATCTAAATTGGTTGGAATGCTTCGCACTATTGCTTTCACCGGCCCAAATAAATTGGCACTACAAAGTAAGGCTTTTCCTAAAAAACCACCCGCTCCAAGAATTACAATTGATCTAATTCTGTTTCCCTTCTTTCTATTTGAAAACTAAATTAAGCGTTATTTTTACTAATAAATCTTTTCATTAATAGGTGATACAATAATTTTAAATCTTCAATTCTGGGGATCATCACGTAAAAAGAAACCTTATTAACTTTGAGAAAGGTAATGAAAACAGCCAATCCATATAACGAAAAACCTACAGAAAAAGAAATGGCTGATCCTATGAGGCCGTATGCGCTTATCAAGAAATAAGCTACACCTACCTGCAGTATAACTGGGATAGCCTGGACTTTAGGTATAATATTAACTTGCCCACTACCTTCAAAAAAGGTCTTCAGGGTTAAACCACTAGAACCAATTACAATTCCAGGGATGGTTATTACTAGAACCAAAGCAGATAACTCAAATTCAGTCCCATACAAGAAGACAACTAGTGGTTTTGCTATAGAAGATAACATTATCCCAATAAAAATAAGAATTAGTAAAGTAACTCGGAATGCCCGACACGAAAGATCTATTGAGTCAGAAGCTTTCTCTAGTCTACTTATCCTAGGATATAGAATAGTTGTTAAGGCTTCAGGTATTTTACTCAATAGCTTACCAGCTCCTTCCCCTAGACTATAAAAAGCAACCTGAGAAGTGCTTAAAAAGAACGCTGAAATTGTTTTTATACTCAGTTCTTGTACATGAGAAAGTAGTCCTATTGAATAAAAGTTTACTGCATAACTCAAAATTTCTTTATTTACTTTAGCATTCCAAAACTTTCCTTGTAACAATTCTTTTCTATCTAAACTGAAAAAGCTGTAAATTAGAGCTATAAAAACTTCTAAAAGTCTGGCTAAAATTAACGACCACAATTCAAACCCGAGAGTTAAAAGTAAAACAACGACACTAAAATGTACCGCCTGTCTTAAAACCTTGATTCTGTTGTAAGAAATAACATTTTCTAAAGAAAGCAGAAAATATAAGTTATTTAAGAGAATAAATTCGAATGGAATGAGAAGTATCAGAAAAGTAAATTCAAGATGGTAGGAAATATTAGAGTCAAAAAAGAAAAGGTCATGTAAAGAGTCTAGTTGCCAAAAAAGTAAGAGAATAATAATCAGACTAGTAACTAAGGCAAAGAAGTTGATAGAAAAAAATACTTCATATGGCTTTGCTTTACCCGATCCAATAATGTATACTGAGGCTATATCAGTTTTTAATCTACCGAAAGTTTCTGCATAGGTAGAAACGAGTGACAAGAGAACCCAAACTCCAAGCACCTCTGGGCCTAAAGTTCTTGCAACAATAACTCCAGTTAATATTGCCAAAAAATAAATAAACATATCCCTTTGAAATATGCTTATTGCAAGACTGGAGAGAGACTTAGATTCGTTCTTTTCTTTTTGCATTTTTAAATGATCTTACCTAACTTAGTATTATTGCTATTATCAATTATAGAAACCAAGAGGGCCCAAATCTAATAATTTTAGATTTTTCAATGCTGTGTAATTCTTTTACACGCAACTCTTCAACTGGGCCTTGAACCCCAAGGGAGTCAAAATCTTTCATTAAATACCTACTTTGTATGCAGTTGATAAGTAGTATATGTGATAAAAGTATTCTTCTATTTATATTTTAAAAAGGTTTTTTTTATCTGTTAATGAGGGGTAATTTATTAAAACAGCTCTGAACCTCCCTTTAAAGACGAATAAACTTCCAGCTATAGCACCAATAATGCCACACTCCTTTATCAGAACTTTAATATCATCTAAGCTTCCAGCACCGCCTGAAATGCTAAGCTGAATATTTGTGATTTGCCTTATTTTTTTAGCTAAATCTAAATCATAACCCTTCATGCTTCCGTCATTATCTATTGAGTTAATAACTATCTCTCCGGCACCCATATCCTCTATTCTAGATATTAAATCAAAGAGATTTTTTTTACGTCTTTTAGATCCGTTGTGTGTATAGACTTCGTATTCATCAAATAACTTTTTTTTCACATCAAGTACAACTGAAACACTCTGTGAACCAACTGCACTTGCAATATCATTAATCATTTTGCCATTATCTAAAACTCCTGAACTGATAGCTAACTTCTCAACACCTAATCCAATAATTTTCTTAGCTTGCTCTACATTCTTTATTCCTCCTCCGTAACATAAAGGCATTCGACACTCAGTAGCTATTTTCGAAATTAGTTTATAGTTGGGTTCAAAGTGATTGGTAGTTGCGTCGATATCTAACAAAATAAGCTCATCTGCTTCTTTCTCATTAAAAATCTTTACCGCATTTACTGGATCTCCAATATAAGTAGGACTTTTAAAATTTACGGTCTTAACAAGACCTCCGTCTTTTAATAACAAACAGGGAATGATTCGTGGTTTAAGCACAGTTTAAATCAGAGAAATTTTTTAAAAGAGATACTCCATTATGATGGCTCTTCTCAGGGTGAAATTGTACACCATATATATTTTTTGACTTAACTATACAACTTATATCCATCCCATAATTTGTAGTACCTATTGAGGTATGTTCATCTGCACACACAAAATGATAGTTGTGTAAAAAGTAGAATTGAGGCTTCTCTTCAAGGCCGGTGAGAAGTTCATCTTTAGATTTTATGGAAACCTCATTCCAACCCATGTGTGGCAAATGCAAGTCAATTTCAGATTTCTCAGATGTAATTTTTTTTATATCTCCATTTATCCAACCTAAACCAGGCATTATCCCTTCTTGACTCCCTATTGCAAGGATTTGCATACCAACACATACACCCAAAATTGGCAAACCTACTTCTAAAACTAAATTATCTAATTCCTCCCGCATGCCTGAATCATTTAATAAATGCATAGCCTGATCAAAAGAACCTACCCCAGGGAGAATGAGATGAGATGCCTCTTGAAGTTCAGAAATTTTTCCTGCTGAACTTGCGGGAATGTTTAACAATTTATATACGTTTAAAAAAGCTTGAACATTGCCTAAACCATAATCTATGATTTTGATCATTTGAATAATCTTCGATCTATTCCTAGAAAATGCATCAATTTGGCTCCTAATTCTATGAGGAATAAATTATTTTTGTAATCTCGGAATGATTTATTTTCACCATTGAAGATCTCCAAAAACTCCTCTTCAGACCAGTCTAATTTTTTAGCGATATAACTAAATTCATGCTTCATTTCTTCCTCGCTGATTTCTGGCCTAGATACTCTTAGAATAGCCTCATCACGACTTAATTGTTCTGTTAATATTAAACTTGATAGGTAAGCACGGCGTTTATCATAACCATGCTTCTTTGGAGCCCAAAAAGATTCAAAAAATCTTGTAAAGCGAGATTCGTAATGTTTCATTTGATACGGCTCCCAACCAAACTTATCTGATAATTCTTTAGTGGCATCCTTCTTAATAAATGGCACAGAATCTAGAAGCTTGATCACTCGTATGCCTTTGACAAACCGGTAGTAAGACTTGTATTTGAAGATATCACAGGTAGGAAAAGTATTTAGCTCACGTTCTCCAAATTTAGAATGTATATCTCTTACATATCTCATATCTGTTGAAAAATAAGTCCAGTCTATTGACTCACGAACACATTCTCCAGAATAATTACCTCCAGTGATAATATATTTAAACCCATTAGCTGCAGCAAAATTAAATAAAGCAGAAAATAATCCTAGATCTTGGGCTTGATCTACAAACGGGACTTGCGATTTGAAAAAAGCTCTCTGAAGATCTTTCATTTCCTCCCAATTGATAACTTCTGTAACTAAATCAAGATCAAGGCCTTCAATCATTTTTTGTATATTGCTGACGCCTAAGTCAGAATTCCATCCTGTATCACAATGAAAAATTAATGGTCGTAGACCAAATTTCTCTTTAGCTACATAAGTTACATATGAACTATCTAAACCGCCGCTTAATCCAATAAGGCAATCATGATCCTTGCCTTTGCCATCTTTCTTAATCCTATTAATCAAAGGCATAATTGCTTTAATACCTTTTTCATTAGGATGCCAAATTGGCCTGATATATTTCTCAAAATTATTGCAGTAATCACACCATCCTTTAGAGTCAAAGGTAAGCGTTGGATCACTTGTATCCATAATACAGTTCTTGCAGATTTGATATTCTCTGAGTTGCATAAGGGTTACCTATTTAGGGTTATCTTAATTTTTGTTCTTTTTTAAGCATTCGAAAAAGGTCAATTTGTTTCAGCCTATAACTCTAAACCGGCAGTTGATAAAAGTAAAAATATAAAATTGGTCTGCAAAGATTACACTTTCAGAGGCGACATTAAATGAATTTTTATCTTTTTCATCGCTAATTATTAATGTTCCCATAAAAAGAGGTGTAGTTACTGTTATGGGGGGGTGAGAGCATGGCTAATATCTAGTTCCATCAATCAAATAAGCACTACCATATTGAATTATATTGGTAATAAGTATCATTGAGCCGTATGCATAATATACAGATGTAATTGCAACACCAAAATTCCTACCACCGTTAAATTGTAATCCGTAATACAAGAATAGAAAATATCCAAATATATTTACCCGAAATCCACCTACTAAAAAAATAACAATTAGTAGTACCGAAAAGAGTACGATGGTTTCCACTTTATCTTTTGAATAGTACATTGAAAGTAGACAAAAAACTGCCGCCTTCCACATACCAACTATCCCACCTTGATCGGAAAAAATTTTATATTTATGAAGAATTTGATCACCCATTAAATATATTGGAATCGTTAAAAAAAATGGAAAGACAAATATTATTTTAAGAAGGTGTTTATTTGTGAAGTTTTTCACTAAATAGTTTAAAAAAAATGAAAAATATAAAACAATAGTTTGTACGTGACAAATCAAACTCAAAAAGAAAAATATAAAGAATTTCTTGGAATTGATATTAATCAAAGACAAGACCAAAAACAAGATCCCAAACTTTAGACGTTCTGCTGGGAAATATAATACTAGCAAATAGTAATTTGTAAAAAGAATTGTGACTGATATCGGGAATGATGCCCCCCACTTTTGAAAGAGCGACAGAATTGCATAAGCAAAAATTCCATTAAAAATTGCGATAAAAATATTTTGATTTACATATGGACTGGCCAACCAAGACAAAAAGAAATGACCTATTTCCTTTGAAGTAAGAGTTAATGTATAAAAAAAATAACCATCTAAAAAATCAAAATCCGGCAAGGATTTATATACTTCTCGATAAATTTTTTGGTCGCCCTCAGTGTAGTAAGGAAAAATTACCAAACTTAATATGAAAAGGAGGGTAGAAAAGGTAAATTTAAGAAGGATAACTTTTTGGATTGAAGTATATAGCGTCATATTACCGAACTTTCTAAATCTTATATTTTATTGCCCACGATCTCAACCAAGAAATCAAAAGTGCTCCACAAAAACAGTAGCCCTGTCGCCATTGCATAAGTTCTAGCAACATTGAGCGTCCCCGCTCAGACGCAAAGTAGCCAGAAAAATATTCTTTATACTCTCCCGAGTTAATCAACTCAGCTAGTTAATCCAACAGGTCAATCATACAGCGTTGTAGTTCTAAGAGAAAATAAATAAATTTTATATTTGCATTTTGCAACAATACTGTGTGACCTGATATCCCATTTATTAACTACGGACAGACACTAGTGGTTGCGTCAAGTAAGGTGATTATATTTTGAAGCCGGCTGCCACTGCATCGTTGTAGAACATCTTGACAGTATCCAACGAGTATTCGTCCAAGTCATAGCCCACCAATGACAGTTTTTTGAGAATATCGTTAGTTACCGTAATCACTTGACAACCAATATCGTCTGCTTGGAAAATATTCAATAGTTCGCGAGGACTGGCCCATATTAATTCAGAGGCTGGTGACAGTTTCAACATTTTAACAGCTGCAGCCATTATAGGAACTGGGTCGCGACCTGTATCGGCTATACGACCCGCAAACACCGAAACATAGCTTGGCACATCAGGGCTGAGGGATTCTACGACATCACGCACCTGCGACAAAGTCATGATGGCAGTCACATTAAGCTTAACCTTTTGTGAAGCCAGTTTCTTGACCAGTGCGTAACACGTCTCTTGCTTGGTATTGGTAACCGGGATTTTGACGTATACGTTTTTACCCCAGCTAGCAATTTCCATCGCCTGACGCTCCATTTCGGCAAAGTCATCTGAGAACACCTCAAATGACAGAGGCTTATCTTTGATTGTCGTAAGAATGTCCTTGCAAAATGCGCGGTAGTCTTTAATACCTACTTTTTTCATCAAGGTCGGGTTGGTAGTTAAGCCCTGGATAAATGGCTTGGCATGCATCTCCAACATGCCCGCTTTATCCGCACCATCGGCAAAAATTTTAACTGTCAGATCGTTAACTTTTTTCATTTCATTTCTCCAAAAATAATGGTTACAGCCTCTTGCAAGGACTGTACTTTATAATCACACGACTTTGGCTGCTTTTCATCGTAACCATAGTCAATAAACACTGTCTTGCATCCAGCGCGTTGTCCAGCCTCCACATCGCGCCAGCGATCTCCCACCATGAAACTACGGCATAGGTCGATATTATGCTCACGGGCAGAAGCCAGTAATGCACCTGGCGATGGCTTGCGGCAATCGCAGCCATCTTCAGAGTCATGGTAGCAGGTACGGAACTCATCAATCGGCAGGATCTGCTGCAAGTGCGTATTGATTGCCTCGACGGCAATGCGAGGTGTTGTCCCGCGTGCTACGTCAGGCTGGTTGGTTACCACAATCAGCATCCAATCGGCTAAGTGTAGTGCCTGCAATGCAGCAGGCACACCGGGCAACAGCTCCATCACTGCTAAGTTGGCAGGCGGATAAGGTTTGCCCTCGTGCACTTCAGCACGGTTTATCACACCGTCCCGGTCCAGAAACACAGCTTTACGCAACACGCTTACTTGACCTCAGATTCCCACTTGGTCTGATTGACCTTCAGTTTCGGATGAGACACCAGCAAATGCCACACCACCGCCTGGAAAGCCTCAGCGTGAGGGGTTATAGTATCTGCGTTAACCGTAGGAATTATCACGGTGACGTCTGCGACTTGGGCAGTGTAGCCGCCATCACGCCCCACAACACCCGTAACTTTGGCACCCAAAACCTTAGCAAGCTTGATCGCCTCAACTAAATTTGGGCTGATATTTTTCTCCAGGTTGCCGCCGCCCACCGAAAAAATGAACAAAGCATCTTTGGCAGCTAGCTTACTTACCTTGAGCCATTCGGCAAACACACTGGCCCAACCATCATCATTAGTACGCGCAGTCAATTCTGACACATTGTCTGAGGGTGCGTAGCACTCAATGCCCACAATCTTGCGGAAGTCATTCACCGCATGTGAGCAATTACCCGCGCTACCGCCCACTCCTAAAAAGAAGATCCGCCCGCCATCGGCCTTAACCGTGGCCAACAGGTCAGCCATTTTTTCAATCGCAGCCACATCGATTTTTTCAAGAATCTCAACAGCCTCTTTCAAGTGCTTTAAAGCGTAACTCATTTTCCCTCCTTAGTTAATAAATAGGCCTCAGTTTCCTTGAGACCGCTGTGCGTACCTATTTCGTAGAAGCGCTCATGCACCTCCAACCCCGCCAAACGCCCCTGCAGAGAAAGCGAATGATATACATTGGCCAGATCAAACGTTTGGTCTGCCGTATAGTCAGCTAGCACCGCACTCGACAAAACACCCAGCCCATAGTCGATGTAGGCCATTCCTGGTCGAGGAGCACGCTTGTTGTACTCCACCAGGCGCCCGTCTGTGAACAGCACATTACTTTTGTCCCATCGGTCACCATTCTTTAGAACGGTCATAAGTGCGCCTAAGCCGCTCACTAAATACGCCTTTTCGACAACACCAAAATCAACCGGCAAGAAGGAATCGCCATACAATACAAGAAACTGGTCCCCCAGCATAGGTAGCGCCTTCTTGATGGCACCACCCGTGCCCAACAACACGGGGCCATCAGACGAATATGAAACGTCTAAGCCAAACCTGTTGCCATTGCCCACCACGGCTTCAATCATCTCGCCAAGGTAGCCGATACAAAGCACCACTTTACACACCCCTTGGTCGCGTAAATACGACAGTTGGTGAACGATGAATGGCTGGCCAGCTACGTCCACCAAGGCTTTGGGGATAGTCTCAGTAATCGGACGCAACCGTGTAGCTAAACCCCCAGCAAGAATAACTACAGGCAACATCAGGACGACATCACCACCTTGGTGCCTTCAAAATCAAATCGGAAGCGTACTTCTTCCAGGCCGGCGGTAGCCATAACGTGGCGGAGCTTGGTCTTGTCATGAGTCATGAACATCAAAAAACCACCTCCACCGGCACCCACCAGCTTGCCACCTACTGCACCGTTCTTTATGGCCACCTCGTACCATTCATCAATCTTTGAGTTACTCATGCCGCCAGAGCGCCGTTTTTTGTACTCCCAGTGCTCATGCATTAGTTCACCAAACAACTCGGTGTTACCAGCCTGTAATGCATCTTTACTACGGTAGCCCAAGTCTTTCACATAGTGCAGGTTTTTTAGCATTTCCAAATCATTATGCTGAGATTTTATCTGCTGATCCTTCAAAATGTGGCTGGCGCTACGAGAAAATCCGGTAAAGAACAACAGAAGGTTGTCCTCCATATCAAACATAGTGTCCATGCTGATACCGAGTGGAACCGCAGACACCTTGTCGTCCTTGTGAAAAGTAAAACATGTGACGCCACCCACGGCGGCAATGTACTGATCCTGTTTGCCAATAGGTTCACCCAGACGGTCGATTTCGATGTGGCAGGCCAGCTCAGCCAATTTCTCTTGATGTAAGTGGCGCTTGCGATGCGTGTAAAGGGCTTTTAGCAGTGCCGTGGTAAAACTTCCAGAAGACCCCAAGCCAGTACCAGCAGGAATATCCGCCAGGGTAGTTATCTCGATCTGCGGGGTATTGAAGCCCAACATGTGCAACGCCTCACGGATGATAGGGTGTTTGACATCAGGAATTTTCTCGACATGCTCTAGCTGCGAATACTTCAGGTAAATACCTTCTGTGAATGGCCGCATCACTGTGACATAGACGTATTTATCGATCGCCGCAGATACCAAAAAGCCTTCATTTTCGTTGTAATACGAAGGTAGGTCGGTACCACCGCCACCCAACGTAATACGCAAAGGACTACGCGCAATGATCATAGTCAGACTCCCTATAAATGTTTTCAATAATTGAAAGTGCCGCATGCGCATCACCCAAACCCACGGCTGGCATGCGACCCAGGCGTATGTCTTCAAAAAAATCAGCCACCTCCACCGCCCAAGAATCGTCACCCATGGGGTATTCCCAAGACGTAGTTTCTGGCGGCCCCATCTCTGGTAGCATTTTGTACCAAGTCAGCTTCTCCACGCCATAGCTTCCGCCCAGACCTGATAGATCAAGCTTACCAAATTTACCATAGATTTCCATAGAGAACAAGTTTTTCCACTCTGTGCAGGATGCATGCAGAAAAGCTACCTGCTTCTTAGATGTCTTGAGTAGCATGAAGCCGTTGTCATCCACCGGCATGTCCCAGTAATAAGTATGTGCAAAGCCCTGGACCTCCGAAAAATCGCCCAGGAACCAACGCGCGAGATCAATAAGGTGCGGGCCTTGGTCAATCAGTTCACCACCTCCGGATAGTTCTGGTTTGGAACGCCATTCTCTGTCGTACCCAATGCGCCCACCATGGCCGTAACGGGCGCGGATGAACATCAGCTCGCCCAGCGCATCAGAGTCTACAATCTCTTTAGCCTTGCGTACAGACCGATGGTATCGATGATTGAAACCCACGTGGACCTTAACGCCGTATTTTGCGGCAGCCGCCATTACCGACCCCAACTCCGCCGTGGTTTTGGCTGCCGGCTTTTCTACCAACACATGCTTGCCTGCCTCGATGGCAGTCCGTGTAATCTCCGCCAATGAATCATGAAGAGTGGCCACGATCACCACATCCACCTCAGGATTACACACCAGTTCCCGCCAATCCAGAAATACATTTGCATTATTACTTTTTGCCAAACTCTTAGCACGACACACGTCAATATCAGCGCAGGCGACAAGGCGGCCACCGCTGCCCACCGCTTTGGCTCGCTTTTGACCAATGAGGCCGCAGCCAATGATACCAACACCAAATATCTTCTTTAAATCACTCATTTATCACCCCACTTAAAACCACGGTCCCGCCCGGCAATGCGCCGCAGAGTGTATGTATCGCTGGACGAAAGTTCGTCAAGGTGTTCTGGCCATTGTTCCCAGTCGTCCCACACCGCACTAATGAGCTTGGCAGTAATGCCGTCACTGGCTGCTGAGGCCAAAAACAGAGCCAAGTCAGCACCCTTATCCAGTGGTGCACCACCACTTTCTTTTTGCTGTAATGATCGGTCATAGAACGCCTGCCCCACCTTTTTAGGTCCGGCCTGGAGGATCTCATCAAGCATACGCGTGTTGAGCGGGCCAGGCGCGATGGCGTTGATATCAATGCCAGTGCCACGCACTTCTTCAGCCAAGGTCTCGGCAAACCGCACGATAGCCGCTTTGGAAACGGCATAGGCGCTGATACGCGGTAGCGGATTGGTTGCCCCACCACCGGAGAGTTGTATTACCTTGCCGTAACGCTGAGCTTTGAAGTGCGGTAACAAAGCCCGACACATCAGGATAGAGCCGTAGACATTGATTTCGATCGTCTTGACCCATTCAGCCCAATCCACAGATTCAATTTCACCCTTGGGACCATAGACGCCAGCGTTGTTAACCAGAATATGGCAACCACCAAGCAACTTGTACGTGTTGGCAACAAGGGCCTGGACATCCGCCTCAGAAGACACATCGGACACATCGGACACAATTTTTTGACCGGGCGTAGCCATTGCCTCTAGCTCTGCACGGGCCGCGCTAAGCAAAGTTGCGTTGCGAGCACACAACATGATATCTGCGCCCGCCTGCACATATTTTTTGGCGATCTCAAAGCCAAGGCCTTGATTGGCTCCAGTGATGATTGCCTTTTTCCCAGCCAGAATCTTCTGCATTATTTATCCCTTTCTGAGGATGGCATACCCACCGCAACGTAATTCAAATCTGAGCTGGCCAGTGCGTCCTGCAGATGTCGATTGGCATCAATTACCAAAAGATGTGGTTTTGCAACTGAGGCAAGTTTGCTTGCCTTCTCTCGAAACTCCGGACATTCAGAACCGACTACCAAAACATCTGCTCCCTCTAAAGCCCCTATAGCTAGTTTGTGACTAGAGATCCTACCTTTCCATCGCTCAAGCAAATGCTGAACTGCGGGATCGTGTACGTGCACGGTAGCCCCCTGTTCAAGTAGCCAGTCACAAAGCTCCACAGCAAGCGAACGCCGCAATGTGTCAGTGCCAGGTTTGTAGGTCAGGCCCCATATGGCAACGGTGATACCATTGAGCTTACCGAACTGCGCCAGCAACTTGCGCCTCACCCAATTCTTGTGTTCATCGTTGCTGGGTCGAACGGAAGACAAAAGCGGCGTAACTAAGTTCTTTGCCCGGCTTGCCATGCCCAGAAACTCAATATCTCTGGCCAAGGTGCCACCCGCAAAAGGGCCGCCGGGCGAGAGATACGCCTTAGGGCCTATACGTACTTCAGTCTTTAGGCCTCTCTCTACCTCTTTTGCATCTGCACCGACCAACTCGCAGATTGCGGCAATTTCATTAGCAAAAGTAACTGAAGTTGCCAAAAACGAGTTGATAGCATGCTTGGTCATCTCTGCTGACTCCACCGACATCCATTCGATTTTGTCACTAATAGGTAACAGGAGCTTTTCTAAGGTCGCGCGTACTTTTGGATTGCGAACCCCCACCACAATACGGTCTGGTTTGAGGAAGACATCAATAGCCTTACCTAGGCGAAGGTTCTCCGGGGAGCATGCAAAGCCAAGCCGCTTGTTTGGCAAAGACAGGCGGGCAAAGTTTTCTAACTTGCGAATCGAGCCCACCGGCATTTGGGACGAGACCAAAACAACAGCGCCTTCAGCCAATAACGGCAATACTCCCTTGATTTGAGTGTGAACAAATTCCACGTCAGCATGGTCCTCGTCATCCACAGGCGTATCAAACGCGACCCAAAGAACCGTTGCGCCAGCTACTGCATCCGCAGGCGAAGTTGAAAAGCGCAGCTTTTTGCTTGCAATACCTGCCTGAAGAAGGGGGTTCAACCCGGGTTCAAACAGCGGTGCCCTGCCTTGGGCCAAGCCTTCAATCGTGGTTGGGTCAGTATCCAAACCGATCACGTCATGCCCCACCGAGGCCAAACATCCCGCAGTGACGGAGCCCAAATGCCAAAGGCCTTGCACACACACTTCCATTATTGACCCCTGGACTCGAACACCCATTGATTGGCGCACAAATATTGAACGGTCTTGAGTACCCCCTCGCGAATACTGAACTTGGGCTTCCAGCCCAACGCCTGGATTCGTTTTGTATCTAGAAAAATAAACGGATTGTCGCCAATCCACCCCCTGTCACCGCCAGAATACTCTAGGCGAGGCTTAACGCCCAACTCTTCACAAATCCAGCCAATAGAGTCATTGACCTCGCAGTAGCCATCGACCCCCAGGTTAAAGATGTTGACCTTGCCAGTTGCCTTATCCATTGCAAGCAAGATGGCATCGATGCAGTCTTGGACATGTAAATAAGATTTGCGCTGTTTTCCGTTACCAAGCACTTCTAAACAGGTTGGGTCCGCTCTCAGTTTTTGGTAGAAGTCAAAAACGTGACCATGGGTATAACGCTCACCAAGGATGGAGACGAAACGAAAGATACAGGCCTGGAAGCCAAAGCCTTCACAATAGGCAGATATTAGTCCTTCACCCGCAGCTTTTGATGCACCATAAAGCGAAGTTTGAATAGGAAATGGCCCATCTTCTGGCGTAGGTATTACAGGCGACTCGCCATAGACAGAACCAGTGGAAGAGAAGGCAATCTTTTTGATGCCATTGGCACGCATAGCCTCTAAAACGTTGTAGGTTGCAATGGTGTTTTGTTCTAGATCTTTACGAGGATGCAAAGTACCAAATCTAACATCAGCATTCGCAGAAAGATGAAAAACAAAATCGGCACCAATAAATGAATTGGTCAACGCATCGATATCTAGTAGATCGCATTCAATCAACTTAAACAAAGGGTTTGTAATCGCACTTTGAAGAAATTGCCTTTGACCACTAGAAAAATTGTCAACTCCTACAACGGAATCCCCTTGGGCAAGGAGTCGATCTACAATAGTGCTACCGATAAATCCAGCACAACCAGTTACTACACACTTCATGATATTCTTTCTATAATAATTTCTTTGTGATTATTCTAATTGGATATTTTATCAATAGGAAAGCATAAGTTCTAATAGTTGCCCACCACCATCTATATCCAGCTTTACCAAATAAACGTACCCCAAACCAGGTCCTGAAAATTGCGAGTTTTACTCCCTGATTATAAAATTTTTTACTACTAACATTTGTACCATGTGAAATTCTGAACTTCACCAGTGGCTCCGGTAAAATAAAAAATTTTACTCCACCAAGATAGAATCTGTATAACCACTCAAAATCAGCTGCGTATTCAGATTTCCACCGCCACAATCCATGGACAGCAAGGACCTCCTTACGAAGCATTAAACACGGATTCCTAGCCGGTGGTGCTGCATTTCTCACATTCTTTTCAACAGTTGTTTCTACAAGGATACTTTGATCTTCATTAAACTCAAAACAATTGCAACCCACAACACCAAAGCTAGGGTTTTCAATCAAAAACTTTAGCTGCTCCTCAATTCGATTTGGCATTGAGATATCATCTGGATCATTAATAACAATATATTTTCCAGAGCAATTAAGAAATCCCATGTTATAAGTAACAGCAGGAAATTCTTCATAAGATTCACAGTAAACTTTCTTTATCCTTTGATCTTTTTCAGCAAACTCATCAATAATTCTTCTAGATGAATCCGTGGAAAAAGCATCAACAACTACAATTTCAATATTTCTATGAGTTTGCTCTAAAAGTGCATTAAGACATGAATGTAAAAACCGCTCATTATTGAAATTATTTACTACGACCGAAACGCATATTTGACTGAAATCAGGCACTATTTTTTCTCCAAAGGACTTATCAACGAATTAAACAAGCTCTAAAAACTTCTTTTTATCTAAAACATTTGAATCACTTGAAATAATCAGTACGATTATTTCAATGATCAGGTAACGCATTAAGCAGTGGAGTGTATAAAAATATCACACCACATTGGGTTTATAATTCAATCTTGAGTAAAGCTCGGTACAAATTAGAATAATTCATCAAATATCTGAAGCTCTAGAATAGAAGTCTCATCGGCCACCAATACTACCCCCTTGTTGGAATAAACAGACCGCAGATCACCTGGCAGCATTAACGACTCGCTGCCAGCCAATTTTAATAAAACACGACCTGATTCTACTCTTATAAAAACAATTGGAGGTTTGCGAATCCTTCCGACAGCCGAGTGATATAAAAGATCGAAGCACTGGCCTTGTGTTAACTCAATCGTCTTTTTTATAAACTCGCTGGAAACATCCTCGGGGCGAATACTTGCTTCTGCAGTGAATGGATACAGACCTCTTTTTATCAAGCTCTCTCCATATGCCCCATTGTCGTCATCGTGATTGGCAAACAGTTCTTGCTTGGAGACTCCGAACTTCCAATCTTTATCGATGGGTGGAGGGGACTCAAACCAGATATTTTCAATGTTGAAAGGACTCGATGGCGGGAAAAAACATAGCCTTGCACTCAAGGCCAAAAGAGCATGGTTTATTATTTTAAATACTGCCCTATGGCGCGGGTAGGGGAACAACCGAGTGATCAATGATGCTAGGGGTTTGTTGAATATTTTGAATGTTTTGTTCTCAAGCGAAAGAACTTCTCTGAAGTATTTAACGGAAATTAGACTAATCAGAGAAAAAGTATAGTAGCCTGGAGATATCTTTCCAATTAAAGCTACATTTTGTGTGGTCAAATCGAACTCATGAAATAATTCCCTTTTAGTTACACCTAAGGGCAACAGATTTTTAACATCAAGTTGCGATGCTTTAAAGAATGAGTAGCACAGATAATCCAGATTATATCTATCAAAATCCGCAAGGGTCTTTTCCAATTGGAGCCTGCTACCTACAAGCCTATGGTCCTCAAAGTATAAGAAGACTGAACGAGATTTAACTTGGCCTAGCATTTCAAGTGTTGCAGCAACCCAATCAGACTCTTGAAGTTCTTGATAAAAATTTACTTTGTTTCCCAGTTGACCCTGTATGTATTCGACGCATTCCTTGGAGTAAATCCCACGAATTTTGACATGACACTCCTCAAATAAACCGGTCAGGTCTGCTATCGTAACTTTGAATAAATCAAATTTATCCTGAAGGTCAATTTTGACGTTAATGAATAATGCTGGCATTAATTTAACAATCTATTCAAAAAAATAGTTACAAATTTATTTATATTCTCAATTATATCTTTCATGAGTTATCTAATTCGCCTCTGCAGAGTAGATGATACCCATCACATGGGATGCGTTAGGCCCTACCCTAACTGAATTGCCAACTGCATTGGCACTTTCTACGCAAACCATATCGCGCCAACCGGCATAACCAAAATCATCCATATTGGCGGCTGTTTGCGCCCATGGACCTCCACGACGGTGCTCGGGTTGCCTTTTTTTCTGTAATTTGCCTGGCAATACTTGGACCTCCGATCACGCAAGTCGCTGTCGAATTCGTGAAATGCGACCCAGTGCACCGTCAAAGCGTATCAGGTCGTCCTGCGTGGCGATGGCGTTACCACGTGTCAGTTGTCAGATCAAGGTATCTCGCCCCCTCGAGCCCCAGCACCTGGATGGAGCTGATGTCACCGTCTTTGCAGTAGGTGTGAAGACCCTCCGTCAGCACAATACCCTGATTGCTTTCATTGCTCGTTGTCAGTTCCCTGCCAACAGTGATCTGCACAGGAAGACGAATTGAACGAGAAAAATGAGTGAGGCTGATCTTGGTGTCCTGCACCGTGCAGCCTAATCAGTATTGCGCCATAATTCATAGGCTCGGTTGTTGCCACATCCCACAGTGAAATGCGCGCACAACCATGGCCTGGGAGTTGCGGGCTGGTCGGATGTCATCCAAACCAGGGCCAGCATATCGGTACGCCACCTCGAATAGTCTTACCCGGAGTGAAAGTCGCCAGATTAAATACCCATAGCACAGGGGCTTCCTGGTGTTTCGGCCGTCACTCGTGGACCTGCCCACTATACAAGTTTATGCTAGCCGCAACCAAGGGGGTATCAATCTGGGCAACAACAATTCCACTGGGAAGCTACTTAAAAATTAAATGTTTATGTAGAGCGCACTCTTGATTGAGAGAATCTATGGTGACATTCATGTTCATTCCAGGAAAACGACGCTGTTGTTTATATTTTCAAGAATATCAACCTTTATTTCTTCGTTATAAATGCCTGCTTTCAGGATTACGACCGGACTTATCAGACCCCGCAATACACTGGGTGATTCAACCACCAGATCGGTACCATACAGGCGCCTGCCCTGTTTGCCGGGATCATTGTCCAGTATGTTGACGATTCTGCCAGTGGTCAGACCGTTCATAATCAGATATTGAGAAAAGATATGGGCGCCAAAAAGATATATGGACGCTGTGGTCGCCTGAACCCTGTGGTTCAAATCTCCGATCAGTTCATCATGGTAATCAACATATTCCTGGTAAATCTGCCGGTTCTCCGCATAAAAGTTTGACTGCAATGCGACTGGGGTCACCGATAAGTCTCTCACTGCTGTGTAGAAAATGCTATGGTCTTCAAGAAAATATTCCTTGTCCGTTAGACGGAATCCATTCTTTGCTAGCAGATATTCGATATAAGGCTCTGTCAGGAACACCGTGTGCTCAAAGTTGATGCAGTTGGTGTATTTTTTCTCCAGCATGCGCTGCAGGTTGGGTAAAGAAAAGACCAGGTGCTTGCCCTGCTCCATGAAGCTAGCGACATGGCGCATGAACTGGTCTGGCTCATACACATGCTCAAACACATGCGAATGGACCACCGTGTCAACGGGTTCATCAAGCGTAAAGTTGTCGCCAAAAAATCCCTTGATGTATAGTGCATCGCAACCCTCAACCGGAGAAGGATTCGGCTCCAGAATCGTCCAGGGTATCTTGCCAAACTGTTTGTATTCGCACGACAGGATTCCGTGGGAACCGCCAATCTCAAGCACCGACTGCGGTGTGGTATGACTGAGATACTTGGCAAAGGCCTTGTGGTGCATATCCCACAGTCGCCCCACGCCGCCGGACCCATGCGATTCAAAGTACAGCACATCCAGGGGGATCAAGCTACTGAGTTGGATCAGGCCCGAACTGCGGCTGATAGACCAGCGCATGTCGACAACCACATCCTGCGAGGCTGGCGAATTGACGCACCCCATGAAGACAGGGAAGCGCCTGACCTCGTGCAGAGGTTCAAGGTCCTTACTTCCTGTAACCGCACAACAACTTCTCGTGATCAATTCCATACCGTCTTCATCCTTTGTGAATTCATTCTTTGTTTCTGCCCTATCCATTGTGATTACTGCGCCTGCAATTCGCGAATTTTTGATTCCAGTAGCGCTCTGGGTGGCACGACGCCCGTGTAAAGCCGGAACTGGGCAATCGCCTGTTCCAAGCTCATAAGATGGCCTGGTGCAACCTCCAAACCCAGCGAACGGGCCTCACGAATCAGCCTGGTTTCCATAGGAGAGACCACCACGTCCATCACCGCCCGGGTCTGACGCAGAAATTTGGCCTCAATGGGTGACCGTTGCACATCGGGGCTCATCCCTATCGATGTGGCGTTAATGAACAAATCGGCACCGATCTTGTGCCTTTCGTCCCAGGGCACAACCTCGCAGGGCAAGATCGAATTCAGCAACTGGACTTTCTTCAGATCCCGGTTGGCAACCCACACTTGGCTGAAACCGAGTTGCCGCAAAGCGAACACAATGGCTCGGGCAACACCTCCTGAACCCATCAGCAGCACCGATTCTCCAGGCTGTGCCTTGATAGCCTCCAACGCCTTACTCGCTCCGACGGCGTCAGTGTTGTAGCCCTTGAGCGTGCCCGCCTCATTGACCACCGTATTGACTGCGCCGATGACGCGTGCTGTTTCGTCAAGTTCATCCAGCAGGGGCAGCACCGCCTCCTTAAACGGCATGGATACGCTGCAGCCTCGAATATTCAGCGCCCTTACTCCTGTCAAAGCGCCAGCTAGATCACTGATTCCAAACGCCTTATAGACGAAATTCAGACTAAGGGCAGTATAGGCGGCATTGTGCAGGGTCGTCCCAAAATTGCTGGGGTGCGATGCCACCGAAATGCACAGATGCGTGTCCTTGTTAACCATGCTGCCCAGCTTTTGTGGGCTTCAGTCTGAGAAGCTCAGTGTATAGCAGGTCCCGCCCAAGTGAATAGAGCATCTTGTCAAACGGGAAGTGATGCAGGGGAGACATATTCAGATAGATCAGTGCCACCAGAATACGAACCTTGGTCAAGTCGTAGTCATTGACGCTGATGTATTCTCTCAGTTGCTGCAGATAATTTTGCGTCTGGTAACGCTGCGCAAAATCAAACGCGATGCCCTTCTCATTCTCGGTATAGCTGAGCAGATTCAACTTGATGAAGTCATAGTTTAGAATGATTCCACCATATAGTTTGGCCAGATCGTAGTAAAGATCGCCAAACTCCACATGGCCACCAAAGTCCTGACGCCAGTCCAGCAGCATGAACTTCTGCTTCTCCGCGTCAAACAGGATGTTGTCGAATTGCAAGTCCCCATGCATGAAACAGGCTATGCCGTCTGACAAACGATCCCAAGGCACTTGTGACAGGAGTTCGTTGGTCGCCGGGACACTGCGGCCATGGATAACCGACGGCGCATCCGACTGCTCATATTTGCAGTGGTACATGTTCAGCCGCTCCAGAGTCTTTGCCTGATAAAACTTCAGACAAGTCGAGCGCATAAGCGCTTGATCTACGGTTTGCCGTTTCCATAGATTGGCACCCAACCAGTCGAGTAACCAGCTGAATGTGTCGCGGTTGTTGACCTGATAAAGAGTTTCACCCGGCTGGAAATCGTATGCATAGAACTGGCCTTCATGGCAAGTGATGGGCGGAAAAACTGAAGGATTAAGCTTGGACTTCACAACCCTGCACCGTGTGATGGCAGTATCGGCAAAAAACTTGATAACTTGCCGGTTGACTATGTAGAGGGCTTCATTTTCCTTGCTGAAGTCATAGTTCTCATACCTGCTAACTGCCTTCTTGTATTTGGCAACATCTCCAACATCGGTCCACTCCACATTGAGGGCCTGCGCGTCCGACTTTGCAATCAGCGCCCTAATGCCATTTGATATCTGATGTTCCTCAGCAACTTTTTCAGTATCTTCTAACGCTCGCCAGAACACCGGGAAATCCTTAATGTAGCACAAGCCCACAAAGGCTTCATAGGCTTCATCGTCCACACGGACCTTATCGCGTAATTCCACCACCATGGTACCCATTACCTTTAGGTTACAATAGTGAGCCGTGTCAGCAGGACTGACGTGGGCCACGCCAAACCAGTTTTTGTCCAGTGTCCAGTCCAGATCGTTGTCCCACAGGGTGTCGCAGGAGACGAAGTAGAATGGCTTTTGAAGCTGCTCCCGGCAGCACAGCAAGGAATAGCCCGGTCCACTGCCTGCTCCATCAAAGTTATCGATCTCGACAAAGCTTATCTTGCGATTCCCATGCGCAATCTGAAGATATTGGCGCACCTGGTCACCCAGAAAGCCTACACCAATCACAAACTCAGCATCCGCTGGAAATTTATTGATGATGTGGGTGATGATGGCCTTTCCATCAATCGTATGCAGTGCCTTGTTGAGTACCTGACCCAGCGCACCCATGCGCGTGCCCTTGCCTGCCGTAAGTATGCAAACCGTGGAAGTTTTCATTGCGCCCCGTGCTCCTTTTCGAGTCTGCCATCAGAACGTTTGCTGTCATCCAAAACCCGTACAACATCGTCTAAATGGGGCGTGGAAGTCTCATAGAGCAGGATGTCGGTCATTGCCTCCAGCCGGTGCAGCGTTTTGGGCATAACATCCACACTGCTAACCGGCTTTATCTCTACCGTCGCAGTATCTGCTGCCTTAACCTGGTCATTAGGGATTTGCGCATTGCCCCGATAGTGTAACTTAGCCGTGCCCTGGAGAAGCACATTAGTTTCCTGCTTGAAGTTGTGGTACTGCAAGCTGGTCTTGGTTCCAGCCTTGATAAAGATTTCCTTGAGCGCGTAACAAGGGTGCTGTCCGTTGATCCATAGCTCATGGCCCCAGGGCTTTTCAACTCTGTATAATTCAGCGTTTCGCGTCAAAAATAAACCCTTGAGCTCCGGATGAGATTGGTCAGTACCGGCTACCAATATTCTCACCTCGCCACCTTGCACTTGCAGCCGGATTGGCATGCCCTCTGATTGTACCACGTCACCTCTTTCTATTTTATCGGACATTCCATCAACCGTCACAACTGCGCTACCAGGTTTGTCGTATATATAGACACTGAAAGATTGGAGTTTAGTAAAAATTACCTCCTCATCAATTTGAGTTTGATAATAAAAATATTCATAAGGGCCAGCGCCAAGCAACTCCTTACCCTGACAATCGAGGTTAAACTGTTTTACTTCATTGCCGCCAAAATCTTTAATGTTCATTATTAATATAGTCCTTAAATTTTTGAGTTGATAAGCTCAGGATGAAATTCAAAAAAGTGATCGTAAAAACTTTTTACATATTGCTGCATTGACCAATGACTATTGAAGCCGTATTTCTTCCTCATCCATGCACTTCCTTCCTCGACATAGAGTTTCACGTTATCTTCAAAAGTGTCAGTTTTAATAAGATCAGCTTTTTCGAGTAAATGTGACTCATTTTCACCTGCCCAAATCGATGATGTGATTGCTGCTGCCCAATCATTGGCGTAGGCTTTTGCAATCAGCTCACTCTCAGAGCCATAACCCCTGAAATTGGATCCATCAAATAGAAAACTCATTGCATCGGGTTCATTTTCATTGAAAATTGATTCAATAAACTCTCGTCTTAGCAAGTAGGCATTATTATGAATAAACCAGAAATACTTAGTAGATTGCTTTTCTAATAGAAATCTTTCACCCCAGCGTTTTGAACAGGGCGAGAGAATCCCTACCCGTGGATGTTGATCTAATATTTTAACTAATGGCTCAACAGTTTTCTGCTGTTGCAAATCTGTATCATTTGTCAGCAGAAAGAATGCATCATATTGTTTGAATTTTTCTTCCTTCCACAGTTGACTTAAGCCGTAGTTCATTCCCCGGCAATAGCGTAGGCCATGTGCCTGAGCTTCTGGCCAGGTTGCATACCAAGTCACATTTTTCGAAAGATTTTCTGGATCAGATCCTGCCTCAACAACATAAACATCAGTGGTATCGCCATCATATTGCTGTAGATGTGCAAAAAGTGCATCTGTGACATCAGGTAGATTTCGGTTAAGGATGATTGTAGCTACCCGTTTCATTCAGGCCTCACTAATCGAAAATTATGAAGGTAACGAAGAATGCTTTGCTTTACCTCTTGTTTAAGGTGTTTTTCAAGGTGAACTCCCTTGCGTGCAAGCGCCACATTGGCTTGTGCCTTCAACTCAATGCATTCTGGCTTTGAAAATACATAATGACCAGCAATAATGGACCGATCACGATCAGTTGCTTTTGTGTCTTTCAGCATCCATTTATACCATTTTTTAGAGTCATATGCTACTTGGAGAAACTGGTCCGCTAGACCTTGTAGACCATTAGATTCAAGTACGGATAGCAGTGCTCTCGTCTCCGTTACACCAAATTCTGGTGCAACATTGGCGGCATGGATACCTAGGCGCGGGTGCCATTGCAGTGCTTCATCGGACAGGTAATCAGTGTTGTGCTCTTTCATAAAAATGCCATATCGATTGCAAATTTCTATCATTTTTGGTAACTGTATCTCTGCAGGCAACTCGTCAGCCACTCGGATAGGTGAATCAAAAGATCCAACGTTTCTCGTCTCCATGACGCGAGTGCCACATTGGATAACTACAAAAGTCGGCTGCGGGAGTGCATTTTTTTTACAGAACTGTTGAATTGCATTCAGCGTGTAATCAAGCTCTTCTTGAGAATTGGTACTTCCACTTTGCTCTTCAGTACCAATCTCGAAAATTATATCTTGACCTGCCTGCTGGACTTGACTCCAACAATATTCGTATAATTCGAAAACCCTATCCAGAACCTGGTCAACATCTGGGTGACCATGTATGTCAACACTTGGATCTATATGCAGCACCTGGAATCCAGCCAAAATGTCGGCACGATAGGACGACTTGGCAGACTCCATAGCACGCCTCAAACAAAGTCCCTGATCTTTTTCCCTGGTGTTTTGCCACGGTCCACCGTGATCGCGGGCGAGAAGAATTTTGTCATTTTTGTCGTTGTCAGTGACGTAGCGAGAAAATTCCTCCGTGGTCCAATTATTAACATAACCGCCACCAAATTCTTCGGAGTCGATCTGTCGACGACTCGCGATAAGAAGCATGGGCACATCATTTTCGTTTGCAAGTTCAATGGCAGCATCTACACAGTTGATGCTCATGGGGCCTACGCCCAATAGTGTGCAGCGTCTTTTTTTAAGAAAAGATTCTAATCTTTGTTGAATCATACTGCCCATTCTCCGGATAGTTTGACTTGACTGCTTGGCAAGCAGCGAGGATCATAAGGACTGAAAAACTTTTGCATAATATGAAGACATGCTTCAGCTACTGCTCTATCACCACCAGATCGTTCTGTTACATAATTTGCATGCGCCTTAGCTGTTCTATCAGAATTTGCAGGAGCGATAGAGTATCCAACCTCTTTCATCACATAATGATCAAAAATACCATCGCCAATATAGATGACAGATTTTGGATCATATTGTTTTTTTATCCAATCAATACGCCGGATAGTGCTGACCAGTTCCAGAGGGAAGCCCATATCATCTTCTATACGCTTTTTGCTGATAGAAAAACCTTTTTTGTCGCCTGTAACAAACCTAATCTCCATGTAAGGCTTTAACAATGCAAGTCCATCGTTATCATCAGGGCCAAATATCTTCATGACTTTGCCATCAGCGGTGTAGAGGAATTGCCCTGTGGTCATGACTCCGTCGACGTCCAATATACAACAGGTGGGTTTAATTTTTTTTTGCACCATAAATTTTCCCTAAAATAGATCTTTAAAAGGTTCTTATTTGTTTATTCATCTTCTTAAAATATAATTTTTTGGCTCATCTTCTATGCTGTTTTTCACCAGTAGAAAATTGATATATGAATACCAATTTTCTGTGAAAGGAGAAAAATCGAGAGGCAGAAGACCGGCCGGCTTAATCACAAACATTTTATAGTCATATTCATTAACAAAATCAACGGTGTCATGGAGGTAGACACCAGCGGCACGAGCAGTATGGCCAAATTCAATTTGAATAAAATCAATTAATCCTGAAAATAATAACAATCGTGCATAACGAAGTGCGAATAGTTCATTTCCTTCAATATCGATTTTTAAAAAATTAACTTTTGATATACCCACCCGAGATGGTAAGTTCATAGGTATATCCAATTTTTCTCATGTCATACAAAGAATCAGTCCCTGAGTTAACCTGCTCTTTGTTTGAAAAGAATTTCACCTTCTCCGATTTATCGGAGACAGCATACTCACACAAGTCGAATTTATTGTAATCAAGGGCAATCAGTCGCGTTCAAACCTTTTCAAGATTTCTCTGCAGCGGGTCTATCGCAACCGGTCGACCTATGTACCACACTCAATTAGGGCTGCAGACCAGTCACCGACATTGGCACCAACGTCGACAAATACGCTGCTCTCGCCACCCCCCTCATATATAGATGAAATCAGATTCACTAGCTTGAATTCTCCATTTTTATACATGTCGGCGTTGGCGTCATTATCGTAGACACTTACAACCAAGCGTACAAACTTAGTAAAATAGTAGCTTTTACTCACTAGGGCAGCGAGAGGACGAGTTAACACAAGTTTCAATGACATATGAAAATCTCCTTATTTAAAAAAATATCAGAATCAAATCTTGTATTTGACATTTTCATCCCTTCATTTCAGCATGTTTCACCACCCAGCTCAGTGAGCGTAACCTAACTCAGGATAGTTATATTGCTTTTTCATATCTCCCCGACCATGCTACGGAAACTAGGGCTGCATTCAAGTAGCTGTTCGTAAGTGCCTTGTGCCACCACCTGGCCTTGTTCCAGTTCGACAATAGTGTCACAACGCTCCACGGTAGTTAGCCGGTGGGCGATGAGGAGGATAGTGAGATCGCTGCTGAGCCCTTCGATGGCGTCCATAACCGACTGTTCGGTAGCGTTGTCGAGGGCGCTGGTAGCTT
>Ga0209631_10000899_pt1 | contig 39522 bp, 36 predicted proteins | sample COG_08_FD_184752 | JGI IMG/M metagenome (GOLD analysis project Ga0209631, IMG submission 184752) | Pelagic Microbial community sample from North Sea - COGITO 998_met_08 (SPAdes) (version 2) | ecosystem: Environmental > Aquatic > Marine > Neritic zone/Coastal water | place: Helgoland, sampling... | reverse complement strand
AACAAGTACAAACGAGGGGAGGGAAGCTCCCCGAGTAGGACTCGAACCTACAACCTAGCGGTTAACAGCCGCTCGCTCTACCATTGAGCTATCGGGGAATATGAAGGGATCTTGAACTCAAGACGATACCCAAAAATTTAATCGAAGGCGAGATGCACCATTTTTCGTTCTGCAAAAAACGATATGCCCGCCATCAGGTATCCCGAACCTTTTCCAGCAGAACACTATTGCCCTTCTCGTTGTACTCGACTCGAGTCATGAAATTATGAATCAGCATGACACCACGGCCATTTGGAACTTCCAGTCGGTCGTCCTGCGTGCAGTCTGGCACTTCGTTTGGCTTAAATCCTTCTCCTTCATCAGTGATTTCAATCCGTGCAACCGCAGGCGAGACAAAACACTCAACATGTACTTTTTTGTCGGTATCAAGTTTATTTCCGTGAACAATTGCATTTACAATTGCTTCTTCAGCAGCCAGGTGGATGGAAAAAATATCAGCACTGGCCCAGCCGTGCTCTCCAAGCCTGTCGAGTAACTCTTCCATGATCAGTCGACTTGCACCACGTTCGCTCGGCAGATCAATAGACTTCTGCCATGCGGCTTGGTCAGAACTGCTGTCATGATGAGGAGACGATTCGGTCATAGTAGCCGCACAGGTTCATTGCGGGAAAATAAGGGTGGTGGTTCCAGTAAGGGAAGCTTTGAGCGATCAACCAAAAGCGGTCATTGCTTCTGTTTCGTCTTTACGAATATCAAAAACTTTATTCAGTTTTGTGATCTGAAAAACTTCAAAAATTTCAGGACGAATGTTACACATTTTCATTCGACCTTTGCTTGCCTTAACCTTGCGATCAAGCGTGATTAACTTGCCGAGTGCGGCACTCGAAAGAAACTCGACATTTGTAAAGTTAAGCAAAATATCACCCATCTTTTGCTGCTCAACAAGACCAAAGAGTTCAGCGCCGAGCTCTTGAATACTTGCCTCATCGAGAATCTTTTTGTCGTTGAAACTGACGATGGCGACATCGTTGTTATGCGTGACGCCTATCCGTCGATACTGAGCCATGCCGTTCTTCTCCAAGTCGTTTAAAAGCGAACAACCTCAAATGAAACACAAAGAAAGTTATTGAATCCTTCCGTAGTCTAACTCCGCATAATCAGCCCAGCGAAACTGCTCGCCGTAAAATGAGCCTGACACACAATGAAGCCATACAAACAGAGAGGTCGATAATCCTAGCGATTTTCTGAGGTGATTACCAATAAGGGTGGCGGAGATGACAGCGTATCAGGTGTTCATAATCGACATGCTTTCCAGCGTTCTCGGTGAGAAAAAGGAGCATCAGAAAAGAAGTTTTTGGTCATCTGTGCCGCCAATATGGCAGTCTGCCAGGATATTGCAGCTGTGAGTCTTCGCTGTGCCAGAAGAGCAGATCCTTTTCAGAAAAGACGGGTAGAAGCTGAAAAAACTCGCGGATTCACTCTTCACACGACCAGAAAAACTGCTCTTGACGAATTTTATTCGATCCGCAATCAAATCTGGCGCGCGAGTTGCACTAGGGATACGTGAGGATGTTTGCGAATGCCGCTGCGGCAGTCGCTTCACCCTACAGGGATATTGGTATCTCTCGCCTAGAGGTTTGAAATCTAGAGCTCTGAGATACTTTTCCCACAGTAATGTTTCGACGTTCCCTTTCAATCGGACTACATACAGAGGACCCCAGAATGGCAGCCGCTGCGAGCAAGGCCGGGAAGGCCAAATCAACCCTTATCCCCCTTGGTGATCGCGTTGTTGTGGAACGCGAACAGAGCGAGCAGACAACATCTGGTGGCATTCTTCTGCCAGATTCAGCAAAAGACAAGCCTGCCCGAGGCGTTGTTGTCAGCGTTGGCGAAGGCAAACTCGATGACAAGGGAAACCGTCATCCGTTGCAGGTAAAGCCTGGCGACCGCGTGGTCTTCACGAGCTACGCTGGTGAAGCTTTTCAGGTTTCCGAGCAGGAACTTCTGCTGATGCGAGAAGACGACATCCTTGCAGTCCTTGGTTAGTAAAGCCCAGCGTGTAGTCGATTAATGACTGTTGATTCACATTTCCAACTTAAACCGTCCAAATAATTTTCAGTACAGGAGAAACATTCGATGGCCAAAATGATGGCGTTTGATCAAGAAGCCCGCGAAGCAATGCGGCGAGGTGTCTCCAAACTGGCCCGTGCAGTCAAAGTCACACTCGGTCCAAAGGGTCGAAACGTGATTCTCCAAAAGAGTTTCGGTTCTCCAACGGTTACCAAAGATGGTGTTACCGTTGCAAAGGAAATTGACCTTGAAGACACCTACGAAAATATGGGTGCCCGCATGGTGCGTGAAGTCGCCAGTAAGACCAGTGATGTTGCTGGTGATGGTACGACAACGGCAACTGTTCTCGCCGAGGCCGTCTTCAATGAAGGACTGCGAGCCGTTGTTGCTGGAGTCAATCCAATCCAGATGAAGACGGGAATTGAAAAAGCTGTTGAAGACATCACAGCAAAACTCCACAGTTCAGCAATCCCTGTAAAGGGTAAGAAAGAGATGGCCCAAGTTGCCTCCATCGCAGCAAACAATGATGCCGAGATCGGTGACTTGCTTGCAGAAGCGATGGATAAAGTCGGCAAGGACGGAGTCATTACTGTTGACGAAGGCAAAAGCCTGGCGACAGAAATTGAGTTCGTCGAGGGCATGCAGTTCGACCGAGGATACCTCTCTCCCTACTTTGTTACTGATGCACAGGCCATGCAGTGCGTCCTTGAAGACTGCTACATCCTTGTTTATGAGAAGAAGATCTCCACAGTGAAGGACATTGTTCCACTGTTGGAGGCTGTTGTGAATGCTGGTAAGCCAATGTTGATTGTGTCTGAAGAAGTCGACGGAGAAGCACTTGCCACATTGGTAATCAACCGTTTGCGGGGCACCTTCCAAGTATCTGCCGTCAAGGCGCCAGGATACGGTGATCGCCGAAAGGCCATGCTCGAAGACATTGCCATCCTCACAGGAGCAACTGCTGTCTTTGAAAATCTTGGGATGAAACTCGAGAACATCGGCCTTGCCGAGTTGGGTCGTGCCAAGAAGGTCATTATCGATAAGGACAATACAACCATTATCGAAGGTGGTGGTAAAACAGCCGACATCAAGGCGCGAATCGAACAGATTCGTCGAGAAATTGAGAATGCATCCAGTGACTACGACCGTGAAAAGCTGGAAGAGCGTCTCGCAAAACTCGCTGGTGGTGTTGCCAAGATTAATGTTGGTGCAGCAACAGAAAGTGAAATGAAAGAAAAGAAAGCCCGTGTTGAAGATGCACTCCATGCAACTCGTGCCGCCGTCGAAGAAGGCATCCTGCCAGGTGGTGGTGTTGCGTTGCTGCGTGCGAGCTCACAGGTGAAGCCAAAGGGTTTAAGCGATGATGAGTCTGTTGGCTATCAGATTGTTGTACGGGCATCACGTGCTCCGGTAACAATGATCTCAACCAATGCTGGCCAAGACGGTTCGATTGTGTGTGAAAAAGTTCTTTCTGGTGAAGGGAACTTTGGCTACAACGCCGGAACCGATAAGTACGAAGATCTCGTCAAGGCTGGGGTGATCGACCCAGCCAAGGTGACTCGAACTGCTTTGCAAAACGCCACAAGTGTCTCAACGCTTCTTTTGACGAGCGATGCACTGATCGCTGAAAAGCCAAAGGATGCGAAGGGCAAGGGCGGTGCAGGCCACGGCGGTGACTACGATATGTATTAATGCCGTCTGAAGCGTCACAATACACCTCTAGCAAGAATACAGGGTTGGGTTGCTCTCATTGGGCGGCCCAACCCTCTTGCTTTTCAGCACGGCCTGAGTTGGCTAGGCTGACTCTATCTTTGTTTTTGAGGGAGTACGAAATATGCCACAGCCGAGTTGTCCACTCACCAGCCAGCAGGTTGTTGATATCTACTTCATGGAGCATCGGGCAAAACTCCTTGATGTTGCCGCCTTTCTTGACCGCCTTGAGCGAGCCGAGGGGCACGAGGGCCTGCAGGACGTGCGGGTGCGAGCCTTGAAAAAAGCGATCCCACTTTTACTTGATTCAAACTGTGAGAATCATGCAAACCGCACTCAGCGTATGCTTGAACTCTTAAGCGATCATACAACGGAACCAACTCCTGCTGCACACACACAGTCAGCACTTGGAGCCGATCCAAATACACAATATTGAGAGCACATCATGGCCTATATCGACCCACATATTCACATGGTCAGTCGGACCACAGATGACTATCGCCGTATGGCACAGGCAGGCTGTGTCGCAATTACTGAGCCGGCATTCTGGGCAGGGTTCGATCGTTCCAGTCCAGCTGGTTTTTATGACTATTTTCGTCAACTCACAGATGTAGAACCGAAACGTGCTGCACAATACGGTATTGCCCATTACTGCTGGCTCTGCATTAACCCCAAGGAAGCTGAAGACCCCGCGTTCGCACGTGAGGTGATGAAGCTTATTCCAGAATTCTTGGATAAGCCGAATGTCTTGGGTATTGGAGAGATTGGCCTCAATAAAAACTCACGGAATGAACTGATCATTCTTGAAGAACAGATTGAATTAGCAAAACAACACGATCGCTTGATTCTTGTTCACACTCCACACCTTGAAGATAAACTCAAGGGAACACGAATGACGATGGATGCACTCGTCAATGCCGGAATTGATCCAGGACGTGTTCTCATAGATCATGTTGAAGAGCACACCGTGGCAGAAGTTCTTGATCGTGGATTCTGGGCTGGAATGACACTCTACCCGGATAGCAAGTGCACGCCCCAGCGAGCAGTTGATATTATTGAATGTTACGGCAATGAACGTATCTGGATTAACTCAGCTGGTGACTGGGGCCCGAGTGATCCACTTTCAGTACCAAAGTGTCATGTTGAGATGCGGCGACGTGGACATAATCAAAAGCTTGTCGAAAAAATTAGCTTGAAAAACCCACTTGCATTCTTGGGTCAAAGTGGTCGTTTTATCCTCCCGGAACATTCTTGAAGCTCACGCTACCCAGCGGCTGTGCCCATCTCGAGTGCTCTGTAATTCAAGCGATCCATGAAGATGTGTATCTGTGGTGGGTGTCAGTTGATAGCCGAAGGAACGACACAATGCGATCGCGTAGTGATTCTCCTTCGAGATGAGAGTGCGCACAGAGCGGGCACCGCGAATGCGTGCCAGGTCATGGAGCTGACTGCACATAGTGTGCGCGAAACCACGGTTCCGAAATGAGGGATGTACGGCAAGAGAAAGTTGTGGCGACCCAAGCGTGTCTTCCCACGATGAAAGGAATCCATAGACAACTGCTTGGCCACGAGTAAAGCCAAAGCGATGAAGATCCTTTTTTGATTGCGTACTTGTAGAGAGCGTGTGGGTAAGCTGAGAAGGATTCTGCTGGGTCAATAAATAAGGCGGGAGCACGTGTTGATTGCCAGCTGCGAAAAGTGCTGCAAACAGCTGTTCAATTGCTGACTGATCAGATTGTTCCGGACCGCGGATGATCATGGCTGATCGTGTGTTATCCAAGGGCGTTGAGCTGCGTGTCTTTCAGAGCACGTGAACGAGGACACTCTCTCAATAGAAATACCGAACCCGATATGGAAAGAAAAGCCCGGTATCTGCTTGAAAAAGAACCTATTTCACTTCCTTGTATGAATGAAGTTCTTCGAGAGGCACAAATCCATCGCTTCCAGGCGGGCTTTTTGAAGGCGGCTGGCACGGCGGTGCAGTCGTTCGTCTCCAAAGATTTCTACCGAGCCATATGCTGGCAGTCCCAACAATAAAAAAGACGAGGATTTCCTGGAACATCACTTACCACCCAAGTGCGGTACCGATTTGGAAAACGAAGAATGCACCAATCCAAGCGAGTAAAGTCATGTAGGAAAATGACACAAGTGGCCATAACCAACTACCTGTTTCTTTACCAATAATAACTAAAGTGCTCGCGCACTGAGCACACAGTGCAAAGAAAACCATAATGGAAAGTGCTACAGGTAAGGTGAATACCTTGCGATCAGTGCCATCCCAAGTGGCTGCACGCAATTGGCGGATAAGCATGCCAGCGCCTTCTTCTTCTCCTGGGTCGACATCACCAAGATTGTAAATAACACCAAGCACTCCAAGTACCACTTCACGAGCAGGGAAACTTGCCACTGCTGCACAGCCAATCCGCCAATCCCAGCCCAGTGGTTTCACAACAGGCTCTATGAGATGGCCAGCCTGACCAAGAAAACTTTGTCGTAAGGCCTCCCCCTGTTGCTCTGCAGATTCTGGGTTCACACCAGCTTCAAGAACCGGTCGTGGAAAACTCCCAAGTGCCCATACGACGATACTCACGGCAAGTATGAGTGTCCCTGCATTTTTAAGGAACGATACTGCGGCTTCACGAACGCGTTCAGCAACAACAGCGAACTGAGGCCAACGCCAGCTTGGAAGTTCCAGTACAAATGGTTGTGGTGGCCCCCGAAAAATTGTACGAGAAAGGATAAAGGCGACGATTGCCGCAACAAGAACTCCGATGAGATACATGGCGGCCAAGACGACAGCTGGTAAACGAATCCAGGAATTTCCAACTGCAACATTCGGGACGAATGCACTGCATAAAAGTAAATAGACCGGGAGTCGTGCCGAACAACTCATGAGAGGAGCAACAAGAATAGTCAATAATCTGTCGCGCCGATTCTCAATCGTTCGGGCGGCCATGATGCCAGGAATTGCACATGCAAAACTTGAAAGGAGTGGGATAAACGATTTTCCAGAAAGACCAACACCAACGAGAAGCCTGTCCATCAGGAAAGCTGCCCGGGCCAGATAACCGCAGCCCTCAAGTATCGCCACAAAGAGAAAAAGGATGGCTATCTGTGGCAGAAATATGATGACTCCCCCGACCCCTGCAATGACGCCATCAACAACAAGCGATTGAAGGATTCCATCTGGCATGACGGATTCTGCCCATCCTGCAGTGAATTCAACACATCCGGAAACCAGGTTCATGAGTGGAGACGCCAACCAAAAGATGGAACTGAAAATCGAAAGCATTGTCAGGGCAAATACAACAGTTCCAAGCACTCGGTGAGTTAACACCGAATCAATGCGATCACCGAGTGATCGGCTTTGTTGAACAGAATATGAAAGAACATCTTTCATGATTTCATCAATCCAACCATAGCGGGCAATCGCATCAGCTGAAGCAACAGGACGATCAGAGTCGACAGGTTTTGCAAGATGAGACGACAGTGATTCAGGGATTATCTGTCCTGACCGCTCAGATGATTGGATTAGTGCATCAGCAAGTTGATCAATACCTTCTCGACGAGGTGCCACAAGACGAATGACAGGACAGCCAAGACACCGCGAAAGTTTTTCTCGATTGATATGTATGCCTTTGGATTCTGCAACATCGCAGAGTGTGAGTGCAACAAGAACCGGTTGTCCAACGGCGAGTGCCTGACTGACAAGATAGAGGTTGCGGCTAAGATTTGTTGCATCAGCGACAACAACAATACAGTCAGGTCGGTCCATGGCTGCCATGCCGCCATGCAGGACATCAACCGCAACCTGTTCATCAGGACTTTTTGCATTAAGACTGTACGTCCCTGGCAAATCAATCAGTTCAATGGTCTTGCCCTGATAATGAAATTGACCAACCTTTTCTTCAACGGTGACTCCAGGATAGTTACCGATTCGCGTTGGTATGCCAGCAATAGCTGAAAAGAGTGTGCTTTTTCCAGTATTTGGATTGCCAAGTAAGGCTACCGTCAGCTTCATGTTGGATCCACTGGTTGTTGCTTTGTTGTGTGTCGAGGTTGTGAGGAAGGCATCACCTAATCAACCGTTTCATGAGAAAAATAACCGTTCAGGTGGCAACGACCACCCGCGCAGCCTCATTTCGCCGGATGGATAAGCGGTATCCTCGTAGTTCGAGTTCTATGGGGTCACCTAATGGAGCAGTACCCACAACTGTTACTTCAACGCCAGGTGTAAGCCCCATCTCCAACAGTCTGAGGGAGGTATTATCTTCACCAGAGATATCTAAAACGTGTGTTGTTGATCCAATATTCACTGTTGCGAGGGACCGCATATATGGTTCCTGTGCGGGGTATTCAACCGAATCATATCCAGTGATCGATGGAATATCGTGATACTCTTCACCGTTTGTTGAGATGCAGTCTTGGGAAAGCGTATCCTAGAAAGGGCCGCCTGTACGGGCAAGAGTCCATATTGATTCACGGTCTTAAGGGCTGAAGATAAGACGTTATGACAAAAGGTCTTTTTATCACCGGCACAGATACAGATGTTGGGAAGACAGCAGTGGCCGTCACGATTTTACAACAGTGGGTTTCTCAGCAGATTGATTGCCGAGCGTATAAGCCTGTGGCAAGTGGTGTTCAGTCTAGTCCATCAGATATTGATCGCCTGTGGTGTGCATCTGGAAATGCTGGCATGCGCGATGATGTCTGCCCGCAAGCTTTTCAGCTTCCTGTTGCACCGGAACAGGCTGCTGCGGCTGAAGGAAGGCAGGTAGATGATGCCCTTCTCCGTCAGGGTCTGTGTCCTCATATGCATGCAGACGTGGTTTTGATCGAGGGAGCAGGTGGATTATTTTCACCGCTTAGCCACCAGACACTGAATGCAGATCTGGCTCGAGATTTCCAAATACCTGTGGTCATCGTAGACAGCAGTCGTCTTGGGGCTATTGGGCGAACATTGACTACAGTGACTGCAGCTGAGTCAGTCGGTCTGACCGTTTCAGCAGTTGTGCTTTCTCAGTCAGAATCTGGCCACCATGGAGAGACTCAAAAGCCGGAGAGCCCTGAAGTCATTGCACGTCAGTCGCGAGTAGAACTACAAAGAAGACTTCCACATATCGTTGTTTGTGGTCTTGGCTACGATGCCTCAACAATTGAACCCTTCGTGGAGTGGCAAGCGATTGCGTCACAGTTGTCTATGCCCTCAAAGCCGCAGTTTTAGAAGACAACTTAGATGCCCGCACTTATTTCTTTTGCCTGACTCAGTGATTCAGTAGTTTCAGCAAGACCAGCTACCGACAGCTTGATAACAACTTGCCAGCATCCACTCGCATCAGGTGTGACAATCCAGTGAGGCATGACGACTGTCGACTGATGAATGAGTTCAAAACCACCCTCTGATTGACTGACCGACTCGATTGGAAATGTCCAGACTCCGGCATGTCCTCCATTACTTGCCACACTACAGTCGAGGACAGCATGAATATTAAGCCAGTCATCTTCCAGACTGAGATGAGATGTTTCCTTGAGATCAAGATGCGTTCCAAGATGCCCAAGATCTAAGCCGTCTTTGTTTCGGAAACAGCGACCAGTGGTGCGCGAAGGAAGACCAGCAAAGTTGAACTCAATAGCTATATGCTGACAGAAGTTGTCAGGCAAGTCTTCTAGCCGATATCCAATTTCAACAGTGTCAGACCCAGCTGAGAGTGTGACGGCTTTTGTAAGAGTTAATGGGATACCCCAAACATTTCCCTTTCGTGACAAGAGCACCTGCATTCGATCTGGATTGCGGCGAATGCTCGCCTCATACGATCCTGTGGCGAAATCACCGCGTTCCATAGCCTTGCCGGAAGCAATATCTGCTGCTGCTGCATCGACATCAAAGAAGTGGTCGATACAACTCTTCCTTCGGTTCGTATCATACTGAATCTTTTCAGCGAGCCCTTCATGCTTAAACGTAGCGAGCTGGGAAGAATCAATAATACTTCGCGCATTGCCTGGGCCGACGAGAACCTGATCATGATAAGCCTCCCGACGACGGTCGAGCGTTGCAAGAAGATTGTGACGCTGTTTCCGGAGGTCAAACTCATACAGCATTCCACCGACAGAGGGGGCAATCCAGAGATCAATATGCTCGTTGGAAAGTCGAACTTCCGTTTTGCTGTCAAAGTCATAGTCTGAACTCACAGCCTCTACCCATGTGGCTGGCCGACCTTCAGCGCGATCAAGTGCATTTTCAGCCGTGATTAATTCCTTATAAATTGCATTCCGGAGATGTGGCAGGTAGACACCGCCAAAAGCACCGTGCCAATACGCACAATTACATTGACCTCGATAGAGCGATGCAACAGCTTGTTGGTATGCCGTCTTATCAGCGATCGAGTTGTCAGAGAGGCGGGCAACCCGATTGCTCACCACCATCATCCGAGCGTACATCTCATTGGTTTCAGGATATCGACGCCGAAAGTTTTTCCAGGATCCACCGCGAATAAATGGAACGATAAGCGACTGACTTGGATCGCTTTGGGCATTTTGACGTGCTTTGATACATGCAACTTGTTGTTCGGGTTGAAGAGACCATTCAGTCATCTCCCGATAACTGCATTCTGGTAACCAGATTGTTCCACCTGGTGGATCACTTCGAATCACTTCAGATGGTAGTGACATCGTGATCCATTCTTGATTTGCTTCAAGGAGACTGAAGAACCGTTGTAACCATCCGTCCTGAAAACAGGTTTTGTGGGTATCCGGCCAGACTCCGAATTTCTCTCCGTCATCACTAAAGACAGCCACAGCGCCCGGTCTGCGCGATGCAAGAAAACGGAGGTGCTCGATGGTGGCATCTGGGGATGCGAATGGAATGACATATCGCAAATGTTCACTGCCCGGAAAGACACTCATGGTGCGACCGTCGGACTCAGTGACCCAATAACGATCAAGTTCTTCGTCACAGAGTCCAGCAGCCTTGAAGTGGAAGTCATCAAGAATAGTCCACTCGACACCAGCAGTTGCGAGATCGGCTGTCATGCCCGAATCCCAGACTCTTTCGGCAACCCACATGCCTGTGACTGTGGTCTGGAGACGTTGCTCGAGCCAGTGGTTGTACTGACGAATCTGGCCGATTCGGTCGCGTGAGGGCAACATCGCGAGTATCGGTTCAGAAAATCCACCACCAACAATTTCAACTTGTCTTGCTGCGGCTAAGGAAGCCAAACGGTCGAGATATTCAGGATGGTTGCTCTCGAGCCATTCAGCAAGTGGTCCACTCGTATGTAATGCGATCCGAATAGACGGATGTTGCTGCAGTAGATCAAGAAAAGGCAGATAGCTTTTTTGATAGGCACCTTCCACAACATCATGAAAGTTCCCAACAGGCTGATGGTCATGGAGAACAAAAACAAAGCGAACAGCGGGGTGCATACGTAAAGCATTCCAAAGGACATGTGACCGAAACGATTTTCATATTTTCTGGAACCCGCGCCAAACGCTATTAACAGATTCTATGAAGCACTAAGCCATATCACCGTAAAGGTCATGCCGGCTCTAGGGACTAGGAAAGTTTGCCGGTGTCAGGATCCTTGTCTGGATTACTCGGGCTCTTCCCAAGAGCCTGTTTCACGAAGTAAACCTGCCGCTTCATCAGGAGGAATTGTTGAGATGTGATACCCGGTGCCGAGTTCGAATCCGGCAAGGGGTGCAATCCGTGGGAGAACCTCAAGGTGCCAATGCCAATGAGTAGCAGCTTCGTCGAATAAAAGAGATGGAACAAACGGAAATTGATGAAGCCACCAATTGTAGCTTGCGTTAGGTACCAGTTGATTGAGCGCTCCAACACATTGTTTGGTAAAGCGTGCAATCTCTTCCATCTGGCTATGGGGCTCAGTGTGAAAAAAACATGAAGGTTCATTACGAATAAGCCACACCTCAAAAGGTTGGCGAGGCGCTGATGGAACGATTGCTACGAAACTCTTATACGTGTGAACAATACGGTTCTCACTCTCTGCCTCAGACAAAATGTTTTCGAATAGGTTTGGTTGACGAATGACCTGTTGACACTTTGTTGAGATTGTTGGTGGCGTGCGGTCAATCGCAATCAGTTGGCTGTGGACATGTGCTAGGGAAGCTCCTGCCTGAACGCCACCATTTTTGAAGAGGGTCGCCCATACGATTTCAGGATTGGCAGAGAATTGTTTCATTCGCTGCTGGCAGAGTTTCCAGACATTCACCCAATCATCAAAAGGGACTTCGAGAACCGACTCAATATGGTGGGGTGACTCGATGACCACTTCATGAACTCCAGAGGCATGCACGGCTTTTGCCTTTGGCATGTGTGCGTTGGCATTATCACTGCCCTGTGTAGACGACTTCATCTCAACAACAGGATAGGCATTGGGAATAATCCTCGATTTCCAATCCTGAGAATCGATCGTTGGCCACTGTTGCACTGGATCTGGAGTGAGACGTGAATTCTCTATACAGAACGGGCAGTCTGCTTGCCGGCAATTCAAAAGATTATTCGGGCGGTCAGCACGTCGTGGGGCGAGAAAAATATTCCGGTCTGCGAGAGGGTCATAGTGAACTGTGGGTTCTCTCGAATGATCAAATGAGAAGGACATACGTGAACCACTCGAATGAATTGGAAAGGGGAAAACGGCCCTCTTATTGAACGCTACAATCGTCGCCCGTACACTCAGAGCCTATAACAAGTTGGGTTACAAAGTGTCATTCATCAGAGTGCATTTCCGCAAAGACGTATACACAGATTTTTAGACATTCGGAGAGAACACCATGCTTACAGTTGGCGACGAGTTCCCCCAGTTTTCTGTCCAAGCCTGTACAGGTACGGAAAAGGAAGACATCAAGTTGCTCACATCGGCTGACTATTCGGGAAAGTGGACGGTGTACTTTTTTTACCCAAAAGATTTTACGTTTGTTTGTCCTACGGAATTAGCTGAGTTTAACAAACAACTTAAATCATTTTCGGATCGTGATACGAGTGTTGTTGGTGGCAGTACCGATAATGAATGGTGTCATATGATGTGGCGACGCTCACATGCAGATCTAAAGGATCTCGCATACCCACTGATTGCAGCACAGAAGTTGGGTGCCGAACTCGGTATACTTGAGCAAACAGAAGGATACTGTCAGCGGGCGACATTTATTGTTGATCCACATGGAGTAATCCAATGGGTTGATGTGAATCAAGGGCGTGTTGGCCGAAATGTGGCAGAAGTCATACGCGTACTTGATGCCCTTCAAAGCGATGAACTGTGCCCGTGCAATTGGAAAAAGGGCGATCCTTACGTAAACGTTGGCTGATTTTTTCACGGATGGGATTCGGTCGTTCTGCTGGAGAGACTTTCTATGCGTAGTCGACTCCGTTCTCATTCATGGAAAAACAAGTTCGGTCATGCTCTGCGAGGCCTTCAACGCGCTTTTCGCACACAACATAGTTTTGCGATCCACATATTCATTGCATGTGTTGCTGTTGTTGCTGCTGCTTTGTTCAGGGTGACAATAATTGAATGGGGACTCATTGCTGCTGCCATTGGGATGGTGCTTGTAGCAGAAACATTCAATACGGCGATTGAGTCATTGGCACGTGCCGTTGATACACAGTTTCATCCACGATTACGTGACGCACTGGACATTGCCAGTGCTGCCGTTCTCCTGGCGTCGGGAACTGCGGTTGTGATCGGGTTCTGTATCTTTGTGCCAGCACTCTACAGATTGTTTTGTAGCGTCTTGTAGGCTGCTTTACTTTTGTATGTCGTAGCAGAACATATTGTCTCCGTCGCGGACGTAGAGCATGCCATCAACAATCACCGGGTGTGCCCAGCAGGGACTGTCACCACTATCAGGGATTTGAAAATACGACACCTCTTCGAAAGCAGCCGGATCTGCTTTTACCAGAGCAAGAACGCCATTTTGGTACTGCACATACAGGTGTCCGTCAGCTGCAACAATGGCTGCTGACTTCTGTCCACCAACGGTACTCCGGTTCTTCCATACCACCTCACCCGTCATCAATTCAGCACAGATGATGATTGGCTGGTCATCAGCACACCCGTAGAGGTGATTGTCAATGAGAACAACGCCTCCGTGCTTATTTGCTAACTCTTTTTTAAGAGGAAAGATTTCCTTTGACGTTACTGATCCACCCGGACCAGGAACTTGCTGGATGAGTGCTCCTCCTCTTTTATATCCAGCTACAAAATAGACAAGATCGTCCTTGATAATCGGTGTCGGAATAACTGCCGTTGTCTTTTCGATTGGGAATGTCCATTGGAGTTTTCCTGTTTCAGCATCAACAGCAAATGCTCCAGAGGCAGTCGTTTGCACGTATATTTTTTTGCCAGCAATTTCGCTGATAACAATCGAGGCATGGCCCGCACCACGATCTTCTGGAACAGTACATTTCCAGATAATACTGCCGTCATTTTTATTAAGCGCAACCATAGTCGTTTGGCTGCCACCTGGTGTACAAACAAGTTTGTCACCATCAATGAGAACAGATTCACTGTAACCCCAATTATCACCTTTTGTGCCACCCAAAGCGGTCTTTAAATCAACAGCTTTTCCAAATGTTCCGGTCTCGGCCTCGCAGCCAATGAGTTTGCCATGTGGTGTGATGACATAGACGATTCCGTCAGCAATGGTTGGGGTGCTTCGAGAACCCTGCCAGTCATCTTTTCCATTATTCCATGCATCACCTGTTTTTGTATGCCAGATTGGCTTCCCAGTGCTACGGTCAAAGCATGAGAGGTATTCATCAGCATCGGATGCAGTCGAGGGGCCATCACCCAGTGTAAAAATCCTATCCCCTACAATAGCCAGACTGGCATAGCCACGGCCGGCACCAGCTGAACGCCAGACAAGCTTTGGGCCTTCTTCAGGCCATGATTCGAGCAAGTCGGTGTCAGGAGCAATGCCGGTACGGCTGCTACCACGAAACGTTGGCCAATCAGTTGCATGCGCTGCTTGAAGAAAGAAACAGCAGAACATAACTAAGAAAATATGGTGAAAGTTGCTCGGGAAGCACCGCATGAAATTTTCTCCAGATGTGTTGGCCGAGGCTTCGTGCACCGGCAATGTATTGTTTTAGTATGACGATTCTCGATGTATTCGACCACTCACCAACCACATCAACCGGATACATTCGATAGTTGAATTAAATGGTGGTCTCATTGGCTCATCGCCACATCCATTTCTGTACAGAGCCATGTAACGAGTATGGGCAATCTTACGGGTGGAGAAAGTACACCACACATGTGTGAGGTCAACCAAAAGAGTCATCACAACTCTGAAGACTGATTCACGATACAACAGACGTTTTTGTATCTTTTTTTCGGCCAAACCACATGATGACTGAGTAGAAGACTGGTGTGAAGAAAATGCCAAAAACAGTGACCCCAAGCATGCCGGAAAAGACTGCTGTTCCAAGGGCCACTCGCATCTCAGCACCAGCACCTCGGCCAATGAGTAGCGGCACGACACCAAGAATAAAGGCAAGAGATGTCATCAATATTGGCCGTAAACGTTGGGTTGCTGCTTCAAGAACTGCCTGAGTGCGTGGAAGTCCGTCAGCCTCACGCTGCTTGGCAAACTCAACAATTAAGATCGCATTCTTGGCTGCCAGACCAACAAGAACGAGAAGCCCAATTTGAGTAAAAATATTGTTATCGCTTCCAGCAATCCAGACACCTGATATTGCAGCTAAAAGACACATTGGAACGATCAAGATAACAGCAAGCGGAAGGAGCCAACTCTCATATTGAGCTGCGAGTACGAGAAAAACAAAAAGAGTACCCATCGCAAAGACAAAGGTCGCTGTATTCCCGGCAAGAATCTGTTGTAGAGACAGGTCGGTCCATTCGAAGTCGATCCCTCGCGGAAGGAGTCCCTGTCCGGCTGGTGGTTGGCCCGCTAGCGTTTCAACCAGTGCAATGGCGTCACCAGAACTTGTTCCAGAGAGTGTTGATCCTGAGAGGTCTGCCGACGGTGCAAGGTTATAGCGAGTGACAACAGCCGGTCCACTTGTTTCTTCAACTGTCAGGAGGGTTGCCAGCGGTACCATTTCACCGTCAGAGTTGCGAACTTCAAGTCTCCCAATGTCTTCCGGAAGCATCCGGAAGGGAGCATCGGCCTGAGCCATAACCTGCCAATTCCTTCCAAAGGCTGTGAAGTCGTTGACATATGTACTTCCAAGATAAACCTGGAGCGTCTGATGAATAGACTCAATTGAGACACCAGCAGCTTTTGCTTTTGTACGATCGATATTGATAAACAGTTGTGGCTGGTTTGCCTTGAAACTTGAAAAGAGTCCAACGAGTCCTGGTTGTGCTGCAAGCGCATCAGCGAGACCGGCAGTTGTTTGTTCCAGTTCGGTCGATCCATGACCTGTACGATCACGAATCTGCAATTTAAAACCACCGGTGTTTCCAAGACCATCAATAGGAGGAGCATTAAAGACCACACAGCGAGCATCACGGACTCGATAGAAATCTTTCCGTAGTTTTCGCGCGATTGCAAAAGATGACTGTTCTGAGTGCACAGTTCGACTTGCAAACGGATCAAGAATGACAAACATGCCACCAGCATTCGACAGGCTAACGCTCGATAGTAAAGAGTAACCAGAGACAGATATCGTATGCGCAACACCTGGTGTCTTGGCAGCAATCTTCTCTAATTCAGCAATGACTTCTGCTGTTCGTTCATGACTTGCTCCTTCAGGGAGCGTCGCGTTGACGAGCAGATACCCTTTGTCCTGTTCTGGAATGAATCCGACGGGAACAGTATTAAAACCAAAATAGGTGACTCCCATCAGTGCGATGTACACCCCGACCATCACGATGCCAACTTTTAAAAGAAGTCCAACGACTACTCCATAGACTCCTGTTGTGACATCAAAAAACAGATTAAAGAGTTTGAAAAAACCTGCCAGCAGCATGTTGAAAAGGGGTGCAAGAAAAGACCCACACACAAAGCCAATGCCAAATATACAAAGACGGAGGGCCCAGATAGTAAGAACAGGTTGGGAGCCATCAGCCAAACCAGTCCAGACAATAACAAAGTCTTCAGTGAGCCAAATTGTCATTAAGCCAAAGAGAAGACCAATGACGATGACAGGCAGCGGGTCATTCCGTTGGTGTTTTGGGCTCGTTGAATCTGATGCATCGTGACTGTTAAAAAGAATAGCAGCCAGTGCAGGAGAAAGTGTAAGAGAATTAATCGCTGAAAAGACTGTGCTGGCGGCAATCGTGATAGCAAATTGGCGATAGAACTCACCACTGATACCGGTAATAAAAGCTGTTGGTACAAAAACTGCTGCAAGAACCAATGCGATTGCAATGAGTGCACCACTCACTTCACGCATCGCCTGACGAGCAGCCTCACGCGGTGGAAGTCCCTGACGAATCAACCGCTCAACATTCTCTACCACAACAATGGCATCGTCGACTACGATCCCAATAGCGAGCACGAGTCCAAATAGTGACAGGTTGTTCAGTGAAAAACCAAGGCCTGCCATAACAGCAAACGCGCCAATCAAAGAGACCGGTACGGCAATCATTGGAATCAACGTTGCCCGCCAGTTTTGCAGGAACAACAGAACTACAACAAAGACAAGAATGACTGCCTCGAACAGTGTCTTGATGACCTCTTGAATGCTTTCCTCAACAAAAACAGTTGTGTCATAGAGCACACCATAATTCAGTCCGGCAGGAAAGTTTGCAGCAAGCCTCTCCATTTCGTTACGAACGCGTTTTGCTGTTGCAATGGCATTTGACCCAGGTCGCTGATAGATCGCCATCGTAATGGCTTCGCTACCATCAACGCTACTCGCTGTATCTTCATTTTTTGCACCAAGTTCTACTCTGCCAACATCACGAATGCGAACAATCTCTCGGCCAACAGCAGGTGCGTCTTTTGTTGCATTGGATTCATGACCAGTTTTGATAATGACGTCTGCAAATTCCTCTGGATCCAATAGTCGACCTGTCGTGTTGAGAGGTACCTGGAATGCGATTCCCGGAGTAGCAGGTGGTTGACCAAGCCGCCCGGCTGGCACCTGAATATTTTGTTCCTGCAATGCTCTGACGACATCACCAGCGGTCATACTGCGAGTTGCAAGTTCATCTGGATCGAGCCAGATTCGCATGGAGTAGTCCCGAGCTCCAAGAAAAGACACATCGCCGACACCATCAAGCCGTGCAATTGCATCTTTTACTTGAATCAAGGCGTAATTACTCAAATAGAGTTGGTCGTATTTTCCGTCTGATGAGAAAAGATTGACACAAAGGAGAATGCTCGGTGATTTCTTTTTGGTAATTACACCCTGACGCTTTACCTCAACAGGAAGTTTTGCTTCTGCAATAGCCACACGATTTTGCGTTAGCACCTGAGCAAGATCGATATCAGTCCCAAGCTTAAAAGTGACGTCAATAACAGCTTGTCCATCACCAGTGCTTTTTGATGAGATGAACAGCATTTCTTCAACGCCGTTAACTTCCTGCTCAATAGGAGTCGTCACAGTGTCAGCAACGACTTGGGCAGAGGCACCTGGATACACGGTTTGAATGGAAATCGTTGGTGGCACGACGTCTGGATATTGACCTACAGGAAGTCCTGTTGCAGCAATACCACCAACGATGACAATCACAAGTGAAAGTACCGTTGCAAAGACCGGCCTGTTAATAAAGAACTGGCTGATCACGGTTTCACCACCTCTTGCGCGGTTGGAGACACGTCAAATTCTTCAAGAGGCTGCACAACACTGCCTTCACGAGCTCGTGACATGCCAGAAATGACAATACGATCGTTCTCGCCGAGACCCTCTTCAATGACGCGAAGCATTCCGTCTGCCGCCGGAACGCTTCGTCCGGTGGTCACAGTTCGATACTCAATTCGATTCGTTTCACCAACAACAGCAACATATTTACGACCCTGATCGATGCCGAGGGATCGTTCTGGGACCAGCATTGTGCGTTCTGGTTCAGCAGTTGTCATCTGTACGCGCATGAACATTCCGGGAGTAATTAGCTCTTCAGGATTGGGCAGCAGGCCACGGCATCGCACAGTTCCAGTTGTCGGTTTTACGCCAATGTCCACAAAGTCAAGAATTCCTTTGTGTAAAAAGAGTTCTTCCGTTACTAGTCGCGCCGATACGGGAATCTCAAGTTCTTTGATATCCCTCCAGGTGACGGCCTCACCACCACGTTTTGCGATTGCTCGTTGCCGAGCCAAGAGGAGTGCACGTTCATCAGTGTCAAAGTACACCTCGATAGGTGATGTGGTGACAACAGTTGTGAGCCGGGTGGCAGAGCTACCAGTTCCTGTAACAAGGTCTCCAACATCTACTTCACGCGTGCTTACTCGACCAGTAAGTGGTGAGATGATCTGGCAAAATTCAAGGTCGAGTTCGGCCTGGGCTACAGTTGCGCGAGATTTATCAAGCATCGCATTTGCAACATCTCGCTTGGCAACCAGTATCTCGTATTGCTCTCGAGTTACGACTGCTTTCGGAAGCAGATTCTTGTACCTCGCAACTTCACTCTCAAGTTCATTGAGTTCGGCAAGAGCTTTGGCAACATCAGCCCGAGCCTGATCACGAATAACAAGGTATGGCCGCTGGTCAATTGAAAATAGTGGGTCGCCCTTGGTAATTCGCTGACCATCACTGAAATGAATCTCTGTGATAAATCCTGAGACGCGCGCTTTTACCTCAACTGTTTCAACAGCGGCAGCATTTCCATTAAATTCTAAAGGGTTTGTAAGATTCTGAATACTTGGTTTTGTGACGACTACTTCAGGGGTGGGTGGCGGAACAAGCGACGGAGCAGGCCGTTGGCACCCAGTGAGTACACACAGTACAAGTAATAGCAGCCGACAAAAACAGCACGACAGTCGATAAACAAACACGAAGCGAGTACTCCCAACCTGAGAAGTAAGTAGCTGAATCAAAGAGTACCGATCTTACACCGTGATGGTATCTGTGACCTCACCTTCCTCAAAAACCCTATTATCGAATGCGGCGGTGTATCTACGGCCATGCTGTCACACCAGAATGGATGATATTTCGAGCTACACAGTGCGATTCGGAGTTGTTGGCGTGAACTCTCGATTCTGGCGGGTATGATAGATGTATGTACCAACAACTCTGGTAACGGAGTCATTTTTCATTCCCTCACCCCCTGGAACAAGTCCGTGGCAGATTCACATTCCTCATCAGATGCCCTTCGTCTTTTTGCGCCTCGCACCTCAATTGAACAAGTTGAGGAAGGAAATGAACTTGCACCTAAGTTTGATGAAAAAGGCTTTATTCCATGTGTCACAACAGATCATACGTCGGGTGAGTTGCTGATGGTAGCCGTAATGAACCAAGAGGCACTCGAGAAAACAATCGTAACTGGGGAGGCACATTATTTCAGCCGGAGTCGTCAGTGTCTCTGGCATAAGGGAGCGACAAGCGGACTTGTTCAGAACGTTGTCGAGATGAGGATTGATGATGACCAAGACTGTATTTGGTTGCGGGTTGATGTCGCTGGTGGCGCGAGTTGTCATGTTGGATATCGATCCTGCTTTTACCGAAAAGTTCCAGTGGGTGTGCAGCGAGACAGCGGCTCGGAACTTGAGTTCATCGAGACCGAGAAAACATTTGATCCAAAAGAAGTCTATGGTGATGCACCAAATCCAACGCAGTTGTAATCCAGTGAGTGAATGACAAGGCGATTTTTCTATGGCTGATGTATCTACAACACAACTTGCACTCATTCGCCAGTTAAAGTTCTGTGCTGGTCACAGGCTCTACCGGCACGAAAGCAAATGTGCTTTTTTTCACGGGCACAATTATCGTGTTGATCTTGAGGTGGTTGCTGCAAAAGGCGGTGACGAAGTTGATGAAGTTGGTCGCGTAGTAGATTTTTCACTTATCAAAAAGCGAATGCTTGGTTGGCTTGACGATCACTGGGATCATGCATTCCTGATCTACGAAGAAGACAAGAATGCTCTAGCCGCTATTCAGATGGTGGAGCCGGTCAAGTATTTTGTCATGCCTCATAATCCTACGGCAGAAAATATGGCGAGATATCTTCTGGAAATCGTTGCCCCGCATGTCTTAACAGATCTCGGCGTCGTTGCCCGACAGGTTTCTCTGTGGGAGACCAGTGAGTCGTGTGCCGTAGCCACACGTCCTGAGCATTCGAAGGCTATTGGCCCAGCCATGCCCGGGACTGCCATTATCAAAGATAGTCGAAGTTCGGTGACGTCATGAGTACTTCAGAAACACGTGGGAGTCTGGGACGTTTTCCAACAACTCGGCTTCGAAGAAATCGGCAGCATGAATGGCTTCGAGATGTGGTCGCGGAGACGAGGGTGTCACCGCACGATCTTATATGGCCACTGTTTGTACATGACAAGGCAGAGCGCGAACCCATTGCCGCAATGCCCGGTGTTGATCGTTTGCCAATTAAAGAAGTTGCCAAGGCGGCAGCCGAAGCAAAGTCTTTGGGTATACCCGCTCTTGCTCTGTTTCCGGTTGTTGCTTCAGAGCACAAGACCGTTGATGGACAGTATGCTCTTGATCCAGAAAATCTGATATGCCGGACCATCCAAGCGGTGCGAGCTGAAACAGATAATGACGTCGGTATTATCTGTGACGTTGCACTCGACCCATACACAACACATGGTCACGACGGACTGCTCAAAAATGGCCGTATCGTAAATGATGAGACAGTTGCTGTGCTGCAGCAGCAAGCCAGAGTGCTTGCTCAGGCTGGTTGCCATATCGTTGCACCATCAGACATGATGGATGGCAGAGTGCGGGCGATCAGAACTGCACTTGATGAAAATCAACAGGAAGAGGTTGGTATCCTCTCATATGCAGCAAAGTATGCATCTGCATTTTATGGACCTTTTCGTGATGCGCTTGGCAGCCATGCGGCCCTTGGTACTGCAAAATCTCTTGGCGTTGCAGATAAGAAGACGTATCAGATGAATCCAGCAAACACAGACGAGGCACTCAGAGAGGTTGCATTTGATCTTGATGAGGGCGCTGATTTAATCATGGTCAAACCAGCCATGACATGTTTGGATATCATCTATCGGGTCAAGCAAGCCTTCGGTGTTCCCACACTTGCCTATCAGGTGAGTGGAGAATATGCCATGATTCAGGCAGCTACAGCCAACGGCTGGCTCGATGGGGATCAGGCTGCATTCGAAGCAGTTCTCGCAATAAAACGATCTGGTGCTGACGCGATTCTGACCTATTTCGCACCAAAAATCGCCCGACAGTGCTGAAACACGTGAGGTAGACGGAACCAGATCAGGCCTCTCAGAGGGTTTTTCAATTTCTGGACGACAGTCTCGTGTTGACGGCAACCGGTTACATTTCTCATGATTTGGGGGATTGGAAGTGGACAAGCCGTTCAATTTCCATCGTATGATTCAAACCTGTTTTCAAAAACGATGGTTCCCGTCGTCTTCGGAAGAAACCTCCCTGAAAGGATGCTATGCACGCTTCACGCATTTTAACCCTCAGCCTCGCACTGTTCGGATGTCTTGTCCTCATGCTGTCCCCCGTTTCAGCAATCGCGCAAACCCCCTCGGCAGTTGATACGGAATTAGAGCGAGTACGTGGCAATTGGCGAGTTGTTGAACTCGTTGAAAATGGACAGGAAATACCGGACGAACAGATGCAGTACTGGCTGCCTGGAGGTGGAAATCTGGAAATAGTTGACTACACAATTCTTTTCTCAGACCCAGTTGGTGGAAGCAAAACGACACGTGAGTTCCGGATTGATCCAACGTCTTATCCGAAAAGAATTACCATTAAGAATAAGGATACAGAAACAGGGAAGGGTATCTATAAATTTGATGAGGGTAAACTCGTCGTCTGTTTTTCACGAGATGTCTCAAAGGTGCCTACCGAGTTTGGTGCTCCAAAAGATTCTGCACGCGCTCTCGTCGTGCTGGAAAAATATGAGCCCAATAACTCAGCAACCCCAAAGGGTGCCCCACGACCTGCTCCTAAGCCAGTTCATGATAATCCCCCTGATATGAGCCAGTGGCAGAGTGCCAAGCCAGCACCACCCCCGGCTGTCGTACCAGGTGGTGGTGTGACATCACGTGTACTGACTGATGCTGAGGTTCGGGAAATGGCTGTTGGAACATGGCGTATGACAGATACCGAAGGATCGGTTGACATTACGTACAACGTCGACGGAACGTTTCAGACCTATCGGTATTATCAGATGCTTCGAAACTTCCAATCAGTATTTGTACCGACTCCGATTTCCAGTGGTACATGGATGATATCGAATGGTCGGCTGATTACACATGTAACCGCCTCGTCACGAGTTGGTTTAACGAATCAGACGCTTACGCCAGCGGTTCGTTCAATCTCTCAGACAGATCTTATCCTTGTTGATAACTTTGGTCGTGTGTCGAGGTCTGTGCGAGTGCGATAATAAGCCCTCGATTGGGGTCTCACTAGACAACGTTCTAAAACAGCTTCCGCAGATCAACTCGTCGAAATGGGTGATCTGGGGAAGCTGTTTACTTTTATTGAGTTAGGCCTCAATGCCGCGAAGCTACCAAACATCACCAGTTTCTCCCTTTTCAATCAAACAACGATCAGACTACGGCTGACAAAGTAGCGTAGTTTTAACGTTTATGCCGATAAAAAAAGCATAAATGTCATTCTTCAGGCAGTGCTCCAATGTGAGCTGCCTTGTTTGCTGTTCGTGGAGGGCCCAGTCGTGAAACGACCGGGAAAGAGAGAACGTCTTTTCGTACAACTCTGTGGAATGGTGTGCGCAGTTCTTCTGTTCTCTTCTTTGTCGTTCAACACACGTGCTTCACCACCGGATGATCAGTTCCCGACAAGTATCATTCGTGAAACGCAATTCGAATCTGTCCAGCTTCAGCCTGAGGAAATACCGGCACCACTTCCTCAGGAAACGAGTGAATCAGAGAGTATGGCGGAACCAAGCGACAGCCAGACGATTCTTGCACCAGACCAACCCGGAAATATTCAACGTGGTGCGGGTCAACAATTGGGTGGACTCTCTGATCCGAACGATACCGTACTTGACCCCAATCAGGTCGGTAATCTCATGACCAGACTTGATGCCCTGGAAGATGGTGGCGAGAAGTTACCAATTGTGCGACTCAGTGGTTTCTTTCAACTCGATAGCGGAATCTACAGCCAAGATACCCTCGCACGTACTTATTTTGGGAACATGCAAAACGGTGTCGGTTTCCGAAGAGCTCGTCTTCAGGCAATCGGAAAAGTTACAGAAACAAATGCATTCAGTATCGAAATGGATTTTGGTCAATCAGGTCGACCAAGTTTCCTTGATGTCTGGGGTGAGCAGTCAGAGCTCCCGTATTTAGGAACGATTCGTATCGGTCAATTTAGGCAGCCCGGTACCATGGATAGTTGGACAAGCGTTCGACACCTGAACTTTCTTGAACGTTCAGCTCCATTTATGGCTCTTGATCCTTTCCGCCGTATCGGCATTATGGCCTATGACATCAGTGATGATGAGCGTACGAGTTGGGCGTATAGCGTCTATGGCACTGGACTTACATTTTACAACACAGGTTCTCAAAGCAACTATCGTACGTTCGGCGATAATACAACCGGAGTGCAGATCGGTGATCAAGGTGGGGTCACCTTTGCATCAAGGATCACACACCTTGTTCATTATGATGAACCCTCTGATGGAAGATATTTATTACATGTTGGAACAGGATTCATTTACGCTCAAATTGGTGGTGATCCTAATGCTAGTCCTACTCCAGGGGACCCATTTGAGTCTTTTGCGCAGAGTTATCGAACAAGCACATTACCAGAGTTCTTTGTCGGAGATATATCATCAGGCGGCAAGATCACCGCGGCTGGAACACCAGCAGTGCTTGATACTGGTCGTTTTTTGGCGACGCATTTCAGCCTTTATCATCTTGAACTTGCGTTCAATCGTGGCCAATTCAATTTTCAAAGCGAAGTCATGTTAGAGCCCGTACAACAAGCAGTAGGACCACTTCTTCTCCAGTCTGGCGCGTATATGCAGTGCGGGTATTTTCTCACAGGAGAACACGCGAAATACCTCAAACAGGCTGGGGTTTTTGATTACAACGTGAATCCTTTTACACCATTTTTCGGAACAGGACGCAGAGGACGTATACGTGGCTGGGGCGCTTGGGAACTTGCATTTCGATGGTCCTATCTTGATCTTACAAATCGTGACTATGACCCAGCCAACTATCTTCCAGACCCAGATGCTGCGTTACCACCAGATCCACAATTCGGTGTTCTCAACGAGTCAACGGTAGCAATCAATTGGTGGTGGAACCGATCGATGCGTGTGCAGTTTAATTGGATTCATAGCATGCCATCGTATACGGCACGAACCACTTCGGCGAATCCTCCGACGATCACGGGTCCCGTTCCGTTCAATATTTTTGCGACACGATTTCAAGCCGAGTTCTAGGAGTCATCATGCAGAAAATAGTATTCCTTATTGTCTTTATCACTGTCGGTAACGTTTTTGCTGATGAAAAGAGTGATAGACCAGACAACCAAGATGGCTATTGTGATCTCTGCGGAAGTTGTCAATGTATTCGTCGCATACCAGTTGCAAAACCAATTATGAAAGAAGTGAAAAAAATATGTATTCATACGAAGAGTGAAGATGTGATTATCCCGGGCCCAGCGTGTCTCTGTGGAAAAACGCATGGACGTGATGAATGTGGGTGTTTTTGGTATCCGCTTTGGAAACCAACGTGGGCGAAAGTGATAAAAAAAACAATTCCGGTAACGACTGAAGTGACACGAAAGGTTCCTAGTTATGAGTGGGTGCTTGAAGAACGGTGCAACCACTGCCGCTGATGGCCTTGTGCTCAAAGAAATGTGTCGAATAAATGTGGTTACAATCAGTAGCATCTCGCCTTTCAAGAAGAACCGGGTGATTTCATTTGCAACCTGCTTAGGTATATGGACTGATTGCTGGTGTACGGCGACCCCCTTTGAATGACGAGCGATTTGAATCGGTTATGAATAAAAAAATAGTAATAGCTGAGAATCCAAACGCAGGTGCACAAGACAAGCAATCGCTCCTCAGCGATCTGAAAGCCAGACTCATTGCACGAGGCTATCTTGTTGAACAAGAAAGCGACCGAAAAAAAATTCAGGACATGGTGGGTACTGACAGTAGTACAAACGAGGAAAAAATCGAGTGCGTTATATGTGCGGGTGGTGATGGAACAATTGGCTTTGTTGCAAATTGTTCAGCTCCTACAACCCCGTTAGCAATTCTTCCACTTGGAACAGAAAATGTTCTTGCGAAGCAACTCGGTTTTGATTGTGATATCAATCGACTCATGGACAAAATAGATAGTTCTAAAACATTCGCAATCGATGCTGGTGAAGCGAACGGACAGCTTTTTCTAGCGGTCGCTTCGGTCGGCTTTGATGCGGAAGTCGTGCGGCTTCTCAGTGCTCGACGAACCGGTCACATTGACCACACAACATGGGTTCGGCCGATTTTACAGGCACTTGGTGGATATCAATTTCCCAAGATTCGCGTCCGGACCGAAGGAAATGAAAAGGCGGTTCATACTCGCTGGGCATTTGTCTTCAATGTGCCACGATATGCGCTCGGACTTCGATTTGTTGCTGAGGGTGATTGTGCTGATGGACGACTCGATCTGTGTTGTTTTCGTGGGGGTCGTTGGTGGAATGGTCTCCGGTATTTTATCGGTGTGCTTTTTGGTTGGCATCGAAGCTGGCGTGATACACACGTGGAGCAAGTAACAGAAATTGCAATCGAATCTGATGAGCCAGTCCCATACCAGCTTGATGGTGACCCGGGTGGTGAGTTGCCGGTAACAATCCGAGTACTCCCTGGCCGTCTTACGTTCGTTGGCAGCTCACCAGTAGCGGACTCATAAAGCAAGAGTGCCAAGAGAAATTCTACAGAAATTTATTGAAAGTGCGTATCTGGCGAAATATGCAGAACTACTTGCCTTGCGGGCGAAATGACTGCATGCGAGTTGGGTCTGTTTCCAGGTAAGGTGGTTGGGGCTTCCCAGTGTGAATGAGATCAATGCAGTAGGGAATTGCAGGGAAAACTGCATCAAGGCATTCACAAATACTTTTGGGACGACCTGGAAGATTGACGACCAAAGCGCCACCGCACACACCCGCAGTCTGGCGAGAAAGAATTGCGGTGGGCACATATTGAAGTGATACCTGCCGCATCAGTTCACCAAACCCAGGTAACATTTTTGAACACACACGCTCAGTTGCCTCAGGCGTGATATCACGTGGTGCAGGTCCGGTACCGCCTGTTGTGATAATAAGACAGCATCCATGGCTGGACATGTCTTCGATAGCTGCAGCAACACAGTCGACTTCATCTGAAACAATTTGAATTTCAGGTTCCCAGGAAACAGAAAGTACCTCACGAAGATAATCGTGAACCGCGGGCCCACCTTCGTCAGCATATTCACCCCGGCTGGCCCGGTCTGAGACTGTCAGAATTCCTATACGAATCGAGCCCCCACATATTTTTCCTCCGTCCAGTCCGTTACTCACCCCAGAACACCCTTGGTCTCGAGGAGCTCGATGATTGCATCCACACATCGACTGACTGGAAGCTCGTCAGTAGGAAGTACAAGATCTGCTTCTAATGGAGTTTCATATGGTGCAGATACACCAGGGAAATTACCCAGTTCACCTGCATCTGCTTTTGCATACTGTCCCTTCTCATCACGAGCCCGGCAGACTTCCACTGGTGCCGAGAGGTGGATCGTGAGAAATCGTTCTGCCCCAACAAGTTCGGCGGCTTTCTGTCTCGACTGCTCATCAGGTGCAACAAAAGCTGCAACGACGATGAAGCCGGCATCATTTGCAATCTTTGCTACTTCTACGGATCGTCGAAGGTTTTCACTTCTTTCGCTCGCAGAGAAGCCAAGATCCCGGCTTATGCCAAGTCGCATGGCTTGTCCATCGAGAACCATAATGGCACGACCATCATCGAAGAGTTTCCGCTCAAGTGCCTGAGCGATTGTTGTCTTTCCTGAACCGGTGAGGCCCGTAATGAGGACAGTTACTGGATTTTGTCCGAAACGAGCCTGGCGTTCTTCAATGGTCACCTCACTGGAAGAGACCGTTAGGCCCTCGGTTGCCGGCTCATCGTCCCAGTGGGCAGCGCCTTCTTCTGGTTCTCGATCGAGGATCATACCTGCGCCGACAGTTCCGTTTGTCATTCGGTCAATAATGATAAAGGATCCGGTTGTGCGATTGCGTCGATATGAATCATGAGCTATCGGGACAGCAAGAGTCACCCCACAGCGACCAATCTCATTGAGTGCTAACGTTGGTGCAGGTTCGCGATGAAGTGTATTGATATCGACTCGATACTTGAGGGAACTTACTCGGCCAGGTGTAACTTTGCCGGTCTGTTTGAAAAGATATTCTTTTCCAGGAATGAGTGCTGTTTCATCCATCCAGACAAGCATCGCTTCAAATTTCTGATCAACCTTCGGCATATTCCCCACACGAACAATCATGTCACCACGACTGGAGTCAATTTCATCTTCAAGCGTGAGGGTTACTGACTGGGGAGCAAATGCCTCGTCACGTTCACCATCAAAAGTCACAATCGATTGGATGCGACTCTTCTTACGAGATGGCAAGGTAATGATTTCATCACCCTTTCGAATAATTCCTGATGCAACAGTCCCAGCAAAACCACGAAAGTCAAGGTTTGGTCGTGTGACGTATTGCACGGGAAATCGAAAGTCCTCCATGTTACGGTCGGAACCGATGTAGACCGTTTCGAGAAGGTGCATGAGTGGTGGACCCTCATGCCACGCCATTTTTTCACTGTTGGTCACGACATTGTCACCTTTGAGTGCTGAGATTGGCATGAAGTGCACATCGGGTAATTCAAGTCTCGCAGCAAAGTCCACATAGTCTCGACGAATGGATTCAAATACTTCCTGACTGTAATCAACAATGTCCATCTTGTTGATTGCCACAATGATATGTTTGATGCCAAGGAGTGACACGATAAAAGAGTGACGTTTGGTTTGTGGAAGAACTCCGTGTCGCGCATCAATTAAAATAATTGCAAGATCAGCAGTGGATGCTCCAGTGGCCATGTTTCGCGTGTACTGCTCATGGCCGGGCGTGTCGGCTATGATAAATTTTCGTTTTTCCGTTGAGAAATAACGGTATGCGACATCGATGGTGATTCCCTGTTGTCGCTCATCCTCAAGCCCATCAGTAAACAGGGCAAGGTCAACTTCTTCGCCCGTTGTTCCGTAACGCGTCGTATCCTTTTTTATAGCCGTAAGCTGATCTTCATAAATCATTTTCGACTCATAAAAGAGTCGACCGATGAGCGTGCTTTTACCATCATCTACGCTGCCACAGGTAATGAACCGCAGAAGTTCTTTCTGCTCATGTTGCGTGAGGTACTCATCGATGTCAGTTGCAATTAGCGATGATTGGTGAGACATAGACTAAAAGTATCCCTCTCTCTTTTTCTTCTCCATTGAGCCGGCTTCATCATTATCGATAAGCCTGCCTTGTCGCTCTGAGAATGTAGTCAATAGCATCTCCTGAATTATCTCAGGAAGCGTTGTAGCTGTTGAGTCGACGGCACCAGACAGTGGGTAGCAGCCAAGGGTACGAAAGCGAACTCTTCGTAGTTCCGGTTTTTCATTTGGTTCCAATTGCATTCGCTCGTCATCGACCATGATCATGACACCGTCTCGCCAGACAATTGGTCGTTCTTTTGCAAAATAAAGTGGTACTATCGGTATCTGCTCAAGATGGATGTATTGCCATACATCGAGTTCGGTCCAGTTTGAAATTGGGAAGACCCGAATGCTTTCGTTTTTCTTTACCTTGGTGTTGTAAAGATTCCATAGTTCAGGCCGTTGGTTTTTGGGGTCCCAGCGATGAAAATCATCGCGAAAAGAAAAGACTCTTTCTTTGGCACGGCTCTTTTCTTCATCACGTCGCGCTCCACCAAAGGCTGCATCAAAACGATAGGTATCAAGTGCCTGTCGTAAAGCCTGCGTCTTCATGATGTCAGTGTGGACTTTACTGCCGTGAGTAAAAGGATTGACTCCCTGCGCCCGACCTTCTTCATTGACATGAACAATGAGTTTGAATCCTAATTCTTTTGCAATGTAATTATCCCGTAACTGATACATCTCCTGGAACTTCCAGGTGGTGTCGACATGCATAAGCGGAAATGGTGGCTTGGCTGGATAGAACGCCTTCTCAGCCAGTCGAACCATAACGGCTGAATCTTTGCCGATTGAGTAGAGCATGACAGGGTTGTCAAACTCGGCAGCGACTTCACGAATGATATGAATGCTTTCAGCTTCAAGCTGTCGCAAATGGGTGAGCGAGTAGGCGGTCATCGGGTCTCACGTTTAGGAAAACAAAGAATTTCCCGTACTGTAGGGTAAATTACAGAAATGAAGCAATTCCTCCTCAGCCCACAGTTTCAGGTTTCTTGTGGTATTTTTCCGGCATGCTTTTTGGAGATCGTGAACATAGGTAATTTAGTGGAGTATTCAACACCATCGTTTGGAGGCTCTTCTTATGAACACACAGACACCAAGCCAATTTTTTCAGCGTGAGGGATTTATGCGTGCCATTCTCTTTGCACTTCTTTCAACCATTGTTTGTGTGCAATTCAGCCAGGCAGCCGAACGAAATATCATCGTCTTTGTAACAGATGATGAATCACCAACGTTGGGTTGTTACGGTGACCACGTGGCTGTGACCCCGGCTATTGATGCCATGGCAGCAGATGGGATTGTGTTTGACAACGCATTCGCAACGACAGCCAGTTGTTCAGCAAGCCGATCAGTAATCCTGTCTGGATTACATAATCACACCAACGGTCAGTATGGGCACCAGCATGCCTTTCATAAGTTTGCAAGCTGGTATGACGTGGTTAGCCTGTCACTTCCTCGAGCATTAGCCCGAGCTGACTACCGAACAGCTCGTATTGGGAAGTACCACGTGGCGCCGGAGGAGGTGTATCATTTCGAAACCGTCCTTGATGGAAATCCACGTAATGCAGTTCAGATGGCAGATGCTTCTGCCGAAGTTATCAAGTCAAAAAGCGACAAGCCTTTTTTTCTCTACTTTGCTACGAGTGATCCCCATCGTGGAGGTGGGCGCGATGAAGACTCTTCATTGGAACTGAAACCAGATCTTTTTGGAAACATAAAAAACCGAGGAAGCCATAAAGGAATCAAGGAAGTTTTTTTTGAATCTGAGGATATGCAGATTCCAGCTTTCTTGCCCGACACGGCAGAAACTCGCAGCGAGCTTGCTCAGTACTATCAGTCGTGTGCTCGCATTGATCAGGGGCTTGCACGACTCATTGAGATTTTGCAAGAAGCCAATCTTTTTGACAAAACACTCATACTTTTTACCAGTGACCATGGCATGGCCTTCTCTGGTGGCAAAACAACAGTATACGAACCGGGCCTTCGTGTTCCTTTTGTCGTTCGTGATCCGTATTCAAAACATCGAGGAGTACGAACTCAGAGTATTGTGAATCACACAGACATCGCGCCGTCATTACTTGATTTCGCCGGCGAGCTTGACCATCAAAAGCAGCGTCCAAAGCATTGGGTGGCACCAAACCAATATTGGAAAGATAAGCCGTACGCGACAAATGAAAATCATGGCCCTCGAAAAGGCATTGAATCGTATCACGGACGATCCTGGATCCCAGTTCTGTCTGACACGGATGTCGAAATTCACGATGCTCATTTTGCATCACATACGTTCCATGAAATTCAGATGTATTATCCCATGAGAGCCATACGGGATCATGACTGGAAACTCATCTGGAATATTGCACATCCACTCCCGTACCCTTTTGCTTCCGATCTCTGGGCAGCCAGTAGCTGGCAGTCTCAGTATCGGCGGAGTCTTGATGCTCCCTACGGAACGAAAACCGTCCAAGAATATATTCATCGTCCAAGGTTTGAGCTGTATCACATTGCAGAAGATCCAGAGGAGACTGTGAATCTTGCTGATGATCCAAATCAGGCAGCAGTGCTTCTCAGATACAAAGAAAAGCTCAAATCAATGCAACGGCAATTTGCAGATCCTTGGATAACCAAGTGGGATTACGAGTAGTCGTTATCTTCTCCACAGAAGTTGCAGGGAGAGGCCAAGGCCGGGGTCAAACTCGATGACATCAGTACGTCCAGAAGTGAAGCTCGTCCCTTGAAAAAGTTCACGGTCAAAGAGGTAGGAGGCGAGAAACTCAAGGCTGAAGCCAGCTCCAATTTGTTGATCGAGGCCAATGCCAGCACGCTGGTCGAACACATAGAAACGTTCTTTTTCAATCACACGATCAGCCAAAAAATAAATCTGCGTATCAGTGCGATAGCCACCAAACAACCATAGTTTTTCAGCTAAACGTCGACGCACCATGGCGTTTACATTCACGAGTGGAAAGTAGTTGAATGTAACCTCCCAATCATCATTTGGGCGCCATTCAATTCCAGCAGGCAAACCAATTTTTGCCTCAAGTGTCTCATCGGGCTTCCATACGTAAGCGATTCCTGGAAGAGGGTAAGGCAACTGAGATGTTGGTGAATAGAAGAGACTAAAGCTCCAGTCGTCACGCTGGTTTCGTGCTGGTACGGTTGCAAAGAGAATTGACATGAGTGTCAGATCGCGACCAGCATGAAAAGGTTTGTCACTCGCTGAACCAAAGAGGAACGTACCACCAACGGTGCTGCCAGAGGCAAGAGGACGAATATGAGTGACCCCAGTTTCAACCAGCCAGAATTGACTTGGCACGGGTTCGGCTGAATCAGGCAGGATTGCATTTGTTGCCAGCTCGAGTCGTCCAAACTTGGCAATTGCCAACCAAAGCGGTTTTCCTTCTTCCGGAATACCAAGAGGCATAGCCACTCGGGCAAACTGTGCATTCATTTGCAGGTTTGCTGGTTGATTGACGACCGGTGTGTTTGGGGCCCAAAAACCACCCATGCTCAAAGGAGCGCCCCGACCAAAGCTAGGCTTCTTCCGTCGACTGGACCCAGGCTCAATTGGGTCCAGATCAGCAATCGGTTCGCTGGCGAATGTATCCTGCTCAAGATTAAAGTCGACCGGTGGGAGGAGATCAATGCGTTGACTGGCATTCCGATACGGCGTCCATTGATTTGCCGTATTGTGCAAAGGCGTTTCATATGGTGCTGAATCAACAGGTTGCACCCAAACAACTTCTTGTGCTGAAATCGTGCTCGCCATGAGGCAGCACCAGAACGAGAACTGAAGATGCAAATGATGGGGTGACACGGTGAAACCACAGGTGGGTCATGGAATGTGAGTGAGACCTTAGCGAGCCTGTCAATGGCGTGCAATTCCGGAACATCTGCAAAGAAAGTACGTGCTTGCGGCCGCAATCGAGAATTTGAGCCTTTGGAACATCACCCTGTTGCGTTCTCGTATACATTGTTTTCAGTAACACGATGCGGAAGTAGCAGTAGAGTCTTGTAGAAAAAGTATTCAGAGTTTGGAGTTGGAAGCATGTCAAAAATTTTTGATCTCGATGAATTTGTTCAGAAGGCAATTCATCACCGTGCCTCTGATATACATTTTCAGACTGGTGATGAACCCCAATTTCGAATTGATGGTGTTATTCGACAGATTAACTTGCCAAAGGTTTCATCCCAGCAGATTGAAGATTTAAAGAGTCTCCTGCTCGATGATCGTTCCTCGAGACAACTCGATGAGCATGGGGCTGTTGATCGTGGCTACCAGGTAAAAGGAACAGGGACCACAAAAGCCTGCCGTCTTCGCGCAAGTTTTGCGAAGTGTCTTGAAGGTTTTAAGGTGGTCTGTCGAATTGTTCCTGAGGATATTCCAACAATCAAAGGATTTGGGATGCCTGAGATTTTCGAAAAAATCGCTCTCGAGAATACTGGTATGGTTATCGTTTCAGGTGTGACTGGTAGCGGGAAGTCGACAACCATTGCTGCAATGATTGATTACATCAATCAGAATCAACAAAAGCATATTCTGACACTCGAAGATCCGATTGAGTTTGTCCACACACCACACCGCTCAGTTTTTACCCACCGTGAAAAAAATGCTCATTTCGACACGTTCTCAGATGGCTTACGGACGGCACTACGGCAAGACCCCGATGTAATTCTTGTTGGAGAAATGCGAGACAAAGAAACGATCCAGGCGGCCATGCAGGCTGCCGAAACTGGGCACCTCGTATTTGCAACGGTGCACTCGGCTAGTGTCGCAGATATTCCAGAGCGAATCATTTCCACGTTTCCAGAAGACGAGCAAGATCAAGTTCGTTCACAAATTGCAAATGTTTCAAATAGCTTTATCGCGCAGTCTCTTGTCGGTAAAAAAAATCAAGGCAGTGCTGCAGCATTTGAAATACTGCGATTGAATAATGCTGCTCGTAATCTAATTCGCGAACATAAAAGCTTTCAGTTGGACTCAATCATGCAAACTCAGCGGCGAGAAGGCATGGTGACTCTTACCCAGTCTTTTATCGACCTTTATGCAAAAGAAGTCATTTCTGCTGACGTGTTACGAGCCCATGCGCCAGACGTATTACGCGCGGAAACATTTATAAAAGAAAATCCACAGCAAGCGTAGAAGGTCGATGTGCCGTCACAGATTTACACAACAGCTCAGGAAGGAAGTGGTCATATGAAGAATCATAAAAGACGCCAATTCATGGTGAGTGGTTTTTTTGGTGGATTCACCAGTTGGTTGTATCCATCTCATGCAGTGGCAGAGGATCGAACGACTCCTCATGAAATTGAAGGACCTTTTTATCCAGTCATGCCACAAAAAGACAAAGATTTTGACCTGACTCACGTCACGGGACGTCGAGGTCCTGCGAAAGGAAAAGATATATGGATTACGGGAGAGGTTTATGATTCCGCAGGGAATCCAGTGGAAGATGCAATGGTTGAAATCTGGCAGGCAAATGCCGAAGGTCGTTACAACCACCCGCATGATCCAAACCCTGCTCCACGTGATCAGAATTTTCAAGGATGGGCTATCGTGCCGAGTGGCACGGCAGGTGGTTTTCGTTTCCTCACGGTCATGCCTGGTAGCTATCCTGCCGGTCCTGGCTGGGAACGCCCGCCTCATATCCATTTCAAGGTGATGAAGCGAGGCTTTGTTGAACTGATAACACAGATGTATTTCCCGGGTCACCCGCTCAATGAAACAGATCGACTGCTTCAGCGTAAAACAGATGCAGAACAGAAATTGATGATTGCAGAAGTCCTCCGAGAGCGGGACAGTGACTTTCACTATCGCATTGTTCTTGAAAGGGCATAGACAGACGCGTCAAAGTATCCATGTGGTATCAAGTGGCTCCTATGTCGCTGGAATCATCATGCAAAAAAGAGACGTTGGAGAATGATGGTATGGGAATCCAGAATGGAGTGATCGGTTTCGGTGTGATGATTTCCTTGCTGGTTCTTGCATCCGGAGACAAGCAGGTCCAGCCTCTCGAAGTGAAAGGTCCACTTGCAATAAAAATACGTGGGAATGTGCTCGTCCCATATTCAGCAGACTCTAAGGAGGAGGTTGCGAAACTGCTGGGCCCGCAACAAGCAGAAAGTGTTGAAAAGCAAATCAGCTTTGAGACGCACAGAGTCCTCCTGTTTCAGTGGGCAGGATCAGGGCAAGATGTATTAGTCAGTACCATCTATGATGGAGTGGTGACCTTTCAATACACGCGTGGCAGAACACGTGATCTTCGTCAGCACTTCCAAGCCTTTGCCGTAGACAAGCAAATAGTTTGGGAAGTAACAGAGTCAGACAAGACTGGAAAATAGTCCAGTGGGATAAAAGCCGACTTAGGAAGTTCTCAACGTTTCCGCCTGACGCCGAATCTTTTTGAGTTCACCTGGGTCCTTGCGTCCAAGATTCCGCAACTGCATTGACATCCGCGGATTCTTTTTCAAGAGCTTCTCGTGTCGAGCAAGAAAATCCCAGTAAAGTGTTGTGAAGGGACAGGCGTCAGGGCCATGGGCGACTTTTGGTTTATACCGGCATGTCTTACATGCATTACTCATCCGATCAATATAAGCCCCTGTTGCACAGTAAGGTTTTGATGCCATAACACCACCGTCAGCAAACTGACTCATACCAATCGTATTTGGTAGCTCCACCCATTCGACCGCATCGACATAGACAGCGAGATACCATTTATGGATGTCTTCTGGTTTGACGCCATACATCATTGCAAATAGACCGGTGACCATGAGACGTTGAATGTGATGTGCGTATCCATATTCGAGCGTTTGCCCAAGTGCATCTTTCAAACAATTCATGTCTGTCTCACCGGTCCAATAAAAGCCTGGCAATGGCTGATCTGCTCCGAGTGCATTTCGTTGTGCATATTCCGGCATGAATCGCCAATAGATCCCACGAACATATTCTCGCCAGCCGAGAATCTGTCGTATGAATCCCTCGGTGGCTGCCAAAGGAGCAGACCCTTCGCGGTATGCATTTTCAGCAGCAGCAATAACATCACGGGGGTCAAGAAGTTTCAGGTTCAGAGCGACTGAGAGACGCGAGTGATAGAGCCATGGTTCACCCGTCCATATTGCATCTTGATAGACTCCAAAATTTGACAATCGATAGGTGATAAAATCTCGAAGTGCGGCACGTGCATCTTTTTTTGTGACAGGCCAATCAAATTGTTCAAGTGAACCGGGATGTTTTTGAAATCGCTTTGATACAAGATCGATAACTGTACGTGTTAACGCATCTGGTTTGAATCGTTTCGGTGATCGTAGTTTCTCTGGTCCAGATTTCCCAAAACTTCCACGATTATCTGCGTCGTAATTCCACTGTCCACCTGCAGGTTCACCGTTATCCATTAAAACGTTGAAGCGCTCACGCAGTGGACGATAAAAAAATTCGAGCCGTAGCTGCTTTCGCCCTGCGGCATGTTCAGAAAAATCATCAACTGTGGTAAAGAAGTGACGATCAGGACGTATCTCTAATGGGATGCCAGCATTTTTTGCAGCCTCTTCCAATGCCGCTCGAACTCGCCACTCACCCGGCTCGACACAAATTAAGCGTTCTGGTTTTGTTCCTTTTTTTTTGAATTGACTCAGGCTCGCTTTGAGTGCCGCAGCAAGCGACATCGGTTCTTGAGACTTCTTTTTTTCACCTATTTCCCGGTAATCGACCGTGAATCCATCGTCTATCAGGTGGTCCCGGAAATGCCTCATTGCAGAAAGGAAAAGAACAATCCGAGCTTTATGTGTCCAGACATGCGTCGATTCTTCAGCCACTTCCGCCATCCAAATGACGTCTTTACTCGTATCAAAGTCATCAAACACGGCACTTGATTGATCGAGCTGATCACCAAGAACAAGAACAAGATTTCGACACATTGCGTGGTGACCTTTGGAAGAGAGAAAACGTCGAGTAAAAGTGCTTGAGAGAAGCAGTTTCTAACAAATTAACGCCTTTTTTTACGCATTTTCCAAAACATCGGTTAGTAATTCGTGGATTGTGCGGTTTTAAACGATAGCAGGTTTCGTAATGCCGACAGTCCCGTCTGGGACTTGTGAGAAAGGAACTAACTGTGATTGCCCTCGCCGATCCAAATCGTCAAATCCCAAACTCTTCAAAACTATCTCAGAGAAGCTCGAGAATTTCCTCGAGATCGAGTGATCCAAAAAAGATCTTAGGCCTTTCACCCTCTGAGAAACGACGAAAAACTATTCTTTCCAAAAAAAGGGTGGCTCTTTTTGACAGGGATATTGAGTACATCGGAGGAGATGTCTTCCTTGAAAAGGATGCAGAGTTACTCGCCAATTCACCACCAGCAGACGCAAAAATTCCATTAGAAGGCTTCTCTTCAGATAAAAAGTCTGCTGCGGGTCGTTCCCTTTCACCATACTTGGCCAGCTTGTATCAAACGCGGCTCCTGTCGAAAGATGAAGAGCAATTCTATTTCCGAAGAATGAATTGGTTGAAATTCCAGGCACTTCAAAAACGGAGCCGTCTTGATCCAAAACGAGCGACAATGAAGCAGATGAAGCAAATCGAAGGCATTCTTGCGGAGGCGGAGACGGTAAAGGCAATCCTTATAACATCCAACCTTCGCTTGGTTGTCTCAATCGCTAAGAAATTTAATGAACCAAGTCACTCTTTCGATGAACTTATCAGCGAAGGAAATGTTGCCTTGATGCGATCTGTTGAGAAGTTCAATTTTGCTCTGGGAAATCGGTTCAGTACATATGCGACCTATGCTATCCAGAGACACTTCTTCCGAATTTCCCATAAGGGACGTCAGTACCGTAATCGATTTGCCTCTGATGATGAGCCTGTGAAGGATCGGGCGGAAGAAGTATCAGATCATGAATCGTGTTCTCCTGATCAGGTCCGTTATCTTAAAACACTGTTCTCGAAGTTTCTGGATTCCCTTGAGTCCCGTGAACAGCAGATTGTGCTGGCCCGATTTGGTTTCGATGGTGATAAGCCGAAAACATTTCGGCAACTCGGAACAGAAATGGGAGTCTGTAAAGAAAGAATCCGTCAAATACAGACACGTGCGATAGCAAAGTTGCGAACAATGGCCGAAGAAGCAAATCTTGAACGGACAATCGGCGACTGGCTGTAAACTGAAGTCTTCAACTGAAAAAATCCTTGTTGGAGTGCATCACGTGCAGAAAGTTTTAATTATTGGAGCCGGTGGTATAGGCTCGGCGGTGGCAAGAGAAGTTGTGGCTTCCGGAGGAAGGGTCTTTCTCGCGGGTCGCAATCCAGAAAGTCTTCAAAAACTCTCTTCGGAGTTGAACTGTGAGTGGGAAACTCTCGAAGCAACAGACGCGGCATCTGTTGACGCATGTGGTGATAAAGCTGCAGAGAATCTCGAAGGAGTAACGGGCATCGTCAATTGCGTTGGATCAATTCTTCTAAAGCCAGGACATCTCACGAGTTCCGATGAATGGCATGAAACAATTGCGGCGAATTTAACGACTGCGTTTCACTGCGTTCGCACTGCTGGTCGACTTCTACGAAGTTCAGGCGGATCAGTTGTTCTGCTATCGAGTGCAGCTGGTAGGATCGGTCTTGCGAATCACGAGGCCGTTGCGGCAGCAAAAGCGGGTGTCATAGGGCTTACGCGTTCAGCAGCTGCCACGTATGCTCGGTCGAAGATTCGGTTTAATTGCGTGGCACCTGGGCTTGTTCGAACACCTCTGGCTGCAGGTCTCTTATCAAGTGAGCTTGCTGAAAAAGCTTCTGTCTCAATGCATCCCCTCGGGCGGATTGGTGAACCAGAAGATGTTTCGAGTGCGGTGTGCTGGTTCCTTGATCCAAAAAACTCGTGGGTAACGGGCCAGATTCTGGGAGTGGATGGAGGCCTTGCTGATTTGAAGGCCAAGAACTAAGGCGGCATACGCTCTGTTCTGTTCCCCCGAATCTTTTTTTCACATGTACAATAAAGGTTTCCAGACATAGCATGCACTCAAGAAAATCAAATGGCCACTCCTTTAGAATCAAGTGAATTACCTACTGCAGATCCACATTCGCCACTTGATGTGATTCATCATGTTGCAATTGCTGTCAGCAATGTCGCAAAAGCAGTTGAATGGTATACAAAACACTTTCGCTGCGATATTGAATATCAGGATGAGACCTGGGCACTTCTTGAATTTGGAAACACC
>Ga0209631_10000896_pt1 | contig 39663 bp, 25 predicted proteins | sample COG_08_FD_184752 | JGI IMG/M metagenome (GOLD analysis project Ga0209631, IMG submission 184752) | Pelagic Microbial community sample from North Sea - COGITO 998_met_08 (SPAdes) (version 2) | ecosystem: Environmental > Aquatic > Marine > Neritic zone/Coastal water | place: Helgoland, sampling... | reverse complement strand
GTTATTACAACTTGACGTCGAAGGCGCTCCTGGCGAGCCGCGACAGCACCTCCGACGTCTCCCCGTGCCCGTGTGCATCCGCCGTCTGCCGCGGTAACCTTCCTTTCCCATCCGTCGCGAGTATATCCGCACCCTTCTCCACCAGCCACGTCACCGTCTCCGTACGCCCGTGCGCCGCCGCCCACAGCAGCGGCGTCATACCCTCCGTGTTCTTAATCTCCAGAACCTCCATCTCGTGCTCGTGGAACCTGTACTGCGCGTGTATCACGTCCGCGATACCCCCGGGCTCGACGAAGCCGCCCTTCACCGCCAAAAACAACGCCGTCTCGTGGTTTCCATCCGTGTCCCGTAACGCGTACGGCCCCGAGACGGATAGGAGGTATTCCACAATCTCCCTCCCGCCGAACCTGGACGCGAGCATGAGCGGCGTCCGGCCCTTACCGTCCCTCGCGTCCCTCGCGGCGGGCGCGCCGCCCGGCCACGCGGATGCGAGCGCTTTATAGCAACCGAGGCGGCCGCTCGCCGCCGCGTGCGCGAGCGCCGTCATGCCCTGGTCGTCGACGAGCATCGGGTCCGATACGGTACACGTCTCCACGCCGCCCACCCCGTCCTCGAAGGATACGGATCGCGTCTTCGGCTCGTTCGCCTTGAGGGTCACCGTACCCGTGTGGGAGATCTTCACCTTGACCAGCAAGTCGCTCACTGACCCGCCGTCCGAACCGTTTTCATCGCCGCAGTTTTCATCCAGCCCGCCCAGGAGGTATCTCACGACGTCCAGGTGCCCCTTGCACGCCGCGTGCATGAGCGGCGTCATGGACCGAACCCCCGATCGCTCGTTCGCGTCGCAACCGCACTCGATGAGCGCGCGGAGGCACCCTGTTTGTCCGGACCGGGCCGCCAACGCCGCCGCAGTTCGATCCCGAGCGTCGCCGCCGTCCCAGTACCCCTCCACACCGCCCGGTCTGTGCGGTGCCATCCTGGTCAGTAGGTTCCGGACCACGTTCACATGGCCAGCCTTCGCGGCGGCCATGACGGGTGTCTCGCCCTTGTGCGTGGGCCACGTCAGCAGCGCGAGCGCGGCGCCGTCCTCCTCGGCCACCTCCCGGGAGTTTAGGATGGCGTCGACGATGTCGCCGCGGCCGTGGAACGCCGCGAGGGTCACCGCGTTGGCGCCCACGTTGTCCGTCGCCACGACATTGGCGCCCGCCTCGAGGAGCGCTTCGACCGCGGCGATGGACCCTTTCGCCGCGGCGCATATCAGCGGCGTCGCGCCCGAATCCGCGCGGCATTCGGGCCACGCGCCCCTCGACACGAGATCCTTCACCTTGGCCGCGTCGTCGTCGAGCGCGGCGAGGAGCAGGTGCGGGGAGAGCGACTGGTCGAACGGCGCGATGAACGCGTCCACGTTCTCGATGCCGCCGCTCCCACGCGCCGCCTTGGCCGAACGAACCTTGGACGGACCGGAGCTGTGCCATCGCTGCGCCTCGGGCCACTTCGCGTTCGAGGCGAGGTGGCCGAAATCGGGCGGCCTCGAGTCGAACGAGGGGTTCTGGCGGTTGTACTGCCGGTTGGACTCGTGCGTCATCTTGACGTAGAACGGGTCGTCCCCCATGGTGGATGGAGCGGGGAACGCTACGCCCACTGACCCCCGCGCTGTACCGAGTGCGAGACATGCATCGGCACCCTCGAGATTCCCTCGCGCGAGATTTTCAACGGCTCTCGGAAACGGACAAAAACGCCTTTTTACAAATGTTTCATAGCACTGGACTACTTCGAATCGCTCTCATCAGTGTCCGTTCGCGTGACCGTTGCCGCTGGCGCAGCACGCACCCGCGAGCTCTTCCTTGCTCCCCGCGATGTCCGGCGGCGGCAGGTCGATCCCGGGGTTTCCCTGGAAGAAACCGTCGGGCTTGAATGAGAAACCCACGTGCTCGACGTTCATGCACGGAAAATCTTCCGGTCGAGGGACGTGAGCGACACCGAACGCGTGCCACAGCACGACGTCCCCGCCTTCCGTCCCGCCCAGCGATCGATCCGCCTTGGTCCACGCGGGAAGCCCCTGGCCTGGTTCGCCCTGGGGAGTGAACTCACCGGCGGGGAAGCGCTCGTCGTCGGCGTGCGGGGTGACCCACAAGTTCTTAGTCGCGAATTCACCCTTGGCGGTCACCGCGCAGTCGGAGCCGGTGAGCAGCACGGGCTGCGCGGGGCCGCGCGTGAACGGCACGAGCTTATACCCGACCGACTGGGACGTGATGGGGTTGATGACGGACGGGTTGGAGACCCTCCAGGTTCTCGCCTTGGTCTGGTCGCACACGCGGACCGCGCCGCCCTCGGTGGCTAGTCGGGTCTGTACACAAAACACGCCGTCACTCTAATTGCCAATACAAATATTAAAATCAACTCACCTTGACAGGGCCGAATGCGTTGGCAAAGGGATCGCCGATACCCTCCGCCGCACCCACGCACCCGGTGACCAGGTCCACCTCATCGACCACGTTGTTAGTACCGTCCACCTCGACGTCGAGGCGGGCGCAGAACATGTGCTGGTGCACCTGGGCGTTCACGCCGGGCGCGACCAACACGCCGTGTTTGGGAGCCTGTGACAAAACAAGCCGTCATTCTAATTGCCAATACGTAAATGAAAAGAAACTCGCCTCTTCGCCCGCGGAGAGAAGATTGGTGGAGAGCATCCCGGAGAGCTTGATCTCGTACTCCATGCTGCCGTCCTGGTTGAAGTACCAGTAGAAGAGGTACTCGTAGTTCACCACGGTGGCGACGAAGGAGACCACGAGCCTGCGGGCGCGGCGCGCCTCGTTGTGCCCATTGCGGTACCTGCACACAAAACACGCCGTCATCATTCTAATTGCCCATACGAACGAAAATAAAAAGAAACGTACTCGACGTGTTTCCAAAGCACCCCCATGTCTTCCTCGTGCATGCAGATCGCCTTCTTGGTGACGTACGGCGTACCTTTCGAGTCGCAGAGCACCGCGTCGAAGTACTTGATGTGGCCGAGGCAGTCGCACCCGAGCTCCAACGAATCGGCGCAGTACCCCAGCCCGTAGTCGCCCACGTCGAAGGCGCACTTGCGCTCAAACGGAGGGTTCGGATCCGCGTAAGGCACCGCCATCTCGACGAGACTGGCGCGTCGCATGACGGACCTGCCCTCGAACGTCGCGTCGTGAATCACGAGCCCCTCGCGGTAGTTGAAACCCAGGCGCATCGACCACTTGTCCCAGTCGACGACGCGGCCTTCGGTGACCACAAAGTTGGGCCCCGCGGGTTGCGTGACGTCGAGCGGCTTCATCGGCGTTCGGTGTTTGGTCGGGAGGTACGCGTTGGTCTCCAGCGACGCGCGGTGGTAGTTGACGTTGGTCTTGAACCCGATCTTTGGAGGCGTCGCGCCGGGCTGCTTGCTGACGCTGATCACCTTCCGTGCGTGTAGGTCCACCACCGGGAGTAAGTCGATGGGTTTGGCGTATTGGTTATCAGCCTCGTCGTTTCGCCAGTAGAGGAAGCATTGGATGAGCCGGGCGGCTCGTCCGTCGGGCCGCCACTTGAGGGGCTCGAAGTCCGGGGTGGCGACGTGCACGCTCCACGGGTCGCAGACGAGGCAAGTGTCGAAATCGGCCGGGTCCACGCCGTAGCGCTCGGCGAGCTCGGCGCAGACGGCGTCGTCCGCCTTGACGATCTCCTCGGCGAGGAAACAATCATCGGGGGAGAACAGTGGCTGGCATCCTTCCGGGACTGCGCTCTTGGACGCCACCGAGGCGCCATCTTCGCCGAGGTTGACCACGAATACGTACGCGTCCATCTTCGGCACGATCGTCGCGATGACCTCCGCCTGGCGTGCAGGGACGGGTCCTTCGCCGGCGAGGTATGCTCTCATCGCAGCCTTGGGTGGTTCCGCCAGTGTGACGTAAGAGAAGCGAATCTCGTGTGATTCGTCGACGTCTTCGGACGTGGAGAGCAGGTCAGATTTGACGGTGGACGCGGCGGCGGTCATCTCGGCGGCGGTGAGGTCATCGAGGGGATGAGTGGGGGTCTTCATCGCGACGTTTTTGGTCTGGATACGGGTCCGGTGTGCGGTGCGTTGGTGCGATGCGACGTAAAACTTCGGGTTTTTGAGATCTAAACGTGTGAACGCCTTTTCGGTGTGCCTTTTCGTTACGAAAAGGCGCCAAACGGAGAAGGGTCGGGAGAATTTTGGAATAAAACGGTCGGTACCGTATGGGCATTTAGTTAGACCGGTTTCTTCGATTTCTCGTCGGGCCTATGATATCTCGCACCGGGCGCACGGCCGAAATCCACCTGACTCGGCACCTCCTCCGTCTTTCACAACTTTCGTCATCACAGCACACGGCGGGGCGGTGGTGCGGTACCCAACGCGGAGGGGTAGGGTTCGGTCGACGGCATCTGCCGAAGGAGATGGGTAAACGGTCGATACCCCAGTCGCGGCTTCGCCTCGCGTGGCTCGACTCCGCGCTCATCGTCGCCAAGCTGCTCGGGGCGGACGGCAGCCAGAGAGGGGGCGCCTCCATCAAGACGCTCACCCTCCGCGACGACGTGCGGCTGAAGCGGCCGACGCACGCGCTGGTGTGCGAGACTCTGAAGCACGTGCCCATCACCAGGCTCGCGCTGGAGCGTGCGGGGGTGGCCATCGCGCCGGACGGACTCGAGAGGAGGAACACTTCGAGGGACGCCGACGGGGCCGATGGGCATGACGCCGCCGCCGCCGACGGATTCTACGCGAGACTCGGCGCCTCGATGGAGGCCAGCGAGCCCAGGGTGCCCAGGTCGCTGGCGCTCGTGCTCGCGTACGAGCTTCTCTTCGGCGCGGGGATCGAGGAAGAACACCAACACGCGGGCTCGAACACCGGGAAGAAGAGAAGCGGTCAATCGACGCAGCAGCCATGGGAGGAACGGGCGATGCTCCGCGCGGACAAGGCACTCCGCACGGCGCTGCGATGCGTCTTAAAGGAGAACGGCGCCAAGGACGCGGAGGGGTATTTACTGTCGCAACCCGGCGGGTCGGCCCTGGCGGCGGTCCCCGCGCACAGCCGCCACGTACGCGTGAACACTCTCAAGCTGTCCACCGACGAGGCGGCGCGCAGGTTGGCGAGCTACGTGCCGCGACGGGACCCGCACGTCTGTGACTTATTAGTCTTCAAACCGGGCACCGACCTCCACGACCACCCGATGGTCCGTGACGGCGAGATTGTCCTGCAGGGCAAGGCGAGCTGCCTGCCCGCGGCGGCGCTCGAGCCGCGTGTTGGGTGGGAAGTCATGGACTGCTGCGCGGCGCCGGGGAACAAGACGACGCACCTCGCGGCGCTCGTCGGAAAAAGCGGAAAAGTCAGAGCCTTCGACGCCGATCGAGTTCGACTCAAGCGCCTGAGGGCCAACGCGGAGTGCACCGGGTCCAGCGCGATCGTCGAGGCGAAGTGCGCGGATTTCTTGAAACTGGACCCGCACGACCCGACGTACGCGGGAGTGAGGGCGGTGCTGTTGGATCCGTCGTGTTCAGGTTCAGGTACGGCGGGGACGCGCGGGGATTACCTCATAGCCGCCGCTCGGGGCGAGGTGGTCGGCGATATGGGTGCCGACGGGGGTGCCGACGGGGGTGCCGACACAGCTGGCACCAACGGGCACCACCTGCGTCCGGACGCGCGCGTGGACGCGTTGGCGGAGTTCCAGCTCAAGTGTTTGCTCCACGCGCTCACGTTCCCGGCGGCGGAGCGGCTCAGCTACAGCACGTGCAGCGTCCACGAAGTTGAGAACGAAGGAGTGGTTAAACGCGCGCTTCCCCGGGCGACGGAGCTGGGGTGGAAACTGCACGGGGCCATGCCGGGGTGGCCGAGGCGTGGGGTGGAGGGTGCCGTCGCGGGTGCCGAGTGCCTCATCCGCGCGGACCAGTTCGAGGATGACATGGAGGGCTTCTTCGTCGCCGTCTTTGTCCGAGACGAAAAGAAAATTGGAAAAGACGCGAGAGCAGCTCGGGACGCGGCGGAACGATCGAGGCGCGCGGCGGAGGAGGAGGCGGCGCGGGAGAAGGAGGCGAAACGATTGAGGGCTCGGGGCGAGGACGGGGTGCGCGCGGTCCTGAAAAAGTCCAAGAAGAAGGGTGGGAAACCCTCCGCGCTCTTCCGGTGAGTCACCGGATAAATTAATTTGCGTTTAAATTAATTCGCACGTCGGCGGCGGGCTAGCTAACACTCAGACAACTCTCTCTCTCCTTCAACGCACGCGTTCACGCCTCGACCTTCTCGGCCACCTTCTCGTCCTCCCAGGTGAGCGCCTCCTTGACGTACTTGACGGTGAGGGCTGTGGACACCAGCGCGACTCCGCCGGCTCCCGCCTGCCACGGGAAGGCTCCGTCGCCGTAGCCGATACCTCGCGCCATGGTGGCCGCGGCGAGCGGGATGGATCCGATGGCGAGTAACTCGCCGTTGACGATCTTCTGCATCCTCGCGCTGAGCTTCTCACCGATGAGCGATGAGTTTTCTTCGCCCTGGGCCTTCTTCGCCGCCATCTGGACGATCTTGATGGTGTTGAAGAGGGAGGAGCTGCCCATGACGGCGAAGAGGCCCATCTTGACCCAGAAGATGGGCTCGTGGGCGTAGAAGTCCCAGCCCTTGCCGTACTGGGTGACGCGGAGGTACCCGGTGTACAGCACTAAGACACCCGCGATGCCGTAGACGGAGTCGGCGATGACGAGCTTCTGCGCCTCGTCCTCGGTCATCTCCGGCTTGATGAGCCATTTCTCAGTAGTCAGCGTGGCGACGACGAGCACGAGGCCGAGGTAGTGGCCGTAGGCGGCGAACGCGGACGCGAGTGGGTCGACCGCCGCCTGCGCAGCCTCGGGCATCGCGAAGAAGGTGAGCGCGGCGAGCGCGGAGGTGGCGGGCACCGCGGACACCTCGAGCGCCGCGCGATCGGCATCGCGCTTGTTCGTGGAGGCCTTCACGCCGGCGGGGCGGGCGACCGCGAGTACAGGGGTCACCGCCGCTGTGCGGGAGGTGCGCACGCCGCGGACGGCACGCGCGGGGAGCGCGAGGGCGGGGGTGCGGAGGCAGACGACGGAGGACATCGTGTGCGATGCGTCTTCGGGAGTGAGTGGCGCGGATGAGGAGACGTCATCATCGGGTTTGGATAAAGTTCTCACCGGAAAGTTCAGGTCCGAAACGGCGTGCCATCCACCGAATTAGCTCCAAATTTGACTCACGTGCAACATACATTTGTCCTTGAAGCGAGCTATTCGCTCATTTCTAATTTCTTCGTATGAGCAAATTGTTTCGGAGTTTCAGCGGACTCCGCCGACTCACACCGCCGACACGCCACCACACTTCACGCCGCTCTCCACACCAACTGACGCGGAAGAACACCATGCCGGGCTACAAAGCAGCCCCGAAGAAGCGCAAGCCCAAGCCTAAGATGAGCACCCAGACGCCGATATTCGGCAGCATCGAGGACGGCGACGCGGAGGAGTTCGCGGCGTGCCTCGCGCAGAACCCCGAGTGCATCAAGGAGACGAACAAGAACGGGTGGACGCCGCTGCACCAGGCGGCGTTCAGCGGCGAGCTGGCCATGCTGAACACGCTCGTGGAGAAGGGCCTCGACGTGAACGCGGTGTGCAAAGACGGGGACACGCCGGTGCACTACGCGGCGTGCCAGGGGGAGAAGGAGTGCGTCGAGGCGCTCGCGGCGGCGGGGGCGGATCTCACGATCAAGGACAACGACGGCGAGACTCCGTACAAGGTGGCGCACAAGAGCGTAAAGAAACTCATCAAGGATCTAATCGCCAAGGCGCAGGGTGACTCGGGGGAGGTGGAGGAGGCGGCGGACGCGATGGCCGCGGCGAAGCTCGAGGATTGAGAGAGTATGTCGTTGTTGTTGTTCACAAAAAAATGTCACTGTCGTCGTTCATTCGTTCATTTGTTCTCACGCGGCGGTGGGCATCGCGCGGCGGGGGCCGGCGCGCGAACCCACACGCACCGCGTCCACCTTCCGATCGATTGCCGCCGCGGCAGGAGGCTTCCACTCCCCGCCGGCGATGGCCTCGCCGTTGATGAACCTTCGGAGCATCTCCACCGCGTTCCGCGGCTGATCCATGGGAACCATGTGACCGCTCTCCGAAACCTTGACAAACGAGAGCGAGCCTTCAAGTTCGGTGACGTCGCCGGCGGTGGTTCCGTCCACGACGAACGGTTGAGGCATCGCGGCGTTGAAGGCCGCACGACCGCTCCACTCCATTGCCTTTACCCACCGGTGGTTGCCCAGCCAGTTGCAGATGAAATCGTTCTCCCCGGCGTAGATCATCACGCGAAGGCCGCTCTCAAGCATGGGCGGAATGGTGGGCTCCAGGTTACGCATCCAATCCGCCATCATGTCCTCGTGCACCTTACCGCTGCACATCTCCCACTTTCGGTCGCCGACGCCGAGGGAGGAACGAACCGCCGGGTCGTTCAGAAACTTCTGAGCGAGCGAAAAGTCGTAACACAGCGACCCGACGCACTTCTTGTGAACGTCGTAGATGTTCAAGTTCCCTGTAATAAGAGATGAACAAAGGTGGAGCCGTCAGTCTAAGTGTCAATCGCCCACACTTACGAGATGTAAGAGTTAAAATGAACGCACCGGCGACGGCCATGAGGCCGCTCGGGATCGTCTGGCAGATTGCCACGGCTGTCATACACGCCGTTTTCTTGGCGTCTGGTTCGGGGCTCGGCCCGTCCGGGTCCACGCCGCCGCCGCACCGCTTGATCGCAGCCTTGCACGCGGGATACACGGTCCTCGCCGCGCTCGCCGCCATCGGGCCCACCATGTCCTGTCCCAGCGCGTAGTCCGCGTAAGCTCCGTATTGAATCTCCGGCATGGTCAGGCCGTTGCCGACGGCCAAGCCTTTGAGCTTCAGACCGGTGAACTCGCCGGACTGCGAGGCGCGGAACGCCTTGTAGGCAACCGCCGGTACGTAGTGGCCCGCGTAGGACTCCCCGGTGACGTAGAAGTCGTTGCCCTCCAGCTCCGGATGCGCCTGTGAACAAAACACGACGTCAGTCTAATTGCCCGTACGAAGATTAAAAGAAACGCACCTGGACAAACTCGGCGAGGAATTGGACCATGTCGTCCGCCACCTTGGCCTCGTCGTGGACCGCGTCTGATGGGTCGTCGCTGTAGGAAAAGCCGGTGTTGATGGGCTGGTCGACGTACACGAGGTTGCTGACGGTGTCCCAGCCGTGCTCGGTGACGGCGAGCTTGAGTTCGGGGGTGATGCGGTACTGTAGATAAAACATGACGTCAGTCTAATTGCCCGTATGAAAGAACATAAAAAGAAACTCACCGGGCCATTCTCGTAAAAGACGGCGAGTTCGCTGGAGCATCCCGGTCCGCCCGTCATCCAGAGCACCACCGGGTCCTTCGACGGCGTGGTGGATCTGGACTTGAAGTAAAAGTAGAACATCTCGGCGGACTTGGTCCGGTTGAGCTTGAAGTACCCGGACGAGTGCTCGAACGGGGTGGGCTCGCCGGGAGATGAGGCGAGGAGGCTCTTCAGATTGAGGGGCTTCTCCACGATTCGTGCCGTGAGACGAGTCGCGCCCTCGCCCATGCGACGCAGGGTTTGGTCCGTATCGTCGCCCGCGAAGACGCTGCCCGCCGCCGTGGATGCGACCGCGGCGAGCGCAAGGGTCGCCACGAGGTATCGGCGCATCATCTCAGAGTCGGGTGCCGAGTCGAGTGCGAGTTCGAAATGAAATGACGTGGCCGAAAAGCCCGGGAGAGTCTCGACTGCTCGACTGCTCGATTGAAGATTCGCCAACCGTGACACAACAATCACGCGCGCAAAATGCCCGCCACCGTCCTCGCCGTCACCCTCCGCCCCACGGCCGCGCCCCGCGTGGCCCGCCGCCAGGCTAAGCTCTCCCGTTCATCGTCCGTCCGCGTGCACGGCAAAAAGTCGGGCGAGATCCACGAGGAGCTCAAGACGAAGTTCACCACCGGCGGGGGAGGGTACAAAGGTTTCTGCGATTACGAGGAAATTCGGGAAGCCATCAAGGAGTGCGACGGCCTGGACGGGGACCGCCTCGAGGCGTGCTACGCCCAGTTCGGCTGCGACATCGACCAGGTGACCGACCACTACGCCAAAGCGGCGGGAATCGAAAAGAAGAAGGATGCCAAGAAGTGACGCGCCGGCGGTGGAAAGCCCGTCGATCGTCCCTCGGGAGTAACTTTAGAAAATATCTGACTCAGCAGAGTGCTTATCTGTCGCCAGACGGGCGCTCTCGTCGGATGCGTTGTAAGAGGATGTAAGCGTGTAAGTCAACAGACACCTAGCTAGTTCCCGTCGCCCTCATCTACGCTCTTGATGACGTCCTCGTCGAACGCCACCTTGGTGATGACGAAGAAATGGTCGCCCCGGTCCTCACCGCCCGCAGTCGTCGGCGCCCCCCGACCCGCTATGCGCAGCGCCGATCCAACTTTCGCATCAGCGGACACCTTGAGGTTACCCCAGTCCCCTTCCACCGTGCGCACCCGCACGGCGGTATCCTCGCCGCGCTTGGGGAAGCGTACCACGACGTCCGTGTACAGGTCCGCGCCCTGCCTGCGGATCAACCCGCCTTTGTTCACGGACTCCGCCGCCACCTTGACGTAAAGATCGCCGTCTGATGGAGTTCCTTGATCGCCCTCGCCTTTCAGCCGCAGCGTGGCACCGCTGGTAACGCCGGGCGGGATGGTCACCGTCGCGGAGCATTCCTTCGTGATCAACCCGCAGTTGTTCTCGCACTTGTCGCAGTCGATGAACGTCTGCGGCAGCCGCCCTTTACCGTCGCAGGTTGGACAGATCAGTCGCCGAGGGTACGTGACTTGAGACTGTCCGCCCAGCACCGACTCTTCCAGCGTGCATCGTACGTCGGCGTAGACGTCCTTTCCCGGGGTCTGGCCCGCCTTGCGATCCATCGCCTTCTTGGCGCCCATGACCTCCTTATCCCACCATCCCTTGGCACCCGCGGCGGTGTCGTCGGCCGCCTTCTTGACGCCGTCGCCCACCGCGTCGGCGCCCTTCTTCGCCTGCTCGGTGTCCCTGGCGAACAAAACACGATGTCAGTATGTCTAATTGCCCGTACGAAAATAAAAATAAACCAACCTGGCGAACGGGTTCTTGATCGCCCGCGTCGTAAGGTTGGAGACCTTGGGCGGGGCGCGTCGCGATTTACTCGACGCATCGCGAAGACCGCCGTTGTCCCTGAGCTGGACGCGGGGCGCGGTGTGGGTGAAAACGCCGAGAACGTGCGCCATGGCGCCACCTGGTGCCGAGACGACTGGCAGATCCAAACTGGCGCTCTGGATAAAAATCACCAACGGGGATCTTTCGGCAGCAAACAAAACGTACTGAGAAATGGGGCCGAGTTATAGTTAGCTGTTAGAATTTACAGGTCTGCACTGAGTAAATAGTAGCGTGTATTTGACTGGAATTAGACATCGTGTTTTGGGAATTCCGTTGGAGCCGTTTCGCGAAATCGCGACCCTCATCATCATACGCGCTACGCGTCCGACGCGTGTGCCTCTACGACCATGGCGGAGGCGGTCCAGAAGGAGCTGGGGCTGGAGGTGGACTGGCCCGGTCTCAAGACCGCGCTTCTCACCGCCACCACGAGGCTCCACGATAAGCTCGCCGTGCTCAAGGTACGAGTGAGCACCCCGCGCCCCTCATGACGACAAGCGTTGACCGAATCCCTCGGACCCCCCGACCTGACTGAGACGTCCCCTAACCCAACCCCACACACCTCCCCACCGTTCCCAGATCCTCGACAGCACGTCGCCGCATTGGCCGGGCGTGGTCGAGTGCAACGAGAGCGTCCGGGTCAAGGCCGCCGACATCGTCGACTGGGGCTTCACCCAGGCCAACACCATTCCGCCGCTCAAGTCGCAGATTTACAAGCTCGACAAGGAGCTGAAGCGCGCCAAGGCGGAGATCAGCGAGCTCAACGGCGTGGTGGAATCCAACTCGGCGGAGATCGAGGGGCTGAAAGAGGACCTCGCGGTGAACATCGCCGGGTACGACGCGGAAAAGGCGGAGAAGGAGGAGCGAATCAAGGAGAGGGACGAGGCAAACGAGCAGCTGGAATTCCTGGAGGGTGAGCTGGAGGGTGTCCGCGCCGAGGAGACGCGGCTGCGCTCGGAGGTCAAGAGCCAAGGCGAGGAGCTCCGGGACGTGACCAAGAACAGGGATGACCTGGACGACGAAGTGCGCAGGCTCAAGGACCTGAGCAACGCGAGGGAGGTCGAGGCGAGCAAGCTCCGGGCGCAGCTCTCGGACCTCCGGCAGCAACACGCCGTGGCGCTCTCCGACGTTCAGAGGTACATGGCCGAGGCGGACAGGTCGCGGGAGCGCGTGGGCACCGCGTCCGCGAAAGCGTCCGCCGCCATCGAGGAGGCGACGAAGCTTCGCAAGTGGCAGGAGTGGGCCAAGGCGTCGGAGGTGACGGCGCTGCAGGGGGAGCTGGACGTAGTGCGGCAGGAACGCGACATGCTGCAGCGCGACCTGCAGGCTCGTCTCGCGGAGATGCGACGCGTCACCACCACGAACGAGGAGCACACGAAGGACCTCAAGGCGCTCAGGGCGGACCTGTTCGCGCGCGAAGGTCGGCTCGGGAGGGTCGAGGCTGAGCTCGCGGCGTTGCAGAGGTCCGCGCAGCAGGTTGAGATCGACCTCACCGTCAGCAAGGAACAGCTCGAGCGACGCAAAGAGGAGCTCGCCAAGGCGAGCATGGACAACGTCAAGCTCCGCGGGCAGTTCGAGAGTGAGAAGCTGCGGTGGCAGAACACCGTCAACACCATACGCGCCACGCAACAGACGGACGAGGAGAAGGCTCGGAACCAACACGCCCGAGAGATGGAGGCGAGCCGCCGAGACGCGCAAGCCGCCTGGCGACTCGCCAAGGAGCTCGAACAGCGCGTCCTGCAGCAGGCGCAGCTCTTCGCGAACAACAAGGCGTCGCTGTCCAGCGCGATGAACGACGCGAGGAAGATCATGGCTGACGTCGCGCCAAACTCGCCGGCGCTGATTCAAAATCACGCGAGACCCGTCGCGAGCAAGGACAGGATGGAGGCGATCCAGGCGCAACTCTCGGCAGCCACGTTGGAACGTGACGCGCTCAAGCGGGAGGTTTTGGCGCAGAGGACACCCACGGCCGTCGAGGCGCAGCCCGCGGCGATCGCGGCGGCGGTGCGACCGAACGTGGCGGCGGCGGCGGTGACCGCCGCCGCGGTGAACAAGTTCAAAGGTAGGTCGTAGCGCTACTTCTCGGTCGTATCAAAGGATGGTGCTAGCTTCAATTCGCGCGTCGTCGTCTCTCCGTAGATATTCGTCTATGTCTCCGTGTCCGTCTATGTCTCCGTGTCCTATCGCCTGGCGGCTTTCGCGCGGGGCTTGGCCTTCGGCTTGGCCCTTCCCTTCGCGCCGCCGCCGCCGCCGTCGTCGTTTTCGTTGAACATATCCTCGGCTCGCGCCGCGTCACGCCTCTGCCTCGCGTGCATCGCCGCCACGTCAGCATCCTCCCACTGCTGCAGCGCGTCGTACACCTCGTCCGCGTACCGAATGACCGGCCCGCGCCCGCGGTTAGCGCTCGGGGCACCCGCGCGAGCCCGCCTTCCCTGGTTACCGCCTTCACGAGCGGCGGCGTCCGGGCCGTGAACCGTCTTCCGGAAGCGCTTAAAGTTTACCGAAGAGTTGTCAGCCGCGGATCCGCCCGTGGCCCGGTTCGCCGCCCTGGTTTCGGGGTCCGGTATGGACTCGAACACCACGGTCGCCTTACCTTCCGTGTGGAAATCGATCGGCGCCACCGGCACGACGTTCTCGTCGTCGATGTTCGCGACGAACCGAGGTTCGTTGGAAACGCCGGCTTCCTCGCCGTCGCCCGGCTCGTGGTCCCTCGCGGCGCGGCGGGCAGCCTCCGCGGCCGCAGCCTTCGCCGCAACCGCCGCGGAGACCTTAACCCCGGCCACGCCCGCCGACGCCCACGGACCGGCACCCATGTTCCCGCGGTCACCGCGAACGTTGAAGGCGCCGGTCCGTGGGTATTCTTCAGCCGACACGTACCCGTCTTCAACCTCGCCTTCATCATCCTCGACCACCTCGCCGTCGGTCGTCGCGTCGTCGTCGTCGTCCTCGGCACCCCCGTCGGCACCCCCCGGAGTCGCACCCCCCATCATTGACTCCACCACGTCCCGCGGCACCGCGAACGCGTCCGAGTCCGGATCGGGCATCGGAGCCGCCGGGTCGCGCCGACTTCGAACAGCGTCGAGGTATTTCATCGTCACCGGCTTAACATTTCCGCGTATGAACCTCTGCGCCAGCTCGGGTCCGAACGGTTGCGGGACGCCGTTCGTTGCGTCGGTCGGGTCGGGTACGAGGAGGTGGGTGCATCCGGCGTCCAGGCCGCGGATCAGGTGGACCCCGGCGTCGGCGCAGTCGCGGGCGATGGAATCGTACGCATCGTCAAAGTCGACTGGGAGGTAGAGCGCGATGGGTTGGTACGCGAGTCTCACGGTCGTCGGGCACTTGCGCTTGGTGTCGTTGTCGATGCGCACGCCGAAGGTGATTCTGCATGGGAGCTGCGCGGCGACTTCCGTCTCCGCGACGTCCTTGTCCACGCGCGCGTTCTCGATGCGTGTTCCGAACTTGGAGTGGTCTCGGACGAGCACCTTGGGTTTGACGCTGGGATCGTGGACGGCGTCGCGCGGGAGAGTTTTGACGACGAGGTCGGCGTGCAGGCGGGACATGGTGGCATCGTCCGGGATCGTCACCGTGCAGTCCTTGCGGCCGACGGTGTACCTGCGGGGAAAGGGACGGATGATGGGGTCGGGCGGTCAGATCTCGGCGCGACCTGGGCACCCCCGTTCAAAGATTGGCTTGGCACCCCGGGGCGAATGTCGAGGCGGACGCGCTCGGGTTCGGGGGCACTCACTTTCCGGGTATCAGATGCCATGTTCTGATGACATCGCCGTTGTCGTCCTCGAGCTCCAGCCGATACGGCATGTCGACCGAAACGCTCGGGGCGAAGTGAGGAGACGAGAGAACCGAGACGCGGATTTACCAGTGTCAAGTCACCGAGGTTTCACTTCGAGGGGCGCCGACCTCGCGGGGAGTGATGAGAGTGATGACGACGGTTTGGAGGCCGAGGGTAAGGATAGACGTTCCGAATGTCGGCGATGCAGAGAACACGGATACATCGAGAGAGGAGTCGACCAAGAAGGGCACGAAGCGGAAGAGAGCCCCGAAGCACCACGGGCCGTGCGAGCACGGGGTGAAGAAGCGCTCGGCGTGCAAGGTGTGCAGCGCTTGTCCGCACGGTCGTCAGCATTCTAGGTGCAAGGAGTGCGGCGGGAAGGGAATATGCGAGCACGATCGTATACGCTCTAGGTGCAAGGAGTGCGGCGGGAAGGGAATATGCGAGCACGGTCGTATACGCTCTCATTGCAAGGAGTGCGGTGGGTCATCATTCTGCGAGCACGGTCGTCAGCGCTCTATGTGCAAGGAGTGCGGTGGGTCATCATTCTGTGAGCACGGTCGTCAGCGCTATACATGCAAGGAGTGCGGTGGGGCAGGAATCTGCGAGCATGGTCGTCGGCGCGTTGAGTGCAAGGAGTGCGGTGGGTCACAAATATGCGAGCACGGTCGTCAGCGCCATCAGTGCAAGGAGTGCGGTGGGGGATCAATCTGCGAGCACGGTCGTCGGCGCTACAGATGCAAGGAGTGCGGTGGGGTCTCAATCTGCGAGCATGGTCGTCGGCGCACTGAATGCAAGGAGTGCGGTGGGGGTGCAATCTGCGAGCACGGTCGTCAGCGCTTTCGATGCAAGGACTGTCGAGGCGATGAATAACATTCAAAGGGTCCACCCCGCGCACTAACTAAGGCTCGTCGTCATCACGCGGGGGCGTCCAGCAGCTTCTCCTCCTTACTCCCGACGTTCCACGCCTTGATACATATCGGCATCATCACCGCCATCACCCCGAACGCGAACCCGAGCCATATCCCCATCGCGTTCATCCCCAACGGCACCGCCAGGTAGTACCCAACCGGTATCCCCAAAACCCAGAAACCGACCACGTCGCTGAGAAGCGCGGTGTTCAGCCGTCCAACCCCGCGCAGGCACCCCGCGCTCACTACACGCACACCGTCCGCCGCCTGATACGCCGCGATCACCGGCAGGATGCTCACCGCCACCGCGTGCACCGCTGGATCCGACGTGAACCACCAACAGATTCGCTTCCCGAAGACGACGTAAATGAACGCGTTGATGGCCACCCCGTACACGCCGCGTAGCATGCTCATCCGCGCCGCCCTCTGCGCCTCCCCCCCGTCCCCGCCCCCCACGCCCTGCCCAACCTTGATCGATCCGAGCGCGCCGATCCCCAGCGGCAGCACGTACGACATGTCGGTGAGGCACTGCACGATGGCGTGCCCCGCCGCCTGCGTGGTACCGCACCGACCCGCGATGAGCGTCAGCGCCGCGAACGCCCCAAACTCCATCAGCATCTGCCCGCCGATGGGCAAACTCCGTTTGACGATGCCGCCGGCGCGCTCCAACGCGCTCGATACCGATTCACGTATGGGTTTGAACGCGTCCCGGGACTTTAGCTCCTCATACGCGAACGCGCACGTCAACGCGAGGAGTATCCATCGGCTGGTCACCGTCGCCCACGCCGCGCCGGTGAGCCCGAACGCGGGGATCGTGATACCACCCGCGACGGTCATGCCGTTGATGAGGACCTGGTTGAGCGCCACGTTCGTCGCGTTGGCGATGGTGATGGCGACGACCAAGGGACGGAAGACGTTGGTGGACATGAGCGACAGGCGGATCGCCTGGAAGAGTAGCACGGGTAGGATGCCCCACGCCTCTATGTGGCAGTAGTGCGACGCCGCCGCCGCGAGCAAAGACGGCTGCCCGCAGACGGCGTAGAGCGGCGCGACGGCCATGGTGAGGATCAGCATGCACCCCGCGTTGAGCGCCACGGACGCGTAGAGACCCGATCGGAGATGCCTCTTGACCGCGGCGTCATCCTCGGCGCCGAACGCCTGCGACGTGAGCGGGTCCAGCGCACCGAGGAGCCCGATGGCGGTGATCATGACGAGCCACGTGGTGGTACCCCCGAGGCACGCGGCGGCGAGCGCGGCCTCACCGACGTGCCCCACCATGAGGGTGTCCACGACCCCCATGGCGATGAGCCCAAACTCCACGAGGAACACCTGGACGCCCTGCGCCGCGTCGCTCTCGCCGAGCTCTCTGCGCGACATGTCCACCATCTTGGCCATCCGGCCCTTCTTCCCGAGGAACACGGGCTCATCGGGCGTATCGATCCCGTCGGATCCACCCGTCGCGGAGGCGCGGACGGCGGTGGGAGCGCGCCCGTGGGGCGGCCATCCGACGCGGGGCACCCGCCTCCTGCGATGGCACCCGGCGGCCGCGACGAAACTCGGGACACCGGCGCCCGTCACCCGATCTCGAAGCGACGTGCGGGGGTATCGCGGTGGCGACCGACCTGTCGCCCCATCGCGTCCGCCCCTCGCGGGCGATAGCGACGGGAGCTTCACCCCCGGCGCCGCCCACGCCAGCGCTCCCATGACCAATGAACTTTCACGCGGTTTCCGATATCCGGTCAACGAGTTCCGCAATTTTCGCATTGCCGTCCGCGCGTCTTCGGGGTTCCTCGCGGAGTTCCTCGCGGTTCCTCGGGGTTCGTAGCACATTCAGCGCCATGACATCGAAACGATAGCGACGGAGCCATGGTGGGACGCGAGGGCGAGACCCGCGGGGACGCGGACGCGTCGTCGTCAGGTAAGGCTGATGGGGCCGATCCGGAGTCTCCACGCGGAATTCACTCCATCCCCGGCACCGCGGACGCGACGTGGAGTTCCTCCCTGGAGTTCTCCCCGGTCAAGAGCGGGCCCATGAGCGAGCTTCGGGAGATGTACGAGGTCGGGCGGGCGGTGGGCAAGGGCGGGTACGCCGTGGTGTACAAGGGCACGCGCAGAAGCGACGGGGCGACGGTCGCCATCAAGCAGGTGGACCTGCACGAGATGAGCGAACGGAAGCGCCTCCGATGCCTGCGCGAGGTGCAGCTCCTGGGCAACCTGCGGCACCCGGGCATCGTGGAGATGCACGACTCCTTCCTCGACGAAACGAAGCTCTGCATCGTCTTCGAGTGGGCCGCGGGCGGAGACCTCAAGCGATTCCTCCGCAAAAATCTCGCGAAAGGGATCCTCCTCGACGAGCAAACCGTGTGGCGAACCTTCCGGCAGATCGCCGACGCCGTGACGCACATGCACGAGCGACGCGTCATGCACCGCGACATCAAACCCGCGAACGTCCTCGTCACCCAAGACGGCCGGTGCAAAGTCGCAGACCTCGGCCTCGGGCGCCAATTCAGCGAAAACACAATCGCGGTGGACGCCAAAGTCGGCACGCCGTACTACGTCTCGCCCGAGGTGGTCAAAGGTGACCCGTACGACTGGAGCAGCGACGTGTGGAGCCTCGGATGCTTGCTGTACGAGCTGTGCACGCTGCGATCGCCGTTCGAGATGCAGGGTGCTAACCTACACGCCGTGTTCCGCAGAATCACCGATTCATCGTGGGAGCCCCTCCCGGGTCACCGGTTCTCGAACCCGTTGGTTTCGCTGGTGCGCGAGATGATGGACCCGAACCCGCGCGCGAGGCCGTCATCGAACGAGGTCTCGCGGCGGTGTAAGGAGGCCGTCGACGCCTTCGACGCCATCGAGCGGCGGGGGTCAACGACGCGGGGTACGGACGGCGCCGCGGAGGCGCTATCGGATGCTTTAATCTTGTTAACCGCCGAAGCCGTTCGGTTCCGGCCCGAGTTTCGGCCACGGAAACCGGCGCTTGAAGCGCTTCGTGCGTGCGTCACACCCGCGGCGTTCCTCGCGGCGCTCCCGGGGGATACACACGGCGCGGGGTTCAGCCGGGTGATTCGCATAGGCTCGTGGCTGATGAAGCTGCTGGGGCGCAAAGGCCTGGCGCTCGAGTCGGAGCTTCACGCCATCGAGACGGAGACAGAAACGGTCAGTGAAACGGTCATCGACGATACGAACGTGAGGCGTGAGGACACGGAAACGACGGAGGGCGACGATGGGTTCATAGACAGCGCGCTGCTCGACGCCGGCGGCGCGAGCGGCGACTCGCGAGACGACGGTGACGCGGCGAGCGGCGGCGTCACGGTGAGCGGAAAAGACGGGAAAAAATCGAGATCCGACCCGCCCCCGCCGCTCTCCGCGCTGCAGTCCGAGGCCTTCACCGAGCCCACCGCAACGGACGCCCGGCGGCACGTCATCGCGACGGAGTTCCTCAAGGAGTGCGCGTGCTTCGGCGTGGACGTGCGGTACATGTGCGCGCACGCCGTCGTCGTCGGCCGCGGGTGGGCGCCGACGGAGTGCCTCTTTCGCCTCGTCCACGCGGCTCTGAAGCACCTCGACGTTCGCCCGCGGCGTGCCGAGACCCGGGTCCCGGAGGCGGACCCGGATGCGGTTCCCGAGGAAATCGACGGGATCGGGGACGACGGGTGGGACGCCGGCGGGGAGGGTGCCGACTTTAGTGCCGACTCGGACGAGGACGAGGACGACGACGGGCGCTACTCCGACGACGATTTTTACGCCGCGGTCGACGGTGAAGAAGCGCTTCATGCTTCGACGCGCGCGCCCATCGAACCCTCCGTCGACCCACACGCGTGGCGCGCGGAGGCCACGCGCCTCGGCCCGGCGCTGGGGTCCATCCATTCCCATGATCACTCCACGAGGCTTCACGCCGTGCGAAAGGCGTCGAAGTTTCTAGAAGGCGCCAAAGAGGTTCTTCGCGTTCAACTTCACGAACGCGTCGTCGGCGACGTTCGACGCGACCTCCGGGACATCGACGCGCGCGAGTCCTTCATGCTCGAGCGACTCCCGGACCACACCACGCGCGCGTATGTGGATGCGCGGGAGGCGCTGGACGCGGCGGCGGAGGCTCGCGGCGTCGCGGAGGCACGCGTGGACCGGGCGGCTGTCATGCTGGCGGGTCTCGACGACGCCGCCGAGGAGACGCGGGCGGAGGCGGACGACGCGGAGGGCGGGGCTGGGGCCGGTGTGGAGATGTGCGGCACGATGCGGGCGACGATGGAGCGGATGGATGCGGAGATGCGAACGATGGACGTTCGCATCGAGCTCGCGCGGCATCGACTGAGGCATCTCGCCAAGACCCGAGCGCCGCCCCGGCTCGGTTGGAAACGCGCTGATTGATTAGACTTAACACTAGGGGGTTTGATGTACACTTAGACGAGTAGCTAGTGGAGTTGAGAGTACCTTTACGGTGCGGGAGAGAGCTCACACGCGACCGCCCTTCTGCTTGACTATGTGCGCGCCCTTGCTGAGCGCGCCGAAGAGGTCCTTGACGTCCCCTAAGATCCCCCCGCTCTTCTTGGACTTGCTCTCCTCGTCCATCCGTCCCGCGCGCGACAGCCGCGAGAGCTCCTCGGAGTCCAGCGCCTCCCCCGTGACGTCGATCGTCGTGTTGATCATGTCCGCGAACGCCGCGTCGGCCTGCGCGTCCGCGTCGGCGAGGCCCGCACCGGGGCTCAGCCCGCTCGTCTGGCATGCCCGGGCGTCAGACATCGATTTGGATATCTCCTCGACCGCGTCCCCGGGCTCAGCCTCCTTGGCCTTGAGCGGGGCGACGCCGCGAATGCGGCGGTTCGATGCCCTCGAGGGACGGGCCGAGACTCGACGGGTACGCGACGCCGACGCGACGGGGCCGAAGATGCGCGCGGTCGCGGCGTGCATGGTGTCCGTGGGTGTGGGCCGAAGAAGTGGTAGATGATGACGGGAGAATATCGGCTGCTCCAATAGGATTCGCGGATATCGTCGCCCTGCAGCCGCACTTCGAGCAGCGCATCCGTCGACGCGAACTTCGTCCATCCGATCGCTCACTCGACATGTCCGCCGTCTCACTCGTGAACATCGCGGCGCCATCGCGCGTCGCTGCCAAGCGCGTCAACATCGCGGCCAGGAGGACCGCCTTCTCGATCCCCGATCGGAGGTCCACGTCCTCCGTCTCTGGATCCCGCGCGAGGCCCGTGGCCGTGGCCGCCGCGGCCCGCGACGAGAACCCCAAGGCGACCTCCCCCATCGTCCGAATGGCGACCGGTGCGGAAGAACCCTCCTCCTCCGTCCCTGCCGCGCGCGAGCCCCTCCTCGACCGGGTCGGCGCCGTCATGAACACCCTCTGGGGCTTGCGCAAGGGAGTGGTCATGCTTGCGTTCGCGCTTGGCCTGGCTCTCGTTGATGCGGGTCCGGCTCTCGCGGGCCGCGGCGGACGATCCGGCGGGCGCATGGGCGGCTCCAGCTTCCGATCCACCTCTGCGAGGTCCATGGGAGGAGGCATGGGCGGCATGGGAGGCATGGGCGCCGGGTCCATGGGAGGGGCCGGCGCGATGGGAGGAGCTGGCGCTCAGCGTCAAGCCGGCGGGATGGGCATGGGCATGGGTATGGGCCCGCGGTTCATGTTCATGCCCTCCTTCGGGATGGGGTACGGCATGGGCGCTGGCCCGATGTACGCGATGGGATCCGTGTTGCGGCTGCTCATGAACGTCTGGCTGATGTTCATGGTCTATCAGTTCCTCTTCGGCGGCCGGCCCAGGAACGGCCCGGGAACGAGGCCCGCAGACGTCTAAAAGCCCACTCGAGACGCGCCGTGACCCTATCATTTCAACAATAAGAGTCACTCACTTCCACACCTTCACCGCGGCGTCCCTCCCGCACGTCACCAGCATCCGTTGCATCCCCGTTCCCACCGCGGCCATGCACAACACGCTGTCCCTGTGGCAGTCGTGCCGCACCGCCGCCGCCGCCACCTGATCCCCCACGTTCACCCCGCCCGTGTTACCTCCCCTCTCATCCCGCACCGGTACCTCGCGCAGCACAGGCGTTCCGTTGACCCCCTCCCGTGACTCGTCGTACGTCGGCCTCGGACCCGGCGGTAACGGCCCGGACACAACCTTGCTACGACCGGGCTCACCCGGGCACCACATCCGCACGCACGCGTCGCTCCCGCCGGAGAGCAACGCGCCAGACGGAAGCGGCAGCAGACACCGGACGCCGTCATCACGCGCGGCGCCGTCGCCCAGCTCGTTCGTCGAGAGATATGAATCGTCGCCGTCATGGCGCCGAGAGTCGAGCTCGAAGACGTCCAGCCGGCCGCCGTTCTTAAGCGCCCCATCGTTTTCAAAGTCGTGGCTCGAGGACCCGCGGGTCACCCGCAGCACCCGACCGCACGTCCCCGCCGCGACGTCCCACGACGCCACCTCGTCCCTACCCGCCGCGCACCACACCACGGGGCGCGCGTCGGTTCCATGTGCGCTCGGTTCCGTCGCGAGAACCAAGGCGTCGATGGGCGCGCGCGTCGGATGCCGCCACTCCGCCACGCGAGCGCCGAAGCGGAGATCCATCAGCGCCAGGCATCCCCGCGAGGTGCCCGCGACGAGCCACCGCGGGTCGAAACACGGCGTGTACGGCGATGACGTGTTCTCGTGTGTTCCCGATCCGCCTCCGTGTTCGGCGACGAGGGCGGATATTGTTCCCAGCTGTGAATCCCAGTTAACGCGAAACGCCTCTGAGTTTTTGGAGCGAAGGTCCCAGCCCCTCACGCCGCCCCGCGCGGTGGAGTAGCACAGCGTCTTGACGCCCGTTCGGATCATGGCGGTGACCGCGCCTGATCCGCGTGATACCGTCGCGATCTCCGCGGCTCCCGTGTACCTCTCCACGCTGGGCGGCGCGCGGTGACGGCGCGATGATCGGCCGTCGCGGTCCGTCGACGTCGATTCACCCCTTTGACTCCCCCCGGATGGACCGCCGCGTTCAACGTACTCCACCCGCCACGCGTGCACGGATCCGTTGTCCGACGCGGACGCCACCGCGTGATCACCTCCACCGTCGTCCAACGACACCAGCGCGGTGACCCTCCCGCCCTGGCTCGCGTACGTCAACCGTGACCGGAAAGAAACGTCCCGCTCCAACCGAGTGCAGTCCCAGAGCTTGCACTGACCGTCGTCGCCGCCGGAGACGACGAAGAGGCCGTCGGTGGACGACGCCAACGCGCGGACGGGCCCGCGGTGTTCCTGGAGGTGCGCGACGAGGACGCCGCGGGGTGCCCAGCGATCGCCGGGCGCGCCCGTCGCGAAGGAACCCGGGTCGGCGACGGAACCCTCGCGGCCATTCGCGGGGGGGGTGGGCGACCGCGCCGCCGCCGCCGCCGCGAGCGGTGACGCCGCGGGGCCGCGTACCGGCGCCTTATCGGACGTCTCCGTCCCGCTCCGTTCCGCGAGGTCAAGTCCCTTGGCCATCGCCTGCGTCAGCGCGTCGGTCACGCCGCCACCGAACGGCGCCTTATCGAACGGAGAGCGAGCGGCGGCGGCGGGGGGACCCGATTGGTCGACGAATTGGTGGCCGCGAAGAAGGCCCGACTGGTCGGCGCCGGGATGTGTCCCTCCCGCGAAGGGGTGTCCATTCGGCGGGTGCACGAGCGCCGCGCCCGGCGGCACGAGCAGCGGCGACCTCATCCCGAACGTCGCCGCCCACGCGTCGCGGTCACCGCGCGCGTGCGCCGCCTGTAACGACGTCATCGCGTGTCCCGTCGAATATAACCCAGAGTCGACCCCGTTCGTCCCGGGGGTAAGACCGTTACTAGTAACGCTCGTGCCTCCCTGCCCGGAGTTCCCGACGCCGCTCGTCCGGATCGGTCCCGAAGGAGCGCGCGCGAACGGGCTCAGCATCCCCTCCAGCGGGTTGAGCGACCCTTCCTGCTCCACGCGGCTCCGGGGCACGAGCCTCGGATTCGGCGAGTACAACCCCGGGGATGAAACGGACGAGCCCCCGACGGAAGCCTCGGTGCTCGCGAGGCGCCACGCGGCGGCATCCGGCGTGAGCCCCCCGGTGACGATGGACCGCCGCGTGACGGATGTATCGCCGGATGCGGCGCGAAAGGCGAGACCGGCGGCGAGGGTTCGTAAGTACGGCGTTAGCGCCGCGAGAACCGCCGCCTCCTCCTCCGACGAGTTCACGACGTCTTCGTCTTCCCGCGTTTCTGTGTCCGACTCGTCCGACACGGAGTCGGTCCCTATAGCCGTTTCACCGGCCGTTTCCTCGTGTGTGGACGTCGTCGACGACCTCCACCTGTCGCGCAGGTCTTTGGCCTTGTCCAGAGTCGACTCCATCGGAGTCCCGTCTTGATGAGGGTAATTACCCAGGCCCGCCGCGGATGCCACCGCGGCGTCGAACGCGGCTCGCGACGGCGGGGGCCTCAGCGCCGCCCGCAGCGCATCCTCGTCGCCTATCACGTCAACCGCCGCGCAGACAGATCCACTTAACCCCGCACTTAACCCGTCCCGCATGAACGGTCGCACGGCGGGGAGTAACAGCGCGAACGTATCCACTCGGCCGAGGAATCTCGCGGCGGCGGCAAAGAAACGTCGAGCGGATTTTCGAATGGCACCCGCGGGGTGGCACAGCGCGGGCGCGGCCCTCTGCGCCGCCGCGACGACGCTGCGCTTCTGAAGGACGCTGCCGTTGCCTTCGATGTGTTGGTTCGCTTCGAACGGCGGCGCGGGTTGGTTCTCCTTCTCGGGATGAGAGCGGGACGAATCGGAGCTCGGAGCTCCGACCATGTCTCCGAGGCACTTCAACGCCCACGCCACAACCTCGTCCGAGGAGTCCGACAGGCACCGCTCGACGCACGGGAGCAGGAAAGCCTCGCACGGCGCTCTACCCACGAACTTACCGACGTCCGCGATGTGCTCGAAGAAGGAGGCGCGGAGCGGCCACGCGCGGTCGTTGAGGCAGGTGATGAGCAGCGGGACGAAGAAATCGTTAGAGTCGGCTCTGCCAAAGAACCTCGCGAGCTCATCCGCGCCCGATAGGAGCGCCGCGCGGGTCGCGGGGCCGACGCCCTGCGCCCCAGGGACCGTCTCCGCGCGACCGGCGGTGCGCGTGGGGGAGACGGTGGTCGCGGGAGCCGGCGAGGCGACGCCGGCGCGGGTGAAAAAAGTCGGCCTCTGAACCGACAGCCCCGGCCGCGCCACCCTCGGCTTCTCCGCGGCTGCGTCGGCACCCTCGGCACCCTCCTCACGGGGTTCGGGCACTGCTCCGGCGGCGACGGTCGACGCCGGCGACGCGAACCCGAACGTTCCCCCCGGCGTCAACGAGCTCTGCCTGCTAACGGACGCGAGCCCGCCGAGCCCGCCCCCGCCGCCGGCGAGCGCGGGCGGGGCGCCGTCGGGGGTGAGGTAATCCATCGCCACCCCTCGGACGATCGCGCGGATCGCCGCGAGGTCCGCGTCGTACTCCCCGGCGCTCATGGCGGTCTGCGTCTGAGCATACGCGGTGAGTTCACCGTCGTGTGAATCAACGGAAGCCGTGGAAACTTCTGGAAACTTCTGGAGAGAGAGCTCCGCGGCGAAAGTTTTTTGCAAAAACCTCGCAGACGTCGTGGCCAGCGTGGCGAGCGCCGACGCGTACGCCACCCTCACGCTCTCCTCCCTATCCCGCGCCAGCGCTGCGAGCGCGGGCCAGATGAACTCCGGGAACACCTTGGCGTCGCTCGCCGGGAAGGTTTCAATCGCGGGGAGCGTCTGCGCGAGCGCGGCGACGGCGGCGGCGCGCACGATCGCGCTCGCGTCCCCCGCCATAGCCACGCAGAAGGGGACGACGAGCTGCAACCGCGCATCGTCGTCAGCGACGGACGCGCATCGCGCGAGGAGCGTGAGCGAGTCCCGCCGCGCGCCGGGACGCACCGCGCCGCGGACGCAGGAGCACACGACGGTCGCGACGAGCGCCGCGCCGGGGCACCGAGCGCCCGCCGCCGCCGCCGCTTGAAGCAGCGACGACGGCTCCTTAACCGCCTCCCTCGACGCCTCGCTCGTCGTCATCGACGGCACCCCCTCGGCACCCACATGGAGAGCATCAACCCCGCTCATCTTGACTCGCTTTCGTCGCCATGTTCGCCGCCGCCACGTCGCGTCGCGCGCGTCAGTGTCGCGGACCCACCTCCCGGAGTCAAAGTGCGACCAGCCGGATCCCCCGTCGGCCCAATCCCCGTCCCACCGCCACCCCGGGGGCGGGCACGACGCATCGGCATCCGAGGGACGGCCGCGCTCGCCGTCCAGTCCGTCGCCGTGCGCGGGCCGCCACGGCGCGCCCGGGTGCTCACGCAGCTGGTTCTCACGCACAGTCTCCCACGCAACCTCGGCGACGACCCCGCGGGAGGCGGGTGGTCCAGACAAATGCTTCGATTGAAATTCCTTTGGTTCGCTCGACGGATGGGTCGGAGGGGTGAAGAACACGGACTGGTCCATCGTGCCCGACGACGCGAGTCCGGTGACGTTTGGTGGGTCGGAGCGCGATCGGTTCCGTTCGTCGTCGTCGCCTTCCATCCAGAAGTTTCCAGAAGTTTCCAGAACTCGGGTCGAACCCGCCGAACCGCTCGCGCCCCCGGCGGAGGACCCGCCGACACCACCCGCCTGCTCGTGCACAGCTGTGTCGGCACCACCCTCGGCACCCTCGGCACCCTCCCACTCCTCGCGAACGATGGCATCCATCAGCTCGGGGAACGCCCGCTGGACATCAAACGCCGTTCCGTCCGCGCCCCTCGTCGCCAACCCGGCGCATAGATCGTGCAAATCGTCGAAATATGCGGGAAACCATCCCCTTTTAGTCCACTCACCCAAGTACTCATTCGCACCCAGCCTTGAGCTTGGATCCCGATTCGTCATACTCAAGATGAGCTCGCGCGCGTGTACGTCGTCCACCTGGTTCAGCTGCGACGTCGGATTGTGCGTACCGCGACGAAACGCTAGCAGCTGCGACAGGTCGAACAGAGCGGCGCCGTCGAGGAAGAGCTCCCCGAGGACGCACCCGAGCGAGAAGACGTCCGCCGACTCCGTGACGCCACGCGTCGCATTACTCGTACTGTACACGTCTGATTGATCGTCCTGAGCGCTGGGTCCTCCATTGTTGTCTACATCTCTGAAGCGCTCCGGGGCGACGTAGCATCGCCGGCGCCCGCCCGTGTCGAAAAAGTAAGAGTAATCAGCGGGGTTATCCGCGGGAAGCGTGGGCGGTTTGAACGAGGCGAAGTCCGCGATGAACGCCCAGCCCCACGAGGTCATCAGTACGTTCTCGGTTTTCAAGTCCCCGTGCGTCACCCCCCGCGCGTGCGCGTCCGATAGGCCGTGGAGGAGCTGGTAGCATATCCAACGTTTCTGTACGTGCTGGAGAAAGGGGCGGGTGGATATGCGGTCGTAGAGGGTGCTGTGCGCGTACTGTCGCATGAGGAAGACGGCCCGTTCGGTCTCGAGCTCGCGCTGGAAGGGCCACGCGTGCGGGTGCGCCGGGGGGGGATGGAGGAGGGCGTCGCGGATCTCGCGAAGCCGTCGCTCGTGCCGAGCGACGACGTCGGGATTTAGCCCTCCGCCCGCGCCCGGTGCGCCGCGCTTGAGGTAGACCTTGACCACCACCAGGCCGCCCTGGCCCTCCTCGTGACGCGTCAGGTACGTCTTGAGGAAGCGACCGCCTGGGTCGCAGGGAATCGGGGGAGGAACGGACGCGGTCAGCGGGACGGGGACACGCATTTGAACGAACGCCGGTGGTGTTTGGGGAGGATCTGAGTGGTGCGCGGGGCGCGTTGGGTGGTTGGCGGTGGCGCGATTGGGTCTCACCTCCGAGGCTGTCCTTGTAAACCAGCGAGGGGACATCGCCGGCGAGCAGCTCACCCGGCTGGACCCGCGCGGGGGCGGCCAGCTGGTTACCCATGCCGCCGGGCCCCTTGTTCTGTCCGAGGCCGCCCCGGTTTCGTTGTTATTCTTTATTTTCAGAGGCTCGCACATTGTTAGCAGCGCACACAGGCGGGAAGAGTCAGATGACCGGGTGGCCGCCCAGATCCGTCGGAGAGGTGGTGTGGTACACCGCGAGCCTCGGCATCGCGTACGCCGCGCTCACAGCCGCCAGGGAGGCATTCCGTGAGAGACCCCCGCCTAAACAGAAGCGGTGAACGTAGGGTAGGATGACACGCGAAGATTTCGCCCCGGGTTCTCAGATGCCGCTCTCGGGGATACCGGCCGAGACGGTGGCGGCGGAGAGGTGGCGGCGCGGGGAGGTGCAGATATCCCCCGGTGTTTGGATGCCAGTGCTCGGCCTCGGCACGTTCAAGATCCGCGGCGAGGACGCGACGCGGGCGACGTACGACGCCCTACAAAGCGGATGCAGACACATCGACACCGCATCATGCTACCGCAACGAGACGGAGATACGACTGGGAATCGACCTGTGGTTGATGAGCGAACGCAGCGAGGAACGCGTACACGAAGACAAGGTCGAGGAGGAGATACCAATTGGTCAATCGCCAAGCGCAAGCGCACCCGTACGGCCAAACACCGAGGACCGAGTGTTCATCACCAGTAAGCTAGCGCCGAACGAGATGGGCGAACGACACGCCGCCGTCGCCCTCGAATCGATACACGCGCGGCTCAATACACCCGCACAGACAAAGGAACCGTTAGACCTCGCGCTGATCCACTGGCCGGGCAAGTCCAAGATACCTCCGACATCCCCGGCGAACCTCGCCGCGAGGAGAGAAACGTGGAAGTTTCTCGAACAATCGCTTGAACAAACGGATGTTCGCGCCATCGGCGTGAGCAACTACACCAGCGCTCACCTCGCCGAGATGAAGGCGTACGCGCGAGTCATGCCGGCGGTGAACCAGGTTGAGTTTCATCCCCGGTGCCAGCAGCGCGAGCTCCGGAAGACGTGCGAGTCGATGGGTATCGGGCTCGTGGCTTACTCACCACTCGGCTGTGGCGAGCTGTTGACGGACGAGAGGGTTCTGCGCTGTGCAAAGGCGCTGGGTGAGGCGATCGGTGGCACGGTATCGCCGGCACGTGCGCTCATAGCCTGGTCGCTCCGGCAGGACGGTGTGGTGGCCGTCGTCGTTAAGTCATCCGACGGTGAACGGATCGGTGAGTTTATTTTATTCTTCATGCGCGCAATTAGATTGACGTTGTTGTTGTTTTTTTTACAGCCGCGAACGTGGGTTCCGAGGGTTTCAAAGCTGCGGCGAGGCTGGCGTCGCTGAGCGGTGGGATGTTCGATGAGCTGGACGAAATGGACGACGACACGCACTACTGCTGGAACCCCGCCGTCGTGAAATAGATGATCGGACGATTACCAAATAAATGTGAACGGTTTTCATCAGCTCCGGTCTCTAATAAGGTTTACGCCACGCCGCCTATCATGATATGATGATCGATCGCCTCACCACCCGCATTGCTCCATGAAGTCTGAGATCATCGTGTTGAAACATATCCACTTCAAATTCACGGACGGGTCCTCGTGCGAGTACATCACCGCCCACTGCGTTTTCGGGTCATATTTGAGGGTCAGGTTGCGGGCATTTTCAAACTCTTTCATACCCTTTCGACGCACCAGGTCGTCCAGGTTCGTCGGGTCGAACCTGTACGCCTTGACCTTGTCGAATTCCCCGTTCGGCCCGAACGGTGTCTCCTCGACGATCTGTATGAGCCACCTTTCGCCGCGTTGGCCCCTGTTGCGGACTTCGAGGAATAGATCCTTCATCGGTCCTTTGTCCTTCTCGAGCAAGTCGACGAGCCTGTTGAGGAGGAAAGTCTGCTCCCCTTCCTCGTTCCTGCGTTCATGAGGGTTGTACGGCCTGTCTCGTCTCTCGTACGTACGTCCCGCGCGCGCCCGCTGCTCCTCGTGTCCACAGACGTCCCTGTGGGGCTTCATGCACTCCTTGCTGCAGAACCGGCGCTTACCGCATCGCCTGCAGCAGATGCGGGACGGTTTGCCGCACGGGAACTCCCCGCCCGTGCGCTCGCACGCGGGCCTGTCGCAGCACTCGGGCTTCAGGTTGATGGACTCCTCGTCGCACCAGTCGACGTCGTACAGCGTCACGTTGAACCGCCCTTTGTCTTCAAGCCATCCGTCGACGCGCGCGGTTCGCCCGTTGAGCGCGGATCTGGACTTGATGCCGGTCAGCATCACCTCGCACCCCACGTACTCGAGCATCGCGACGTCCGACATCTTCCCCGGCGTATATGAAGAGTGGAGAGAGAGAGGTACGCACGATGGGCGCTCGGCAAAGTTTTCAACATCGGCAGATCGGCTTCGAAACCAAGCTCATCGCGATCGCTCAGGTTTTGAGCCGAGCGCTGCAGCACGGGCGCGCCACTTCGGAAGCGCGGACGTACCCGCACCGGACACGAGACAGTCGCCGGGATGAGTGACGCCGAGGTACGTTCGATTAACCCGGTCACCGTCGCGCCGACCCGGCCCGCCCCGCGATCGCACGCGACGCGACTTGCAAGATGCGGCGGCGCCGAGGGTTTTTTCAGTCTCCCGCCCGTACGGGCGGACGTCGCGCTCTCATCTCGAACTCACCTGACCCCGCGCTCCACTTTCTCCCCGTGCCTGCCAACAGGTGGATTTCGATCCCACCCTCAAGAAGAAAAAGAAGAAGAAGGTCGTGCTCGAGGACGAGGATGGCGTGGAGGCCGCGACGGGTGACATGGACGGCCTGAACGTGGACGACGAAGGCTTCGGCGAGAAGAAGAAGAAGAAGAAGTCCAAGGACAAGGACGCCGACGCCGACGCCGACGAGGACTTTGGCAAGAAGAAGAAGAAAAAGAAGAAGAAGGACATGGACGACGAAGACGACGAGGACGACGACGCCGACGAGGCTACCAACTCCGGCAGCGGACTCCCGTGGGACGGATCCAACCGCGAGTACCACTACGACGAACTCCTCGGCCGAGTCTTCGGCATCTTGCGCGAGAAGAACCCGAGTCTGTCGGAGAAGACCAAGACGATCATCAAGCCCCCGCAGGTGCTTCGCGAGGGCACGAAGAAGACGGTGTTCGCGAACCTGATTGAGATTTGCAACGCGATGAACCGATCGCCCGAGCACGTCATCCAGTACATGATGGCTGAGCTCGGCACCTCGGGCACGCTGGACGGCACGCAGCGCCTGATCATCAAAGGACGGTTCCTGCCCAAGGTGTTCGAGGGTGTCCTGCGCCACTACTTCATCGACTACGTCATCTGCAACCTGTGCAAGAGCGCGAACACCACGCTAGATAGGGACAAGGCGACGAGGCTTTCCATCTGCAAGTGCAACGCGTGCGGAGCGTCCCGCTCGGTGTCGGCGATCCAGAAGGGTTTCCAGGCTGTGCAGAGGGGCGAGCGTCGCAAGGCGCGCCAAGCCGCCTAAACGGCGTAGCACCCTAACCACCACACTTAGCCCTTGTCACCACATACTAATAACTACCTTCACAACTACGTTAAAGCTAAGACTACGCCTTCTCATCGAGTCACAGAAGCATAGGAAGCGCCGGCAGATCCCAAACTCACAATCAAAATCCCCATCACTTCCAACAATCCTGGCACCTCCCCTAGACACAACAACCCCCACGTCGCCGCGAACACCACCGCGAGGTACTGCACCGGCGCCACCGTGGACGCGGGCGCCCTGCCCAGCGCGGACGTGATGCACATCTGCGCCGTGAACCCCGTGACGCTCGAGAGGATCCACAGAGCGGCGATCTCCGCCACGTTCGCGCCCATAGGTAACATCCCACCTCCGTTCATCACCTCCGTCGCGAGCGCCAGGAGGGACATGCCGCCTATGCAGAACGCGTTCGTGTACCACATGATCGTCAGCGGGTGTTCCTTCTTGATGCGTTCGCCGTCGACGCCGCGCGAACCCCCGCCGCGGTCGAGCCCTCCCGACAGCGCTCGAATGATGATCTTCGACATCCCGCCGAGCACCGCCGTGGCGCCCGCCGCGGCGACGCCCACTCCGCTCAGATGCCTCGAGCGCGTTGCCCCGAACACAAACGTGGGCTGGACCACTAACACACCGCCGAACGCGCACACGGGTATGGCGCACCAGATGGCCCAGTGCGGCTTCTCGCGGAGGATGAGTGAAGCGCCCGCGGCTGTGACTAGGGGCGAGATGAAGGTGGTGACCGCCGCGTCGGCCAGCGGGAGGTAGGCGCTGGTGACGAAGAAGGCGTAGATGGCTGACATGCCGATCGCGCCGCGGAGGCACAGCGCCGCGCGCCTCTCCCCCAACGGGTTCGCCACCCCGCCTTTGTACCAGAGAAGCCCGGCCATCACGGCCATCATTCCGAGTATCGCTCGGCCGAGGACGACGTAGTGGATGGCGACGCCCCTGTCGTGGAGGAGCCTCGCGCCGAGGGCGGTGAGTGACGATGCGAGGACGCCGCCGGCGTACATCGCGACGGCCGAGGCCGGGGTCGCGTGCTCCTCCTCCGGCGCCGCCGGCTTCGACGTGGAGGTTTCGTGTTTATTCGAGACGAGAGGCGCGGTGTCGTCGTCCACGTCCGCGTCCGTGTCGTCATCCTCGGCACCTTCCTTGCTCGATGTCCCGGCGGCGACGATCGTGAGCTCGATGTGCGACTCGCCGCCATCGCGCCCGACGCCCCCCCGCGGGTTCGACATGCGCGTACAGCCTCCTCCCGCGCGACCCGATCTGACGACACGGTGCCCACACAAACGCAAGAGAGCCGCTCCGTCACAGGTAAATAAACACAGTTACATACATACAGTCGTCTACAGTCGTCTACGCTCCCACGTCCCGTGGGGCTGCTCTCTACTCGTACTTTTCCTCCGGCACGTCACACGACGCGAACGCCCCGTCAGGGTGCTCCACGCAGTGCCACTTGTCGTCGTCGCCCAAAGCATCGGCGACGAACGCGGGAACTTTACGCCATTTCCCGCACGAGTCGCACGCGATCCACTCGTCGTTCGCGGCGCCGCCAGCTGTGCTTCGTACCCCTCCAGCAGATTGAGCTCCTCCCCCAACAGAAGCCCCCCCTCCGGCCGATGCTCCGCCGCCGCTCTTCTTCTTCCCCTTTTCGTTCTTGGCGCGTTCCGTCTCCTCCGCCGCGAGCTTGAGCATCCGTTCCCTCGCGCCCGGCTGCGGCGTCGGTCCCCATCGAACCGTCTGCATGCTCAGCTGCAGCGTCTCCTTGCCGCCGTCGTCGTAGTACACCTCGTGCTCGCCAGTCTCCGTCTTGTAGGACGCCACCGTGCCGCCGTAGAAGGCGCCGTCGCCCGGCCAGAAGATCTCGAGGTGCCTCCCAACCGACGCGTCGCCGGTTAAATTCCCGAGCGTTCGCAGCCACTTACCCATCGTCTGGTCCAGCTTGTAGGACCCGACGGCGACTAAGCGGAGGGACTGACGCCACTTCTTGGCGGTACCTTTACCACCCAAGCGCTCAAACTCCGTCGCAGGGACCGTGAACTCGGCCATGACACCGGGCGTCGACGGATCCCGAGGGGCGGCGTAACGCACGAGCTCCTCGCCGCGTTTTCCACCTGGGAGTAAAGCGCCTCGCATGCCGCCGCAGCCCACGGGTAAGGGCGGCGACGCCATCATCATCCCGCCGTCATCCGGCGGTGGATCCGGGACCGTCCCGAAGGGTTCGTACTTGGTCGGGAGCCATCGCATGGTCTGAAGGAACAGGTGGCATCGGAACTCGGAGCCGTCGAGGAAAGAAACCTCGTGCTCGCCGGTGGCGACGACGTAGGAGACAACCTCGCCGACTCGCCAGCTCGTTCCGCCCTGCTTCTCCATCTTCTCGCTGCTCTTGATGGACCTCGCGGCGTCGGGGTTCAGAATCTCGAGCTGGTACCCCACGGACGCCTTACCCCACGTGGCGCCGCGGCGCTGGAGCCAGCCGCCGATGGGCGTCTCGGGGGGCGCGTCGGTCCCACCGTAACACACGTGGGTCTTCCACTCGGTTAAAAGTTCTTCACTCGGTGAGTTCACGCCAGCCCGGGTGAAGAACTCGTGGAGCGTGAGGTACTCGTGCGTCGGGCCCGGCGGCGGCGCGGGCGCCGGCGGCTTTGATCCCGGTTTCTGATCCGCGGTGGGAGGCTCGCCGTCCGCCGCGGGCTCTGGAGTCGGTTCCGGAGTAGGTTCCGGCGGCGGGTCTGGAAGTGGCACCGCGAACTCCTCACTCCCCGACACGCACCCAGCCGCGAACGTCGCCTCGAACCCGTTGAACACGACGGGCACGGGCGTCGCCTTGACCACCTGCGATGACTCCACCTCCGCGGACACGTCCTCCTCGTGGTCGCCGGGCTTGGGCTTATTCGCGGACCCGGGCTTGGGTTTCTTCTTCTTCTTCTTCTTGGGCTTGGGCGCGTCGCCGTCGCCCGCCTCGCCCTCCGCCTTGCGCTTCTCGCCGATTTGGTTGGGGGAGTCAGCGGCCATCGCCTCGGCAATATCACCTTCCGTCGTGGGCGGTGCCGGGGGAACGAACGGTGTCCTGACCTCCGCGACGCCCCCGCCCTCGCGACGCGGCGGCGGAACCTCGACCCCGACTTCAACCTCCTGCAGCCACAGCCTGGTGTTCTCCTTCAACTTGACGTGCCTGGTGAGGCCTGGGACGAACGGCCTGGACCACGCGAGCACGTCGCGGAAGTCGCACTTGAGGTTCGCGCACGCCTCGTCCAAGGTCTCGTTGTCAGCGGTGTAGTACGCTCGAAGACCGTCGCTCCCTTCCACTGCTTGCTCCCCGCGCGGCGGCCCGGTTGGCTGCGTCGGTTCCGGCGCCTCCGCTCGTGCCATCTGGGACGGATCGAAACGTAAACCCCGGCCGCCCTTCGTCCCCTTGGACTTACTCTTACCCCCGCCGGACGACCGCTTAGGGTTAACCGCTCCCTCGCCAGCTTGCGCCGCGGTGGGCTTAGCCTCGGGCGCCAGCCGCGGCGGGACGCCGTCGGGCCAGCGGGTAGTCTGTAAACAGAGGTAGATCCAGTCGCGATTACCGTCCGCGTACATGATCTCGTGCTCGCCGCTGTCCGCCTTGTACCCGGTCACCTCCGCGGCGTAGAAGCGCTCGTCGTTCGGGACGCTCACCTCCATGGCGCGGCCAACCACGGAGTCGCGCCAGGCGGCGCCGATTTCCCGTAAAAAACGACCCACGGGGACGCCGCTCTCCGCGCTACCCACGGCGTCGTCGCCGACGTAACGCAACGACTGGCGCCACTTTCGCGTGCTGCCCCTGCCGCCGAGCCTCTCGAACTCAGTCGCCGGGACCGTGGAAGATGAACCGTCATCCTTGGTGTACTTGACCTGCTCGTCCCCGCGTTTGCCGCCGGGAACCAACGACCCGACCAACTCTCCGCACTGCACCTTGACGTCGTGCGCGGGCATGACACCCTCCGTCTGATCCGCGGCGGCGGCGGCCGCCGCGGCGGCGTCGGCGTCGACGTCGACGTCGAGCTCGGGCGTCGGGATCGTCAGCCGCATCGCCGCGAGGTCGACAGCCTCCGGGTACTTTTCGCTCCTCTTCAACGAAATCTTCGCGGCGCGCTCCAGGGAACAAACCGCCAACACGAAACCGAGCGCCTCGCCGAGGGTGTCGTGCTCCCACCTGGTGCGAGTGGCGTCCAGCGTCGCCTGTGGTCCAGCCCTGGCCATCATCACCTTGAGCTCCGCGGCGCTCACGCGCGTCCCGTCGGGCTCGATCGCATCCCGGGCCCGGAGCAGCCGGATCACCAAATCCTCCATCGACTTCATCGTGGCGTCGCTCACGTCGCCGCCGTGAGGAGCGTCGTAGCTCGACGCCGTCTTACCCACGCTGCGAAAGTCGGACGCCGTGGCGGAGAGTAAGTGCACAGGTATGCCCTCCGTGCGACGGAGTAAGCGCTCGGCGCGGATCTGCTCCTGCTTCCGCTGCTCCTCGTGCTCCTTGGCCTCGTCCTCCGCTCGCTTCTTTTCCCTCTCGCGATCCTTCTCGATGTTTCGCTCCAACAACGGCCTGACGCGCTTGAACATCTCAGCCATGATCGCCTCGCGCTCCGTGGGGTCGATGTCCTTCTGCCTCAAGCCCTTGAGCGGACGCCCGAGGACCATGGGCTCGTCACTGAACTCGTCGTCGCCCCGGGGTTTCTTGTCAAAGTTAATCCCCGCGTTTTCAGCGGCGAGCCGGGCGAGGTTGAGCTCCTCGCGCCGGCGCCGGCGCTCAGCCTCCGGATCCGCATCTGTCTGCGGTGCCTGTGCCTGTACCTGCGGTTTAGGCCCGAGCCACAGCCTGGTGTTCTCGAGGAGGTAGGCCTTCTGCGTGAGGCCCGGGAGGTCGTTTTTGTTCCAGTTCAGAAGGTCCTTCGGTTCCAGACCGTTAAGTTGGGCAATCTCGTCGAGCTTCTGGGACCCCGCGGTGAAGTACACCTTGACGCCGGCGATCGTGAGTGTATCCCCGGGCTGCGGGTCCATCTCCTCGATCTCTTCCTCCCACGACGATTGGCCGTTCGATGCGCTGCCTGGAGTAGCCTCTTTCTTCCGTCGGCGCGCGGCGGCGGCGGCGTCCTTCCGCTTGGGTCCTTCCTGCCGGAGCAGAAAGTGTACGAGGTCGGTAAATGTGGCGTGCGCGAGGGGCTTGCTCCTGCCGTTCGGCGTGGGATCGAGCGGGAGCTCGATCTCGTGGTCGCGTTCCTCGATCCACGCGTCGGTGAGCGCCACTTTGGCGCCGATGGTCCACCCGGCCGCCTCCTCCGCCTCCTCCCCGCCCTCCTCCAGCCGCCTCTCCTTGGCCCACTTCACGCACTCCTCGGAGCATCGGATGAAGCACGCCTGCGCCGGGTGCCGCTGACCGAGCGCCTGGAACCGCTTGCACTGCCCGATGATCTCCGCGCCGTTCGGCAGGTGGTCCTCGCAGTACGCGTGGACGCAAGCCTCGCAGCGGAAGAGCATGCCGCCCACGGCGGCGGCTTTCCGGCCGCACTCGTGGCACGAGTGGTGCGGACACGCCCACCGCGTCGCCTTGGCCAGCTCGTGCTGCGTCACCCCGATGCACTCCGCGTGGACGCTGACTGGGCACAGGTCGCAGCACACGATGTCGCCGCCGTCCCAGCAGTGCTGGCATGTGAAGCTGTGCCCGTAATCGCGGCCAGCCACCTGCGCCCGACCGCGTTTCTCCGCCTGAGCTTTCTTCTTCGTCTCCCGGGCGAATACGCTCTGCTCACCCTCTTCCAGGGAATAGTTGTTAGCCTTGAGCACGGTGTGGCCGTCCACCTCGATCGTCGTCTTGGTCCGGGACCGCTTAGTGGTCAGAATCTGCGCCTGGAACTCCGCGGCGATGTCCTTCATGCTCTGCGCTTTCTTGGCAGCCTTGGAATCCTCCTCGGACGCTGGTTGGGTGTCGCCGGCGGTCGCAGCGTCCCTGAGCTGCTCGGGTAAAACGTAGGTGGATATGGGCGCAGCCTCAGCCTTCCCGTCGGCAAAGTCGGCGACGGTGTGTTGCACCTCCGACTGCAGGTTCGCGAGCTCCTTCCGCCGGTCACCGCCCGAAGGGGTCCTATCCATCAAAATCTCTAAATCTTTATCGGACGGGGGTTCGCCGGCGTCCTTGGAGAAGATGGCGTCGACGCCGAATCGTAACATGCCGTAGAGGTCGTTCTTGTCCGCACCCTCCATGTTCTCCGCCTGCTTGGTACTACCCCGTGACACCATCTGCTCCAGGAAGAGTTTCTTCTCCGCGCGCTGCTGCATTCGCTCCTCCACGGTGCCCGCGGTGACGAGGCGGTACACGTGAACCGGCTTCTTCTGCCCGATTCGGTGCACTCGCGCCATAGCCTGCGTGTCAACCTGCGGGTTCCAGTCCGAATCGTACAAAACGCACGTGTCCGCGGTCTGCAAGTTGACCCCGAGGCCGCCCGCCCTGGTGGACAGGAGGAACGCGAACATCGGGGAATTCGGTCGGTTAAACGCGGCGATGTCGATGGACCGTTGGACTCGGTTGGTGCTCCCGTCGAGCCGCGCAAACTGGTACCCGCGGAGGGTGAGAAAGTCGCTCAGTATGTCCAGCATCGACGTGAACTGCGAGAACAGCACCACCCGATGCCCTTGGTCCTTCAGCCGCGTCAAGATACGGTCCAGTACCGCGAGTTTACCCGAAGCCTCCACCAGTTCCTCCACCGGGACTCCATCCTCCGGAACGTCCGTCCCGGCGAAGAGGTACGGGTGGTTGCAGCACTTGCGTAACTGCATCAACAGCGACTGAAGCTTCTTAAACTCCCCGGCGTTCTCCTTCTTGGTGCTAACGGCGCCGGCGTTGTTAGCACCCTCGTCGGCACCCTCGTTACCACCCTCGGTTCCGGCTCCGCCTCCGGAAGCTTTTTTCAGCTCTGCGGCTTCGATCGACGTCAACGCGCCGCTCTCGCGCATCAACAGCCGGCGGTACCAGAAAGTCTGCGCGGGCGCGAGCGGGCACATGATCTTAGTCTCCGTCTTCTCCGGAAGTGAAACCTCCACCTCGCCCTTGACACGTCGAAGCACGAATGGCTTCATGAGGTAATGCGCAAAGTCGAGTCGCTCCGCGTCAACCTTGTGCCCACTCGTGCCCAGGTCGAAGGCTTCGTCAAACGCGGATGATTTGGTAAAGACGTCTGGGTGCAGGAACGAGAGGATGGCGTACAGCTCGTGCAGGTTATTCTGCACCGGAGTCCCGGTCAGTAAGAGCGTGTGCTGCCTGTGCACCCTGGACAGGACGCTGTGCGCGGCGGTGTCCTCGTTCTTAACCTTGTGTCCCTCGTCGAGGATCATGGTCCGCCAGTACACCTTCTGGGACAGCGTCAGGTTAAACGTGGGGTTGCACGCCATCTCGTACGTCGTCACGGCCACGTCGTACGACGCGACGTTCATGACAACCTCCTTGCGCAGACGTTGTCGCTCGCCCTCGTCCGTGGAGTGCAGCCGCACTACCCGCAACTTGGGGCACCATTTTTGCAACTCGTCCATCCACGACGACAACACCGAGAGCGGGCAGATGACCAGGTGCGGGCCGTCCACGCCTCGTATCTCAGAAAGCGCGGCGAGGAAAGAGATGGACTGGAGCGTCTTACCGAGTCCCATCTCGTCGGCGAGGATGCAGCTGCACCCGTCGTCGAACATCCGGACGAGCCACCGGATACCTTCCAGCTGGTACTCCCGCAGCACCGCTTTGATCGACTCGGGCTGGTTATCCACGGGCACTAAGATCTTCTCCGAGGGCTTGTACGCGTCGGAAACCTCCTCCAGTTTATCCAGAACCTTCTTCTCCACGAACGGCGCCAAGGCTTTGGCGTGCCTGTGGAGGTAACTGCCGCGTTTCGCCGTCGCGAGCTCGATTTCTTTTTCAATCATCTTGTTGTGCCGAACCGTCGCTTGCTCCTCGTCCGTCTTCTTACGCGGTCCGTACGGCTTACGCGGGCCATACGGCTTGCGCTTCTTGACCTCCTCGAACACGTACGAGGTCCGTATTGCACCCGCGCCGTCCACGTCCTCCTGGTCCTTATTGAGCTCCTTGTCGAACACGGACGGTTCTCCAGACTGCATGTCATACGCGTTTGACCGGAGGACGGGTTCCCCGTCGATCATGACCACCCGCGCCTTGGTCTTACGTCCCGAACGCCTCGCCCCCGCGCCGAGTGCTTCTTGGAGGACTTCCGGTGGGATCTCCTCCAGGGTCTTCTGGTCGATCGGTCCCGCTGAGTCTTCGTGTCCGAGGGTCTTCACGAGAGCCTTCTTCTTCGCCTTTTGGTTT
>Ga0209631_10000892_pt1 | contig 39852 bp, 39 predicted proteins | sample COG_08_FD_184752 | JGI IMG/M metagenome (GOLD analysis project Ga0209631, IMG submission 184752) | Pelagic Microbial community sample from North Sea - COGITO 998_met_08 (SPAdes) (version 2) | ecosystem: Environmental > Aquatic > Marine > Neritic zone/Coastal water | place: Helgoland, sampling... | reverse complement strand
GGGCCGGCGGGCACTGTGCACGATACGGGCGGCCCGTAAAATATCCGCCCAAAATCTAGTGTGTATATTCTTCACTTGACTGGTGAACCAACACGCTTTAAAACCCGCCGCAGTATCAAGAACGGATTGTCCGTGCCAACCGAGGCTTCATTGCACGCGGTGGCTAAAAAAGATACGCCGAAATGGAAAAACACACTTATGAAAAACTTATTTTCTAGCTCAGTTTTATAAATCACCACGCAATTCATCTTTGAGGGCATTAGGCACAAATGTTGTGTCTAAATTCGTGTCCTTGCGTGCCGATTTGTTGAAACTTGAGCGAGCTACTAACGCTATAGCCCGCAATCTGTTATCAAATCGGCGCTTTAGAGAGCTACCTTAATCTCATCACTCTCATATCTACAAAATATAGTGTTATTTGCCCTATTTTCAAGTGTGTATACCTAAGCTTTCGCTCATTCATGACGTACGTAAATATATAGAAACAACTTCTCAAAGTTTACTTTTCTTGTCGAACGTGTTATGATTTTCCTACATTTAGAGAGGGTTGATGCCCTCACCAACCGGTCTCGCGCACGGTGGTTTCCCGAAAGGGGATGTGGTACATCATGAATAGACTAGAAGATGCACTAAGAGAGTTAAAAGAACTTCATTACACGATTACATCTTTAGGTAATGCTGAAAAACGTAAACAATTTAGTCTGCAATCTGATTTAGATTATATTGAAGAACTCAAGCTTAAAAAACGGGCACTTAGAAAAGAAATAGAACTTCTTAGTCGTAAATAATAAATGCAAAAGAGTGTTGAGCATCAGCCCTTCGCGGATAAACCGTTGGAGGGCATTATTATGTCTACTGAAATTTCTCGTCGTGACTTTATCAAGTTTGTATTTGGAACTGTATCAGCTGCTGCAGTATCAGGATCATTACCACTTTGCCCATCAGGAAACGATTATCCAGTCCGTTATATATATGGCATAAACAGCCGTATTATTCTGGTTTGGTGATCGAGCAATGCGACCTAAAAAATAACAATCCTGGACTATTTATTAATGCCATTTGTCACTCTGACAACAACCAGGCGTAACAATTCCCACCAAAAATATAAGCTACTACGCATAGAAATTGAGGCACTTAAAAAGCAGTTGGAACGGTCCTAAATCTGCGCTGAAAACAAGTCTCCAGCGCAAGCACGTTTTTTGCAAATAATAGATTGTTTCATTTCAGCGCAAACCCGAAAAAATCCCAGCGCAAACTCAGCGACAGATAGAATTGATAATTGTTGTAAACGGTGTAATCTTTATAAATCATGCAAGTGGAAACCGCAGAAAACCGTGATATGTGTGACTGGGTACAATCTATATTAGTATTTAGTCAGGCTCATAACCTGAAGGTCGTAGGTTCAAATCCTACCCCCGCAACCAAAATTATTCTATTTAAATCAGTTACTTATAGAAAATGGTCACCCCTTCGAGAGTGGCCTTTTTTTGCTTCAGCGCAGATTGAGCGACAGATAGAAAAATTCCAGCTTTATTTTTTGCGTAAAAAAAATTACGACCTTCAGGTTTTTTTACCCCGACGTTTTCTACAATTGATATGATCATAAGTTGAGAATATCTTGGTTAGTGATAACAATATAAATTGAAATATGCGGCTCAAAAACAGACCAGAGCTTTTTATAGCAGAGTTGGCGTCATTAGGGTGCACCATTGGTAGATTATAAATTCAAAATGTATCGTTTAGTCATTTGGGTACCAGTTTTTTTCGGGGTTTTAAGCATATTTTCTTGTGTCGTGATGGCGACAGAAAAACCCACTTATACTTCTGAAGTATTCAAGTTTAAAAGCACCAGCCGCAGTGTGGAAAAGCCTGTTATTGCTATGATCGCGATACCCTTGAAGGTACATGGTCCACTGCCGGTGATCATCACTCAGCACGGGAGTTCTAGGGACGGGGTTGTTTTTACAGGCGGAGAGGGGCGGACAGATGAGTATTCTACTCGTCTCATTAGGGAGGGAACAAAACGTGGGTTTGCGGTTGTAGCAATTGATGCTTTCTATAAAACTAGAATCAAACCAGTTGACAAAGGAAAATTCCCGAACGCCATTCAGTATGCGCTTGACCTTAAAGAAATCTTAGCTAGGGATGCGCGATTTGATCGAGTAAACATATTTTATACGGGCTTCAGTTACGGGGCTTCGCAAGTCAATAAATCAGTAGATATTCGTACGGACTTTAAATCCATACCTTGGCGTGCAACTGCAGCTGCTGAGCCGGGATGCAATGTTATATCGGAACCAGTGCAGGTGTCGTTTCCTATTATGCTGATTAAAGGGTCGGAAAGTCACTACTACCCCGAACCCTGTAGGTATTTTGAGCAGCTACTTGGAGCCGCTGGGATTAACGTGACATTATCGATCATTGAGGGAGCAAACCATTTTTTTAGTACTAATGGCCGAATTACAAGGGGTGTAGCTGTAAATGGGTGTCGCTTTAATCCGATAATTCGCAAACAAGACGGCACCGTTCAATTTTCTGATGGTTCCCCGGCGACGCGTAGGCTTATTAAGCAAAAATGCTTTACCAAGGATGCCGGTTCAGGAAAAAACCGTTTACTTCTGGATGGTGTTATTGACCGGGTTCTAGATTTTTTTGATGCACATCGGACTTAAGTACTTGTGTTAAGGTGCTGGTCGCGTCAGATTCAAGTCCTACCCCCGCAACCAATAATTTTCAACTTAAATCATACACTTATAGAAAAACGTTGCCCTTTCGAGAGTAGCCTTTTTTGTCTCAGCGTAGCATGTGTGGTGCACGTGTCACACTAGGAAAATCGTGAGGGAAGCATCACCCTTCCTGGTTCTATTTGCTGTCGTTTTGTTGTAAGCTTGAGAAACTTATAAAATATCGAATTTTAGTACTTTAGTTGTAGTTAATATCTGGAATGGAAATTTACATGGAGCAGACATTATTTCTTATGAGTTTTTTGGTGGCTTCAATGCTTTTGGGAGCAATGCTCTTTTTTTCTTTTCTTGTTGCACCGATAACTTTTATTAAGCTTGAGGCAAAATCAGCTGGTCAATTAATACGTTCAATCTTTCCACATTATTATATTATAATTATAATCTTTTCATTAGTCTCGGGAGTACTGCTGTCTTTTGCCCATCATACCTCAGCTGTGCTTATGTTTCTTATTACAATATCGGGTTTATTTTCCCGACAAATCTTAATCCCTAAAATTAATAATTACAGGGATGCTGAAATTGCTGGTGATGCAAATGCGAAATCAAAATTTGATCGATGGCATCGTTTATCAGTAGGTATAAATGGTGGCCAAATATTTGTTTTGATTGTTTCAATAGTGAATATCTATCAAACGGGTTTTATTTTAATGGTATAACTTTAATAGGCGGGTTTAAGGCACATTTTTGATGTTAGCTTCAATTGTTTATGTAACAACAGGTACATACGAAGAGGCTCAAAAAATTGCGCGGTCCGTGGTTGTTGACCGGCTTGCGGCTTGTGCAAATATATTGGGCAGCATCTCATCCGTTTACTTGTGGCAAGACGAAATACATGAAGATCCTGAAACTGCACTCATACTGAAAACACGTCCGGAGCTAATTACTCACCTTACAGAACGAATTAAAGATATACACAGCTATGATTGCCCCTGTATTGTAGTCTTACGCATAGAAGATGGAAATCTTGATTTCATTAGGTGGATTGAACAAGAGACCTGCTACCCAAAACTAAATTAAGTCCGTAAGCTACATACAATTTAAGCACAGCAAATACTTCTTTAATTTAAACTTTTGGTTTGTCTTAATGTTTAAATGGTTCAAACGGCGCAACTATAGGATAAATGTCATGGCAGAAGTTATGACAATGACCCTTATGTTAGGTGAGGCAGGTGATCTCTTACATAAGCACGACGGCATCCAAAAAAGTATTCGTATTAATTTTGACGATAATGTTCCTGAAGCAGAATGTGCACTTTTTATTGCTTGCTCTCTTTTGCGCGATAGCCTGAATGAAGAAGGGATAGACGTTGAACGAAGCAAGAAAATTATTAATGAATTAGATATTTTCTCCTCTTTTGACGTTGAGCAACAACGGTCAGTCAAGCGGTCAATAGCCGACGGTTCATTTGATAAGGATTACTTTTTAGGAAGGTGCATGTGGTTGTTGATGTGGGGACAAGACATGCTACTCGCAGAGAGGATACGTACCTATCAATTTGGTTTCCTGAAAGATGAAATATACAATGGATTGCTTGGGAAAGCGCCTAAGGACCTACAGATAGAACGCATACAAGGAAAAAACGGCAGGTAAAATCTGAAGGTCAATTTTTGGCTTAGTCCACTAAAACCTGATAATACACTTATGTTCTGTATAAGTGTTTATTCACTTATTGTTGAGGGTATCTATGAAAAAATTACTGTGAAGCGACTCACAAAAAAAATTTAAAAACCAGTTTAGTAAGACGGAAGGAAAATTATTTCTTTCTTGTTAAAAATTAGTAAAATCTGCAAAAAATAGAATGCGTCAACAAGTTAGGGCTTGAAAATGATCAGAGCAGTTATTGCCAGTAAAAGACTATATTTTCGTCCGCTTGAGGAAAGTGATATAGACATTGGCTGGCATGATTGGATAAATGACTTCAGAATTAGTCGTCAACTGGATGGAGTATTTCCAGTAAACAGAAAGGATTTGGCCGACTACTGGTCATCCATTAGAGATAGCAATGCAATAATGTTTGCTGTTTGCGATATAGAAAATGATAGTTATTTTGGGAATGTAAGATTAGGGGAAATTGATTGGCAAAATAGAAAGTGTACCTACGGGCGTATGATTGGAGATGAAAATTATCGGGGAAAAGGTTACGGTACAGAAGCTTTAATTCTTTTATTGCAATATGCTTTCTTAACCCTCGGATTGAACCGTGTTTACACTGGGGTTGCGAGCACAAATTTGATTTCAATTTCAAGCAATGAGAAGGCTGGAATGCTGATAGAAGGTACAGAAAAACAAGCTATTTGGAAGGATGGTGAGTTTGTTGATGTCGTGCAATTTGCCATGACTAGGAGTGAATTCGATCGATTGCATCAAGGTGAACTACTTAGTTAGTCACTGGTATACATCTAATCTGGACCGACCAAGCGAAGTTTTTCAACGAAGATGGTAGTCTTTGTTTGGGAACTATACTTGATAAGGGATAATCAAGTCACAAAAACCCACTTGAAAATATTTACAGTCGAGCTGTCATTGTCTTAAGACATTATTTTTTTATCTTTTCCATAAAGATTATAAGTAAAATTTATTAGTGCGTGCCTCTTTGTTTTTTTGAGAGATGATTTGCGATTGATACGTTCAGGTGTGGTCTGAGTTTATAAACTGTTATTTTAATTTCAGAGACTACACATCACCCAAATGTACTGATACTATAAGCAGATAGTAGCACAATTGAAAAATATATGCGGCGCTCGATTTCAGGGTATACTTACGACTTATTTTTCTAGAGGTTTGAGATGACGAAAATTGAACGTAAGGCAATCATCGGCCACAAAGTTCGCCGCTTTCGCCAGAACAAAGGAATCAGCCAAACAGATATGGCTGCCATGATAGATATCTCACCAAGTTATCTGAACCTAATTGAGCATAATCAACGCCCTGTTACAGTGTCGTTTTTGTTCAGCCTAGGGCAGGCATTTGATATTGACCTCAAGGAATTCGCCGAGGATGACGATGCCCGTTCCGTAGTTGAACTGGGCGAGGTATTTGCCGATCCTCTTTTTGAAGAAGAAGCTGTCGGCAACACTGAAATTCAAGAACTTGTTGCATGCTCTCCCAAAGCTGCTCAATCAGTCGTGAAACTTTATCATTTGTACCGCCAACTTTGGGAAACAGCCCAACATCAAGCTTATGCCAGTGGCTTGCGGGAAAATGCCATTTCTCCCGATCGCCACGCCTCCTCAGTTGACCAGGTTCGCGACTTTGTAGAACAGCGCTCCAACCACTTTGAAACCCTTGAAACTATTTCCGAGAGTCTTTGGGCCGATGGCACACTTAAACAAGGAGAAGTTTATCGCGGCCTGTCCGTCCATCTCAAAGAGGAACTGGCTGTGCAAACCAAAATCATGCCCGTTTCCGTATTAGGTGATGTGCTGCGTCAGTACGACCATCACCGCAAACGCATTTTACTCTCCGAAGTCAACCTGCCAGAAGATCGCGCCTTCCAAATAGCGGTGCAGTACTCTCTTCTGATGCACGGTAGTACTCTAGACAATATCGTTGATGAGGCCGATCTATCTTCAAATGAGGCATGTGACTTGTTGCGCTATGTTCTTGCTAATTATCTGGCGGGTGCACTTATGATGCCCTACGAGCAATTTTTCTTAGCTGCTCAGGAATTACGCTACGACATTGTTTTACTCCGGCGCCGCTTTGGCGCCAGTTTTGAGCAAGTCTGTCATCGCCTCACCTCCATGCAGCGTTCTGGCATGCGGGGTGTGTCATTTTTCTTCTTAAGGGTCGATAACGCGGGCAACGTCTCTAAACGTCTAAGTGGCGGTGGTTTCCAATTCGCCCGCTTCGGTGGGACATGTCCCCGCTGGATGGTGCATGACGCGTTTTCTACTCCGGGTGAAATTTTAAGCCAAACTATTCGTATGCCAGACAACGCTACTTTTTTTACTATATCGCGCACCGTCAAACCAGGTGGAACTTCCACCACCAATCAAGTGCCATGGTACGCAGTGGCAGTTGGCTGCGATATTCGTGATGCTAAAGAACTGGTCTACAGTGACGGATTGGACTTCACCAATCCGGACAATCAGACTCCTACGGGGCTTAACTGTCAGTTATGCGACCGCTTTGAGTGTGTACGCAGGGCGTATCCACCAATCAACCGCCCGCCCGTGATCGAGGAAAATGTGCGGCGCGCCGTGACCTTTACCTACCTGAGGTGATAGCCCTAAAGGTAAGTGAAAACATAGCTATGATTTGGAGGTTGCAGGTTAAAAAAACTGTCTCCAAGAGAAAAAGTTCCATTAACTAGTTGTGTTTGCCGGCTTTTTTTATTTAGCGCTCTTGAACTCTAAGCCGAAATATAGCGGCATTTAAATTTTTCAACTTTTACAAAATAATTGATGGATATTTCACAATTTTTACAGGTTTACCTTTTTGCAGAAATCAAGTTATGGACAACCATTAAAAAATACACGAGAAGTCTCCTCCACAAGTTGCAAAGCAAATATCCGGTCATAACGACGAACGAGAGCAACGAAGCAATATTGACGCTCCTTATAATATTTTTTAGCGTTAATGTTAACTGCACTAAGACTGTCGTTGAAAAGTTGCGTGCTCAAACTAATAGGGAGGATGAAACAAAATGTTAATTACTAAATTATTGAAAGGTGCTGCTATTGTTTCTATTGCAGCCACAATACCTTTCGTTGCATCAGCAGAATGGACGCCGAAAAAGCCTATTGATTTTGTTATCATGGCAGGCAAAGGTGGCGGTGCCGATAAAATGGCTCGGTTGATGCAAAGTGTCATTACAAAAAATAAAATGTCACCCATGCCTCTAACGCCAATTAATAAGTCAGGTGGGACGGGCGCTGAAGCCTTGGTGCACCTGAAACAAAAAACTGGCGACGATCACACTATCATGGTCACATTGAACAGCTTTTACACCACACCCATGCGTCAATCTAAACTTGGTATTGATGTCATGACCTTCTCGCCCATTGGCCGTATGGCGGAAGATACATTTTTGTTGTGGGTTAAATCAGACAGCGGCATCACCAATGTTGATGAATTTGTTGCTGCAGTTAAGGCCACCAAGGACGGTGAATGGCTGATGGGTGGAACTGGATCAGGATCTGAAGATAATATCCTGACAGATTATTTGAACGAAACCTATGGCCTGAAAATCAAATACATCCCCTATAAAGGTGGTGGAGCAGTAGCGAAAGCGTTGGCTGGTGGACACATCCAGTCTACTGTTAATAACCCTTCCGAACAGGATGGTTTTTATAAAGCTGGTAAAACTAGACCATTGGCTGCATTCACAGATAAGCGATTGGCAATGTACCCAGAAGCACCTACTTTCAAAGAGTTGGGAAAGGACTTTTCTTACTTTATGCAAAGAAGTGTTGTTGGTGCCCCAGGCATGAGCAAAGAAGCAGCAGCCTATTATCAAAAGTTGTTTGCCAATGTCTACAAGACAGCCGAATGGCAGTCATATAGGACAAAGAAAAGCTTACAAGGCGAATTCCTTACTGGCGATGGGCTGAAAAGTTATTGGTCAAATGCTATAAACGTACATAAAGGCTTGCTAAACAAATAGTTGCCTATGAACTGCCTGAGTTGGTTATCTTCAGGTTGCCAAAGGTAATAAGTAGATATAGAGATCCCCTCGGAGAAGGCCCCATCAATGAGACGAGCTGAGTTAATTATGGCAACATTGATGGCGGCCTTCTCTCTTTATACTATGTGGAAGAGTGCTGAACTCGAAATCGGCTGGATTCCAAATGAGGGTCCTGGAGGTGGAGCATTTCCATTTTGGCTCGCTGTTGGTATGCTTATTTGCTGCATGCTTATATTTATCCGCCAATTCCGCCAGGCTAATGAGCCTGTTGACTCCCAAAAATCCTATATGGACAGACAAACCGTTGTTTTATTCGCCTTGGTCGCGGGCTCGTTGACCGTTACTATCGTCCTAATTAATTTCGTCGGGGTCTATGTTGCGATCCCATTGTTTATGGCTTTTTATTTACGCGTCATTGGAAGTCATCGCTGGTTGCTAACCGGATCGATTGCGACAGCAACACCGTTGCTGCTATTTTTCTTTTTTGAAATTGCATTAAAAATTACGCTGCCTAAAGGGATAACCGAACCGATGTTCTATCCTCTTTACAGCATGTTTCTCTAAAAGGTCGGGGTACTCATGGAAATTGCAACACTTTTATTGGACGGGTTCTTTCTTGCGTTTGAGCCTCTCAATCTCATACTTATAGTTGCTGGTGTTGTCCTAGGTCTATTTATAGGTGCTATGCCGGGGTTGGGATCGGTTAACGGTGTGGCCATTTTGTTGCCGATGACTTATTTAGTGCCTCCAACCTCTGCAGTGATTTTCTTAGGCGCTATCTATTACGGCGCTATGTATGGTGGTGCTATCAGTTCTATCATGTTGGGCATACCAGGCGCTTCAACGGCCGTGGCCACAACTTTTGATGGCCGCCCTATGGCTTTGAAAGGTGAGGCAGATAAGGCCTTAGTCGCCGCAGCCACGGCATCATTCGTGGGCGGCTCTATTTCAGTGGTTCTGTTTACCCTTTTTGCACCACCCTTAGCTGACGTTGCCTTGGCTTTCAGCGCACCTGAAGAATTTGCGCTGATGCTTTTAGCATTTGCCACCTTTGTAGGGCTTGGTGGTGACGACATCCCAAAGACATTTTTTTCTATCTTCATCGGCTTGGTCTTCAGCGCTGTTGGACTTGATATCATCAGTGGCGAACCGCGTCTTATTTTCATGGATTTGCCTGGCTTCTTTCACGGCATTAACTTTTTGGTTTTGGCCATAGGCATATATGGTATTGGTGAAATGCTGTGGACCATAGAAACCACCAAGGGCAAGGTAAAAATTTCCCAGGCTCATATCACTGTGCAACGTATCTTGGATTCACTGATCAGCTTAAAAAACGGTATCAAAGTAATGGTGATGGGTTCTTTTCTGGGATATTTCGTAGGTATCCTTCCCGCAGCTGGGGCCACTCCCGGGGCACTGATGGCATATGGTGTTGCCAAAGGCATGTCAAAAGATCCAGATAGTTTTGGCAAGGGTAATACGCAGGGTGTTCTGGCCCCTGAGGCGGCCAATAACGCTGCCAGCACTGGTTCTATGCTACCAATGCTGACGCTTGGTATTCCGGGATCGCCTACTACTGCCATATTGCTCGGCGGTATGGTAATCTGGGGTCTTGATCCCGGGCCAATGCTCTTCGTTGAACACAAAGAATTTGTCTGGGGGCTGATCGCGAGCCTGTATGCAGCAAACTTTTTTGCCGTAGTTATTAACTTAGCCTTTATCCCGGCTTTTCTCTGGGTTTTGCGGATGCCTTTTACCATTTTAGCCCCAATTATTTTTGTGTTGTGCCTTATTGGCGGCTACGCCCCGACCCAGGATATGCATGATGTTTGGCTGATGCTGGTTTTCGGCATTGTTGGTTATTTGATGCGAAAATTGAATTACCCTATGGCTCCTGCTGTGTTAGCGATTGTACTGGGGCCGTTGGCTGAAACTTCTTTGCGTCAATCATTGCTTATGTCAAGTGGATCATTTGAAATCTTTTTTTTCCGGCCAATTTCAGGTTCCATAATGGCAATAGCTGTAATTTTGCTGTTCTTGCCACTTTTAAGTTCATTTAACAGAATGATGCGCCGTGAAATATCTGGCTGGCCACTTTAATTTTAAACGCTGACATCAAGTACCAAGGAAGACAATGCCTAAAGCTCAAACGGTCCTCGATCTATTAAAAGCCGTTCAAAGTCCGGATTCTATCGCTTTGTCTGCACCGGATCGTTCCAACCTGACTTACAGAGGCTTATTGGATTTGATTGAGCGCAGCGTGGCTACATTAAATGATTTGGGGGTAGGGCGTAACGACAGAGTAGCCATTGTGCTTGCCAACGGGCCAGAAATGGCTACTGCCTTTGTAGCATTTGCAGCTGCGGCAACAACGGCGCCACTCAATCCCAATTATCGAAGCGAAGAATACCGGTTTTATCTTGCGGATTTGAAAGCCAAGGTGCTGGTTGTCGAAGAAGATAGTACTTCGCCTTCTATTGGGGTCGCCTGTGATCTGGGTATTCCAATAATCCGATTGCATGTTGGTGCATCCATGGCTGCTGGTGAATTCGATATTGTTGTGAGCGAAGGTGCGCAAAATTTTGGTGCGCCTGCTTCTGCTGGACTTGCTGACGCTAATGATGTGGGACTTGTTTTGCACACTTCAGGCACTACCTCTAAGCCGAAGCTTGTTCCCTTGAGTCAGCGCAACTTGGTTGCCTCTGCTGTTAACATTGGTCGGGCATTAGCATTGCTTCCTACTGATCGTAGTTTGAACATTATGCCGTTGTTTCATATTCATGGGCTTATTGCCGTTATCTTATCGTCCCTGGCATCCGGTGCCAGTGTTTACTGCACGCCTGGTTTCAATGCCCTAAAGGTTTTCAGGTGGCTGGCTGATTGCAAGCCGACTTGGTATTCCGCCGTGCCGACCATGCATCAAGCGATTCTTGGCCGGGCCAAGAAAAATGCCAACGTTATATCTAATATGAACCTTCGCTTTGCCCGTTCGTCGTCCTCATCATTACCGCCACAAGTTATGGCTGAATTGGAAGAAACCTTTGGCTGTCCTGTTGTTGAAGCCTATGGTATGACTGAGGCAACCCATCAGATGGCATCGAACCCAATGCCGCCGGCTACCCGTAAACCGGGCACCGTTGGTATTGCTGCAGGGCCTGAGGTGGCTATTATGGGTGAACAAGGGGAATTTCTTAAAGGTGGCGAGACTGGCGAGATTGTCATTAAGGGCGACAATGTGACTGCTGGGTATGAAAACAACCCTAAAGCCAACGCCGAAAACTTTATCAATGGTTGGTTCCGCACTGGTGATCTGGGGGTCTTAGATGATGAAGGCTACCTTTCCATTACTGGCCGGCTCAAGGAAATTATAAATCGAGGTGGTGAAAAAATATCGCCGCGGGAAGTTGATGAAGTATTGATGGATCATCCTGCTGTGCAGCAGGTTGTTACCTTTGCAATCCCACATGAGAAACTTGGTGAAGATGTTGCCGCCGTTATAGTCCTTCGCGATGGTGAGCAGGCTAAAGAAAATGATATACGTGATTTTACCAAGCTACATTTGGCTGATTTCAAAGTGCCCAGAAAAATTATCTTTATGGATGAAATCCCGAAAGGTGCGACTGGAAAACTGCAACGAATTGGTCTAGCTGAAAAATTGGGGCTTATCTGATGAAGATTTGTATATACGGCGCGGGTGCAATTGGCGGCTATATGGGTGCAGAACTCGCGCGTAGTGGTGCTGATGTCAGCCTGATCGCGCGTGGACCACATTTGGCAGCGATGCGCAAAAATGGTCTTAGGTTGCGTATTGGGGACGAAGAACATATTACTAATCCCGTCTGTACTGACAACCCAGCTGATCTAGGCCCCCAAGATTTTATTATTGTCACCTTGAAAGCACACTCGGTGCCGCGTGTAGTGGACGACATGCAGCCTTTGTTGGGGGACAAGACAGCATTGGTGACAGCAGTCAATGGGGTGCCTTGGTGGTATTTTTACAACTTTGGCGGAGCTTGTGAGGGAAATCGTGTTGAGGCGGTTGACCCTGGTAACGTGCAATGGGACGGCATTGGGCCGGAACGCGCAATTGGGTGCGTTGTCTATCCAGCATGTGAAATTGTTGAGCCAGGAGTTGTTCGACACATAAGTGGAAATAAATTTACCCTTGGTGAACCCAGTGGTGAGAAGACGCCTAGGATTGAGAGCCTCTCTCAGGCACTAATTAATGCTAACATGAAAGCTCCAGTCCGTCCTCGTATTCGCGACGAAATATGGATAAAGCTTTGGGGTAATCTGAGTTTTAATCCGATCAGCTCACTGACCTGTGCGACGCTTGAGGAAATCGCCGGAGACGAGGGCACACGCTCTGTCGTCGGTGCTATGATGATCGAAGCCAAGGCGGTTGGTGAAGCCCTTGGTGTAAATTTTCCAATTAGTGTTGAAAAGCGTATAAATGGTGCTGGGGCGGTTGGTGCACACAAAACGTCCATGCTTCAAGACCTGGAGCTTGGACGTCCTATGGAAATAGATGCCTTGGTCGCAGCCGTCTCTGAAATGGGAGCCTTGTTGGAGATAGAAACACCGACCATTAATACTATTTTGGCGCTGGTCCGACAACGTGCGCGTGTAGCTGGGTGTTATTAAATGTTTTTCCGGTGGTGACTGTTAGGAAAAATCGAATGTAAGACGATCAACGCCTGCAAGATTTCTTTTTTTTTTGCATTGTTAAGTGAATTTGAATTTTTGATAAGGAAAACAAATGGCGCAGTGGTTACGATTTTCACACGATAATTTAGTTGGTATAGGAATGCTAGACAGCGGGGTCATAACAGTTCACTCCGGCGATTTGTTCGGTGCGCCACAATCGACTGGTGAAACTCTTAAGCTTGCAGATGTTGATGTTTTAACACCCTGTGATCCTACTAAAATTGTTGCATTGTGGAATAATAACCGGTCTCTGGCTGACAAGTTGGGACTATCAAAACCGGAGCATCCACTTTATCTCTTAAAGGGTCCAAATACGTTTCTGGCTACCGGTCAACTGATCAAGCAACCCCCATCATATGATGGGCGAGTTGTATATGAGGCCGAATTGGGTGTCGTCATTGGCAAGGAATGTTCAAACGTGACAGAGCAAACAGCCATCGATTGCATTTTTGGCTACACCTGCTTCAATGACGTAACCGCTTTATCGCTACTGAACACTGACCCAACCTTTCCTCAGTGGGTGAGGGCAAAGGGTTTTGATACCTTTGGCGTCTTTGGCCCGGTCATTGACACCCAAGTTGACCCCGCCGAACTTTCAATACGCGCCGAACTGAATGGGCGTGAACGTCAGAATTACCCTGTCAGCGAATTGTTCTATTCCCCCAGAGAACTCGTCAGTCACATTTCCCAAAACATGACACTTATGCCGGGTGATATTATTGCGTGTGGCACCGGTCCGGGTGCTTTACCAATGAAATCTGGCATGACCATTGATGTCATTATCGATTCGATTGGACGGCTGAGCAATCCGTTCGAATAGAAAAAAACTCTGGTTGTCCACACGATCAGCTTTGTATAATTGTCTGGTTTTTCCACATTGTGAAAATCTGTGTATGAAATTAGAGAATGTTGTGTAGTAAACTCGAATGTATGTGTATGAAACATTGTCTCAGTGAATAGAGGCTCTTTTTACATTTAATTTTTTTACCGTGAGAGAAAATTATGACTAAATTTCCGCCACTTGTTATTCCAGATACGCTAGCTGCCGGTCCGGGTCCGGGGAACACAGACCCTCGTGTATTGGCTGCATTCAATAATTCCGGAATAGCTGACCACATGCACCCTGACGTAGTACGCGGCATGCAGGAAAGCAAAGTGATGTTGCGCGAGTTGTTTGGTACCAAAAATGTATATACCTACGGCATTGCTGGTACAGGCTGGAGCGGCTTGGACTGTCTGCATAGTGCCATTCAACCAGGCGACAAAGTCGTCGCCTTCAATAATGGAACTTTTAGCGGCATCGACTGTCATACAATCCGAATGAAGGCCTCCTTGCCGGATGATTTTGCTGCAGATCCAATGCACCCGAAACCCGCAAACGTAACAGTGGTTGAAGTTCCGCACGGAACTTCCGTAACTGGTCAAATGGTTGATGAAGCCTTGTCCGGTAGTGGGGCAATGTGGGCGGCAATGACACATTGGGAAACCGGTAGCGGTCGTATCAACGATATTCAAGGTTTTAGTGAAGCCTGTGTAAAGCACGGCGTCATGGGACTTGTTGATTCAGTTTCTAGTCTTGGAATTGAGGATTTCAACACTGATGACTATCCAGGTGTAGTCGGATGGGCATCATGTCCTCAGAAAGGCGTCTTAGCACTGCCATTGACGTACGCGCCAGTAACCTTCACTGACGCTTATATAGACGTTGTCGCCAAACGTGGATGTTCCACCTTCGTTAACCACCCGATTTTGAATGCGCGTCACTGGAGTATTGTTGATGGTGAAGACGTAGTTACGGCAGGCTATCACCAGACACATTCTTGTTATGCAGTTGCTTCTTTTCATGAGGCCCTGCGTATTATTCTAGAGCATGGCCGCGCAAAAAAAGCAGCGGACTACGCATTCCACGAGAGTGTGCTGACTGAGGCAGTAACTGCCATGGGCTGTGACGTCACATCCAATATGACCAGCCTTGTGGTGCTTAACTTGCCGAAAACCCTTGCAGGCCGGGAAAAAGAGTTAGTTCAGGAATGCCGTGCCGCCGGATTCGGTATCTGGCCAACACTTTCAGAGCCCGTTCAGATACGCATTGGCATCCTTAATCAATTATCGGAAGACGCAATTAGCGATATTGTTGGGCGCTTTGCTGATGCAATGGTACATAAGGGTGCTGGTGGTGTTGATAAAAATGCTGTTTTGGCACAGGTTAAATTGCGTTTTGCTAATGCATAAGTTTTTTTTAGTGACCAGAAATTTTTTCCAAATGTTCTGCCGAGGACAAATTAATGTATTGGGGTGAATTGAGTTAAGCATGAAACAATGTTGTCTTATCCAATTACCTAACAGTTTATGTGTTTCACTACAGAGTTGACATTTAGTTCAAGTCAGGTTTAATGAAAAAGTTAGTTATTAAAAAAAAGTTAAAAAAATAAAATTAAAGTTGTTTAATGTAACAAGAGGGAAGTTTTATATGTACAAGAATTTAATAAAAACACTCAGTGCCACAGCTGCAGTGGCACTCCTCACAGTAGGAGCAACTGCTCCAGTATCTGCGAAAGTGGGTTTTGGAAAGCCAGGTGAGGCCGTTAACTTGGTTATTGGATATCAGCCTTATTATACTGAGTCCTGGTCAGGTGTTGTGCTTAACGGAAAAAATATGTGGAAAAAGCATCTTCCAAAAGGTTCAACTGCAAAGTTCGAAATAGGACTTCAGGGTTCTGTTATTGTTGGTAAGTTGCTGGGTGAAAAAAACCACATTGGTTATATGGGTGATATGCCTGCTATCGTCTCTTCCATGAGAGAGAAGCAGGTCGATCTTCGTATGATTTCCGTTTTGGGAACTTCAAAGCAGCAGTGTAACATTTTCCTAGTCCCTAACAGTGCTCCTAAGTTCAAGAATGGTATGGAAGCAGTTAAGTGGATGGATGGTAAGTTAATCGCGGCTCCACATGGTGCTTGCACTGACCGATTTGCTCTCCTAGCTTTTGAGCAGGCTGGTATTAAGCCTTCCAAATATTTAAACCAGAACATTGAAAACATTACTAAAAACCTCGAAGCTGGTAAAATTGCAGGCGCTGCAATTTGGGAGCCAACGGCTTCAAAAATTGTAATGAAAGGCATTGCGCGTAGAGGAGCAACCGGTGCTGATTTTTCAGGAGATGATTCTGGAGATGCAGGTTTCTTAGTTATGATGAACGAAATCATTCAAGATCGCCCTGATGTTCACAGGGGTTGGTTGGAAGCTGAGTTGGATGCGCAACTTTTCCTTGCTGATTTAAGCAATGCAAGTGCCGTCGCAAAAATGGCTGATGACCAAACTGAAGGTATTGAGCGTAAAATCTTGTGGGCTTCTCTTTACCAAGATGAAGGTGGAGTCAACAAACTAACTCTTGATTTTGTCTTCAACAATAAAGTTAAGACCATGCTTAAAGCTTCTACTGCTTTCTTGGCAGGAAAGAAAAAGTTTGGTAAGCGTCAAGAACTACGTGCAGAATCAGTATGGGACGACATGGCTCGTAAGGTCATGAAGGACCGTGGACTCAGCAGCCCTCTGGGTAAAATCGATGGCGTACCAATGTCACAATATAAATAACGTTTATTGAGACTTGCAATTAGGGTCCCGGTTGAGAAATCGGGGCCCTTTCTGTATCACTTGATGGATCAGCAAAAATGAGCGAAATGAATTTGACGACCCCAAAAATGGAAAAGCCAACTGGTTTGGCAATGACAATGCATCAATGGAAAACTGCTCTTCAGACGAAGACCCCATACTTGATGACTTTCGGGATTGCCCTTTGGCTTGGTGCATATTACCTTTTTGTAGAGGGATGGGAACTTCCACGTTTTAATAAATTGCCCGGACCAGTTGAGGTGATTACCGAGTGGCTGAACCCCGACCCTGACTGGGGAATGTCCCTGTTTACACCGGAATACTACGATCATGTTACAGTAAGCTGTAGGCGTATCCTTATATCATTTGGCATTGCTACCGGTGTTGGAGTTCCGCTTGGATTGTTTATGGGCTGGTCAAAAGTATTCCGTGATTACTCCTTTCCAATTCTGGAAACATTACGTCCAATTCCTATTCTAGCCTGGGTGCCATTAGCTATTTTGATGTTTACCGGTTTCGAGACGCCGGTGATTTTCCTAGCCACCTTGGCTTCTTTATTTGTTACCACCCTGAATACACTTCTTGGTGTTGACTCTATTGATGACGATTATTTTAGAGCTGCTAAAAGCCTTGGTTCTAAGCAACATCATATATTTTTTCATATTGTGGTTCCCGGCGCGCTGCCATTTATTTTTACTGGATTGCAAATTAGTGTTGGTGTCGCTTGGTTCTCTCTGGTTGCTGCCGAGATGGTTTCCGGAGAATTCGGCCTAGGTTACTTAATTGTCGACTCATATATGAACATTACATATGTAACGATGGTTATCGGCATGTTGACATTAGGATTCACAGGCTGGGCTTCCTCAGTGATAGTTCGAATGGTTGGTAATCGTATGATGCAGTGGCGTCTGCGAGCGCTTGCCTTGGAGGGCCGTTAGATGTCAGCAACAGCAAACACAAAGGGTGCTATTAGCATTCGTAACCTTACGAAAATCTATGATCCTGATGGCGTTAACGTCATGGCGGTTGATAATTGTTCGTTGGAAATTGCTGCCGGTGAAGTGTGCATGATCGTGGGCCCTTCCGGGTGCGGTAAGACAACATTACTCAATGGAATTGCTGGTTTTCATTCAATTACAGAAGGTGAAATATACCTCGATGACGAGTTGTTGTGTGGGCCTTCCAAACCTAAGGCTGAACAGGGTGCCGATCGAATGGTGGTGTTCCAACATGGTGCTTTGTTCCCTTGGAAAACGCTTTCTGAGAATGTTGCTTATGGCCCAATGGTGCAGGGCGTCTTAAAAAAGAATGAGGCGTTGGAAAAAGCTGGCCATATGCTAGCGGAGGCAGGACTTGGTGATGTTGGTCATAAATACCCTGGCGAGGTTTCCTCGGGTATGGCCCGACGTGCTGAAATTGTCAGGGCGTTAATTAACGATCCTAAGGTTCTATTATTGGACGAACCATACCGTGCCATGGATTCACTAACTAAGTCCATCATGCATGAGGCGCTACTTGAAGTGTATGACCGGACCAAGGTGACAATTTTTTTCATCACACATGATCTTGAAGAAGCTATATTTCTAGGTGATCGGGTAGCAATTATGACGACTCGACCAGCAACGATAAAGAAAATAGTCGACGTAAAAATTCCAAGACCCAGGAGTTATGAGACGTTGTCGTCGGAGGGATTCCGTAAATTGGTCGATGAAACAAAAGAAGCTGTCCACGAGGAAGCTATTAAAGCTTTCGAGGCCGGTGAAAGGGAGTTGGCTTAAATGGCTGATGTAGTTCAAAACACAAACGTTGGAACGGTTCCTGTCAAACGATCTAAACTAATGATAAAGTTACAAAACAAATCACTATGGCGTGGTGTGGTTGCGCTAATTGGTTTTGTTCTATTTTGGGAGGTTTGTTCTCAAAAACTTTACATGGGCGTTGATGTTCCTTGGATTGGTAAAATCCCACCCCCAACTGAAGTTTATGATGAATGGAAGAAAATATTCTTCTGGCCGGGGTACTGGGAAAGTTTTTACTTAAGCACAGCTAGGGTATTTGCAGGTTTTGCAATTGCTCAACTGATTGGCATTCCGTTTGGTCTATTGCTTGCAATTAATCGATATTTTAGGGATATATTCTTTCCACCGTTTGAGGTTCTGCGGCCTATTCCACCTCTGGCTTGGGTCCCTGCCTCGATTGTTTTCTGGCCAACAACAGAAATGTCTATTGCTTTTGTAACCTTCCTTGGAGCCTTCTTCACTATCGTGATTAATGTCCTAGGTGGTGCTCGAAACATCGACATTCAGTACCTGCGAGCTGCTAAGTCCATGGGTGCAACCCAGTGGGACTTATTCATTAAGGTTATCTTGCCGGGCACTTTGCCATCTATCTTTACCGGTGCAGCAGTGGGTATGGGTATTACCTGGGAGGTCGTTTTGGCAGGTGAGATGCTTTCTGGCGGTGGTCAACAAGGTGGTGGTGGCCTTGGATTCTTTATATGGAGCTCATATATGGGCGGCACCGTTGCTCAAGTTATAGTTGGAATGATTTCGATCGGTATCGCTGGATATCTTTCTAGTTCTTTCATCCGTTATATCGGCGTTGTTTCAATGCCGTGGCGACGTCTTTTCTAGAGGGAAATGTAATGCAAACAGACACAAACAAATCAATCCAACAAGCTGAAAAAGCAACGATCGAATTGAAATCTGTTAGTCGTGGGTATGGTGAAAAATGGGATCGCGAAGAAGTGATTTCAAATTTTGACCTAACTGTCAATGCTGGTGAATTAACAGTTTTGGTAGGACCCTCTGGTTGTGGTAAAACTACGCTGGTTAACTTAGTTGCGGGTTTTGACTCACCGGAATCAGGAGAAATTTTGATTAATGGTAAGCCAATTACAGGACCAGGACATGATCGCATGGTGGTGTTTCAGGAAACTGCCCTTATGCCTTGGTTGACATCTTATCAAAATGTCATCTTTGGGCCTAAGCTTCGCGGCGACATGTCAGATAATGAGTTGAAAAATAAAGCTACAGATCTGCTTATCAAGGTTGGCTTATCAGAATTCATGGACAAATATCCGCTGCAACTTTCTGGTGGCATGCAGCGTCGGTGTGAGCTAGCTCGTGCTATGATCAATGAACCACTGTTAATGATTATGGATGAACCATTCCGTGGGCTTGACGCCATGTCTCGCGAATTGATGCAAGAATTCTTTGTCCGTCTGTTTGAAGATGGTGGTCGTACCAATTTGTTTGTGACATCTGAAATTGAAGAGGCAATTTTCCTTGCTGATCGGTTAGTGGTGCTTTCCAATCGGCCTACATCAGTGCGTAAGGTTATTGATGTTAAGCTTCCACGGCCAAGGGATTTCACTCAACTTACCTCTTCAGAAGCATTTGACTACAAGCGTGAAGCTATGGAGCTACTGCACGAAGAAGCTCTTAAGGGCTTTGGGGCTGCAGCAGGAGAAAGTCAGAAGGCCTTTATGGAGTCCCTAACAAAAGCCCCAAGTTAGGATTGGTAGACTGGTTTAGTAAATTCGGGTACCTGCCATGGAATTTCTTGCCCCTGTACTGCAACGTAATGTTATCATCTCTTTAGCTATAGTAGGGGGGGTCGTAGCTACTCTTGGCAACTTCCTAGTGCAAAAAAAGCCAAATTTTAACCCTTTTTTTTCGAGATTAATCTTGAAATCGGGTTACACCTTAACTTGGACTAGTATTGCACTCTTCATTGCTACTGGTTTCTTTGGTGAATGATGAACGGTTGTTTATATTTGACCCTGATGTTGGGTTAATAGCTATAATTAATTCATTATGATAGAGGCAAAAAACTTAACAAAAAGATTTGGACCCCTTACGGCTGTAGATAATATTTCGTTTTCTATCGCTGCTGGAGAAGTTGTCGGTTTTCTTGGGCCTAATGGTGCTGGCAAGTCGACGACTATGAGGTTGTTAACCGGTTTTTTAGACGCAGACGGTGGTTCAGCCAATATATGTAGCTATGATATGGCTACCGCCAGGAGAGAGGGGCAATTTTGTCTTGGTTACCTACCTGAAGCTGCGGGAGGGTACCCCAACCTCACAGTGAGGGAGTTCCTTGTTTATTGTGGGGAAAGCAGGAAACTATTCGGGCAGGAACTTAGGGTTGCCATCAACAACGTTTGTTCGATGATTGACCTTGAGAAGGCTCTTGATAAATCCATGAAAACTCTTTCAAAGGGCTGGCGCCAACGCACTTGGCTTGCGCAGGCGATCCTGCATGACCCCCCAGTTCTTATATTGGATGAACCAACTGATGGACTCGATCCCATTCAAAAAGAACAAGTTCGCAGCTTGATTCATTCAATCGCCCATAAGAAGGCAATTATTCTCTCGACTCATATTCTTGAGGAAGCTGAAGTAATTTGCACCCGCGCTATAATCATTGCAAACGGAAGGGTCGTTGCCGATGACACTCCCAAAAACTTGGCTGATGACAAAGGTAGAATGGCTCATGCGTTCCACCGGCTTGCAGCAAACTCTCTACCTGTTATGGCAAAGCCAACATGATTAGGTCAGCTGAAGCAAAACTAGAGGGCATTAGGTCAAAGCTGTTTGAAGGTACAGGTTCAGTATTTCGCCATGAGCTCAGGTTATTGCTGTTTGCTCCCCTAAGCTACCTTTTCCAAATTGTTTTTTTAATCGTATTAGCAGCTTGTATTTTTTTAATTACTGATTTTTATAACTCAGATGAAGCATCTGTGCAGACGATGCTTACATTTTTGCCGTGGGTATCGTTGATTTTGGTACCTGCGCTTGCAATGAGATCATGGCTTGATGAGCACAGTGACCGAAGTGTTGAGTTAATGCTGACGCTTCCGGTCAGTTTAGGCGCAGTAGTGACCGGCAAGTTCCTCGCTGGCTATGCAATTCTGCTGGTGACACTGCTGTTTACATTGCCAATGGTGGGGACGGTATACCATTTAGGAAATCCCGATACCGGCGTGCTGTTTGCTAGCTACCTTGCATCAGCTTTGATGCTAGCTGTCTACTATGCAATTTCACTGTTCGCTGCGTCATTGTCTCGCGATCAGGTGGGCGCCTTTGTCATTAGCTTGGCTTTTCTTTTCGTTCTGATGTTGTTTGGATGGGATGTTTTTGGACGTTTGCTGAAAGGTTCGATCCCGCTTGCTGTTGCTGATGTGTTGGCTTTTTACAGTCCAAATACATGGTTAATACGGCTATCTCGGGGCCTAATTGATTTTCCTGGGGTCTTTTACGCTATATCTGTATCTCTAGCAGCGCTAGCTGGTGCCGGAATTATAATTCGCCAGCGTTATCGTGGAGTTATAACTGTTAATATTACAGGTGGTGTATGGGGAAAAATTATCGTTGGTCTCATAGTGCTTGGACTACTTATACCTCTGTCTACCCGTGTACCTATTGGACTTGATTTGACTGCTGAACAGGAATTTACTCTTCACCAGGGGACTATAGAAGTTCTTGAAAAGTTACCACCTGGCACGACAATCACTCTCTATTGGAGTGCGCTTGAAGGTAGCGTGCCACCTCAGATTAAATCTCATGTGCGTCGAATTAGCGACCTTCTGGATACGTTGGTTGCTCGTTCCGGTGATCGACTAACCGTGCAGACTATTAACCCACAACCAGATACTGACGAGGAATTAAAAGCCTTAGCATCTGGTATCAAACGTATACCAATGTCATCCGGAGATTATTTTTTTCTTGGAATGACTTTCCAAAATGAAGGACGACGAAGTAATATTCCCTACTTGGATATTCGTCGAGACAGACTTTTAGAATATGATGTCGCCTTGGGATTGAATGGTTTATCCCAAACCAAGGTTCCTTCAGTGGGAATTTTAAGTCCACTTCTCCCTCCAACGGCAGCGACTGGTAATAGGGAGGGAATGTCGTTCATGGCCGAACTGAGACGTGCCTATGACCTAGCCGTCATTCCTCATTTTAACGATATACTTCCTGAGTCTTTGGATGTCTTAGTGTTGATTGATACGACTATTCTTAAGCAGAAAATGCTTTACGCCATTGACCAGTTTGTCATGAGTGGGGGGAGGCTCATAGTAATGATGGATCCCTATCTTCGCTTTAGTAGATCAAGCAACGTCATCAATCCATCGCCGTCGTTGGAGATTAATGATATATCTGATATTCTACAGAAGTATGGGGTCAAATATTTGGGCGAAGCTGTTGTTGGTGATGCTCAATTAGCTTCCGTGGTCTCCGATCAGCAACAAGGCCGGATGAGTTTTCCATATTGGATGCGGGTCACCAAGCAAGGGCTATCACAATCTCATCCCGCGACGGCGGACCTAAATGAGGTCTTCATGGTCGAACCAGGAGCCTTGGAACTGCTTGAAGGAGCAAACGCCAAGGCACTAATAATGACAACGGAAAATAGTGGCGCCTCGGCGCGAAAAGACTTCTCTAATAAAACCCCACGTGATTTGGCGCAGGCATTCGAAACCGACGAAAACCGCCGCATTCTGGCGGCAGTAATTAATGGACCCTACAACAGTGCATTCTCATCGCCACCTTATGACACACCTCAGGACCAACATCTTAAGAAGACAAGTGGGTTGGCTGGGCCTATTTTTGTAATAGCTGATGTCGACTGGTTATTTGATCCATTTTCCTTGCAAAAATCAAACGTTGGAGGCCAAGTGGTTGTGAGACCTCTGAATGACAATCTGGCATTCATGCTAAATATAATCGAATACGCTAGTGGAGAGCAGGCGCTGATAGCTATTCGTTCCCGGGGCAAACTCAAACGTCCGTTCACTCGCGTTGCAAAATTGTTTCAGACTGCTGAACTCGAATTTCAGGAACGTGAGTTAGAGTTGGGCCGAAAGGTTGCAGAAATTGAAAGCCGAATTGCACAATATCTTGAAGAGACCAATGTGAGTGGTAATGGGACTTCATTAGAGAGGAATGAACAAGAATTAGAAAAGTTCCGTGTAGAACTGTTACCGGCTCGAAAAGAGCTTCGCTCCGTGCGTCGAAAAATTCGTAACGAGGTCGATCAACTTGGTCGTCGTTTAACTTTCATTAATATTATAGCGGGCCCAGTGCTTGTTGGTTTGTGGTACTTCGGAGTAACTGCATGGCGCAAACGAATACGCCACATTAGCTGAGAGGTAAACTGGCTACTAAGAAGCTCCTACTGTAATCCTGCACATGATATTGTTTCTTAGTGTATTTTTGCTGAAGAGGGTCCAGGCTTTATAAGAACGACCTAGATACACTTTTCTGGCGGTGAATCCTGATAAGGTGACTGCTGATAACTTGGGCTTGGCTTATTATATCTATTTAGTGTCCTCTTCCACGAGGCGTAAGAGGGGGAAAAACCCGATGGAACCATTATTTCTCGCACTTGTTGGTTTTTTGAGCATTTTTGTTGGTGTCCTAATTGGTGGGATTGGCATCGGTGGAATTTTACTTGTCCCGATGTTGACTTTTATTTTTGGGATGGGCGTCCACGAAGCAATCGGTGCTGCCATGTTTAGTTATATTTTTAGCGGCCTTGTAGGGGCTGTTTTGTATGCTCGAGAGAGTTCAATACGTTGGAGTATGGCTTTCTGGCTTTTCGCAGGTGCAATCCCAGCGGCCTATGCGGGTGCTTTTTTATCATCAGTAATACCCTCTTGGGGATTGGAATTATTTATTGCGCTGCTGATCATTTTTGCTGGCATTAATGCAGTTATTTCTCATGGTGACGCTGATACTATGGAACGTGACCTGAAAAAAACGTCTTTGGTTGGGATTGGAACCATCACAGGTGTAGGATCAGCGCTCAGCGGTACAGGTGGGCCGCTAGTCTTGGTGCCGGTTTTGGTTTGGCTTAAGGTGCCAGTATTGACTGCTGTAGGTTTAAGCCAGGCTGTTCAACTGCCAATAGCTTCCTTGGCGACCGCAGGAAACCTTATATACGGATCTGTGAACATGATCGTAGGTGTTACTCTTGCGATTGCACTTATGATCGGTGCTACAATTGGTGCGCGTATTGCTCACTCTATTTCAAGAAGTATGCTCAGAAAGATTGTGGCTTGGGTTCTGGTCTTTGTCGGCATTTTCATGGTTGTCAAATTGGCTCAGAACTGGCCTGGGGGTTAATATTAGTTTAGTTAAAACTGTTAGCTGTTTCGGAGCACCTATCAATAACTTTGGGCTTGTTCCTTAAGAGTGTTGGTATTAAAAAAAGTTAGACTTTCATGACAAATTTAAGTTTCTACATGCGGTTTGGTGTGGCAATATGATAGTCATAAAATAAAATTTTTTATCTTAAGGAAGGACATAAATATGGCAGATGCGGCTAAGAAACGGAAAAAAGTGACTACGCGGACACTTGCTAAAAAAATGGCTGACGGTGAACAAATAGTTGAAATGGCTATCTATGATTACCGTAGTGCCGTTATTGCTGACCGTGAGGATATTGACATCCTGTGTGTTTCTGACACTGGTGGCATGATTCTTTTTGGGCACCAAAGCACAGTTACAGTTTCATTTGATGAAGTGATGATGATGGCCAAGGCTATCGACCGTGGCAGCCAATACGGCATGCGTATGGTAGACATGCCTTACTGGAGTTACCACGTATCACCGGAACAAGCCGTTGAGAATGCTGGACGTTTCGTTCATGAGGCTAACTCCGAAGTGATGAAGTGTGAGGGTAACGTTGAGCATGCTCGTAACATCGAAGCTATTGTCAAGGCAGGTATTCCTGTACAGGGACATGTTGGTGTCTGCCCAATGCGTTTGGCACAAATGGGTGGCTTTTTCCTACAAGGCAAGACTGCTGAGAGCGCTATGTCTGTGATTGAAGATGCACATGCTTTCGTTGATGCTGGTTGTTTCTCAATTCTTTGCGAGGTCACAGCTCAAGAGGTAACACAATACTTGGCTGAAACCCTACCGGTTCCAGTTATTAGTCTTGGTGCTGGCAGTGGAGCTGATGGCGTACATATCATTACATCTGATTTGTTCCATCTTTGGGAAGAACATGTCCCTAAGCACTCAAAGACCTATACTGACTTGATTCCTATTATGGAGGATGTCTTCACCAGTTATCGCGATGAAGTTCGTGATGGTATCTATCCAGGACCAGAACACACTGGCTTCATGGCTGATGGCGAGCTCGAAAAATTTGCAAAGCAAATGAACTGGGATAGCAAACTTGAAGAGCTGGAAAAGAAAAAAAGCGGTAGTTAAAATAAATAACGCTTAGCGATTGTTTTACAATCATTATTTAGAGGAGGCGTCTATAATTAGATGCCTCCTTTTTTTGTTTCAGCTCTTTGCAGTTATTTTTTGAACTCAATACAAACGTTGTTACTGGCTATATAGACTAGTAGGTCTAGAAATCCACTATAGAATTTGAAGTCGGCCAATTTTTTTATTGCAAAGCTAGTAAGAAAAATTAATCGAAGAAATCATCATCATCATCGTCGTCTTCTTCGCCATATTCATATAAAAGTTCAGATTCAATATTAGCCATTACGTCGCCGTCTTCACACTTTGCCTCATAGCTCAGCAAATCTCTTTCTGCTAAACCTTGCATTTGACCAGTAAGAACATCCCATCCCCAAAGGTGCTTAGAGCACGTTAGAGTTTGCCCTTCTATTATTGCCGTTTCGTCAAGAGATTCTTCCATATGTGGACACATGGGTGGGTACACTCGGAATTCCTCCCCACTCTTTACAACAATGACATTAAAGCCATCGACTGCAAACTTTTTAACTGTATTTTCAGGTACATCAGAAGATGCACAAATCCGTTTCCAACTCATAAATATTATCCATTGTGTTTTGATGGAACTAAAAGGTGACTTTTTTTATTTGTTTTTTTAAATAATTTTTTATTACAAAAATTTAAAACAAAAAAAAATGAAAATGATTTTTTTTCTTTTAGAAGGATAAATTTTTGTAAACAATATCAAGACATCAGATTAAAAGGTGTGTTCCTTTGTCTAGTCTTCTAGTATCAAGTCTTACTTCTCGTTCAGTTATTGAAGCAGTATCGCCACTAATTTTGAACTTATCAAAATATCTTCCGACAAGGAACAATCGTGTTTCACCTGAGTCTATATGCGAATTAATACCATCATGCATGTTCATATACACGGCTAATGATGTAACAGCTGTTGCTGTTTTTTTATCTTCACTAACATCAACTGTGTAAATAGAAGCATGCCTTCTTAACGGAGAATGATCAGAGTTAAGCTTTGGGAGCATCTCAGTCAGAGATCCAAGTTCTTTTTTATTATGAGAGAGATAAGTCATCTGCTTACGTATTTCGGGGCTGTATGCCTTTATACTGTACAACATTGAACTGTCACAGAGATTGAGGAATTCTTCCCAATTCCCTTCATCTAAGTAAAGACAAGCTCGATAGACGGTATCTGTCACTGCAGCAATAGTTGCTGCTTTCTTAGCATCCATTATAATTCCTAAGCTTCAACAGGCTATGCACTTATTCAGCAGCCATACCCTTCAAACTCTCATTTTTCTCATTCATTGGATCGCTTGGGTTCCTACCCATCCATTTCGACCATTCAGTGTAGAAATGGCGCATGCCAACCTCATCATGAATAAGGTTGTTTTCGTGGCGACCGTGAAGTATCCGTCTCGGTTCTGATCCAGTCTGCATACTTGCACCTTGACCTGTAATGCCAAGAAGATCTTCATGAAGGTTCCGACCAAATGGCCCCCAGATTGAATTATGATGTTCAATCCGAGTTTGACGATCTTTTTCTGAGTCACTTTTCAGCCCCAAACCACGGAACTCTATCATTACTTGATTTGGCCCAAGTGGTGTAACTATGTCACAGCGTAAAGCTGATCCTCTTAGGTTAAAGTTCATGCCTGGAAATAAGTCTATCATGTACCATTGATTTGGCGGAAAACCAGGGAATGATAGATCTTCTCTCGACTCGCCTAACTCAAATTCACCATATTGAACTGTGAAGCTATTTACGTTAACGTGGCCGTTCTTAAAGCCTTTATTCGTTCTTGCAAAATACTCATCATTAAAACCAGTTACGCGGTTGTGATAATGCATGTAGTCGTGGTAAAATTCACTGTTTGTGTCGTGCCATAGCTTATAATTACTATCAATAATAGCTTTATGGTAGTGAAATACTTCGAGAGGTTCAGTATCTATAGCGGAGCGAATACACTCAAAAGCACCATCGGCCCAAGTTTCTAATTTTTGCTCCACTTTGTCATTAAGAGTGACCCATATGAAGCCACCAAACCTAACCTCGCAACGCAAGCGACGAAGCCCCACATCTTCTTTGGTAAGACGTTCTTGGTATCCTTCTTTGGCACGAGGTATGTCAACACAATTGCCCTTCATGTCAAATTGCCAAGCATGGAACATGCAAGTCATGTGTTTGGGGTTGCCGGATGGTTGCCCTTCTATAAAGTTTCCAGCTGTTCGCCGCTCGAGTCTCATTCCACGGTGAGGACAAACATTCAAAAAAGCCCGTACTTCGTTGTCTGGTCCTCTCACAACAATTATTGGTTCTTTTGCGATAGATGTTGTGCGGAAATCATAAGCCTCTGGAACTTCTGATTCATGGCAGACAGGTATCCAAACTTGCTTGAATATTTTCTCCATCTCTTCATCAAAAATTTCCTGATCTGAGTATATCCGACTGTCGACGTAGTCGCCTTGCTCAAACGCTGGAACTTTCCATTGCTTGTGATTTTTTGCAGGCATTTTATTACTCCTAGTCTAAATTCTTGTAATTCTAATATGACTTAACTGGCCGACTTTAAATTAAATTCATTTTATCTAATGAAATTGATTAAACAATCAGAATGACCACCCAATTGACAACTTTTCACAATGTGGAAAGTCTTTACATGTCGGTTCTACAATATGTTTAAGTTTTTTAAAATAAATATTCATAATAATGAATACGAAGCCAGTATTAAAGCGGATCATATTTTCCTAAAATAGATTATGCTTAAAAAAATCTTATGCTGTATTCCATTATTAAAAATACATTTATTTTTAGAATATTTCAAATACTACGTGAAGAAATATAGAAGATGTAGCTGGCTGACAACAAAAGTGCTGGCAGGCCAGGGGAGGCTCGGTAATACCTCTTAAATCTGCAATTAAATTATTAAAGAACTTAATTTTAATCCATATACTCTTTAAAGGCTTGGGCTAGGTCTTTTGAAACTGATGACCAATCTGTTTTGTCTGATTGCCTAAACAAGCGTAATGAAGGGTACCATAAGTTATTTTCAGACTTACTTCCAAACCGCCAATCTACAATTGGCGAAGATATTCCCCATGTTGGAACACCTAGAGCGCATGCTAAGGCGGCAGTTGAATTTGTAAGGGTGATAACAAGGTCCATTGATGTAAGTTGAGACGCAAAACTATCCATATCTTGCAATGGATCAACTTCTTTATCCTCTATAATCTTGATACCAGTTCGTTGAAAATTTGCCTCTAATTCAGCACTGTGGTCACCATATTGAACACTAACAAACTGCACCCCAGGCACCCCTAAAAGCAAATCAAAAGTTTCCAATGGGATGTTATCCCACCCTTCCGTTAAGAAACTTGTAGCCCATCCGATGCCAACTATTTTATTCCTACCGTTTGTTCGATAGCGAGATCGAAAAACTGATGATTCGACGCGGTCAGCAAGCAAATATTTTTCGTTAATTTCCCCCTTTTCAAATGGTGCCAACAGCCATTGAAGTAAACTGCCTGACGGACTTTGAAATTTAATATCTGAATTTAACAACTCTGGCTCTGGTTCTTTTTTGCGCGGAAAAACCTTTGCGGAAGGAAATGATCGTTTGAAAAGGTTTACCAACCGTGGTTGACATTCAATGTAACAACGCGCACCTCGAGAAATTAATTCAGAAAAGAACAATGCGTACAAAATTTCATCACCAATGCCTTGTTCTCCCCATACTAGAATTTTTTGACCCTGAAGGTTGGATCCATCCCAGAATGGGGGGGGGAAGAAGCGTGTTCCAATTGATTCAACATCGTAAACTAATCTGTAATCAAACAAAGGCAGTCCGCGCATATAATCACCAGAGCCCAATAACGAGAGGGACAAATAAAATTTTGTGGCAACGTTTTCCGGGTCAAGTGTAAGTGCTGTATTGTGACTTTGAATTGATTCATCAAGCATATTCATTTCTTGCAGAGCAACCCCAAGATTTCGATGTGCTTCAACGTATTCAGGCATAATAGCAATAGCTTCTTGATAAGATTTCAGAGCTTCATCAAGCATATTTTGTCGTTTCAAGACATGCCCAAGATTGTTATATGCCTCAGCGTAACTTGGTTTTTTATCCAAAGCTGTTTTATAGCTTGAAACTGATTCATCCAGCCTATTTAGCTTACTAAGCACAATACCAATATTGTTATGCACTTCAGCGGAATTTGGTGTGAGTTTTAGGGCCTGGTGGAAGCTTGTGAGAGCATCATCAAACTTGTTCAGGTCTTTAAGTACATTCCCAAGGTTATTGTATGCATCTGAATAATCAGGTTTGTTAGTTAGAGCTTCCCTTATCAATTTGAAAGCAGCGTCAAAATCTCCCACTTGATGGGCAATTACTCCCAGCAGATGTAATGCATAAGGTTGGTTGGGGTCTGCCTGCAAGATTTGTCGGCATATATGCTCAGCCTGCGGCAGGTGTCCTTCAGAGTAGTGCTGGAGCGCGATAGCGTAAGATTGCTCGGTAGAATCCGGTGATTGATCTAGTGAAGGTTTTTGAAGTGGTGCTATAGAATCGTTTTTATTTTTAGTATTAGTCTTTTTTTTCTGATGACGTTTTTTAGCCTTTTTCATGGCTGAGAATTCTCCAAATATGTATATGCATATATTCAAATGAAAAGAGCACAAAATAAAAATCTTTGTAATCTTAAAGGCGTAAAATTTAGTCATTTACTCTTACGGGTTTGCCATAACACGCTGGGAACGTTCCTATCCTTACCTAGAATATAGTGTTTTGAAAGGCCGTGTGGTTGGGATGCACATGTTTTAACAATCATTAAGGTCACGCCCTAAAATGCCATAGTTCAGTGTCTAGCAATCCAAATTTTACCGCGTTATTGTAATCAAAAAACAATTTTTATTAGGATATGTGATGAAGAAAGCTGGCATTAAAGACTTGAACCCGATTAACAAAGTAATAGAACTCTGTCTATTTAATCGTCCTGTATCTGACCGAATAAAAAAACTCACGCTTTCGTCGCTTTTATTTAAACCGACTGATCTTGATTATATGGCGATTTGGGTGGTTGGAGAACCGATAACTGGAGTATTGGGGCTTCAGCAGATTAACGAGGGAATGCTTATACATAGTATTTACGTTAACCCGTCTTGTTTTAACCAAGGCGTTGGGAGTGAACTCCTTCATCACGCCTGTCAGTATACTGTGATGACCAATCAAAATAGGTTGATTGTGAAGTCCTTCTATGAATCAGTAGGTTTTTTCAAAAAGATTGGTTTTACCCCCTCCAATATTTTAAGTTACCCACACACACTTGAGTTGGCGGTCTAAGTTTGCGGGTGTTTTTTTTAAAAGCCAAGGTCAAACCAGAGTTTACCCTCAAAATATGGCTATGAACGATAATAAGTCACAAAATTTAATAGTTAACCTTGAATACTTCAGTGAGGGTGTTAAAAGCAGTTTTTATTGCTTCTATTGGCTAAGTGTCAACTAGGGCTATAATTTCTTTATTCATTTCGAAAAATATAATTAAGTGTCATAGTTTACACATATGTTGAAATATAAATAATTATTAAGTTGTTCACTGGAGACATGTATTTGACCAATTATTTTAAGCCTGATTTAGCTGTTAACCCCGAAGATCCATTTGCAAGAGGTGAAGATGGAAAACTTGTCCGACGTAGTTTCTGGCTGGATATGGGTGACCGTTCAGTGGTGCTTGCTATGACCCAGGGCGTGGGCGCAAGCCTCCGGGGCGAGGAGAAACGGTTGCATCTTTCCGATATAGGCCGGGAAAATTTAATTGATGATGTAATTCAGGAAGTGTTGCCGCCTGAAGGTTGACCTTGACGTATCTGTGGTACTAGAAAGTTATCTTGAGCCTATTTTTTTCCGCCAGTCCCAAGGTTTTATGAACTTGCCTTTCCACATACCCATTTTGTTATTTTTAGCAAATTCTTCTTCGTCAATATAATCCTCCGAATAGCGCCTATAAGCAATGGCCCAGCCGCGCTTTACCATTTCTGCATTGATGTCATAGGGGCCAGCATAACAGACAGAGATAAGGCGTTTATAGCGGTCAATCATTTCTCCTTTGCAGGTAATCCAGTGTTTCTCAATAATTTCGGCCAAGGCAAAGGTTGCCATCTCACCGCAGTGGTATTCCGTGGCATCTGCTTTTTTGCAGGTTTGTTTACTCTCAGGTGCATCAATACCATGCAGCCTGATTTTTGTGGGTCCTATCCATATGGTGTCACCATCTACGATTCGTGGCTTGCCCATGATATCGCTGGCGTGGGAGATTTCTGTGACTGAAAGCAGTGATAGTATGATGGTAAGAAAAATAGAGAATATTTTCATTTTGCAAACATTACACGAGCTAACTTTTTTTAATTAGAGCCTGCTGTAGATAAGATCAAAACCATTTTTGAATGATATATTACATATAATATTTTCTAGCGCTAGTATGGCTAATGGATTTTACAATATGGAGATTACTATGAGGATTATGCTTTCAAGATTAGCTTTTGGGCTGCTACTTCTAATTTTGAGTGTTGGCAGTAGCTCTTCAGCAGATCCGAAAAAAGCTTGGGAAGCTTATGAGGCTGGAGACTTTGCAACGGCCCTTCATGTGTTTAATGAATTAGCAACACAAGGAGATCCCAGTGCTCAGTATAATCTTGGGATGATGTATGCCTTTGGCCAAGGTGTTGTTCAAAATAATATATACGCGTACATGTGGTGGGAATTTGCAGCCCTGTCAGGGGATTCTGATGCGGCGAGTTACAGAGACTTCCTTGCTAAGGACATGTCTACTGAAGATATCTCTAGAGCGCAGAAACTAGCACGTGAGTGTGTAAGAAAAAAATATACAGGGTGTTGATAAAGAATACACTACACTCGAATAGCTCATTTTCTCCCTTAAATAGCAAAAATGATGATACCCTTTTATAATAAAGGTCGCTTTTAATGCAAATCATGTCATTTTCAGGCTAACAATTGCAGTCCCCACCCACCAGCTGCGGTAAGTATAACAATCAGCCAAGATGGAATTTTCCAAAACACCAGCAATGTGAAGGCGCAAATCCCAAGGGCGAAATCGGCTGGTGAGAGTATTCCGCTTGTCCAAACTGGATTATATAATGCTGCGAGCAATAGTCCGACAACGACTGCGTTAACACCAGTTAATGCCCTTTGCACAGGACCTAATTGTCTTAGCGCATCCCAATATGGAAGCGCACCGACTACTAAAAAGAATGAGGGAAGAAAAATAGCTGCAAGACATATCAATCCGCCAAGCCAGCCGTTTGGATTTGGTCCTGCTACAGTCCCAAGATAGGCTGAAAAAGTGAACAGTGGACCAGGGACAGCTTGAGCCGCTCCATACCCTGCGAGAAAGGCGTCATTTGACATCCATCCAGAGGGTACAACCTCGGACTGAAGCAGAGGCAGTACAACGTGCCCACCACCAAATACCAGAGAGCCAGAGCGATAGAAGCTATCGAAGAGCGATAAGCCTTGTGAGGGTATTGTGGCAGCAATTAAGGGAAGGCCAACCAATAACGCAAAAAACAACGCAATGGCCAATATGGCAACGCTGCGGCTTGTTTCAATTCCAAGAGAACTATTGTCATTGTGGCTGCTGCTTTGCAGAAAAATGAGTCCAGCTATGCCACCTATTGCAATTACAGCAACCTGCATGAGCGGGGTTGGCGAGGAGATTACCGCCACTGCTGCTATAACTGCAAGTGTAACACGTGGTGTATCTGGACAAAGGGTTCGTGCCATACCCCAGACAGCCTGTGCTACCACAGCAACGGCGACAACTTTGAGGCCATGCAAAACTCCAGTTGGGATCGTTTCTTGAAATTCAAGAATACCGTATCCAAAGATTATAAGTGCAAGCGCTGACGGCAAGGTGAAGCCAAGCCAAGCGGCAAAAGCTCCAGGTAACCCAGCTTTAGACAATCCAATTCCAATTCCGACTTGGCTTGACGCCGGTCCCGGTAAAAACTGACACAAGGCCACTAAATCAGCGTAAGAACGTTCGTCAATCCAACGACGGCGTTCCACAAAAGCTTCTCTAAAATAGCCTAAATGTGCAACGGGACCTCCAAAAGATGTTAGCCCCAATTGTAAAAAGGTAAGGAATACAATAATAGCCGACTGTTTTTGTGGTCGCGAATTGGGGGCGGGGCCAGATTTAGCCTCAGGCATCAAGTTTACTCCATTTAAAACTAAAAGGCTTATCGACTTAGGATATTCCAGTATAATTGGTCAAGCATTACAATACCGAAAGGCAACTTGGGCCAACAGCAAAAAGCGACATCGTTTATTGGCAATAATCACCCCAAGTGACCTTGCCGTATCAACAAATGTTGCGCCTTTGGAACAAGACAAATACGTTCCAAGGTGGCAACTGATATTGAACAAAATGTGCGGGGTAGGCGGCAGTCTATACTTTTAATCAGTATTGTTTGCAGAGACTTAGAGGTAAAATTACTACTTATAATGCTCGCGACGAGTAGAAAATTCCCTTACTCTTCTTCTCCAAGCCTTATATGAACCAACCTTAAGGCTTGTCCGCATAAGCGTTTTGACATCTTTTTCTCGCAAGCCATATTGTTTTTTAATGTCCTGAAAGCTCACATGATCTGAGAGTGCCATTTCAATGATTTCACTTGTTTCACTTTCAGTGAGTTTCGTTGCCATAGTCAAATTGTCCTCGTTGCTCAAAATAGCACTAAATTAAATTCTAAATAGGCGACATAAACTTTAGTTTTGTTCCATTATACGCTCGACGACTAAACAAGCAGCTTTCTCTATATCTACAACTGAAGTTAGACAGTTTTCTTTGTCCGAGTGTTACGACATTTTTTGGAACAATACCTTACATCAGCCCACACTTTTCTCCATTTCTTTCGCCAATTGAATGGACGTCCGCATATCAAGCATATTTTAGTTGGTAAGTCAGGTTGGTTCATTATTGCAAAGCATCCAAAAATTGTTGGCTGTCATGGCGTATAGCAGCTTTTTTACCCTCATCCATGCGGTCATAGGTTTTATACATCATACTAACCCGGTGATTGGATTGGAGCTGGTTACGATTACGAACCAGAAAGTCCCAATAGAGGAAGTTAAATGGGCAAGCATCGAGCCCATTTTTTTTTGTCACTTGATAGCTACAATTTTTACAGTAATTTGACATTTTATTGATGTAGTTAGCACCAGCAGCATAAGGCTTACTAGCTAAGTAACCGCCATCTGCAAAAAGTATCATTCCAGATACATTTGGTAGCTCCACCCACTCATAGGCATCAGCATAGACGATCAAAAACCACTCATTAACTTGAACTGGATCAATGCCTGAGATGAGTGCAAAATTTCCCAAGACCATCAGACGCTGAATATGGTGTGCATAAGCATTCTTCTTTGTTTCTGAAACGCATTGGCGAATGCAGTTCATCTTTGTTTCTGCTGTCCAATAAAAGTCTGGAAGATTGCGCTTGGCACCAAAAAAATTTTCATTCGCATAATCAGGCATCTTCAACCAGTAGATGCCTCGAACATACTCGCGCCAACCAATAATTTGGCGAATAAAGCCTTCCACAGAATTAAGCGGGGCTTTGTCTCGATTGAATGCTTCTTCGGCAGCCTTCACGCACTCCATTGGCAAGAGCAATCCGCAGTTTAAATAAAAGCCAATATGTGAATGATACATCCACGGCTCCCCTTCAATCATGGCATCTTGAAAGCTCCCAAAATCCTTGAGACGGTGCTCAATAAACAAATGCAAAGATTGTAGTGCTTGGTCTCGAGTTACAGCAAAGTAGAATGGTTCGAGGTCCCCAAAATGGTCACTGAAGTGTTCTGCAACCATGTTTATTACCTCTTGTGAGATACCGTCTGCATCGCTCGAATAAGGTTTTGGAATTTTCAGACCAGATTTTGGTGGTTGCCGATTTTCAGAATCATAATTCCATTGACCGCCAACTGGGTCTGAACCATTCATTAAAATAGAATATTTTTTTCGCATCTCACGATAGAAGTTTTCCAATCTAAGTTGTTTTCTACCTTTAGCCCATTTGGCAAATTCGTTCGTAGTGCACAGAAAGCGGTCATCAGATTTAATCTTGACTGGTATCCCAAGATCCTGCTCCCAGCTTTGCATATCTTTAAGCACCCTGTATTCTCCTGGGTGCGTCACAACAATATGATCAAATTTGTGTTTTTTTACAGTACGTTCAACTTCAGTTTTGAAAAAACCTGTATTGTCTTTGTCGTTAAGTTTTACATATTCGACATTGTATCCACTTGCTTTGAGTTCTTCCGCAAAGTGACGCATGGCGGAAAACAAAAAAGCTATTTTCTTTTTGTGGTGTTTAACGTAAGTGGCCTCATTCCATATTTCACACATCAAAACTGTATCTTTGGATACTTCAAACCCATCAAGGCTAGAAATTTCTGGCGAGAGTTGATCTCCCAATATAAGGCGTAATGTGCTCATAATGATTCTTCTTTCAGCAACTTAAATGCTTCCAGAGCTGCATCACGAGATATTTTTAAATCGATAATAGGTTTTGGATAGGTGCTACCCAGTTGTATGCCTGTTTCCTTTAAAATATCTTCAGGTGCCTCCCATGGGTTGAATAGATATTTATTTGGTAGCGATGCTATTTCAGGAATAAAATGCCGCACGTAGGTACCATCAGGGTCAAATTTTTGTCCCTGTATGACAGGGTTGAAAATTCTAAAGTAGGGTGCTGCATCAGCCCCACAGCCAGCCACCCACTGCCAACTTGAACTATTGTTTGCAAGATCGGCATCAACTAGGGTGTCCCAGAACCATCGTTCACCATGATGCCAGTGGAGACGTAAGTTCTTCACCAAAAAAGAACCAACAATCATCCGCACCCGGTTGTGCATGTAACCAGTTTGCCAAAGCTCCCGCATTCCTGCATCGATCATAGGTATTCCAGTCTTGCCTTTTTGCCATGATACAAGGAGTGTTGAATCATCTACCCATGGAAAGGTATCAAATTTTGACTGTAGGTTTTTAGTAGGTAATTCAGGATTAAAGAATAGTTGACTGTAAGAGAATTCGCGCCAGCCTAACTCGCTACAAAAATGATCAACATGCTTATTATCTGCCAGGTTTCGCACTTTGTACCACAATTGATTTGGTGATATTTCTCCATGATGTAAGTAGGGAGAAATTCTAGAAACAAAGGGTTTTGCGGGTAAATTTCGTCCATCCTTGTAATGATCAAGACCCTTATCAATGAATTTCTGAAAATGTGTATGCGCGCAAAATTCCCCAATATTCCAGTGTGATGAGAGCTTTGTGACCCAAGGTTTTTTTGGCAACAGCCCAAGTTGGTTAATACCAAGAGAATTTTCTTTATCCTGTAAATATTTTGTATTTTTGGGCGCAGGTATTGGTTCACGTGGTGCTTGTGCTTGCATGCATCCTTTTCTATAAAAAGGTGTGAATACTTTGTAAGGGTTACCATCATCCTTTCTAATGGACCATGGTTCCCAGAGTAGTGAGCCGTTGGTGCTTTCAGCCTTTATACCCATATTTTTTAAATATGATTTTAATTTTGAATCGGAATCTATGCGCCAGGGCTCGTAGCATCGATTCCAATAAATAGCATTAACGTCTTGTTTTTCTATAACCTTAGTTAAAATATCAATGGCGTTTCCTAGATAAACGGATAACTTGCCGCCAAGGGACTCGTTAAGTGACTTTAATGAGTGGTAAAGCCACCAACGACTTGCTGCACCCATTACATGGTCACCAGCATGAACATCATCTAGGATATAAATTGGAAGAACATTGGCATGTCTTGAAGCTGCAGTGAGTGCGGGATTGTCAGATAAACGCAAATCTTGTCGAAACCACTGGATGGCAACGTCGTTTGTCATAAATTAACTCTTTTTTGATAGATGTTATTTTTGTTAAACCTGAGACTACTAGAAAAATTCCTCAATGAGAACGATTAGCTTTAAAAGCTATTATTTTATAATAACCCAACCACTTTCATGTCCACTCCATATGAAAATGGGCAATATAAATTCCTAAAAGTAAAATACGCTTTTCAACAAAAAGCATCTGAAATTTAAGCAGGCTATGTGGTGGCAATTGAATAAAAATGTAAAATTGAAGTTAGGATTAATTTTATTGCTCTTGATTTCTTTAGCCACAGGGACAGGAACGCCCTCTCCTGGTGTTGCTGAGGAGGACGTGGTGGTAGGGGACTTTGGGGTGGGTAGCTTAATAGGATGGCAAGAAAAGTCTTTTAAAGACACAACCCGTTACGAACTTGTGCAAGATGACTTTGGAATGGTCCTTAAGGCTGACAGCAATAACAGTGCTTCTGGCATGTATAGGGAAATAAAAATTGATTTGGTAAAAACGCCCTGCGTCATATGGTCATGGAAAGTAAACAATGTACTCGATAACTTGGATGAGACAACCAAGAGCGGCGATGACTATCCTGCACGTTTGTACGTGGTTTTTTCTGGAGGTCTATCCTTCTGGAAAACGCATGCTTTGAATTATGTCTGGTCCAATGGGCGCTCAATAGGCTCAGCGTGGCCAAACGCATATACAAAGAGTTCCATTAATATTGCCGTCCAGAGTGGCACTAGCAAGGTCGGGCAGTGGACCCAGCAAAGCAGAAACGTACGCAGTGATTACAAACGCTTTATTGGAGGTGACGTCAAGCAAGCCGATGCAATTGCTGTAATGACTGACACCGATAATTCTGGAAGTGTGGCAACTGCTTTCTACGGTGACGTTCGATTTTCCTCTACATGCAAAAATTAGCCACAAGTTTTTTTGCCCATCTTTTAAGAGAATGCATGAAATAAATTGCTCGATTTAGTGTCTGTTAATGGCCCATAAAAGGTACCCACGATTAATGTTTTTGTACCGGATAAAAAAGCTAAACATATTCGTCCTACTACGCTGATAGGAGAGCTCTGATAACGAGATAGTATTGGAGCAACCTACACGTGACAAAGTTCAAACGATATTGTCGTAGGTTATGGTGTCTTGGGCAACGTCTGCGACGGCAATTAAATCAAGTTCTGAAGATGTGATGCCCGTAGTAGTTGAGTCACCTGTAAATAAAAATATGGCGGCCGTGCTTGTAGCGGATCCGTTATCGTACATTATGAACGCCAAACTGTCGCCGTCATAATGATCTACAGTTGAAAGTTTTGCTGCTGCCCATCCTTCAATTGTTGTTGCAGAAGTTTCGCCAACAATGATGTCATTTGAACCTAAACTTGCTCCAGTAAACTCAAAAATACCAATAGTATCATCGGCACCAGTTAGGCGGGTATCAGCAATTGTTCCGCTCAAATATTGAGAGGTTCCCATCCCAGAGGCACTGATTGTTGTGCCATTGTTGCTCAGTTCTGTTGTCCAGTCGTAAGTTGTGCCCCCAGAGCCAGCTGTCATAGTAAGGGTTTCATATTCCTCATTGGCCGCTGCTGCTTCTGAAGTATCATCGTAGTAATAATCGTATTCATATTTGACAACTTCGGCAAATCGTTGTCCCGCAAGAGGGTCAAAGGCAGCAAACATATCAGCACCACCACCAAACATGTCACCGCCGCTACCGCCAAACATGTCACCGCCAGCACCGCCAAACATGTCACCGCCGCCACCGCCAAATACATCACCGCCACCACTAAACATATCAGCACCGCCGCTAAACATACTACCGCCGCCAAATGGACTAGCATTGCCGCCAAATGGACTCGCATTGCCGCCAAATGGACTAGCACTGCCGCCAAATGGACTAGCACTGCTACCAAACCCGGGTGCGTCGCCACCGAACCCGGGTGCGTCGCCACCGAACCCGGGTGCGTCGCCACCAAACCCGGGTGCGTCGCCACCAAACCCGGGTGCGT
>Ga0209631_10000887_pt1 | contig 39941 bp, 32 predicted proteins | sample COG_08_FD_184752 | JGI IMG/M metagenome (GOLD analysis project Ga0209631, IMG submission 184752) | Pelagic Microbial community sample from North Sea - COGITO 998_met_08 (SPAdes) (version 2) | ecosystem: Environmental > Aquatic > Marine > Neritic zone/Coastal water | place: Helgoland, sampling... | reverse complement strand
GATCGTCCTTGGGCGGTTATTAACGCCTCCTCCGCCGCGATCCGCCGCGCGTCTCTCTCGGCCACGAGCGCGGCGCGGAAGGTGGCGTAGTCGACGCCCCCGCCACGGTGCGATCGCCAGTGCGCGCGGGCGCCGAGTCCATCCTCGAGCAGCACCGCCGCGCGCACACCCTCCGCGTCCATGCCCTCTGGCACCGTCCCAAAGCGACTCGAGAGCAAGTCCTCGCCAAAACTCATACTTGTAGCCGTTACGGCCGGTCCGAGGTATCCACTCCACGCCGCGCCGCCGGAGAGACGGACGCGCGCTGGAATTCATACGATGTCCGTGATCCCGTCGCCGTGGCAGAGCGAGGGCGAGGAGGTCAGCGACGTGGTGCTCGTCGACGACGACGACTCCGCGTCGCGCCTCGCGTCCTCCGCGGAACCATCGCCGCGCCTCGGAGGAGAGATGTTGACGAAGGATGCTCCATCCTCGTCCCATACAAGAGACGACTCCGACGCCGGCGTGGACCCCGACTGCTCCAACGACCAGGAGGTGCTGGAAGAGGCTGGATCCGACTACGAACCCACGTACGAGGAGACGGTGGCGTACGCCCGGTGGCTGGGCATCAAACCCCACGAGGACATCCGCATGATGCGCATCGCGAAGGAGGGCCTGCGAGCCAAGCTGCCGCCCGACTGGAAGCCGTGCCGCACCGGCGACGGGCAGGTGTACTACTTCAACTTCACCACGGGCGAGAGCGACTGGGACCACCCGTGCGACGGGATATACCGCGCCAAGGTGGAAGCCGAGCGGATCCGCGAAACGGAGGCGCCCTCGCCCTCGTCCGCGTCCGAGGCGTTCACCGACGCCCTCAGCCCGTCAGTCGCGCCGGACGCCAAAGCGGACGAGGCACCACACACGCACGGGAGCGACGGCAACGACAGCAGCGTCAACAACGACAGAAGCGCCAGGAGCAGCGGGTCGTTCGCGCACGCCACACCCAAGCCCCCAGGCGTACGACGTATGGGCAAACAGACCCCGTCGCCGCGGATCGTCGGCGGCGCCCTTCGAAAGTCGCCCGATTCCGTCGCCTTGGACCACCACACGGGCACGCGATCGCGGGGTAAACGACGGAGCCCGAGGCACGCCGCCGCCGTGGCCGCCGCGAGGGACGGCGCGATCGAGACGACCGTGCTGCGGCTGGAGGATTTCTCCCTCGTCGAGAGTTTCCACCGAAGCGGGACGACGAGTTCGGATAGGTTCGAGACGCCCGCGGGTGGCGAAGCTTCCGGTGACCCGTCTGGAGCGTCACTGGAAGCGTCGAGGAAGCCGGAGGTGAAGCCGCTGAACCTCACCGGCATCGGCGGCGGCGAGGGTACGGGGAAGAAGGGCGGGAACGGGATGTTTCTGACGGCGGAGGCGTTCGGGCTCTCCGGCACGTTCGACAGCACCCTGGACGATAGCAGGATGTCGGACGCCTCCGACTTTCTCCCCCGCGACGATACGGCCGATAAACCCCATTCGGCCATGGACAACAAGAGAGGGGGGGAGAAGAAGACGCCGCCGGTCTCGCCGCGGGGCACCGGTAAGCCCCCGCTCTCCCCACGAAACAACATGAGGTCGCCAAAGGCTGAGTCGGTCGCTAAAGCCGCTAAAAAAGCCGCCGCGAACGTACCGGCGTTGGACGACGAAGAAGAAGAAGAGGATGACGAAACGACGGGCGAGGCGACGCGTTCGCGCGCGATGACGATGCTCCTGGCGTCCCCGACCCACGGCACCGACGACGAGAACGACGACCCGAACCGAGCCCTCGGACGGAGGCAACGGCTGGCGCCGCGACAAAAGCCCGCGGCGACGCTTCGCAGGCCGAAGTCCATCCTCGAAGCCCCATCCGACGCCGACGAGGAGGACACCCCGGTCGAACGCGTCCCATCCGCCGCGGACGGCCTCTGCCTTCGCGCGCAGATCGAGGCGCTCAGGGCGGAGTTCGTCGCGTCGAGGACCGCGCACGCCGAGGAGATCAAGCGCCTGACGGAACGAACAGACGCACACGGCGCCGACGTCGTGGCGGCGGTGAAGGCGACGGCGCGACAAACAGCCGACGACATCGGGGCTTCGATCGGTAAAGGGGAACGCGACCGCGCCGCGGAGTTCGCGCGCGTGGAGTCGACGCTACGGGCGATGGCGGAGCGGACGGAGCGCGCGGCGGAGGCTGCGGTGAACGCGGAGAGAGCCGTGGATCGCGCGCTCGAAAAGTTCGTCGCAGAGAAGATCGCCGCGGCGGTCGCGCTCCCGGCTCCCGCTGCAGACTACTCGGCTCGCGTCTCGATGCCGCCTCCCGCCGTCGCCGACGCGGGCGGTGAGTCACCGACGCCGGTCAAGTTCATCAAGTCGGCGAATGGCGACTGGAAACCCAAGAATCGCGACTGGAAACCCAAGCCGCTCCCGACGTTACCGAACATGAACTTCGACGCGGAGACAGAAACCGGTGAATTCGACGAGACCCGTGCGGCGCGGCTGGTCAAGATGATGGAGGAGTCGCCGGAGATTGAGAATCCGACGTTCGTGAGTTCCATTCGCGCGGTGATCGGCGCGCTGGTGCGTTAGGTGGGACGGAGCGGAAGGCGAGGCGCGAGAAAGAGAGAAACGGTTTTGGCCGAGGCCGTAAATCCCTGCTGCGCGCTGATTGGTCAATGCCATCCGAGCAGCTCGGCCCGTGCCAAACCCGCGATCCGGCTCGTTCACCTCTTACGTCATCTCTTCCTCGGGATCCATTCAACGACACACGTACACGATGAACGCCGTCGCCCTCAACGTTTCCCTCGCCCCCCGCGTGCGTGTCGCCCCCAAGGCGGCCGCCAAGCCCGCCCGTGCGGTGAGTCCACCCTCCCCCCGCGGCGCCCCCGCCACGATTTTTCCCACGAGGGCAGCCATCATATCCAGAAAATGACTGCGCTCCTCGGTTCGCCCGCGACCCGGGGGAACCGCGCGTCGATCGATCGCACGCACGGAACTGACGATATCGCACGTCCCGCGCGTCCAATCCCCATCCACAGGCCCGCGTCGTGATGGCCGCCCAGAAGAAGGTGAGCACCCGGTCCCCCCGCCCGACCCGCGGGCCCCTCCCGCGAACAAATAATTCCGTCACCGGCCGGCAGTCGCGAAAAATCACCCCGATCGCTCACCTTGGACTCCCCCTTCCTTCGATGACCCAGGAGTCCGTCTCCGTCGCCGCGCGCCAGCCCACCCTCGCGGCCACCACCGCCGCGGTCTCCGCGCTCGTCGCCGCCAACCCCGCCTTCGCGGGTGACCTCTTCGGCCCCGAGTACGCCGGAGCCGTGACGGGCGCGGGTGCCGTGGTCCTTCTCGGCACCGGCGCCGTCGCCGCGCTTCTCCTCCCCATCATCACCGGTACCCTCAACCCGGTCCAGATGGCGATCAACCTCGGCATCGCGGAGGGCGAGGTGTCCAATGAGCGCAAGTTCAAGCGCAACGGCGAGCCCATGGAGCACGGCACCAAGTTCGGACACAAGTGGTACAACACCGACGCCTACTGCAACGGCAAGTACATCGACTTCGCCGGCACCAAGAAGACCGAAGGCGCCCAAAGCACGGGCAAGCTCTGATCGGCTCGTCGTACGCGTTTTGTTTGTAAGTAAGAGCGAGTAGCGAGACGGAAGTTTTCAATAGTGAAAGTGCGAATTCTTTTCTACTAGTAGTCGTCTACGTCGTCTACGCCGCGCCGCCGCCAAAACTCATCCCCGAAATCAATCATCATCATTCATCCTCACGCCGAGCCCATGATCCGTGGGAGGGCCTCCACGTTGGCGAGGAACGCGAAGAGCGCGAAGAGGATCCCGGTCCCTGGGAACACCCGTGGTCCCGGCCAGTCCATCCCGTCGTCGTCGATCGCGTCGAATCGATCGAGGAACATCTTACCCGCGAGTCCGCACGCCGCCGCTCCCAGCACCAGCCCACCCGGGGTGACGATACCGTTGTCCGTCTGGATCGCCAGGAAGGAGCCGACTAGCAGCCCGCACGGCAGGGCGATATCCTTGAACTCCGGCCTGCCCTTGAAGTCCGCGGGGAGGTTACCCTGCTGGTACGCGCACTCACCCGCGACCACCGCCGCGAAGAACAGATCTTGCTGCGCCACGGCGTAGGCGACGGTGGGATCTACCGCCGCGCGCACGGACACCGAGGCGGCGCGGCCGCGGGCGGCGGTGGGGCGCGCGGCGGAGGCCTCGCGCGCCCGCACCTTAGTGCCGGCGACGGTGGCGCGGGCGCCGAGGGCCGAGGTCATCCTGAGGGCCATCATCTCTCTCGTGTCGAAGCGCGCTCGTTGTGATGATCGGAGCCGGATAAGGCCCTCCACTTGGACACGTCGTGAGCACACGCGCAGACGATCCCCGTCATCATTTCCACGCGCCCTCGTCGGAGAGAGACGCCGATAGACGTCCTTGGAATCCACACGACCGCTCCGAACATGTCCCACGCGACTGCACTCGCGGTCAACGCCGCCGACGCGCGCGCGCTCGCCTCCCGCACCGCCCATCGCGGCCGCTCCGTGACCATCCCCACATCCGGGCGGCTCTCCACCGGGCATCTTTCCCATCGTCATCGACCCCGTCGCGGATCTCACGCGGTCACGGTCCGCGCGTTCGATCGCGCGGACGACGACGGCCCGGCGATCAAGATCGACTTGAAGCTCTCCGACGTCAAGAAGGGCAAGAAGATCGGCGGCGGATCCTTCGGCGACGTCTTCGAGGGCACGTACAAGAACCAGCCGGTCATCTTGAAGGAGCGCAAGGAGCGCATGGGCGCGCAGGGCCTCCGCTTCTTCCAGACCGAGGCCGCCATCGGCAAGCGGCTCAAGGGCGCGTCGGGCGCCGCGGACTTCATCGGAGTCGCGGGGGCGAACGCATACCTGGTGTACAAGGACGAAGGCCGGGTCACGCTCGAGGCTGTGCTGGGTAAGCGAGGGGGGATCCAGGACGCGATGGGCGTAAACGACGAGGCGGAAGCCGTCGGGCGGTTCGCGAAGCAGCTGCTCTCCGCGGTCAACACCGTGCACGGCTCCGGGGTGATCCACAGGGACGTCAAGCCCGACAACATCCTCTTCGCCGGGAAGGGCGGCGGCGTGTTGGGGGGCGGGAAAGGGAAGGTCAAGCTCATCGACCTCGGAGCCGCGGCTGATTTGAGAACGGGTACCAACTACTCGCAAGACGAGACCGTGTTCGATCCGGTCTACGGCCCGCCGGAGAAGTACCTGACCGGTTCATTCGGCGGACTGCTCGGCGGGCTGGGATGGGCGAAGGATAAGCCGGACCTGTTCGACGCGTTCTCGTGCGGCATGGTGATACTGCAAGTCGCGTGTCCGAGCCTTCGAAAGAAAGGGAGCATGGGCGGCGTCAAGCGCGACCTCAACATCTACGGGTACGACGCCGAGCGTTGGAGGGATTCGCTGCCGGAGCGGAGGCAGGCGGACTTTGAGATCTTAGACGCGAACGGGGGCAAGGGGTGGAAGACGGTGTGCGGGCTGCTGAGCCAGAAGAAGGGGCGCACGTCCGTCAAGTCCGCCATGGGGCAATGGTAAAAGCGAGCGAGGGTATCGCGTATTGTATCACGTATTGTTATGTCTCGGGTCGTCTCTCGCCGCGCACTCTCGCCAACACTCCGCGGACCCTTCCGTCTCGACACCGAGCTCCTTCAGCCGCCGCAGCACCAGCCCGCCGACGGGGTTAGCCCCTTCCCCGCGAACCAGCGCGTCCCCTAACTGCGCGTGCAAACACTTCACCCTGTTCCCACGCCATCCGTCCTTCTCCCGCCTCTGCCCGTACGTCGTCTCTTTGTCCAGGGATACCCCGATGAGACCGGTGCCGAACAGCACGTACCGCGCGCGTTCGAACCCGTCCCCCCCGTCTTCGATGCGCTCGCGCCACTCGCGCGGCAGCATCCACCGCCGAACGACTGGCGCGGATCGATGCGCCGCTTCCAACGCTTCTCCCTGTAAGAGTTTAGGGTAAGAATTTAGGGTTTAGGGTTTATTAGGCTTTACGTCATTCTAATTGCCCATACGATGTAAAATAAAAAATTAAAAAAAAACTTACCAACGCCGGGGTATTCGCGACGACCGCCGCCATCGCGTCGATCCCGCCCCGTCGCTCGAGCTTGTCCACCTCGCGGTCCAGCAAGGGACACGCGAGCCACCCCAGCGCGTGCTCCGCGCGCGCGCCTCCGCTCGGGGAAGCGAGCGCGGCTTTCGCCTTGGCCGATCGGGACCGCCGCGACGTGTTGTCAGTCGTCCGGGGTGCCGTTTCGTTCCCCGGGGACGACGAAGCTTTGGGTGCCGACTCGTCGCTTTGGGTGTTCTCGAAGGAGAGTGCGGTGGCGGCGGGCGCGTGGAGGGGCGCGTGGAGGTACGCGCGGGCGAACCCGTGCCGGCATCGAGCCGCGCACCCGACGGGGTAGGCTCGTCGCTTTCTGATCTGCCGCGACATCGTCGCGGCGTCCTCTTCGCCGCACGGTTCCAGGCGGCCGGGTTCGAAGAACGGCGCCGTTCGCAGCTGCTCGGCGGTGAGTTCCGAGGGCACCGCGATGCGCGGGTGGTGCCTGTAGTGCCTCGGCGCCGGCTCGGGCGACCGCGGGGGCTCGGACTCGTCGGCTGATCCCGAGAGTGGGCACCCGCCTCCAAGCCGGCGGTCACGAAGGAGGTCCCGCGCGCGTCGAGCGACGGGTTCCGCGATCCCCGACGCGACGCGACGCATGGCGGGATTATCGGTACCGCGAACCCGGGACTGACGGGGGCTGGCGAGCCCTTCGTGCCACCCGACCGCGCGTGCCCGATCCCTCCCGCGCCGGAGATTTGTGATGTGCAGAATCCGAGCAGTTTCCGAGCGCATTTTGCCAAAAGCTTGACCGGCACGATTCGTGCAACCCCACAAGACACGGGCGGAGGCGCCGGCACCGAGTCGAGACATCCCGGTTCGCCCGCGCGCATCGTGTGCGTCCGGATAGACGTGAGCGAGGCGCGAGGGAAGCCCGTGGTCGACCCAGGTCGAGTGGCGCGGCCTGACCCGACCCATCGAGAGTTGCCAATTCCGGCACGCGATTGAGAATCGCCCGTAGAAACGCGGGCGGGCGCCTCCTACCGTCGCCATGGACGGCCGGACTACGCTCGAGTTCGCCGAGATGGACGAGGTGTTCGAGTCCGTCCCCACCGTCCACGCGCTCCACGCGTTCATCCGGTACCTCGACCTCGACGACCCGACCTTGGTCGACATCAAGCTGCATCGCTCGGGGCGCCACCCCGACGACATCTACTGGTCGTGCGACCCGAAGTTCGTCGCCAAGGTTAAGCTCATGGGACGCAAAGCGTCCGGCGACGACAGCGAGCTGTACAGCAAGCTCCAGGCGGAGAAGGACGCCATCGCGCGGCAACAGGAGGAGCGCAACGCGCGCATCAAGAAGATGCGTTCCGTCGCGGGCAAAGACTTCGACCCGGAGGACATCAAGGCCAAGCTCCTTCCGGTGTTTCACAACTACGGCGAGTACAGGGTCTTTCGGGACAAGCCCGCGTTTCGCAAGGCGCCGGAGAAAGGCACGGTCCCACCCGAGGAGAACGGAAGCTGGGAGATGAGCACGCTCGGGTGGCAGCGGCTCATCCGCGACTGCCAGCTCCTCGACAACTCGATATCGGTCACGGACATGGACACCGTGTTCACCCGCGTCGACGCGGGCTTGGGCACCGACGTGAACAACAAGGACGACCGCGCGCGCCGGTACAAGACCCGCAACAATTTCGGGGACTTGCGGATAAACTTTGACGAGTTTCAGAGCGCGCTGAGGGAGGCTTCCAAGCTGAGGTACCCGGAGGCTGAAGATTTTGACAAGGCGTACGAGGCGCTGGTCCGGATTTACGTCCTTCCCCACGCGTCCCCTAAACCCATGAAACCCCAGCCAGACCTGGACGACTTACTGTCCAGAAACGCGATGAACGAGATTCGCACCCGCGAGAAGGTTCTCAAGCGGGTGTACGCTCACTACGCCGCGCTGAACATGTACAGCTCCACGACGGAGAAGATAACGTGGAGAACCATCGAGAAGCTCAACGCGACTCTGAACGAGGACGAGTTCGTGACCTGGCTCGTGAACTTCGAGGTGGTCCCGCACCTCATGAACAAAGGCGACGCACTGGCGATCTTTCACGAGGTGGAAGAGGCGAACGACGCGGACGGAGAGGTTGGCGAGATGCTCTATCCGGCGTTTACCGAAGTTCTCGGCCAACTCGCGGTGACGGCTTTCGCTAACGTCGCGCCGATGCTGCGTAACCCGCGGACGGACGTGGGCGTCGTCAACGCCATGCGGAAGATGTGCGAGAACGTCCCGAAGCAGTACTGGATGATGGGCACGATCGGCCGGCTGTTCCGCGAGCGGGGATACTTTACCCACTCCGGCGGCGACGCTCTGCCGCGGGAACGCGAACGGACCAAAGCCGCGCTTCGGTTCGCAAAGACGGAGAAACTGACGCGCACGTCGCAGATGGGCGCGTGGCAGGGTAAGATGGGACGGACGGGCACCCTGCGTAATGAACCAGGCACGCGCGCGTGGGTACCGAGTGGTAAATCGGACAATATCCGCTACCAAGGCCCGGGTGGGATCAAGGCGGAATACGGCTACCAGCAGTCGCCCGGCAAGATTGAATACCCTAACATGTACCCGGTGACCCACCCGGCGCCGTGGGACACCCACGACTTGATGTACAAGCGGGCGCAGAGGCAGCGGGAGGCGGTGGAGAGGTTGAAGGAGCGCACGCGCAAGCTCCAGGGCACCGAGGAGGGCCGCGCGTGGCTGGAGAAGAACGTTCGCGAGGTGAGTTTATTTTAATTATGGTATGGGCAATTTGACTGATGTCGTGTTTTTTTTCAGGACGCGGGCGACGACGAGTTCGAGCTCGACGACGACCACTACGCCGCCATCATGCGCGACGAAGCGCCGTTGTTTGACGCCGAGGACGACGAGGCGTGGGACGCCGCGGAGCGTGGCGGGTCGCACCCCGACGGCGGGCACCCGTTCGTCCCCGCCACGCCCTTCGGGCCGCGCCGCTGGGACATCAAATCCTTCCACACGAACGAAGGGTACGATCGAAGACCGATGCACCAATCGCTCCCTCGGGACACGTTTCCGGACAGGACCAATCGCGGGATATCCAACCGCAGACGCGGGGTGAAGTACACGCCGTTCTACGCGCCCGTGGAGCGCGTCGGTCACGGGCCGGCGGTGGGCGGGTTGGTGCGTAAAAAAGATGAGATTCGCGTCAAGGTGGACCCGTACGCCGTGGAACCGGGTGAATACGGCGAGGAAGAGGACACGAACGAGGCGGCGGAGCGCGAGCTTCGCCGGCTCGAGATCGACGCCGCGCGAGCCGCCGCCGAGGAGGAGGAGGAGGAGGAGGTCGGTGAGGAAGTCTCCGGCGACGATCCGGATGCGTATCCTACGTTCAAGGACGTCCACGCCATCCTCGAGAGCTCGTCCCCCGGGCGGGCCTCGCTGGCGCGCGGGACCTCCGAGCGCTTCGGCGGCGGCATACCGCTCATACGCTCGCCCGGGTCGCGAACCGCCGGCTCGCCGCGCATGGGAATCGCCTTCGGGAAGAAGGAGGATCCCGATTCCAACCCGCTGCGAAAGTCGTGGGCGCCGCCGAGGCGGAGCCCGGGGAAGGGATTGGGCGCCGAGCGGACCGAGGACCCGGGGTTCGCGGTCGCCGAGGTCGAGGCGCTGGGCAGCGAGTGGTTCGAGGACCTGCGGGAGAAGGCGATGAGCCGAAAGACGGACGCCAGCTTGCTGACGCAGTGGCGGAAGAAGCTCGGGACGAAGGAGGCGAGGCTCAAGAACGAGGCGGACATGGAGACGATTCGCCGCGGCTTGCGCGCCAAGGCGGCGGACAAGGCGGATAAGTTCGGCTACTAGTGTCTCAGTTCGTATCGACGCAAACTCTAACATCACGCTCATCATAATACCATCTCGACGACGCCCTCGGTGATGAGCGGCTGCGCCTCGTCGCGCCAGAGGAGGTGCACGGTGTTCTTGGCCAGATCCACCGTGCCGTCCCGCGTCACGAGCTCCCCGCGCTCCTCCAGCACCCGCACCTGCACCTTGTGCTCCCTCGGCGGCGTGGGATCGAGCGTGATGTTGATCCCGACCCCGCCCCTGCGCCCCTGGTACCTGTTCACCAGAGCGCTGTACTGCTGGAAGTAGCCGCGCTCGCTGTGCGACAGGTTCTCGCCGAGATCCTCCGGCAGCGCTGTGCCCACCTCCCAACGCAGCGCCCGAACCCTGTCCGCGCGCTCGTTGAGGTACACGAGCAGCGCGCGCTTGTTCCGGAGCACCGCCTGGTGGTGCACCAAGATGGCGGCGGCGTCCTCGGGAGCCGCCGCGTCCAGGCTCGTGCCCGCCTCCTGGATGTCGTGGATGAGCCGGAGGATGGATCTGTGATGCTCGTTGCTCTCGTCCACCACGGCGCGCACGATATCGTCGTTGAACGGGGGAATCGTGCCCTTCTCTGACTGGCCGAGGTCCCGCACCAGCGTGGCGGCCTTGTCGCCGAAGTTGGACATGGCGGTGGCGTGCTGACCGGACCCCCGCGCGTTCCAAAGTGCGCAGGCGAGTTTGAAAATCCAGTGGAAAAACGGGTGAAAAAAAGCGGTGCTGAAGAAACTGTGCAGAGTGGTGACGAGAAAAGTCATCCACCTCGGGGCCACTCCGCGTGGTTTGCATGCCAAATATATTGGTATTATCAAGGAACAAGTGAGCTACTGTATAAATTTAAGGGGATCGCCACCGACCGCGCCGTGCGACGCGTCGAGTCCGCCCAACCCCCCGGGCCGAGTCCGGAGTCCGCCATATCAATTCACTTCTTCTCCGTGGCGCCGTACCCCGCCTCTTCGCCACCCTTCTCCACGGGCGCCTCCTCCTCCGCCGCGAGCTTATCGTCCTCCTCCTTCGCCTTGATCTTCGCGTAGTTGTAAAAGCCAAAGCCCACGATCGAGGTGGCGTACCCCATGGCGGTCTGCAAGCTCACCACGTCGCTGTAGATGGCGATGCCCGCGAAGATGATCAAGATGGACTTCATCTGCGCCAGCACCTTGAGCGTGAGCGACCCCGCGTTCTTGATGACTCCCAACGAACAGTAGTTCACCGCGAACCCGAGGGTACCGCACGCGATGAACACGAGCGGGTGAGATTTCATCTGCCCCCACGCGTCCTCCTCGATCATCTCTTCCAGTTCCATGGAGTAGATTGCAATGCCGAGGAAGATGAGCGACGCGGGGGAGACAAAGTACATACCCTCCCACATGGAGAAGGACTTGTTCGCCAGGAGAAACTGGAACGCCGCGGATTTGAGCGCCTCGAAGGACTCCGCGGTGACCACCAAACCGATGCCGATCCAGGTGAAGTGGACCTCCGCGTACGCCGCCACCGCGGCGCCGAACACGATGACCATGATTGAGATGAAGACGCTCATGTGGAACCTGTCTAGGCCTGTGGCTGTGAGGACGAAGAACAGCGCGACGGGGCTCAGCGCCTTGGCCATCTGCAGGAAGGAGAGGGAGAGGTAGAAGTACGCCATGTTGCCCGTCGCGAGGGTCACGCCGGTGAAGAAACCGATGGGGAGCACGTTCTTGAGCCACGCGCTCAGCGTGATGTCCTTGTGCTTCTCCAGCGAGATGGCTCCGGTGTGCACCAGGACGACGGACGCGACCCATCCGAAGAGCACGCCGAGGGAGGCGAGCGCGATGGGGTAGTGGAACGGGGTGACCGAGAGCACGTGCTTGTTGAGCAGGATGATCGTCGACGCCGCCGTGAGGTAGGCGATGCCGTAGAACACCGCCATGAGGAGGTTGCCCCCGCCGGGGCTCACGTTGCCCGCCGCGCCCATTGTAACTGCTGCGGCCGCGCCCTTCTCTCTCTTTCCCGAAGTTCTGTTCGTCCGCCCTGGTTCGAGCGCGACGATACTCGCGTGTGTCGCGGTGCCTCCGAGTGCGTCGGGTGGCTCCGAGTTCAGTCGCGCGGGTGCGTGCCCGTGAGACTGTCGCGCGACGGGTGCAAAGGACCGCGGCGCGTCTTGGTTGTGTCGTGGCGACCGTCAATCGGGTTGAATCTGTAACACCAAAATTGTTCCCTTCCGCTGGGTCTATCCTTGAATAAAAATGCCATATTGGTCGGATATTTTTGGTCGGTTGTCAATTTTTGGTTTTCCGCGATTCGTCATTTGGCAACGGTCCTTTTTTTTACATCATCATCTACTCCCCTCGCCCGTGCCCGGTCGGCTCCCATAAGCGCTGCCCCCGCCGCTCGAGCTCGGCGGCGGCGGGGGCGCTACCGCGACACCACCCCCCGTCAACGCCTGCAACTTCGTCAGCAGCGTCTGAATCTTCGCATCCTTCAAACGCACGAGCTGCTCCAGCTTCCTCGACTTTGTCTCCAAGATGTCATTCGTCTCCTTGAGCTCCGCGATGACCGCGTCCTTGTGCTTGAGCACCTCCGCGGGTATCTCCATTTTCATCTTCGCCTCCAGCGTCGGCGTGAGCTGCGGGCGGTACGTCTTGCCGTCCACCTCGATCGTCCCGTCGCGATGCTTCACGATGTTGGCGTTGTTCTTGGCCGCGGCGGTCGTCGCCTGGAGCTCGCCAGTCGCCGCCGCCCCTTTGCTCGGGTCGGCCGGGGCGAACCCTTTGATGCCCTTGTCCTGGTTCCGCGCGTACGCCTTCATCTTCTCCTCGCGGGTCATCTCCACGGGCTCCGCGCTCTGGAACACGATCGGGACGATGCCATCCTTCGTGGGTTCGGGTTGAGGGGCGTAGCCTTGTTGCGCGTTTGTTTTTTTGGCTCGGAGCACCCCGGGAGAGACGGCGTGCGCCGCGTTCGTCTTGTCGGTCTTGGCGCCCGCGTCCGGTCCCGGGCCCTTCACCCCGTTCTTGCTCTGGAACTCCGCCATCTTGTACTTGCAGAGCTTCAACACGCGCTCGATGGCGCCAGCCTTGTTGTTGCAGACGTCCTGCACGTCCTGGAGCGGGATCTGGAACCCCAGCTTGCGCAGCGCCCTCTGGTTGAGGGTCTGCCAGTTGTACATCTTCTGCGTCATGGCGTTCGCGCTGCTGTAGTTGTGCAGCTCGATGAGACGCGGGTAGAAGTGCGCGACGACCTCGGCGACGAGCACGCCGTCGGCAAAGTCGCGAGCGATGTTTCGCTTGGGCCTCGACAGCGGGATCTCGTCGACCCACTGGTACAGCGGCTTGAGCTCCGAGTCGGCGACCTCCATGGCGAACGCGTTCGTTCGGTGTGTCGCGGCGCCGCGTGGGTCACTTGGTGGCGAGCGCGGTGACGAGCGCGAGCGGACGGGGAACCACGCCTGTGCGGTCGCCTGTGCCCCCGGAACCGACACCGGGCGCCCCAATTGATAAGCGAATCCCTTTTTCGGTCAACCTTTCGCAAACGGTCCGCGTCCTCAAAAATAGCGTATGTAATCCAGTCATTACGTATTTATGGTTAAGTTTAATTAATAAAATCACGGATAACCAAAAAACCACATCACGCCCCGATTCTACACCCCAAAGTTCTTACCCACGCCGTCCAAAATCGTGGGGAAGAACGCGTAGTGCGCCGTCTTGACGATGACGTACGTCACGGTGAACGCCACGAAGTACCGGCTGCAGAACGTGTCGAAAACCTCGCACCCCTGGCGGAAAAGCCCCGACGCCTTCCCGTAGAACCGCAGCGGCACCGCGATCGCACCCGCGCCTATCCTAACCTTGGACAAAACGCTCGCGGCGTCGTCCTGCACGCGCACGTCAGCCGCCGCCTTCGTGTCCTCCATCATCGCCGCGTACCTCGCGTTCACCTCCGCCGTCTGCTTCTCCCGCGCGTCCCGCGACAGCAGCGGGTTCATCATCAAGCCCTTCACCTCCGCCATCTGCTTCTCCATCAAGTCGTTGAACTCGCGCTCGCGCTTCTCCTCCTCCGCCTCGGGGGTGGCCATCCCTAGGAGCCGCCCCGCTCCCCTCGCGAGCAAGCCGACGGAGAGGTCGTGGTAGATGGCGAGGATGGCCACCACCTTGGTGGACCCGAGGAAGATGAAGTTGGTGCCGATCATGAACACCACGCCGGCGAGGTACGTCTCGCTGGTCTCGTGGATGGGCAGAACCCAACCGATGCCCTTCTCGCGAATGAACGGCACGACCGTCTCCCTGGAGAACGATTCGAGGATGCACAGCTCGGTTCGCACGCGGATCAAAACGTCGTTGATGAGCGGGCGGTAGTTCTCGATGTTCTGGTCCCCCGCGAGCGCGAGCGCCGCCTTCTGCCCGACGCGGAAGACGCCGTCGGAGGCGGGGCACACGGGGTTGAATTGGAAAAACGGATCGATCGTCGCGGACGAGTTGATCGCCGCGGTGGCGGTGTCGGGCTCGAGGAAGCCGAGGCCGGCGAGCGCGGTGAGCCCCGCGACGGAGAAGTAGAAGGCCTCCTTCTGCGCCTTGGCCTTGGCCTTCTCCGCCTCCGTCATGTTCGCCTCGTCGTCCGCCACGGACGCCTCGAGCGCGGCGCGAATCTTGCGCTCATCCTCGGCTCGCTGCTCCTTCAGGTTGGCCAGCTGTGCGCGCCACTTCTCGCGCGCTTCGTCGTTGGAGTGCTTGGTGGCCTGGTAGCCGCGGCGGGTGATGGGCGCGGCTTCGTCCGCGGGGGCGGCGTACTCGATGGAGCATCCGTCGCTCGGGCAGTTGCCCTCCTCGACGTCCACGGTGCCCCACGTGGCGGAGGGATCGGGCGTCTTGCTCAACGGCTTCAGGACGCGGCGCTTGCGCCTCACCGCGGGCGCGGTGGCCTCGCGAAGGGCCTTGAGGGACTCGATCTGCGCCTGCTGGCGGTCGTGCGCCTCCTCGGTGGAGGATCCGGAGGACATGGCGCCGCGCGTCGGCGCGTCGTGCTCGGCGTCGGGCGTGGAGGCCTCGATGGAGCACCCGTCGCTGGGGCAATCGGTCTCGTTGTCGCCCGCCATGAGGTCGGCGTCGAGGGCAGGCGGCGCGGGGTTACCCGTCAGGGACTTGACGATACGTCGCTTCCTGCCATTGGCGACCGGGACGGTATTGTAGCCCGCGACCTTCTCGGCGCGGCAGACGAGTCGCGCGGTTCGGGCGGTGGACTTGGAAGCCTTCGCGTCTGGTGGGCCCATCGCGCGCGCACCAGAGGGCGCGACGGCGCGGCGCGCCGATACGGCGGCGACGGAGGACGCGAGGACGACGGCGGGCATCGTGACTCGGGGTCCGGATCGAACGCGTGGACTCGCGAGCGCTGTGGAGGCGCAAGACGCGTCGACGACGATTGACGACGACGAGTTTTAACCGTGAGGACATATCCATCACCGACGGCCAGGGAAGATCTTGGACCGAAGTCGCATCGCTGATTGGCTCACGGCTGTTGGCTCTGATTCTAACCACGAACGCTTCTGATGTTTCGGCGCAGAACACGGTTACTTTTTTTATATTAGCCTAATTCATAATTCCTCATCACTGGCGTACGTACCGTACGATTTCGGTGTTTCAGACTGAAGAACACGTGGACTCGAGCCGGGCGTTTCTCATCAGACGGAGAGGGACACGGAGAGGGACACCGCCGTGCAGGAGCCGACCATGGACGCCGAGGAAGTTCACCGGGTGTGGCGCGCCGAGCAGGCCACCACGTCGCGCGGCTCCATGGACGTCGACGCCAACAGCTACAAGCCGAAGGGCGCGCCCACCGTCGCCAGCGGCTTCTCGCAGCACAAGCAGACCGTCACCCTCGCCTGGAGGGATTTGAGGTACACGGTCTACCCGAACGGCCGAGACAAACCTCCGCGGGACATCCTCAAGGGACTCAGCGGCGCGGCGTTGCCCAACCACGTCATGGCGCTCATGGGCCCCACGGGCAGCGGCAAGACCAGCCTTTTAAACGTCCTCAGCGGCAGGGTCCCCGCGGGGGGCATCCTGTCGGGTGAAGTGACCGTCAACGGCGCCGCGAGGTCCGAGGACTTCAACGAGCGCGTGGCGTACGTCATGCAGGAAGAACTCCTGTTCGAGTTCCTCACCGTGCACGAGACGTTCATGCTCCACGCGCGGCTGCGTCTCCCGCCGTCGACCCCCGACGCCGAGAAGGCGGAGAGCGTCGACAGGCTCATCGCCGAATTGGGGCTGAAGAACGTGCGAGACTCGCCCGTGGGGTCCCCGGGCGGCTTCCGACGAGGGCTGTCGGGGGGCGAACGCAAACGGTGCAACATCGGCGTGGAGATGGTCCGCGACCCCGCGGCGATCTTCCTCGACGAACCCACGTCCGGCCTGGACTCCTTTCAGGCGCAGAACGTCATGTCCGCGTTGAGGGACTTGGCCGGCAACGGCCGAAGCGTCGTGTGTACCATCCACCAGCCGAGGTCGTCGATCTTCGCCATGTTCGATCAGCTCATGCTCCTGACCGACGGGCGGCTGGCGTTCATAGGTGACGCGTCCGCCGCGGTGGGGTACTTCGAGACCCTGATGTTCAAGTGCCCGACGCTGACGAACCCGGCGGACTTCTTCATGGACGTCATGTCGATGGATTATCGATCGGAGAGCAGGGAGGGTAACTCCCGGTCGCGGGTGGATTTCTTCGCGAGGGAGGCGGCGTCGCGCGAGCTCGGCGAATCCACCGCGTCCAAGGCGCTCGAAGGTGTCGCGCTGGCCAAGAAACAGGGCGCGCTCGTCGCGAAGGAAGAGACGGCGGCGACGACGGCGAAAGGAGGCGCCGGGTGGGCCACGCAATTTGTCCTCCTGTCGCGTCGAGCGCACAAGTGCCAGCGCCGCGACGTCGTGGGCGTGGGCGTCACCGTCTTCCTCGACATCCTCTACTCGCTGATGCTCGCGGCGCTGTACCGCGGCGTGGGCGACGACCAGGAAGGGGTTCAGAACAGGCTCGGGTGCCTCTTCTTCATAACCCTCAACCTGGCGTACTCGTCGGCGCTGCCGTCGATTAACCTATTCGCGTCGGAAAAGAACATCGTCATCCGCGAACAGGCCAGCGGCGCCTACTCCACGAGCGCGTATTACCTCAGCAAGCTCGTCGCGGAGCTGCCGAAGCTGTCCTCGAAATTCGTGTTCTGCACGATCGTGTATTGGATCGTGGGGTTCAATCCGGACCCGGTCCGGTACGTCAACTTTCTACTCATCATAATCTGTGAATGCCTATCCGCTCAAGCCGTCGGGATGGTGATGGCGACGGGGCTTCCCATCGGCGCCGCACTCGCGTTTGGACCCGCGTGCATCACAGTGTTCACCCTATTTGGCGGTATTTACCTAAACATGGACTCCATCCCGACGGGCGCGGGATGGATAGCGTACGTTGACTTCATCTATTACGCGTTTAGCGCGTTGTGCGCCAACGAGTTTGACGACCCCGACGCTCTGTTCACGTGCGACGGCGACGGCAGCAGGTGCCTCGCCGACGGCAAGGCTGTGCTGGAGCTGTATTCGTTCGAGGACATCCGCGTGGCGCCGCAGGTGCTGTGCCAGCTGGCGCTCGCTTTCGGTCTGCAGTGCCTGGCTTTCCGGCTGCTGGTCAGGAGCTCGAGCCGGTACATGCCGCTGAGGATCGAGCGGGAGGCGCCGGACCGCGTGTCCGACGCGCTCGAAGCCGACGACGTCCGGGTGGAGACAAAGAAACGCTGATTTATTCGGTCATGCGACGTAGTTCGTCGTTCGATGGGGTTGATAGAATATGATCGCTACTTGTTGTCGAGCGCTTCCTTTACCTGGCGCATCTTCCCCCGTAGGTTCATCATGGCCTGCAGGCAGTTCTTCGTCTCCGTCGCCTCGTCGCCCAACGATTGCCTCGCGATCTCCAGCGCCTGCACGTGGATCCGCTCCGCATCGCGCCAGTTGTTCATGTCCACCAGCACCCGCCCCAAAAACAGCAGCGATCCCACCGCCTCCTTCACCGCCTTCGGCTCGTCCGGGCCCAGACTGAGCCTCGCCGCCGCCGCCGCCTGAAACGCCCCCGCGGCGTACGCTCGCAGCCTCTCCTCCTTCCCGCCGTGATCCCGCATGTTCTCGTGGAAATACGCGCACGCGAGGTAGTGGCACGCGGCACCCTGCTGAAACGGCATGTGCATGATCAGCGCCGCCGACGCCCGTAGCGGCCGCTGCGACTCCCGCCACGCCTCCGCGGCGAAGAGTTGTTGCCCGAGGACGTAGAGCTTAGTGCCCACGTCCTCGGCGCCCTCCATGACCTCGGGTTTGCCCGGCATCCCGCCCCTCATCTTCCACCCGTCGCCTATGCTGAACAGCACCTGCAGCGCGGCGCCCTCGCGCTTCGGCATCCCCTCGTCGTCCACCGCCGCCTCGTCCACGTCTTTTCGGTCCTCGTCGTCGTAAAGCGTCGCGGCGCCGCCCTTCTTCCCGTTCGTCTTCCCGGCATCCGCGTCGGAGGTTTCGCCCTCGATCGCGTCCACGATCTCGTCAATCTCGCTCTTCTTCTGTTTCGTATCCTTGTTCGTGCTCTCCTTGGTCTCCTTGCTCGTGCTCTCCTTGGTCTCCTTTTTCTTCTTGCCAAAGTCGAGCAAGTCGGAGGTCCACGCCACGCCCTCGTCGCCGTGTTCGTCCCGGAGGCACTCGCCCAGCGGCGTCAGCCCCGCGAACCCGAGGGAACACGCCGTGGCCGCCGCGCACCGCCCCAGGTACGCGATGCACAGCTTCTTGTCGCCGGCCTTGTCGTAGGTCTGCGCGGTGAGCTCGTAGACGTCGCCGACGCTCGGGCTCGACTTGGCGGGTCGCAAGGGATGCGCCTCCAGTCTCAAGGCGCACCTGGCGATCGGACCTCCTCGGAGCCGCGCGGACATGCGTAGGCCGTCGCCGGGGTTCTTCGCGATGCCGATGGCCTTCTCGAGGAGGCAGCCGATGGTGCTGGTGAGCAGGGCGACGTCGCCCTCGTCGCCCGCCTTGTGCGCGTCGCGGATGGCGTTCTCCCATCGACGGATCGTGGCTTCGTACTTTTCCCGATTGTCGCGGTTGCGGAAGAAGATGCACTGGTGCAGGAGCTTATCGCCGAGGTCCACCACCCCGCGCTCCTCGATCGCCTTCGCCGCAGCCTTGTAGTGGGTCTCGGCCTCCGCCGTCTTGCCGAGCGCCGCCTCGGTGGCGCCGAGCCAGGTGTACGCGTCGCCGAGCTCGGGATTGTTGCCCTCCTGCTCGACGAGGAGGAACTCCTGGGGGTTCTCGCCGTCGAGCTGCTTGGCGAGGTGGACCGCGTGCTGGAACACGCGCTCGGCCAGCGGCATGGCGGGCCCACCTTTCTTGTGCAGCGTCGCGCCCACCTGCATGATCCACTTCGACGCCTCGCGCATCCGCCCCCCGATCCGATTTTTCTCGGCGTTGCCGAGGCACTCGAGAAGCCTCTGCCGATCCACCGCCTCGGGGGGCAGCGACGTGATCACGTTGACCAGCGACTCCATGGCTGATCTCTTCACGGACGTTAACGGCGAGATGCGTGACGAATATCCACCCTTCCACCCGATGGATTCACTCGGCGCCGCGAGGTTCTGCGCGATCGACCACCAAAGAAACCTATCTGGTCCGCCCGCGGCTCGCGTCTGGTCTGCTGGTGACAGCTTATTCTGCTGCCGGCAACGCGGTGTGAAAAAATGTGTGTTTACTCGCATCGTCCTACCCTCGCCGTCGTCCCGTCTCCGTCGCACAAATCACGCCTCTCGTCCAAAAAACACCCGTCACGCGTTCGCCACCATCCACACGCTCGCCCCCGCGTCTCGCCCCCGCCCCCGTCGCCGCGCGCTCAGTCCGGGTCGCCCCCGAGCGTCCTCCCGGCTCCGGCTTCGCATTTCCGTCGTTCCTCCAGCCAAGTCTCGAACGGCGCCAGCGTAGCCCAGGTCTTCCCCACGCACACCTTCGACGGCGTGGGCACCGCCAGCGCCGGCACCGCGCGTTCCATGCACGCGCTCACCACCGCGCTCGCCGTCGTCACCGCGTCCACGGAATCCTCGCACTCGAACAGGAGCTCGTCGTGTATCTGCGCCACCAACCGAACCGGCACGTTCGAGGCGGCGGACGCCACGTCTCGGTGTTCCGAGGTCGTCGGATCGATCCCGGCAGGGGACGCCGCGGCGAGCCAGCGACACATCGCGATCTTCATCAAATCCGCGGCGCTCCCTTGGATCAGCGAGTTCACCGCCTTGCGCTCGGACTCGGCGCGTTCCGCTTGGTCCGCGGCGCGGATACCGGGCAGAGGCCGGTGCCGTCCGCTCGGGAGCACCACCATTCGTTCGCACCTCGCGCGCTCCTTGGTCCGCGACACGAACGTCCGCACCCCGGGAAACGCGCGAAAGAACGCGTTGATTAAACCCTGCGCCACGTCCCCGGTGCACCCGAGCTTCTCCGCCAGGCCCGTCTTACCTTGCCCGTACAGCAGCCCGTACACGGTTCTCTTGGCGCTGTCGCGGTCCTCCTTACTCACCGGCGTCTCGGGCGAAGTGCCCCGTCCGGCGTTCCATATGCGCTCGAAAACGTCCCCGCCGTCGGTGATCTGCCTGCGAAGCAACGATATGAGCCCGGTGTCCCCGGAGAGGTGCGCGAGCATCCGAAGCTCGATCTGGGAGTAATCCGCGGCGAGTAGAACTTTCCCGGGCGGCGCCGCGAACGCGCCCCGCAGCGAAAACTCAGAGCCGCCCGCGTCCTTCCCCACAGCCTGGAGGTTGGGGTTCGACGACGAGAGACGTCCAGTCGCGGTCCTCGTGTTGTTCCAGTCGCATCGCAGACGTTTTCCGTTGGCCAGCGACGCGTACGAGTTGCACATGGCGACGGCGCGGGTGACGGATCGGTGTTCGAGCACCAGTCCCGGCAGCGGGTGCGCGTCTCGCAGCGACCGTAGCGTATCGTCCTTCGTCGTCAGCTGGGTGGTCTTCGCGCCCTGTTGCGCGTTACTCGAGGGCGGTGGGAGCTTCAGGGTGACGTAGAGCGCCTCGGCGACCTGCTGCGGGGACCCGAGGTTGATCGGTTTGCCGTTAGGCATGGACGCGGCGGCTTGGCGCTCGATTCGCGATAGTCGACCCCGCAGTTCACCCACCGCGGCTCTGACGACGGAGGGATCGAAACCCAAACCGAGATGCTCGATCTGACCGAGCGCCGCGGCGACCTTGCCCTCGGTGCGCACCACCGCCGGGTTGAGGCCGGCGCGTCGCAATCGCTGCGCCAGGGCGGCGGAGGAGAGGAGATCGGACCTGAAGGACTCGAGAGCGTCGACGCGTTTTTCGTCGCCGCCGCCGTCCCGCCCCGAGCCGCCGGTACGCGCGCGTTCGAAGGGGTCGGGGGCGGGGGGAGCGGGCGCATCGCCCGTGGACCCATCGGGACGGGTACCCGCGGCGTCCGGGAAGCGCGATGATGCGACGGCGATGCCCCCCTCGTGCGAATCGTCGGGATGAGCGAGCCACGCCATGCACCGGGAATCCATCACCTCGAGCGTCGCGACGTCCGGGATCACCCCAGCCTTGGCGAGCTCGCGCGTCACCGCCTGCGCGTGGTGCACCACCACCGGACGCGGCTGAGACGATCCGGAGGTGCCAGCCGTCGTCTGGCGCCTCGCGGTGATCGCGCGCGTGATCGCGGCGGCGTGTGTCGCGCTCGCGAACGACCCGTCGGGGTCCACCGTAAACACGTAACAAACGCCCCCTCCCGGGTCGCAACCCGGAACCTCCGGGATCCCCCCGCCGAGGAACACCACCCCGAACGCCACCGCCGTTCGCTCGATCGCACCACCCACCCCCGCGTCGCGCCGCGGGTGCCCGGGCGGGAGGGAGGCGAGCCACGTCTTCGCCGCGCGTTTCGCGTCGTCGCCGCCCGCCTTGCCGCCCATCTCCGGCTCGAGGTTACTCCTGAACCCGAACGACGTACCGTTCACGGTGTCCCTCAGGAGCACGCCGATCGCGCACGCGGCCGCGATCGCGCTCATCGCCTCGAACTCCTCGAGGACGCGTGGATCCGCTGTGTCCTTCGCGCGGTCCGTGAATCGAAGCGGGCGTGATACCCGCGGGGCGGATGAAGCTTTCGGGTCCGTCGCCGCCGGCGCCTTCTTCGCCGCGACTTTCTTCTTCTTCGGGGGCGGCGGGCGGGCGGCGGCTACATGAGCGCGTTCGGGCGCGGGTGCCGCCCACCTCGCATCAGCCGTACGACGCGCCACGTCGACGCCTTCCCCGGGGATATCCCCGTCGTCGCCTCGGAACGCCTGGGATAGCGTGCGCTGGTTCGGGTCTTTCCGTTTGCCCGCCGCGGTTTTCCTCGGCTTGGAAACTCCGCCCGTCGGTTTGTCTCTGTCCCGTCCACCGGTGCCGCCGCCGTGTGTCGACACGTTCTCCTTCTCGGCATCCTTGGCCGGGACCACGTACCTGAGCTGCCTGGCGGGCTCGTCGGGCGGCGCGGGTAACAACGCGGGCTCGGAGTCCGCGGAGGGCACCCTCGTCGAGAGCGGACGCGGGTGCCGCTGCTGCTGCTGCTGCTGTCGTGATGCGCCGGGATGGGGCATGGACGCGGGCGGCGGCGCGCGCGGCGGCGCACCGAGCACGCCACCCCCGTCCGGCTCGGATCCCTGGCTATCGGAATCCCCCCCGAAGAGGTGCTTGAGCTGCTGCTTGAGGACCTCGTCTGGCGCCATCGTGGAGAACTTCTCGCCGTTTTTGCGTCGTTCCTTGGCGGCGTCGCGGAGGATCTTCACCGCGTTGACGTCCGGCCGGGCCTTTGGTTGGACACGGGGTAGAAGATTCAGCGCCAGCGGCCTGCGGGTGACGAATGTGGCGTATGTCAGCGAGGGGAACGGGGAAGATGGAGGGGGGATGACGACGCGGATTCAAATCTGTGGGGTGCCCAGCGACAGCTGTGAAGGCTCGACGACGGGTCGGCGTATCGCGCACCTCTTGCACTCGATTCGCACGGCGCGAAGGTCCGGCGCCGGGCGGCTCCATCGCAGCCGGTACCACGACCGGTCTTCCGGCGACCGGTCCGCCATCGCGCCGCTGACCAGTGAGCGCTTGGCACACCTCTTGCGAGATTGTACTTCACAGTTTCCGATGACGCTCTCGTTTTCATATCGCCGTCTCGGTTCTTGGGAGCGTCGACGGGGACGACTACGCGGATAGCGACGGGCGCGGCGGCGCGGGGCGGCGGAACATCGAGGCGGGTATGGCCGAGATGAAGACGCTGTCGTACGAGTTCAGCAAGGTGATGGCGTCGCGGCTGGAGGAGAAGGACGCGCAGGTTCAGGCGATGGAGAAGTTGGCGGGCGAGATACGGGAGGAGGAGGAGGAGGATGACCTCCCGCCTCGCGGGTTCGTCGACCCGCGGGCGCGATTCCCCAACCGGGCCCCGGGGGAAACGTTCCCGCCTCGGAAGAAGGAAGAGCCGGAGCCCGACGAGCCGCCGCTGAATCCGGACGAGGTGGAGATCCGGTTCGAGGACTACTACGACGAGGACAAACAGATTCAGGTCATCATGGACCTGGTGGACAACGAGCTCAGCGAGCCGTACAACATCTTCACGTACCGGTACTTCGTCAACAACTGGCCCAAGCTCACGTTCCTGGCGTGGCACGGCGATAAGTGCGTCGGGGTGATCATATGCAAGGTGCGCCCCGCCCCTCCATCCTTCATCGCGATTTCACCAATCTTCACGCGCCTGACCGTCCATCCCGCCGCGCTCCCCGCCGCAGCTGGACCATCACAAGAAAGGAAACTACAGGGGGTACATCGCCATGCTCGTGGTCGTGAAGCGGTACCGCAAGCTCGGGCTCGGGCGCGAGCTCGTGCGACGGTGCCTGGCTGTCATGCAACGCGAGCGCGCGCACGAGTGCGTCCTCGAGGTGGAACACAACAACGAGGGCGCGCTTCGACTTTACGACTCCCTCGGGTTCATCAGGGACAAGCGGCTGGAGAAGTACTACCTGACGGGCAACGACGCGTTCCGCATGAAGCTGCGGTTCAAGCAGCCGTGCGATTGGCGCGAAGAGACGGAACCGACGGATGACGACGGTCTGTATCAGATGGGATTGGAGTTTCTACAACGGGAACGGGAAAAGACACAGACGGAGATGGACGCGCTCGCGGGGTTGACGGACGCGATGAAGGCGACGCAGGTGGACGTGGACTGGCCGGACGACGATGACGTTCCCGACGGAGACGTCACGGAGGGCCTGCGTCTGTGGCCGGACGGGAAACTGTCGACACAGTACCCGGGGAAATACGAGGAGGCTTAACACTTAGTCGTTTTAGCATCGATTAGCGCGTTTGTTGTAGCAGAGTCTGTTTCGGAGGCTGTTGGAAAAGCTCGGGCGTCCCACGCTTCAGCCTTCCCGCGCGCGTTCGTCGTGACGCCGAGGTGATAGACGAGGAGTGGATTAATATTTCTAGGCAAATATGCGTCTATATCTCACCCACAACCCCTGAACCCAAGTTGCCGACCCAGACTTTGCGAACTTCCCATCCGTCCCTCGCTTCGGCCCCACCGACCGCACCCCCTCGGGTCCGTCGGTGCGGCTTCGAATCCCTCCTACACGAGCGACGGTTGATAATCCGCGAACCCCGGTCGGCCCTGTCTCGAACGCGCGCCTCGTATCGACGCGGCCCTCAAGACCCCAACACCGCCAGCACCCACAAACCTTTCCAGTCGAAAGCCCTAGTTTTTTAGCGCTTGCCGCGACGGCCGGTGGTCTTCGTGTGCTGACCGCGGACGCGAATACCCCAGTAGTGGCGAAGACCGCGGTGGTTGCGGATCTTCTTAAGGCGCTCGAGATCGTCACGGAGGGTGGTATCGAGCTGGTTGGACACCTGCTGGAGGTACTTGCCGTCCTTGTAGTTCTTCTGCCTGTTGAGGAACCAGTCGGGGATGCGGAACTGGCGAGGGTTGGAGACGATCACCATGAGGGACTCGAGCTCGGCGGCGGAGAGCTCGCCGGCGCGCTTGCCCATGTCGATCTCAGCCTTCTTGCACACCACGTTGGAGAAGCGGCGACCGATACCACGGATCTGGGTCAGCGCGTACATGACCTTGGTGCGGCCATCGACGTTGGTGTTCAGCACACGGAGAATGTGCTGAAAGTCGTCACCGACGATGAGGGACATCTTTGCGACGACGCGAGTGTGTGAACTGCGCGACGGGTGGCGAGCGTCGAGAAACGGCGCTGCGAAGCGAAGACTGTGTCTACGCTTTGATTACGTTGACACCGAAGCTTTGCGGCTTGCGGTGCGTCGCTGAAAGAGGGAGCCTCGAGGGCCGGCGTCCCGCTTTTTTACCGCTTGGAGAACCCTAAAAGTTTGGAAATTTGATGAGTTTCTTGATTTAATTCTTGAGTTAATTGACTGACACACACGACGGTCTATGACTCGCCAAATGTTTAGCCTGGACACACCTGTTTTGCCCATACAACTTTAGAATATGGGTCTCCAGCGCGAAAATATTTCGAGTCGTTTCCAAGTGAATGCCAAACTCGCTCCTCTACTGCGCAGTTTGACTGACGCCATGAGAGTGAAAGGAGGCACCGGAGGGGGCGCGAAGAGTTCCGCGCCCGCACTCCCGACCCCGTACATGAAGTGGGAGAGGGTACGTACCGCCCGATGGTTTCCCATCGTCACCACGCCGCCCACGCACCGCGTTCTATCGCGTCCCTCTAAATTGAATTTTCTTCCCCTCTCGATGACTCGACCCGCGTCCCCGCTCACGTCCCGGTTCCCAAACTCGCACGACAGGAGCGATGCGCGAAGATCGCCGAGGATAAGCTGAAGAAGGTCAAGGCGAGCGTCAACAACAAGGCCCCGCCCCGGTTCAAGCACATGGTCGTGAACGCCAAGAAGGCTCAGCTGGAGGAGGACCGGCTCGTGGAGATTGAGCACCAGAACAGGAAGCTCCTGCAGAACCTCTCGAAGATCAGCGAGCGCAAGGGCGTGGAGGGCGTGGAGGAGCGATCGCCGAAGAAACCGCTGCGTCGAGGGGACGCGCCCGGCGCGCGGGGCAAGAGCCTCAACCTACTCAACCGCCAACGAGAGCTCGACCGAATCGAGCGAGAGAACGCCGCAATCTTGAAACGCATCCAGGAACAGAACAACAAGGACAGCGAGTTCTCCGTCGCGAAGATGGAACGCGACTGGAAGGAGGTGAAGGAACACAGGAAGATGTGCCGCCAGTGGATCGGCTGAGTGGCTGTGTATTAGTACCTCGTGTCAAGACGATGTGAGTCATTAGCGAATCAGAGTAAAGTATTAATCCCTCACGCGCCGGTGATGGTGATGTCGCCGGGCTTGGGCTCGGACCGAAGCCTGTCCTTGGTACCGTCGTCCTCGATCCGTGCCTTGACGCACCGCATGATCCGCACGTTGAGCTCCTCCAGGGTCTCACCCTCCGTCCCGGGTGTATCCTCGTTCTCCGCCAACCGAACCTGCACGTCGGCGTTTGCGTACATTGGCGCTCGTTCCTTCATCATCTCCTCAATCTTCCCCGCCACGGCGTCCGCGTCGTCCTCGACACCCTTGAACAGCGGCCTGGTACCCGCGCCGTCCCGCATGATCCGTCCCGCGAGTAGCGACGGCGTGCCGCTGAGGCAGAGCACCACGCCGTTGCGGAGGTGCATCCAGTTCGCCTTCTTCTTGACGACTCCGCCGCCCGTCGCGACGACGCACTTTTTGTACGCAGCCACCTCGGCGAGTACGGCGGTCTCGATCTCTCGGAAGCCGTCCTCGCCGTTCTCGGCGAAGATCTCCGGGATGGTCGTTTTGGTGACCTGCTCGATGACCTCGTCGCTGGTGGGATGGGTGGGTGGGGCACGGGTGGTGGGTCAGGGGACGGACGGGGTTGAAGCGTTGTTTGGATAACGACGCGGTGGGGATCGGGGATGGGAGGCTCGCGCGCGGCGGGGTTGGGGCACGCACGTGTCGAAGAAGCTGTATCCGAGCGACGCCGCGAGCTTCTTGCCCACGGATGACTTCCCCGTGCCCATCATCCCGACGAGGAAGAGGCTGGAGCCGTCGAGGGCGTCCTTGACCTCAGCGGCGACCTCCTCTGCGGCGCCGTCGGCGGAGGCTCGGGCGGCGACGCGGCATCGGCGCGCGGGACGCGCGACGGGGCGCGCGCGGAGCGCCCCGGTCTGCGCGCGGGGGGCGGCGGCGAGGCGCGCGGGCATGACCGCGGCCTGGACGACGCTCATGGCCATATCTGACGGGCGTGTCGGTGCTGTCTGAGTGTGTCCGGGCTCATCAATCGCGACGCCGGGTGAAAACTCGCGTCTGTTCTCGCGTCTCGGAGAATCCGTTTCTGGCACGCCCAGTCATCACTCCCTGTCGCGCCATGGCGAAGGGAGGCAAGAAGAAGGAGGGCGGCGATGACGGCGAGAGCGGCCCGAGGGTCACCGCCATCTCCGCCGTCGTCCCGGAACCCCCCGGCAAGGAGGTGAGCCACCCGCGCCTTCCCTTTCACGGTCGACCCGTCCGAGGAAAGGATCGAGCCAGCACTACCAAATTCGCCCCGACTCACCTCCTCCCTCCCTCCCTCTCCCAACCCGACAGGGCATCCGCACGAACATCACGGCGCTCATCGACAACCTCAAGGGCACCGCCAAGCCCTGCGTCCTCTCTCGCGCGCACGCGGCGCTCTACCTCTGGGACCACGCCGCGGGCGGCAAGAAGGAGCTCGCCGACCTCGCCACCGACGCCTTCGCCACCGCCTGCGTCAAGGCGATGAACGCACGCGACGCCGACCCGGAGGGACCGGTGACGCGATCGGCGGTCACCACCCTCATCGCGCACGTCGCCGCATCGTCCGAGGACTTCAGAACGCGTCTGTTACCCTCCGGCATCGTCGACGCGCTGTGCCGCGTCTGCGTGAGCTACTCCGAGGGTGGCGCGGCGTCGGAATCAGTCAAAGCCGTGAAAGCCGCCGCCGTCGTCATCCGCGAACTCGCCAAATCCACCGAGCTCAGACCAGCGCTACGGGACAAACTCAACGTCCGGGCACTGGTGGAGACCGCGAGGTACGTCCACTCGCTGCCCAAGGCGGACCCAAAAGACGCGGAGGTTCGAACGGAGGCGAGGAAGTGGGCGCTCATCACCATCCACGCGTTGGCGGACCCGGAGAAAAACGACGACGCCGGAAGCTTCCGCGCCCGGCTCTTCGCGGGCGACGGCGGTACCCGGGACGGACTCAGCGCGCTCATGAGCTGCCTGGAGGCGTCGGACGCGGACGTGGCGATCGAGCTGAAGGAACACGCGTGTAAGTGCGTCGCCGACTTGGCCTTTGACGAGGACCGCAAAGACGCTGTGCTGTCGCGTTCCGCCACGCTGCTCTCCATCGTCCGAAACCACAGGACGCCGAGTCTGAAGCTGAAGGCGTCCGCGGCGTGTGCGCTGCTGCGGGCCACCGCGGCGAGCGCCGGGGGAACGGATACGATCGGGGGGAACGAAGGCACCGGCGGCGAGGCGAGCGTCGTGAACGTTACTTTCACCGCGGATGACTTTGAACGGACGGCGAGGCGAGTGGCGTCGCTGGCGGCCGCTGACGGGGTGCTGGAGGGCCTGTGTCGGATGCTACGGAAACCCACGAAGGAGGAGACGAAACCCCCGCCCACCGCCGCGGAGCTCGCGGCGTTGGAGGAGGAACGGGTGAGGGCGGCGGAGCTGGCGGAGTTTGAACGCTTGGAGAGGGAAGCCGCCGCGGAAGAGCCCGGGGCTGGCGCCGAGGCTGAGGTGAAACCCGAGGCTGCGGATGCCGATGCCAAACCGGACGAGCCCACACGCGATGCCACGGAGACCGGTGCCGGCGCCGCGGACGACGCGGACAAGGACGAAGAAGACGACGACGACGACGACGAGGATGGAGGCGGCGGGGACGAGACACCCGCGGGCGACGGCGGCGGCGGCGAGCCCAAGAAGAAGGCCAAGAAGAAGAAAGCAGCTGGCAAGAAGAAGAAGGGCGGCGGGAAGAAGAAGGGCCCGACGCCCGGCTTGCTCGACGGGTACGTAGCGGCGGTTGCGCTGATTCGACGGATGTGCTTCGACGACGTGCGTATTCAACGCCGTTTGCACACGCTCGGAGCGCACCTGCACCTGGCGAAGCTTCGAGGACACGAGGACGCCCGGGTCCGTGTCAGCGCGGATGCCGCGCTGAGGGCGATGGGCGGCGAGCCACTCGCGGCGGCGGAGATGGCGGCGACTGAGGGCGCGCCGGCGTGGCACACGAGGCTGAACCTTCCGGGGGTTTCGCTGGAGGAGTTGGATGAGATGGACGCGTCGGCGCGGATGAAGCTGGAGGCTATGATGCCGGGCGTGCGTATAGACTAGGCACTGTTACATCATCTCACACAACCGCGGGCTGTCTCTTGGAATCCTCGCGTCGACAGCGCTTAAAGGGCTAGTGTTAACAACAGAAAGTGAACTTTTACTCATCTTTTACTTGTAGGTCGGGCCGAGAAGTTCTCACAATTCCCCCGGCGAAGGGATGGGCGGCACGGCCGCTCTGAACTGGCTCCACTCCCTCCACGCCCCCGACCGACCCCCCGAGCCCCTCACCTGGCCCTCCATGCTCCACTCCTGCGCCCTCGTCCGCGAGTCCACCGCGCGCGTCGCCAACCGCCAGGGATGCAAGGTGACCATCGACGACGCCGCGATCAATCGCGTCGTCTCGCGTATGTCCAACGACGTCGTCGCGTCCTTGCTCGGCCCGAGGCAGTTCGACGTCGAGAACGTCCACTTCAACGACCCGGAAGACCCCGAGCTCACCGCCCGGTACATCCTCTGCGTCGACGCCATCAACTTCTGCTTCTGGCCCGACCACGAAGCCATCCGCGACGCGACGGCGCAGCGTGATAAGTGGGCCAAGTACCCGGTCACCGCGCAGTACCTCGTCAAGAACGACGGGTTCGACAACGACGGCGACTTCAAGGTGCCGGTGCGCACAGAGACGGAGGAAGGCCCCAACGCGTTGCTGTTCCAAGGGCTGGAGTACGAGCACATCGCGCTCGGGTTGAAAAAGGCGCTGGAAGCCGACCGAGGCGCCCTGGACGCCAAACGCCTGACGGGCATCGACGGCCCGGCGCTTCGTAAGATGCTCGGGTGGCCCCGGCCGCTGCCGCTGGAGGACGAGCGCGCGAGGCTGCTGCGGGAGGTGGGCCAAGGCCTTCTCAACCACTTCGGCGGTTCGTGCGCCAGGCTCATCAACGCGGCGAACGGCCGAGCGCACATCTTGGTGGACCTCGTCGTTCGCATCTTCGGCGGGTTCCGTGACGTCACCGTGGACCCACGGGACGGCTCGCAGGTGTTCCTGTACAAGCGCGCGCAGATCTTCGTCGGGGACCTGTGGGGCAGGTTCAACGGCCGTGGGCTCGGTCACTTCGACGATACCGTCAAGGAGCTGACGATGTTCGCGGACTACCGCGTTCCCGTGGTGCTGCGTAACATGGGGATACTGATCTACGAACCGAACCTGGCGAGGAAGGTGGACCAGCACAACTTCAGCACCGCGGACATCGTGCAGGCGGGTAGCGCGGAGGAGGTGGACATCAGGGCGTGCACCGTGCAGGCGGTGGAGCGAATGCGTGCGGCGCTCGAGGCTCGGATCGAACACGAGCCCGAGTTGAACCCGACGGTTCCGGGCGAGGCGGATGACAAGTTCGTGACGTCCGTGGCGCTGGACTGGTTCCTGTGGAAGGAGGGCGAGCGGCAGAGGGACGACACGAGCGCGGGGAAGCACCACAGGACGCTCACCGTGTTTTACTGACTCCGATGTGTAACGAGCGACGACGTGTAAATGCAAACGATGCTCTCGACTACACTTGTACTAACGCTCACGCGCGAATGCCCTTGCCGGTCATGGGCTTGGATCCCTTTGGCGTCTCCGGCGCGTCCCACCCGAAGTTCGGCGCCGGACACGCGAGCCACCCGCACGCCGATTCCGGCACGCCCGGCGTCCCCGGCGTCTGCGGCGGCGCCCCTCCCGCCCTCGACTTGGTCTTGGAGACGACTGGCGTGTGTTGCATGCTCTCCACGTCGAAGCGGACCTTCCGGTCGAACATGCTCGTCACGACGTCCACGATCCCCCCATCGCCTCCACCGCACGAGTTCCCGCTCCTCACCCGCTCACCGGTATCCTTCTCGAGCGCCTTGGCGCGCTCCGCCTTGCGCTTGCGATCGCCCTCCGTGCAGCCGTCTCTAGACATCAGCCGTGCCAATTTCTTTTTATAACTAACAGGCTTGGCGTCCGGCAGCGGGCCCTTGGGCAGCGCGGTGTCGCCGGAGTTCTCGTCGTTCTCGTCGCGCTCGGTCAGCAGCTTCTTACCCCCGGTCTTCGCGGTGTAGGACGCGCGGACCATGGCCTTGAACCGCGCCGTGTTGAACCTCGAACCGCCCGGCGCATTTTCTTTCTCACTCTCGCTGTCGTTCACGCGGTCGTTGGCCTGTTCGAGTTCGTCCATCCCGTCGCGGCCGACGGGGGAGTACCCGCCGTTCTTTGGGCTGGGCATGGTCACGAGTGTGTCGATGACCCGTGTGCGACGGTGGAGGGCCGTCGCGTGGACCTAGGTGCCTCGTACGCTGCCCTCCCGTCCGCGCGGGAACGTCGCAAAAATCTCGAAAAAGCGCAACGGTCAGCAAAAACGCTCCAGCTAACAGAATGGTTAAAATGACAACCAACCCGGCGTTCGGCGTCGAGACAAACCCACCACGACACATCGTTCCGATCGAACTCACGCCTCACCACGACACCTACACGATAACATCCTACTCTAAGAGAACCCCGGCCTGCCACGGGACGTGCGTCGGCGACGTCGAGTGTTCCTTCCTAAACTCCGGAGGGTACGCGCCTCGGAAGTTGACCTTCGGATCCGTCGCATCCGCCTGCGTCTTGAGCCAGCACTCGCCTTTGGTGTGATTCCACACGTCCGGCGCCCAGCACTCGGGGAGCGGGCAGTACACCCAGCTGTTGCACTGTTTGGCCTCACCCTTCTCCCGCGCGGTCTTCGCCTGAGCTTTGCATGCATCACAGCATTCCTGCGCGGACGACGCCTTATGGTTTAATCCCCAGGTCAGCGCGGGTCCGTCGAGATCGAGCGAAGCCTCTCCGTGGCACGTCTCGTCCACCTCCACGAGCCGCACGCGCTCGTTCACCCCGTACGGCGGTTGTTTCGTGGTCGCGGGTGTATCGGTCGGCACCCCGGCGTCCCTGTCACTCGGGACGCCCTCGACCGGGAGGGTGCCCACCGAGCCCTCCCTGATCGCGGTCGGGGAAGTCCACGCCGGGTTCTCCGACATCCCGGGGAGCTCCACCCTCGCGCCCAGCAGCGCGCCGATCTCCCGCGCGAGTATCAGAGTCATGAGCAGGCAGAATATCACCCCGACGAGCCGACCTGGACCACGAGGCGCGCACGGGTCCGCCATCGTCCCGCGCCCTAAAACAATGACAGGGACGGGCATACTCGGTTCATTGTCAGCCGCGGCACCGGCGGGTTCATCAGGTTAACACTTATTATGATAAACATCGATGCGCGGTCTATCTAGCTAGCTACTTCTCCACCACGCGGTCGGCTCCCGTGTCCGCGTATTTACCCAGCCGCTTCGTCATCCTGTGCTGCAGTATGCGCTGCGGGTCCATCAGAAACGATTTCACCTTTTCCGCCGCGTCAGCTCCGCTCCCGTCGTCGATGTTATACCCCCTCCCTTCGTACAGCGATATCGCGGCGTCGTTGTTCTTCAACACGGTGAGCGTGGCGAATTCGCACTTGAACGCGAGCGACGCGAGCGCCTCCGCCTCGTGCAGGAGCCGCGACGCGATACCCATCCGCCGGTGCGACTTTTTCACCTCGACGCTCGAGAGGAACAGCGCGTCGCCGTCCGCCGCCGCGCCGGGGCTCAAAACCCGGTTGACGTTCGATTTCTTCACCCAGCACGTCACCCACCCGACGGCATCACCCCCCGTCCCCGTCTTTTCATCCGCGCCGAGGGTCACGACGATCCTGGTCTTACCGGATCCCGCAGTGGGTTCCTCCACCCGGACGCGGTACCCGTCGGGCATCTTCGGCGCCATGTAGCCCATTGACGGTGCGCGGTTGGTGTAGGCGTTTTGCAGCTGCTCGAGCCTCGTCCTCCTGGCCTCGTCATCCACCGGGACGTACGACGTGGACGTCGCGTCCGGTCGCGGGTCGGTATCGGCGCGTTCCTCCTGCGCGGCAAAGGCGAAAGCCTCGAAGGCGAACGCGCGAAGTGGAAGCGGAATTATCGGCACCGCGTTTCCGTTAGATCGTCCGATGATCCCGCGGGGGACGGGGGACGGCGTCGGCGCGCGGGTCCATCGACGGATTCGGGGTGCGAACGACGCACGGGGCGCGACGTGAACGCGTGACACGCACAGAGACATGGCACGACACGTGGTGGTCGTGCAACGGCGAGTGAGAATTGGCGCCAACAATTATCCGTCCATCTCGGGGAAGCCAATTTTTAACGCCGAGTCGCACGTGACCGATCGCCAGTATGCTCGGCGCAGCTGCCGGTCGCCTGGTCGCCCGGGCGCTCCACCTGAGGGCCGCCTCACGCTCCACCAACCCACTCCTCGCGAAGAAACCCAGCGGTAGAAACACGATGGCGACCGCGGCGTGGGACGGGTCAGGGACCCAGGAGGACCTCATGTACCGCGACGAGTGCATCCTCGTGGTGCGTGCCGCCCATCTCAAGTACAAAACCTAGATTGATCGATCGCGATGCCCAGCCTTCGTCTGACCGTCCGTCCCACCAACCTTCATCGATGTCATCGTTCACAGGACGAGAAGGACAACATCGTCGGGCACGACAGCAAGTACGCCTCGCACCGGTTCATCCCGGACCAACCCAGAGGCTTGCTCCACCGCGCGTTCAGCGTCTTTCTCTTCGACAAGGACAACAAACTTCTCCTGCAACAGCGCGCGGCGAACAAGATCACCTTCCCGTCGCTCTGGACCAACACGTGCTGCTCGCACCCGCTGTACGGGTACGAACCCACGGAGGTGGACACCCCCGAGGGCATCGCGGACGGCAGCGTCCTCGGTGCCAAGCGCGCGGCGGTGCGCAAGCTCAAGCACGAGCTCGGCATCGCACCAGCCGCTGTGCCAATCCAAAAGTTCCGGTACCTCACCAGGCTGCACTACTGCGCGTCCGATACGTTCGCCGAGAACCAGACCACCGCCGGCGGGCCGTGGGGGGAACACGAGATGGACTACATCCTGTTCATCAAACCCGACGAACCGGTGGCCATCGAACCCAACCGCGAGGAGATCGACGATACCAAGTGGGTGACGCGGGACGAGCTGCGATCCATGATGGCGGACCCAACGCTGAGGTGGTCGCCGTGGTTCCGGATAATCTGCGAACGATTTCTAGATACGTGGTGGGAAGACCTGGACGCGACGATCGGGAGCGATGCGCACGTGGATTTGGGGACGATCCACGAGGTGATGTGATTGGCGCACAGAGGGTGACGCGACGTAGGTGAGTGTTTGGACTCCGTGTTTCGGTTTCGGTTTTGGTTTTTTCCGGTTTTTGGTTTTGGACTCGGCGTTTATTCGGATCTCGATGACGACACCATTGTGACGGGCGGAATGAACCGGCTTGATACCCGGATGATTATTGTCCAGCACGTGGCGTACAAACCACACTAAGCACCCGAGAGATCCACGCGCCCCCGTCCGCTTTTACCCCGTCGCATTCGACGCCGACGCGACTTTCATTCTAAACGCACTAAACTCACTCACCGCCCATCCGCAGGTCAACCTCCTCCCACTAGCCAACGAGACTGTAATACCAAACCTATTCATTCATCGACGAGCACACTATTTGCCCCCACCCGTGAAGTCACTCCCGAACATCAACTTGGCGTCAACCACCGCCGGCGTACCCGCCTCGTCGAACACAACGTCCACGCCCAGCACACCGCAGTTCTCCAGCTTGTGTTCCCGCATCCGCCTTGACAACACGGGCGCCGACGCCTCAAGCGCCGGGCTCGTGAACCGCGCCAACGTCTCCCGTATGAACAGCGAGTGCGTCACGACGACGCACGTGTCGCTCGGGTCGAACCGCATGGTATCGAAAAAGTCGGTCATTCGCTCATCCACCTCCTCCTTGACGTCGATGTCCTCGCGCGCCGTCCACCATTGACCGAACGCGTCGAAATAATCCATCCGACCCGACACCGACGCCATGACGACGTCGGTGACGCCCTCGGGGATGGATCCCCTGAGCTCCTTGAGCTTCGCGACGCACCGCTCGACGATCGCGGGCCCGGACTCGATCCCGACGCAGTCCATGCTCCCCATCGTCCCCTTCACCTCGCGGCACGACCGCAACATGGCGGTGCCGACGAAATCGCGCGTCGGCAACTGCTGCACCACAAACGCCGCCGTCTGCACCGCGCGGGTCAGCGGCGACGTGAAACACCGCTTGGCCCGCGCGTACCCCTTGATCCACTCGGGGTAATCCGGGTCGTCCTCGTTCCCCGCGTTCGACGTGCCCGCGTACGCCGTGGCCGTGCCCGCGCCGTATCTATCACCGTCCCCGACCCGCGTTAAGATGACCCCGCCGCGAGGAGCGTCTCGAGCGATAAAATCGCCGCCGGGCTCTGACCCGCCGCCGCGCGCCGCCGCCATGAACGCCTCCTCCGACCGCAGCACGCTCCAGTCGATGTTCACGCCGGTAGGGCCCAACCCGACGCGCGCGTCGTCGAGGTTCATGTTCCGCGCGAGTAGCGCGTTGAGGTCGGACGCGTCCGTTTCGCGAACCTGAGACGTCGCCGCGGCGAAATTTTGTTCCGCCCCCGTCGCGCCCGTCCCGCGTCGGCCGTTAACCCGCCCGCCCATCCCCGACGTCACGAGCTCGATGGCGTGCGCACCGTTCGCGGCGAGCCGTCGGCACTGCGCCACGCCCGCCGCGTTCAGCGGGTGGTCGAATTTCATCATCTTCATTAAATTGGTGTTCCTCGTCGCCTCGTTCCGTTCGGTAGAGTCAGCGTGTGGTCCAGTTGGAAACAAATGAGAAACGTGGAGGAGAGACAGGGAGAGAGATGGAGAGGTACGTAAAGTGAGCCCACTTACCACGCGCTCTCCCCGTGCCTGATGAAGTATATCCGCTTGCGTCTGATTGGTATGGGTCCGAGGTCGCGGCCGAGGGCGTCGGTGACCCCGGCGGAGTGCGCGTGCGGTACCTTGCGCAACGTGATGGTCCCCGCGACGCCGCCCCCGCCGTTGCCGCCGCGTTCGCCCCGGCCGCGTTCCAGCCGCCTGTGCAGGGTCAGCGAGAGCGATCCGTCTTCGTTCACCGCGCTGAGAGCGCACTGCGCTCGAGCCACGCATCGATCCCACGCCGCCGACTTCTCGGACACGTCCCATCCCGCGTATACCTCCACCACGAGCGTGTCCCCGGGCCTCGGGACGCATCGTAGGTCTCGCATCGTGCGCCAGACGATCCGGGACCCGACCTTCTCGCCGCCGTCCCCGGCGGACGCCGAGAGGGTGTGCGCGCGTACACCTTTCAGATCCCCCATCTGCGACACCACGCGGAGGGCGACGAAGCACGACTTGTGGCAGAGGCCGTCCGCGTGCTCGACGCCGACGAGGAGGTGCGCGTCCGGCTCGGCGACGCCGTCGTCGCCGCGCCGCGGCGGGGTGGTGTCGGGCGGCAGACCCGGGCCGCGGTAGGTGGGCACGCGGTCGCCGTACCTGAACTCGTGCGCCGATGCGTTCGTGGTCGATGCGCCCCGGAGTTTGTACCCGGGCGGGAGCTGGCTGTTGATGCTGTCGCTGGCGGACGCCGCCGCGGCGTTCAGCGCGGCGCCCATCTTCTCCTGCGAAGCCTTGAGGCTCTTGTGAATCCCCCTCATGGCCGCCTCGAGTCCTCCACCTAGCACTACTCCACGCCGCCCCGTGCTCTGCTGTAACAACGAATCTGCGCGGCGAGAAAACCAAGTCCGAGGCTGGCTGGCTCCGAGCGTGAGGCCAAAATCCGGAGGCGTCACCGTGCCAGATCACCCGACGCGCCTCGCAGGGATCGAAGCGTCGAACGTGTTCGGTGTCCATCGTCGGCGTCCACGGATCCACGGACGTGACGCACGCGCCAACCCGCGAGGACAGCGCACACCTCGGCGACTAAGACGCGCGGGGCAGATCGATCGGGCAAAGCAAAGCCGCGGGATCGGCACCAATTCAACGGGGAGAGGGTAAAATGAACGCGGCTCCGGCGTACGGCATGGATCAGGGCGACGGCAGCAAGGCTGCGCAGCTGCAGGCGCAGTTCAACCGCAAGTTCCAGCACTACCTGGACAAGTCCGTGCCCCATCTCAAGGAGCGATGGGGCGCCTTCGCGGTGGTGGTGATGATCTACATCCTTCGGTTCTCCTTTCTGCACGGCTACTACATCGTGACGTACGGCCTGGGCATATACAACCTCAACCTGATCATCGGGTTCCTCTCGCCGCAGGTCGATCCCGCGACGGACGGCCCCACACTGCCCACGACAGGCGCCGAGGAGTTCAAGCCGTTCGTCAGAAGGCTGCCGGAGTTTAAGTTCTGGTACCGGAGCATCCGGTCCTTCGTCATCGCGTTCTTCATGACGTTCGTGCCAATCTTCGACGTCCCGGTGTTTTGGCCGATACTGTTGATGTACTGGTTCATGCTGTTCTTCATGACGATGAAGCAGCAGATCAAGCACATGATCAAACACCGGTACGTGCCGTTCTCGTTCGGGAAGAAGCAGTACGGCAAGGGGGCGGGCAAGGGCGGCGCGGGCGCGAGCGCGGACGCGGCGTCAGCCGGGCTGAAGGACAACAAATGATGATTTTTGGACGTTTGACACGGCGACGTGAGGGCTGAGTCGCGCCCCGACGGTGTGTGCGGGCGTGGGATGCGGGGCGCGCGTCGGGGAAGAGGCTCGAGCGATCGCGGTGAGAGGAACGAGAGGGAGGGACGCGGAGATGTGCTCCCTGGTGTCATCACATAGAGTCGCGCTCGTATCAATGACACACTAAAAAAGCGGAGGCGACAGATTCCATCCAGGCTGTCCCAAATCAGATGAGACCCGAGACAAGGGTCGCGGCGGGTGCCCTCGACACCTCTTGAAGGTGCCGTGACGCCGCGGGGAGTCACACTCAGATACGCGCGGGCCGTACCCCGCGGTCGACGCGATACTTCCGTAGAGTTCCTCGGAAGTCACCCGGCGCCGTATCGCCTCTCGTATCCCACCCGCGCCCGCCCGCCCGCGTCCCGTCTCGTTCACGAAAGGTCACATCAACACGTCAGCTTGGCGAGTTTGAAAAAGCGTGCATCATGCCGGTATTGTACGCGGCGGTGGCTCGCGATACCGTCGTCCTCGCCGAGGCACACGCCGGCGTCAGCCGCGACGTCGCGGGGGTGAGCGCGATCGCGCGTCGCGTCCTCGAGGCTCACGGCACCGAGCCGGGAAACGCGCGCTCATCCTACGCCGAATCGGATCTCGTGTTTCACCTCCTGGAAGGCGTCGACTCCACCTACTTCCTCTGCGCGGCGGGCACACACGACGGCAAGAGGGTGCCGTTCGCCTTCCTCGAGGACGCCAGGCGCGAGTTCGTCCTGAAGCACGGCCGGGACGTCCGGTCCGCGGAGTATCTACCCCCGATGGCGCTCGACGCCAAGTTCGGGTCCGTCATGGCGAACAAGATTTTGGACTTTAACGCGGGCAAAGCGGGCGACGCGCTGGCCAAGGTACAAGGGGAGCTGGACGAGGTGAAGACCGTGATGCTGGACAACATCGAGCGCGTGCTGGAGCGCGGGGATAAGATCGAGCTGCTGGTGGAGTCGACGGCGCGGCTGCAGACGGACGCCGCCGCCTTTAGAGCGCAGACGAGGCGGGTGGCGAGGAGAATGTGGTGGAACAACACGAAGATGTTCGCCATCGGGTGGTTAATCTGCGTGTTCGTGTTGTACCTCATCGGCGCGCAGTTCTGCGGGTGGAACCTGTACCTGTGCTCGTCGGAGCACCACAAGCACAAGGCTGCGCAACACAAGGGTTGACGAGTTGGTAAACGCGAACGAGAGCCGAAAAAGCTCGAAAATCGAACACCGTGTAATAATAACAACAGCGCCCGCGTGCTCACGATACTACTACGCCTGTCCTGTTACTTCACCAGCTAATGTGTGTCGTTTAGGGTTAACCCTAACTCCCTCCCTCTCTACCTCTACGGTGTCCCATCACGCGTCGAACTTTGTGCAGTGCCAAAGGCCGTCGTTGAGGTGGTGCACCGTGTCCACCCCGATCCCTTTGTTCACGCTCTTGATGTCCGCCGTTGACATCTTGGTGATCCCGACCGCCAGCGCGTGTGTCTTCCCTTCCGCGTATATGGCCACCGGCACGTCCTCGTCCACGTCGTCGATGATGTCCGCGCCCGGCGATGTGAGCCCGGGGCACATGATGTTCGCGCCCTGGAACACGAATCGGATGGCGCCCTTGTCCACCCTCAGCTTGGGCATCATGTCCGGGTACTTGTGCAGGACGCGCAGGTGCGGGAAGTACGCGCCGTCCCTGAGCTGGAAGAACAGCGGGACGCCCTCGACGAGCACCACGCTGATCTTTGCGTCCGTCTTGGCGATGTTCATGACGCACTTCTTCGGGATGAGCTCGTCGAGGACCTCCTCCTCCTCCAGCTGCGGGTACTGCTCGGCGATCTTGCCGCGGATGCCGCGCTGCACCGAGCTCTTGAGCTGCTGCAGCTTGGGATCCACGTTCTCGCCGGGAGCGAACTTGCGGAACATAGTGGCGGCGGCGCGCGAACCCTATCTACTCCGAGCGCCTCGGTCGCGTCGAGTGAAGTGAGGTCGTCGTGGCGGCCGAACAGATAGTGCTCGTAGGGCATCGTTTCGTCGATCAGTCCGCCGGGATC